>Ga0302319_10023125_pt1 | contig 11119 bp, 2 predicted proteins | sample Bog_T0_2_FD_203319 | JGI IMG/M metagenome (GOLD analysis project Ga0302319, IMG submission 203319) | Peat permafrost microbial communities from Stordalen Mire near Abisko, Sweden - Bog_T0_2 | ecosystem: Environmental > Terrestrial > Soil > Wetlands > Peat | place: Sweden: Abisko, Stordalen Mire...
GCGGCCCGCCTGCGCAGCGGCGCCTTCGTCGGCCATACCGGCAAGCGTATCCGCAACGTGGTGAATATCGGCATCGGCGGCTCCTACCTCGGACCGGAGATGGCCTATCTCGCGCTGCGTGATTTCAGCGACCGCGCGATGACCTTCCGCTTCGTCGCCAATGTCGATGGCGCTGATTTCAGCGAGGCGACCCGCGACCTCGACGCGGCCGAAACGCTGTTCATCATTTCCTCCAAGACTTTCACGACGCTGGAGACCATGGCCAACGCCGCGATGGCGCGCGCCTGGTTGGTGGGAAAGCTCGGCTCTGAATTCGCCGTGGCGAAGCATTTCGTCGCGGTTTCCACCAACCTTCCGGGCGTGACGAAATTTGGCGTCGACCCCGCCAATACGTTTGGCTTCTGGGACTGGGTGGGCGGCCGTTATTCGATGGACAGCGCCATCGGCGTGTCGACGATGATCGCGGTCGGGCCGGACAATTTCCGCGCCATGCTGGCCGGCTTCCGTGCGATGGATGAGCATTTCCGCACCGCGCCGGCTTCGCGGAATCTGCCGATGTTGTTGGGTCTCCTGACGGTCTGGTACAACAACTTCTTTGGCGCTCAGACCATCGGCGTCATGCCTTACGCCGCGCATCTCGCCCGCTTCCCCGCCTACCTCCAGCAACTGCAGATGGAGAGCAACGGCAAGCATGTCGACTTGGACGGACACGCCGTCGACTATCAGACCAGTCCCATCGTTTGGGGCGAGCCCGGCACAGACGGCCAGCACTCGTTCTACCAGCTCCTCCATCAAGGCACGAAGTTGATCCCCTGCGACATGATCGGCTTTTGCCGGCCGCTCAGCCCTTCGACGGACCAGCATGATCTGCTGATGGCCAATCTGTTCGCACAAGCGGAAGCGCTGGCGTTCGGCGAAACGGCGCAGCAACTGAAAGCCGAGGGCTCCCCGGACTTTCAGACGCCATTTCGCGTCGCCGAAGGCAATCGCCCCACAAATATGATCCTCGCCGAAAGGCTGGATCCTTCGACGCTCGGCAGCCTCGTGGCGCTATACGAACACAGCGTGTTCACCCAGGGCGCGATCTGGGCGATCGACAGCTTCGATCAATGGGGCGTCGAATTGGGGAAGGTCTTGGCCAATCGCATCCTTCCCGAACTGCGCCGAGGCAGCGAGCCGACGCAGGGGCACGACAGCTCCACCAACGCGCTGATCAAACGCTATCTTCGACTACGCGGATAAAGACGACAAGTTGGTTCGTTTTCGATTACGGCGCACCGGGGTCCACTCCGGACGCCGGCGCCTCCGGGCGAACCTCGCTGGTCGCCGACGCTTGAGCGCTATCGGCCTTCGGCGATGGTTGAGGGCTCGACGCGGCCCATTGTGCCGCCATAATTCCGGCCATCAGGAGCAAATTGAACGCCATCGCATAAATGAGGGCTCTAAAGTTCCAACCCTCGCCGGCGACGGGCAATGCCTCGCTCGACGCGAAGGCGGCGCTAGCCCCACGGGGCAGCAGCGCGATCAGACGGGTGGAGATTGCCTGGGGCTCGGGCCGCGTCGAGGGCGCTTCGGGGAGCGCTTCGATCAAAGAAGTCAATCTCTGCTCGGCGGCTTGGTTCGGCATCCGCGCCAGTTCGGCGGCCTCCCGCCAAGGGTCGAGGCCCAGCCGCGCCAGCGCGGAGAGGACGCTGAGCAGCATTCCATTCTTCTCTTCGCCAATTGGAGCGAATAGAAAGGCGTCGAACTCGGATCCTCGAGACGAGATTGTCGCAGAATGTGTCATATCGACCACCGGGTTGCCTCGCCAGCGCCAACCAACGCGCGCGCGGCTTTGATTTCCATCGGGTCGACAATATCGCCAAACTTCGATGTGCGGCACAGCCGGAAACTACCTACGGTCGCGTCCGCGCAGGATGCGATCGGGTCATTTCCTCTTCCCGCAGGGATGACAAGCGCGTTCCCGCGATGCTCACGACTTGGAGATCAACCGACGCTTGGCTAGCCGACGAGCCGGCGAATTTCCGCCTTCAGCTCGCGGGCCAGGTCGGGGCGGGCGAGCGCGAAAGCGATGTTGGCAGTCAGAAAGCCGATTTTTGAACCGCAGTTGTAGGTGGAACCGTCGAAGCGCACGCCGTGAAAAGCTTGTGACGCGGCGAGTTCGATCATGCCGTCCGTGATCTGGATTTCGCCGCCGGCGGCCTTTTCGACGTTTTCGAGGATGGCGAAGATTTCCGGCTGCAGAATGTAGCGCCCGGAGATGACCAGGTTCGAAGGCGCCGCGCCATTGACGGGCTTCTCGATCATCGCCGCGATCTCGAACGCGTGTCCGAAATCGGCGCCCACCGCGACTACGCCATACTGGGAGGTCTGCTCATAGGGAACCTCTTCGACAGCGACGATGTTGCCGCCGAACTCGGCGTAAGCCTCGACGCATTGGGCGAGGCAGAGGCTGTTGCGGGCGCCGGCCATGGTGACCATGTCGGGCAGCAGCAACGCAAAGGGCTCGGCGCCGACAAGTTTGCGCGCGCACCATACCGCGTGCCCGAGCCCGAGCGGGGCGTGCTGGCGCGTGAAAGAAGCGCAGCCGGCTTCGGGGAGGTCGACGATCAACGCTTCGCGTTCCCTGGTTTTTCCGTTCCGCCGCAGGATGTCTTCGAGTTCGTAGGATGTGTCGAAATAGTCTTCGATCACGCTCTTGTTGCGCCCGGTGACAAAGATGAATTCCTCCACCCCGGCCTGCCGAGCCTCTTCGATCACATGTTGCAACACCGGCCGATCGACGATCGGCAACATTTCCTTGGGAATCGTCTTGGTGGCCGGCAGCATGCGCGTTCCCAAACCCGCCACGGGAACTACGGCTTTGCGAATGGGCTTGTTCATGTGAGAGCGACCCTCGACGGATTCGGCAATTCGGGCGACATAGCGTCGGCTGCTCGATCCCTGTCGATGTTATCCGCTATGGCGGTTTCGCAGACAGACTCGGAAGATACCTATGTTGACCCGCGCAGTACCGGCCGCGGGCAAAAGGCTGCGCGCGATCGGCTCGCAGGCGATTCGCCAGCGCACGAACGGCGTCGACTGGAACGTCGAGCGAGCGGCGGCGACAATGGTCTGCCGATCCCGCACCCATCTGCGTTGGCCGATTTCGTGTTCCTGACGAGCCTCGTGAGTATTATCCGACCCTGCACCGAAAGCCGCGTCGCGGCTATGGCGTCATGAGGCGTAACCGACTTGCCCAGGTAACTGACGAGGCTGGTCTCGAGGTGGGGGACGGCGCTTCGTCGACCTTTTGGGCTCACGACGCATCGGATGGCGCGCCGAACACGCGTGGGAGCTCAATTTGCAAAGCTCGTTATCGAAGCTAAGCCCAAGAGGCCGCGTTCGCGAAACTTTCGGGTTCCTCAACAAGCCGTCGCCGTGGAACGACCGGAACCCGATTCGCGAGGAGTTGTTCAGCGTCGAGCGTCTGGAAGCGCACGCCCGCAGTCTGGCCGCCGCGCAAACGCTGGCCCCCCGAGGCGCACGGGGCAAGTCGCTGATGCCCCGCCTTGCCGAAAACGGCGTGGTGCTGCTGGCCGCCTATAAGTCGATCGTCGAGGCGATCGGCGACAATCGCGCGATCACCCCGGCGGCGGAATGGTTGATCGACAATTATCATCTGGTTGAGGCGCAACTGCGAGCAATCAGCCGGGATCTTCCGTCCGGCTATTATCGACAGCTTCCCAAACTCCTCACGGGCCCTTTCGCAGGGTTTCCCCGAGTGTTCGGCGTGGCTTGGGCCTTTGTCGCCCATACCGACGGCTGTTTCGAGTCCGAGGCGCTGGTGAGCTACTTCAAGGCGTATCAGACGGTTCAGCCGCTGACGATCGGCGAACTCTGGGCGGCGTCGCTCACATTGCAGATTGTTCTGATCGAAAACCTCCGACGACTGGCGCAGGAAATGACCAGTAGCCGCCTGGAACGCCGCGAGGCCGATGTCGCCGCCGATCGATTGCTTGGGGTCGGCGGGAAGAAGGCCGAGGACGCCTCCATTGTCTTCGCGGGGCGGAGCGCCAAGTCGCTCCCCCACGCCTTCGCCGTGCAACTCGTATATCGCCTCAGAGATCAGGACCCGAAGTTCACGCCCGCGTTGACATGGCTGGACGGCCATCTGGCGAAACAAGACATGACGGCAGACTCGGTCGTGCGTGAAGTTCATCGCCGCCAAGGCGCAGCTAATGTATCGGTTCGCAACATCCTGACCAGTCTCAGGACGATCAACGAGGTGAATTGGCGCGAATTGTTTGAGCGCATCTGTCTGGTCGACGTGGTGCTTGCTTCCTCGAGCCGTTACCCGGAAATGGAATTCTCGACACGCACGCTGTACCGCAGCGCGGTCGAGACGTTAGCGCGAAAGTATGGCCTCGACGAACTCGAAATCGCCAGTCGCGCTTCAGACGAGGCGCACAAGCCTCGACCCACATTGGCGCCAATGGAGCAAGCGCGACGGGCAGATCCCGGCTATTTCCTGCTGGCTGGCGGACGCAGCGAGTTCGAGAAATCCCTCGGGTTGCATCGGTTTCGCGCTTGGCCCGCGCATTGGAGGATCAGGCTGCATTTCGACGTCTATGCCGCCTCGATCATGGCGACCTCGGCCGGCCTCCTCGCCGTGCCGCTGGCGGCGCTCGGCTATATGGGCGTTCACGCGCTCTCGCTGCTCACCATGGGTGCGCTCGGCGCTGTGCCGGCGAGCGATGCGGGCATCGCGATCGTCAATCGCATCGTCGCATTCTGCGTTCGTGCGTTCCCTCTGCCCGGCCTCGAACTGCGCTTCGGCGTGCCCGAGTCCTTTCGCACCCTCGTCGCAGTGCCGACACTGCTGACATCGAGCGAGGAGATCGCGGAGCTGGTGGAGCGCCTGGAGATACATCACCTCGCCAGCCCCGGCGGCGATCTGCATTTCGCCTTGCTGTCCGACTGGACCGACGCCGACTCCGAGCATGTGAACGGCGACGCTGAACTTGTCGCCGTCGCGCGCGAAGGCGTCGAGAAACTCAATGCGCGATATGGCCCCGCGCCTGGGGGCGCGCGCTTCCTGCTGTTGCACCGGCGCCGTGTTTGGAACGAGGGCGAGGCAAGCTGGATCGGTTGGGAGCGCAAGCGCGGCAAGCTTCAAGAATTGAACCGGCTGTTGCGCGGCGCCAAGGACACCACCTTCCTGGAACCCAGCGCGCATCCCGACAACATCCGATATGTCGTCACATTGGATTCGGATACGCGGCTGCCGAGGGACTCGGTTCGGCAGTTGATCGGCAAGATGGCGCATCCGCTCAACCGTCCCAGAATCGACGTAGATCGCGGCGCCGTCGTCGAAGGCTACGCCGTCTTGCAGCCGAGGGTGACGCCTTCGCTGCCCAAGGGCAGCGAAGGATCGCTGTTTCAGAAGATATTTTCCAGCTCCAGCGGTCTGGACCCCTACGCGTCGGCTGTATCCGACGTCTATCAGGACATGTTCGGCGAGGGATCTTACGCCGGAAAAGGCATCTATGAAATCGACGCCTTCGAAGGCTCCCTCGATGGGCGCACGGCGGATTCGACGCTGTTGAGCCACGACCTGTTCGAAGGCGCCTTTGCCCGCGCGGGCTTCGCCTCCGACATCGAAGTCGTCGAGGAATTTCCGTCCCGATATGACGTCAGCGCTCGCCGCCATCACCGCTGGGCGCGCGGCGACTGGCAATTGCTGCCTTGGATTCTCGGCTTCGCCAAAGACGCCAATGGCGCCAACGCGACCAAGAACCAATTGCCGCGGATCGGGCGCTGGAAGATGATCGACAATCTCCGGCGCACGCTCGTTGCGCCGACCTGTGTGATGGCGCTCATCGCCGGCTGGACCCTGCCGAACCGTCCCGCGATTGTCTGGACGGCGTTCCTGTTGTTGACGATCGCTTTGCCCGGGTTCGTTCCGATGCTTTCGGCGCTCACGAAACGGAATCCCGGCGTGGCGCTCTCGAGCCATTTGCGCGCGTTGGGCAAGGATTTGCGCCTCGCCGCGATCCTGGCCGGATTGAGCCTGACGTTTTTGGCCGATCAGGCGATCCTGTTGAGCGACGCCATAATGCGCACGCTGTGGCGCCTCTTCATCAGTCGAAGGCATTTGCTGGAGTGGACCAGCGCCGCGCAGGCCGCCGCCGACAAGGATCTCGACCTCGGGGGTTTTGCCTATCGCATGTCAGGGGCGTTCGTCATCGCAGCGGCGGCCGTCGTCATTCCCATAGTGATGGGTCATGGCGCTTGGGGACTGGCGACGCCTTTTGTCGCGCTCTGGGTCGTTTCCCCCGCGGTGGCTCGCTTCGTCAGTATGCCCTCCGCGGTGGAGCGTCGAATATCCCCCGCCGAAGCAGACAGGAAGTCCTTGCGGCGGACCGCCCGGCTGACTTGGCGGTTTTTCGATTCCTTCGTGACCGCGAGCGACAACATGTTGCCGCCTGACAACTTTCAGGAGGACCCGACGCCGACGGTGGCGCATCGTACGTCGCCAACAAACATCGGCCTGTATCTTCTGTCTGTCGTCAGCGCTCGCGATTTTGGCTGGATCAGCGCTTCGCAGGCCGTCGAGCGACTTGAGGCGACTCTGGCGACGATGCTCGAGATGCAACGTTTTCGTGGCCATTTTTACAACTGGTACGATACGCGCGATCTCCATATGCTCGAACCCAAATACGTCTCGACAGTCGACAGCGGCAACTTGGCTGGGCACCTCATCGCGCTCGCCAATGCGTGTCGCGAGTGGAGCCAATCGCCGGCGGCGACGGAATCGGAGCTCGCCGGCGTGGCGGACATGCTCGCCCTGACGGCGGAATGTGCCGCTGGCCTGCATACGGGCCGGGTGACACAGACGGTGACACTACGGCAGCTCGAGGATTCGCTGGCGACCTTGTCCAAGGAGCTCGCTTACCCGGCGAGTTCGGAGGAAACGCTGGGGACCCAGTGGGCCGAACTCGAGCGTGAGGCGGGCATTCTCGTCGATATCTCGCGCACGATCGCTATCGAGCGTGGCGAGGGGACCACATCGCAACTTCTCTATTGGTCCCAGGCGACTGCTGCCGGCATCGCCGCGCACCGCGCTGACAGGGCCGCCTCCGCGCAGGCCGTAACAACGCGCCACACACGTCTGGAGGCTCTGGCGGACGCCTTCCTGGCGATGGCGATGGCGATGGAGTTCGGCTTTCTGTACGATCACGAGCGGCAATTGCTTTCGATCGGATTTCTGCTGTCGGATTCGTCCCTCGATCCCAATTGCTATGATCTGCTGGCGTCGGAGGCTCGGCTCGCGAGCTTTTTCGCCATCGCCAAAGGCGATATTCCTGTCCGACATTGGTTCCGTTTGGGACGCGCCGCGACGCCGATCGCGCAGGGTTCGGCTCTGATCTCCTGGTCCGGATCGATGTTCGAATACCTCATGCCGCCGCTGGTCATGAGGGCGCCCGCGGGCAGCCTGCTCGAACAGACCGATCGTCTCATCGTGAAGAGACAGATCGAATACGGCGTCGAGAACGGTCTGCCGTGGGGGGTCTCCGAGTCTGCCTACAATGTCAGGAGCCTCGAACTCACCTATCAATATTCCAACTTTGGCGTGCCGGGACTCGGTCTCAAGCGGGGACTGGGCGAGAACAAGGTCGTCGCTCCCTATGCGACCGGCCTGGCGGCGATGGTCGACCCGTCCGCGGCGGTCGCAAATTGGAGCCGGCTGCGCAAAATGGGCGCCCAGGGTCGTTATGGATTCTATGAAGCGGTCGATTTTACCTCGATGCGACTGCAAGAGGGCGAGGATTTCGCCCTGGTGCGCGCCTATATGGCGCATCACCAGGGCATGACGATCGTCGCCATCGCCAATGCGCTGTTCGACGGGGCCATGCGCGCGCGCTTCCATGCCGAACCGATCGTCCAGGCGACGGAACTGCTGCTGCAAGAGCGGGCGCCGCGCGAGGTTCCGGCCACCCGCCCCTGGGCGGCAGGGGTCAAGTCGGCGCCGCGTTCGAGCGACGTAGATCCGGCGGGGGGGCGGAAAATCGTCTCCGCGCATCTGACGTCGCCCTCGACCCTGTTGCTGTCGAACGTGCGCTACGGCGTCATGTTGACGGCGGCGGGTTCGGGCTACAGCCGTTGGGGCGATATGGCGATCACGCGCTGGCGCGAGGATCCGACCCGCGACCATTGCGGCTCCTACTTCTTTCTGCGCGACATGGTGGGCGGCGCCGTTTGGTCCGCAGGCGTACAACCCACGAGCGCAGAGCCCGACGAGTACTCGATCCTCCTCAACGAGGATCATGCGCAAATCACGCGACGCGACGGCACCTTGACCACGATCCTCGAAGTGCTCGTATCCGCCGAGGACGACGCCGAGGTCAGGCGCATCTCGATCACCAACGCCGGGAGTCGCACGCGCGATATCGAGATCACCTCCTATGCGGAGCTCGCGTTGGGCCCCCAGGGCGCCGACGTCGCCCATCCCGCTTTTGCCAAACTGTTCGTCGAAACCGAGTATCTCGTCGATGTCGGCGCCCTGGTAGCGACCCGGCGAAAGCGAGAGCCTTCGGAACCGGAAATCTGGGCGGCCCACCTGAGCGTCGCCAATGGCGAAGCGGTCGGGGCGCCGGAATTCGAAACCGACAGGGCCCGTTTCTTGGGTCGTGGACGCGGAGTCAGCGCGCCCCTTGCGATGCAGGGCGCCCGGCCGCTGACCAATACAGTGGGCGCTGTGCTCGATCCGATCTTTGCCTTGCGACGTCGTGTCCACATAAAGCCCGGCGCCACGGTTCGCGTTGCATTTTGGACAATGGCCGCCAAATCGCGCGCCGAGCTTCTCGACTGCATCGACAAACATCGGGACGCCGCGGCCTACGAGCGCGCCATCACCCTGGCATGGACGCAAGCGCAGGTTCAGCTTCATCATCTGGGCGTGACGCCCGGCGAAGCCGGGCTGTTTCAGCGGCTCGCGGGGCATCTGATCTTCGCGAGTCGCGCGCTGCGACCGCCCTCCGAAACGATCCGTCAAGGCTCCGGGCCGCAAGCGGGGCTCTGGTCTCTGGGGATATCGGGCGATCTGCCGATCATCCTGTTGAGAATCGCCGACATCGAGAACCTCGATTTCGCACGTAAGGTGCTCCAGGCGCACGAATATTGGCGGATCAAGCAACTCTCGGCCGATCTGGTGATCCTGAACGAGCGCGGCGCCTCTTATGTGCAGGAGCTCCAGGCCGACATCGAGACGCTCGTGCGCGCCCGGGAAGCCCGACTCGCGCCCGGAGTCGAACGGCAACCCGGCCGGGTGTTTGTTCTGAGATCCGACCTCATCACCGCTGAGGCGCGATCACTGCTGATTTCGTCCGCGCGCGTCGTGCTCGTCGCGCAGAGCGGAAGCCTTTCCGAGCAACTCGATCGCGTCGCCGACATCGGCGCCCCGATCCGGCTGTTCGCGGAGCCTCGCGCGCCTCGGGCGCCCGCAATTGCGCCGCCGCGCCCAACGGACCTGGAGTTCTTCAACGGTTTGGGAGGTTTCGGGGCCGGCGGCAAGGAATATGTCACCATCCTCGGCCCGGGCCAGTCGACGCCGGCGCCTTGGATCAACGTGATCGCCAACGCCGCCTTCGGCTTCCAGACTTCGACCGAAGGGGCCGGATACACTTGGTCTGGCTCAAGCCGCGAAAACCAGCTCACCCCTTGGTCCAACGATCCGATCAGCGACCCCTCGGGCGAAGCGCTCTACATCAGGGACGACGAAAGCGACGACCTCTGGAGTCCGACGGCCTCGCCGATCCGCGATCCCCAGGGGACCTATGTCGCGCGCCACGGCCGCGGCTACAGTCGCTTCGAGCATGTTTCCTGCGGGATTGCTTCGAACCTGTTGCAATTTGCGCCCATCGACGGCTCGATCAAGATATCGCGTCTGCGTCTGACCAACCAAACCCGGCGCAAGCGAAGGCTCAGCGTGACCGCCTATGTCGAGTGGGTTCTGGGCGTATCGCGAACCGCGACGCTGGGCTTCGTGGAAACCGAGTTGGACGCCGACACCGGCGCGATGTTCGCGATCAATCCCTGGAGCATGGCGTTCGGTTCGCTTGTCGCCTTCGTCGATATGTGCGGCGTGCAGACCGACGCGACCGGCGATCGCCGTGAATTCATCGGCCGTAACGGCGCCTTGTCGCAGCCGGCGGCGCTGGCGAGTGCAGCGCCCCTGTCGAACAACGTCGGCGCCGGCTTCGATCCTTGTACAGCGATGCGTACGACGCTCGAATTGGAGCCTGGCGGCGTTGTCGAGGTCGTCGTCTTTCTGGGTCAGGCGGCCACGCGGGAGGAAGCCCGAGCGACGGTGCGAAAATATCGCAACGCCGATCTCGACACGCTCGAAGCCGGCGTCGCCGCGCTCTGGGCCTACACGTTGGGCGCCATTCAGGTCAAGACGCCGGATCGAGCGATGGACCTCATGTTGAACGGCTGGTTGCTCTACCAGACGCTCGCCTGCCGTGTCTGGGCGCGCTCGGCTTTCTATCAGGCCAGCGGCGCCTATGGGTTCCGCGATCAATTGCAGGACGGCATGGCGCTGACGGCCGCGCGACCCGATCTGACGCGCGCACATCTGTTGCGGGCGGCGGCGCGACAGTTCGTCGAAGGCGACGTTCAGCATTGGTGGCTGCCGCAGTCCGGCCAGGGCGTGCGCACACGTATCTCCGACGATCGCCCCTGGCTCGCCTACACCGTGGCCCAGTATGTCGAGGCCACCGAGGATTGGCTGGTGCTCGACGAGTCCGTTCCCTTCCTGGATGGAGCCAAACTGGAGACAGGCCAGACCGACAATTTCTTCTTGCCGAAAATTTCGCAGCAGCGGGCGACGTTGTTTGAGCATTGCGCGCTCGCGCTGGACGCGAGTCTGGCTTCGGGCCGTCACGGGTTGCCGCTGATGGGCGCTGGCGACTGGAACGACGGCATGAACCGCGTCGGTGAAAAAGGGCAGGGCGAGAGCGTCTGGCTCGCCTGGTTCCTTTATTCGACGCTGATCGCTTTTGCTCCGCTCGCCGCGGCGCGGGGCGAGACCGCGCGCGCCGAATACTGGACGCGACACTCAGAGGTATTGAAAGTC
>Ga0302319_10023126_pt1 | contig 11119 bp, 7 predicted proteins | sample Bog_T0_2_FD_203319 | JGI IMG/M metagenome (GOLD analysis project Ga0302319, IMG submission 203319) | Peat permafrost microbial communities from Stordalen Mire near Abisko, Sweden - Bog_T0_2 | ecosystem: Environmental > Terrestrial > Soil > Wetlands > Peat | place: Sweden: Abisko, Stordalen Mire...
GGCGCTCCTGCTCCTGGCGGGTGATCGATACATGCTGTGGAGGACGGCCGCGACCCATTCCATAAGAATGCCAGGGTTTGCTTTTTATTGATCGTATTTCAGGGATGTTGCACTAGAAAGGACCTACCAATCTGCCGGCGGCTTGCTATAGTCTCCCAACTCTCAATTGGAAAAACGACATGGCCGGGACGAGCGCACCACTATCTGGCAGAAATGCCAACGATTTTAGCTTGATCCGGTTCGAGACGTTCCGGTCCTTTTCCATCCAGCTTGGATTCCTGGTCGCCTCCTTTCCCCTCCTCACCCTGGTACCGGATTGCCTCGAATTTCCCGACCTTGCTTTCCAGTTGCTTCTCAGGAGGGTGATCGCGTCCTTGCTTCTGCTCGTCTGCCCTATGGCCATGGTCTGGCAGGCGCCCAGGAAAGCCCTGCCATGGACCCTTTACGGATCGGTCATCCTCCTGTTCTTCTTCATGGCCCAGGAACAGGCATGGCACAACCAAGTGCTGCATTTGGCCATCACCGGAACCTTCCTGTTCTTTCTGACCCCGTTTATCGGAACCCCGTTTTCGTGGAAGGAGAACCTCCTCTGCGAGGCGGTCCTCTTGGTGACTTTCGTGTTCATGCTGCATCGGTTCCTCGGCCTGTCGCCGATGTTCTTCCGGCTGGCTATCGTGGGCTCCTTGATGGTGCTCACCATCGGCTTCGTCAATCGGCAATTCGAACGCCTGCTCCGGACCCAGCATTCCTACCTCCGCAGGATCGAGAAGATGGCCATCCGGGATGCCCTGACCGGACAATACAACCGGCGCTATTTGTTCGCCATCGGCGGCCAGGTACTGAAGCAGAGCATCCGGTCGGGACGGCCCGCATCCCTGGCCATCCTGGACCTGGACCACTTCAAGTCGGTCAACGACCGGTTCGGCCACGACGCAGGCGACGTCGTGCTGCGCGAGACTGCCCATTGCATGAGCCGGGAGGTGCGGGATACGGACCTGGTCGCGCGCCTGGGCGGAGAGGAATTCGTCATCCTCCTACCGGAGGCGAACCAGGAAACGGGGCGGTTGGTGGCGGAGCGGATCCGGCAGGCCATCGCCGCCCTATCCATTCCCGTTGAGGGTCCGGTGGGCGCCATCCAGGTCACGGCCAGCCTCGGACTGGCTGAGGCCCAGCCCAGCCTGGATACGCTGAAGACCCTGCTCAAGAGGGCGGACCAGGCGCTCTACCGCGCCAAGCTGACTGGAAGGAACCGGGTGGCCATGTCGGCCTTGGTCGCGCCAATCCAACTGGAGCCATAGAGCACGTTGGGGTTCCTCGTCATGGGTTGGGAAGCCTTCGGGAAGAGCCGGGCGACACCGGTGGGAGGCGGCATGCTGTCAATCGCGGCGGTATTTCGCCGCGGCCATCGTCCCGGACCTCCCAGGGATCTCCACCCAACGATGTAAAAATTGAATTAAATATATATACATGGAACGGCCATCTTGGCATCGATCCTGCCTGCTTCTGGTCGCCGTGATGCTGGGGTGGTTCCTGGGGCCCCGCCACGACGAACCCTCCCGGGCGGATTGCGGATGTTTGGGATGCCACGGCTGGATGTTCTTGAATGATATCCAGCTCATTCGGATCCATTGGAGCCTGAGATGAAAGCGCATCTAACAATTGCGGTGGTTTTAGGGACGGCCATGGTCATCCTGAGGCCCACCGCTCTGAAGGCCCAGGAACTGCCCGAATGTCGGCAGAACCCGTGGCCGTTTGAACGACGACCGCACGACCTCGAGGTTGCCGAAGGGGGCAGGAGCCCAGACCGATTTCTGGCAGCAAGGTTTCGACGCCACCTGGGAAATTCCCCTGTTTGCCGAACAGGGCCGTCTTGGAACCAAGGGCGATCAGGTGGCACCGGCCGACGAACGGAACGATGCCATGGTTTCCTTACTGGCGGAGGTGGCTCGGGATTACCTCGAACTGCGCAGTCTGCGGCATCGATCCGAGCTCGCTATCGACAACCTCGTCATTCAGAAGGATGTTCTTGAGCTGACTCGCTCCCTTGCCCAAAAGGGGTTGGCCACAGACATGGATTTCTCGCGGGCCCAGAACCAGTTGGAGCAAACCAGGGCCCAGGTGGCACCGATCCAAGACGGGATCGCCAAGGTCGAACATGCAATCGCCATCCTGGTGGACCAGGATCCCAACGCGGCTGCTGCGGAACTCGATAGGCATGGTCCGGTGCCCGCCGTTCCTTCCATGTTGGGAGCTGGCTTGTCGTCCGATCTTCTTCGTCGCCGCCCGGATGTGCGCCGAGCGGAGCATTGGGTTAACGCCACCAGCCCCCGCATCGCCGCCGCTCTGGCCAATGACTTCCCCAAGTTCAGCCTTACCGGAAGCTTCCCAGCCGATTCGGCCAGGTTCTCGGCCGCCATTTCTGGCCATAGCCGATCTTTTCCCGGACGCCCTGGGGTCACCTGGGATCTATCTGATTTCCGCCTGACCGCCGTTTGGGTGGCCCATGAAATGGAAAACCAGCAACAGGCCCTGCTGGCCTACCAGTATACCCTCCTGTCGGCCCTGCGCGATGTGGAAGACGCTCTGACGGCCCTTCGCGAGGGGCAAAAGCATGACAAGAACCTGGTCCGGGCCGTCGATTCCGCGAGCCAGGCGCTCGAAGCTTCTCGCAATCGGTACCAGATGGGAACCATCAACTACTTGGAGGTGCTGGAAGCAGAGCGTCAACTGCTGTGGTCCCAGGATGGTCTGGCTCAATCCCGCCAAACCATCGCTTTGAATAGGGTGGCGCTCTATAAAGCGCTGGGTGGTTGTTGGGAAACCGGATCTCTTGGCAATGATCTGGGCAACAAGGGCTGGGCGAGATCTCGCATGGATCCTCCGGTCCCCTAGGTGGACCCCCAGTAAACCAACCACGGGCCCAGCCCGGCATCCCACTTGAGTGCGCTGGACCATTGCTCGAACTGCCAGGCGGGGGCGACCCTGCCGACCTCGGCGAAGGCCACAATCTGTATCCATTGGACGCCGATCCGCCGCTGAATCCAGGAGAAGCGCTCGAAGGGATTCCATTCCGGAGTGAGGCGGTCCTCCACCGCCGCGCACGCGGCGGCCTTGTCGCTGAAGCGCTCAGCTGGGTAGCCGCGCAGGCGCCACAATCCGCCCAGGGTGGCGCCGGTGTAACTCGGGGGGCCATGGCGCACGGTGCCGTCCGGCTCGGTTTCCCAGGTGGGCGAGTAGGCCGTCCAGAAGTCCAGGGCCAGCACCTGCTGGCGGATCCCTGCGGGCCGTCCGAGGGGGAGGTAGCAGTCGGCCTCCCCTTCCACTACGGTCCAGGAGCCGGAACTGCCAGCCTCGCCCCAGTCGCGCGAGACCCGGGCACGGGTCGACCCGCCGCGGGCCGGGTTGTCCGGGAAATCACGGTTGTCCCAGAAGATCGATCCGTCCAGGCCGCTGGTCCTGCGCGTGGAGTGAATGCCGGCCTCTGTGCTGGTCACCCGCAGGGATCGGTAGAACGGCTGCAGTTCCAGGAAGGTCTTGCCGCTCTTCAGGGGATTCCAGGTATCCCCGCCGGTGGCTCCGGAGACCGGCAGGCCGTTCTCCAACCGGTACGGGCTGACGGCCTGGTCCTTGCCGTGCCCGATGGGAAGCAGGTATTTGAACCGCACCTGCGTGAAGATGTCCTGGCCGTTGCCGGTGATGTAGTTGTCCGAATGGGAACCATTGCTGCCGGCGCGTTCGTTCGGATAGGCCGGGTTGCCATCCACGTAGGCGCGGTTGTCGGCGAGATAGCCCAACGAGACCCAGGGATCCAGGAATAGGCGTTCGGTGCCGGGCATCCGGATGTCTCGGCCCATGAAGAAGGCCATCACCGACCCCTTGCTGCCGGCCAAGATCGTGCTGAGCACCTTCGCCTGCGGCTGGGGATAGCCGGACCGGAAGGTGACGAACCCCGCGGCGGCACCGAAACATTCGTTGTAAAAGGCGAAGGGCACATTCACGACCTGGTCGCCGTTGGTCGCCACCGGAACCGTCTGCGCCTCCTCGGCCGGCCCGGTGGCGGCGCAGGCGCAGAGCCCGCCCAGGAGCAAGGGGCCGAGTGGCCAGATTCGCATGATGGTATTCATCTCTTGTCCTTTCTGCAGGGGTGCGTGAACCCCCATGCTGAAGGGTGCCAAGGCACGGGGTGGTGAATCAGAGCCGGAACCAGCGCTTGATCTCCTCCCGCATCAAGTCCCTGCGGTTGGCCGTCCGGGGAGTTTCGGACATTCGCGCGGATCTGGATTCCATCAGCTCGACCAGGCCCTCCACCAGATGGGGGGCGCTGCGCAGGGCGCGCTCAAAGGCGGCCTTGGGCACCTCCACCAATTCGCACGCTGTCGCCGCCACCACCGTGGCCCGGCGGGGGGCGCCGGTGAGCAGGGAGCCCTCGCCGAACCAGTCCCCAGGGCCCAGTTCCCCGACCACGTCCCAGAACAGCCCGGTGTAGGGATCCAAGCGCTCGACCACCTTCACCGCCTGCAGGGCGCCGGTCATGACCATGAACAGGGATTCGCCCGGATCCCCTTCCCGGATCACCCCCTCGCCCGGCTCGGCCCGGCGCAGGAACACGCCGTCCTTGAGCCCCGGGGCCCACTCTCGCGGCAGCCCGAGGTGCTCCAGGATGTCCTCCACCACACCGTCCCGGAGCAACACTGGGCTGGTCCGGGTGGCGGTGGTCCCGTGGGGGCCCAGTAGGGGCACTTCCAGACGAGTCAGCACGGTCTGGGTCAGGCGCACCGCCTCGAAGTTGGCGGCCCGGCCGTGGCGCCAGCCCAGGGCCCAGAATCGCAATTCCAGCACCACCCCGCCCAGGTCGAAGCTGTGGGACCTGACTTCAGGCTTGTGGTCGGGATAGTGGGGGACGCCTCCCAGGGCCTGCTCCAGGGCCGCCAGGGTATCCGCCATCGCCACGTGAGGGGCCACCGCCAGCTTCAGGGTGCGCCGGTGTAGGCCTGAAGGGGCGTACAGATTGGTGACCACCGCCTGGGCCAGGATCCGGTTGGGAAAGATAGTCGTGTCGCCATTCTCGGTGATGATCTGGACGGTGCGCCAGGTCATGGTTTCCACCCGGCCGACGAAGGTTTCCTGGCCGCTGCCGCCCCTCAGGTTGCCGGTGACCTCCACCCAGTCATCCACCCGGAACGCCGGCGCCAGGCCCATGGAGATGCCGGCGAACAGGTTGCCCAGGGTCTCCTGCATGGAAAGGCCCATCACCGCGGCGGCGATGGCGCCGGTGCTCATCAGGGTGCCCAGATCCACGCCCACCGACCGGTGCAGCAGGAATACCGCAGTGCCCAGGTACAGGACCACCACCACCAAGTCCCGGGTGAACCCAGGGGTGGACGTGCGCCAGTGGCTCAGCAACGGGTCCAGCAACACGTGGGTGAAGGCCCGGATCCCCAGGTAGCAGCCCAAGGCCCAGAACATCACCTCGCGCACGCGCACCAGCATGGGGTAGCGGTGCCCGTCGCCCAGCACCGAGACCGCCAGGGCCAACGCTGTCAGCAGCAGGCCGAGCGCCACCAATCGCCGCCATGGCCTGACCTGAGTCCTCAGATCCCTGAACACGGCTGGACCCGTCCCACAGGAACCTCTTCCCGGCGATATTTTTCAGCTGCTAGGGTCAGCATATGGCAATTCCATTTGATTTCGAGCGGGGGCAGCTCGATGGTGAAGGTTGTTCGTGATCCGACCCGAGTGGTCACCGCAAGGGTTCCGTCCAGTTCCTCGGGGATTGGCCCAGGTCAATCAGCAATGCCTTATTTCCTGGATATCCACCTCATCGAACCGGCGGGTGGAGAACAACTGGATCGCGGTTCTTAGGAGTTCCAATTGGGTGTGGATCGAGGACGTAGATGATTCCAGGTTCATGTCGACTCCAAGGATGGCACCGCGGGAAGGCTTGAGGCGTGTGCCTCGTTTCATCGGGATTGGCTAAGGTGTCCACCGGGCCGTCAGCCTTGCTGGGTGTCGAGCACTGCCCGGAGTTTCTTGGCGAAATGGGACAAGGTGAAGGGTTTCTGGATCAATTGGTGGTCCTGCTGGATCATGCCGCGCTGGCTGATGCCGTTGCCGGGAAAACCGGACATGAACAGGAACCTGAGGTCCGGGTGCTTGGCCTGGACCTGCTTGGCGAGGGCGAAGCCATCCATTCCGGGCATCGTCACATCGCTCAACACCATGCTGATCGTGTGCCGGTTGGCCGCGACCAGGTCCATAACCTCTTCCGGCCGGCTGGTGGAGAGGACCCGGTAGCCCAGGACCTCCAGGAGGCTATGGATTGTCTCGAGGAAGGGCACGTTGTCGTCCACCACCAGTACGGTTTCTCCGGGGCGGGCACCGGTCGTCCCCTCGGGCGCTTTGGCTTGACTGGCCATGGCCGCGGCCTGGTTGCGCGGGAAATGGATGTGGAAGGTGGTCCCCTGTCCGACCGCGCTTTCCACCCGGATGAAACCCTTGTTCTGCCGGACCACCCCGTACACCGTCGCCAGGCCCAGCCCAGTGCCTTGTCCCAAGGCCTTCGTGGTGTAGAACGGCTCGTAGATCCGCGCCTGGACTTCGGGACTCATGCCGCAGCCGTCGTCGCTGACAGATAAGGTCACATATTCTCCCGGCGCTTCCTTGGCGCTGTCGGCGGTTTCGTCTTCGCCCAGGTGCAGGTTCACGGTGCGGATGGTGATCGTGCCTTTCCCGCCGATGGCATCCCTGGCGTTGACCAACAGGTTGGTGAGCAGCTGATCCAACTGGGTGGGATCCAGCCAGGCATTCCAGACGCCGGGGCTCGGCCGCCAGACGATCTCGATCTCCTCGCCGATGATGCGCCGCAGCATCTTGAGCACCTTCTCGATGGCCTCGTTGAGGTCAATGGAAATCGGGGAGATCGGCTGCTGCCGGGCGAAGGCGAGCAACTGCTTGGTGAGGTCAGCGGAGTGGAGGGCGGCGGTCCGGATCTGGCCGAAGGCGATCCCGGCTTCGACGTCGTTTTTGCATCGCAGCAGTCCCATTTCCGTGTTCATCAGGATGACCGCAAGCATGTTGTTGAAATCGTGGGCAATGCCGCCCGCCAGCCGCCCGGTGGCCTTCATTCGCTGGGATTGCCCCAGCTGAGCCTGGAGCTGGTCCTTCTCCTCGGCCGCGCGCAAATTTTCCGTGATGTCGTGGAACATCATGGCGCACTGGCCGCTCCGAGGGGAGTAGGCCCGCACCTCGAAGTGCCGCTTGATTCTCTCGTTGTATTGGATCGAGTCGAGAACCTTGCCCTCCAGGGCGACGGCATAGAGATCGCGCACCTCCTGCTCGTTCAGCAGCTCATTGTTGGCCAAGGTCTCGCCGACCCACTGCTTCAGGGGGAGGCCCGACAGGGCCTCCGCCGCTGCGTTCGCCTTCACCAGCCGCCAGCCCAACGGCGTGCCATCCACCGCCTGGATCACATCCGCGAGGATGACGCCGGAGAGCATGTGTTCGAAGAGATCCTGGAACTGCCGTTCGCTCTCCTTCAGGACTTCCTCGCCCAGCTTCCGCTCGCTGATGTCCTTGCCGAACACCGATACCCCGACGGTCCTGCCGTCGACCACCACCGGGTTCAAGGACAGTTCCAGGGTCATCCGCCCCGGCAAGCGGTATTCCAATCGGAAAGGGGCTCCCGACATGGCCTTGTTGAAATGGTGACGCCAGATGGCACCCGGTTCTGCTGGGAGGAGGTCCGGGAGCCGCTCGCCGACCTTGGCGTCGGCGCCATAGTGCTCCTTGAGGTGGCGCGCGAAGCTCGAATTGAAGGTAACCAGCGCAAAGTCGCCGTCCACCGACCAGATCAGATCATCCGTGCTTTCCAGGATGGCCGTCATTTCGGCGTGGGACCGCAGCAGGTCGTTCTCGATGCGCTTGCGCAGGGTGATGTCACGACCGACGGCCGGGGCCTCCGTGCCTGCCCGGGAATCTCCCGGCGCGCTCGGACCAGTTTGAACATCAATTTTCATGGGTTTTCCGTTCCAGCGATGCTTGCGGTCAAGGACGCGGGAAATTCCGGCGACGCATGCCGTCAAAGGCAGGTTTTCCATCAGTCATATCCCCTAAGCACCCAGAGCCGCCTTCGGCTACAGGGTGAATGCCTCCACCTGGACCCGGAGATGCTCCGCCACCTTGGCCAGGTCCGCCGCGGTGCGGGCGATCTCATGGGTTGTGGCGGCCATCTGGTAGGTGGCCGTGGCGCTCGCGGTGGCCCCCTGCACGGTATGCCCCACCCGCTGGGCGACCTCCTGGCTGGCCTGGCTCTGTTCGGCGGTCGCTGCGCTGATCTGCCGGGTCCGGTCGGCGAACCGCGCCAGGCTTTCGCGGATCCTCGAGAGCAGCTGAACGGTGGCGGCCACGGTGGCGCCGCCATCCTCGGTGGCTTTCTGGGCCACTTGGATCAGGCTGGTGATCTCCCTGGCCGAACTTGCGCTACGCTCGGCCAGCTTGCGCACTTCCTCGGCCACCACCGCGAAGCCCCTCCCTTTTTCGCCAGCCTTGGCCGCCTCAATGGCGGCGTTGAGGGAAAGCAGGTTGGTCTGTTTGGCCAGTTCACTAATGACCATGGTGGCGGACGTGATCTGATTGCCACTGCGGATGACCCCTTCCATGGCAGTCTGGGTGGCCTTGCCGGCGGCATCACCCTCCCGGGTGGCAGCGAGGGCCTCTTCCATCACCGCGATAGCGTCCTGGGCACCATGGCTCACCGCCTGGATGGAGGCCGAGAGTTCCTCGATGGTGGCGGCCATGGCTTCGGCATGCTCCCGCTGGGTGTCGGTGGCCTGGGCAAGGGTCGAGGTGGTGGCCGCCATCTCTTCGGCCGAGGCGGATAGTTCGGTGGCGGAGGAGGCCACTAAATACACCCCGCCGCTCAGTCCGGTGATGAGACGGCGCAGGTTCTCGACCATGGCCTGGTAGTCCCGGGCCAAGCCACCGAACTCGTCCTTGCGGTTCAGGCTTTCCTGGGGGATCGCCACCGAGAAATCCCCTTTGGCCATGCACTTGGTATAAGCGGCCAATCCAGCGATGTCGGCGACATAATTGCGAGTGATCAGCCAACCGATCCATCCGGCCAGGGCCAATCCGGCCAGGGTGGCCAAAGCGATGCTCCAGCGCACCCAGGTCAGGGGCGCGTTCAACTGGGCCTCCACTTTCGCGGCCTGCGCCGCCCGATGGTCCAGGAAGGCCTCGGTGCCCTTGTCGATCGCCGCCTTGATCGCACCTTCCTTTTCCCGGAACCTCTCGGTGGCCTCCGCCCCATGGCCGGCGTTGGCCAAGGCGATCACCTGATCGTTGACGGTCTTGCCGGAGCCGACAACCGTCATGATGCCGTCCAGGAACCTAAGGTCATCGGCATTGGCGCCGGCCTGGAGGGTGGCCACCTGCTGCTGGTAGCGGGAGCCCAGGGCGCCGAAGGCATCGAGGTGGGCTTGGCGGTCGGAGGCGTTGGTTGCGGTCACTACATGGAACATGGTGAGATGGAGGTCGGCGATGGAATTCACGAATTCCCGAGTCACAATCGTACGGCGGCTCTCGGCCTTGACCGCCTCAATCTCCTGGTTCAGTACCCCGATGCCTTGCAGGGCCACCGCCGCAGTGACTAGCAGGGCGGTGCCGATGGCGCCGAAGCCCAGAGTCAGGCGTTTGGAAATGGACAGGTTACGCAGGCTGAACATGGTGGCTGCTCCAGGGACAAAGTCGCTCCAGGTCGGGGCGTAGGTAGCAGGCCCGCCGGTTGCAGGGGATGATCGGTCTGGCCAGCGTTACGCAAAGTGGATCCGGAGCGCTGGGAACCTCCCCAGGTTTGCCCTTTCCAAAGCAGGACCTGTGCCAAACCAAAAATACGAACTAACGCTAATTATTTCTTTAAAAGCCGAAGACGAGGCGTGTAGGGGCATGGCGAGGGCTTAATTCCCGGTGACGGCCGGCTGCCAGAGCGACGGTCATTCGCCACTCGGTCACTTCACCGACAGATGCCCAGGTTGCGGATCTTCGAGTTGGGGGTCGGGCCAGTCGGGCCAAGAACCCCGAGCCTAACCTTTTATCTGGTTCTCAATCGTGACCGGCCGAATTTTGTTCGGCGGGTGGAGGAGGTTGTGTTACTAATTTTTCATGGAGCATGGGGCCAGCCAAAGAGGTTCCCGTCCATCCGCCATACAGCAACGCCCCAAGCCCTTCGATTGCCAGCCGCGCAGGTGCCGAACTGGCCGGCCGAAATAATGATCCATTGAATTCTGGGGCAACATTATTTCAAGTTATCCGCGTTAGGCTTGGCATGCGGCCATCCGGATCCGCTCCGGAGGCTCGATGCAGATTCTGTGCGCTCAGATCGTTGAGGAATGGGTCCATCTTTTCCCAAAAACCCAGGGCGATCTCCAGGTGGTTCTCCACTGCGCCGTTCCCCCAGAGCGGGCCGGAACAGGCTCCATCGTCTTCGTCTCCGACCCGATCATGCTCGGCAAGGCCCTGGAGGCCGGTTCCTCGGCCATCGTCCTGCCTTTGAAACTGGAAGGCCGCATCCCCGAGGGATCTGCCGGGGCCTTCCTCTTCACCCGGAACGTGAAGCTGGCCATGGCCCTGGTCCTGAGGCACTACTTCGACGACTCCCGAACCCGGTTCCTCCAGGATCTCCCCATCGATCCCAGGGCCTTCGTTTCACCGGAAGCCGTCATCGGGGAGGGAGCCATCGTCGCCGCTGGCGCCTTCGTGGGGCCCGGAGCCGTGATCGGCAAGGGGGCCGTCATCGGTCCCAACTGCGTCGTCGAGGCGGAAGCGCGGGTTGGCGCCGAAACCATCCTCCACGCCCTGGTCTTCCTGGGGCGGCGCTGCGTCGTGGGCGACCGCTGCGAGATCCACCCCCACACCACTCTGGGCGCCGACGGGTTCGCGTACGCCCAGGACGAGTTCGGCCACCACCACAAGATTCCCCAGCTGGGCATCGTCGTCATCGAGGACGACGTGGAGATCCAGGCGAACAGCGCCGTGGACCGCGCGGCCTTCGAGGTGACCCGGGTGGGCCGTGGCAGCAAGATCGATAATTTCTGCCACATATCCCACAACTGCCAAATCCAGA
>Ga0302319_10023128_pt1 | contig 11118 bp, 14 predicted proteins | sample Bog_T0_2_FD_203319 | JGI IMG/M metagenome (GOLD analysis project Ga0302319, IMG submission 203319) | Peat permafrost microbial communities from Stordalen Mire near Abisko, Sweden - Bog_T0_2 | ecosystem: Environmental > Terrestrial > Soil > Wetlands > Peat | place: Sweden: Abisko, Stordalen Mire...
ACCAGCTTTGCGCTCGGGTTACTGAAAGACTTCGAGCAGGTGTTGCCGGCCGCGGCGTCGAAGCCTTAAGGCGGGCGGTCTACGCGATCGGGCAACGGATCCGGCAGATCCCCGACGAGCTGGGGATCATCCGGAAGGAGTTCAGAGAGTGGAGAGGGGAGATTTGGGAGAAGGTCACCGGCAAAGCGTACCAGCCGGGGATCGACGACGTCGGCAGTGGGAAGGTATTGGGGGATGCGGGTTCCTTAGGTGGCGGAAAAAAGAAGCGGGAGAGTGATCGCGGAGGCTGGGAGCGCTGAGATGAGAAGAGCTTTTTGCCTCCGCAGACGTTCCGACTATCGCCGCCGATAATGAGTTCGTGTGGGAGCCGGATGGCAGCGCGACCAGACTGCCCTCGCGCTTGTTTACGACATCTACGGTCGTCGTATCTACTCTCTGATTTTCTGCATGGTTAAAAATACCGGTATTGCTGAAGACCTCGTGCAAAGAAACGTTTTTCCGGCTGTGGTTGAGAGTTGGAAGCTTTGACGCCAAACGAGGGGCATTCGGCGCTTGGTTGCTAACAGTCGCGCGAAATCGAGCCGTGGACTATTTGAGGTCATCGGTCGGTCGAGACAACCGCAACTTTCAGAGCCTAAGAGAAATCGAAGATCCAAAGTTGTTCGCCGCTCTTGAGAGAAGTATCTGGATTTCAGGCGAAACGAAGACGCTCGGCGCGGCGCTGGATAGATTGAGCGTCAATCAACGGGCGGTTATCAATCTGGCCTATTTTGAGGGCCATACGCAAACTGAAATAGCGGTGAAGCTCGGGCATCCAGTCGGCACAGTTAAGACGTGGGTTCGCAGTGCATTGAAAAATATTCGCGAAGACTTCCTTCGGGAGTACCAACCTTTGCCAACAGCACCCGTTATCGTTCGTCCGGCGGGTGTGGTCGTGTCGAATCGCGAGAAAGTCCTGCTCCGACTCCGTTAACTGAGCGACCTATCCTGTGCAGGACCTTCTACGGGCGCAGTGTGTTTTCGTGCGGCCAGGCTTTCCACAGGCAGCGTGAAGAAAAAACTTGTGCCTTCACCTGCGGCTGATTCCGCCCAGATACGGCCGCCTTGAGCCTGCACGATGCGTCGGCAGATCGCCAGGCCCACCCCCGTCCCTGGATACCTCCTTGGACGAATGCAAGCGCTTGAAGGGCGTGAAGATGATCGACGCAAATTTCGGGTCGAAGCCGATCCCGTTGTCCCGTATCGAGATCACCCATTCAGCCCCTTTCTTTTCGGCGCTGATGTGCACTTTTGGAGGCTGGTTCGGCTTCCGATATTTCAGGGCATTACCAATCAGGTTTTGAAACAACCGGACCATCTGGCCCCGATCTACCGGCAGGGTAGGTAGCGGGTTGTGTGTGATGCTCGCGTTGCTCTCGGTCACGGCCTGCTCAAGGTGGGTACTCGTTGAGGGTTCGCAGCTTCGCACTGGATTGAAACGCTGGGCGAATCGACCTATGGTCGTCGACCGGGCTCTATGCGCTGAACGCGCACCGGGCCGAAGCCCCGGCCATTCGGTGACGATCCCTTTCGCGGAAAGAGCTAAAAAGAGCTAAGGGGCGCTGCCCCTCGCGCCGGCAAGGGCGCGGCCCTCCGGGTTTTGGTTCCCCCGCAAGCGGTCCCCCAAAAAACCTGCAAGCAGGTTCGCAAACCCTTATGCCCTTGCTAACCCCGCGTTCGCCACGTGGCAGGGGTGCAGCAGCGCAAGCGTGCCGCTCCCCGGCAGGAATGGAAAAACCAGCCGAACCGGCGTATAGGAAATCACGATAACCTGAGAAGAGGAGCGCAGATCATGGCAAGCAATCTCGATTGGTCACAGTGCCCTGTTGTGGAGAGCATCCCCGGCAAGGTAAGCGGTGCATGGGTGTTTCGCGGAACGCGAGTTCCGGTATCGGCGATATTCGAGAATTTGAAGTCGTCGCCGATGGAAGAGATACTGGAAAACTTCCACGTGACGCGCGATCAGGTGCAGACGGTGCTGGACTTCGCCGCCCGGAGCACACAGACCCCGCTGGAACACCCGCGGTCCGGATGAAAATCATCCTTGACGAGAGCGTTCCGCAAAAGCTGCGCCTTCTGATCGAGGGAGGCCATACGGTCGTCACGACGTGGTATCAGGGCTGGTCCGGACTGAAGAACGGAGCGCTTCTGACAGCGGCGGAAGGAGCGGGCTTCGAGTTGTTCATCACGGCAGATCAGGAGTTGACCTACCAGCAAAACTTTACGGGCCGGAAAATGGCGGTGCTGGTGCTGAGTACGAACAACTGGGATTTCATCAAAGCGGGCATCGGCCAAATCAGGGCGGCAATCGAAGCGGTGACGCCGGGCAGCTATGCCGAGGTCGAAATCCCCGAGTAGCCTCCGCCGGTGTTTCTATGCGGCGCGAAGAGCCGCTGAAAAGTGGGGGGGGGGCATGACACCGACAAAACCGGCGATAATTTTTTTATGAATACTCTGACAGTTGAAAGGACCCAAGGCGGCTATCGTGCTACTTACCTCGTCGGTTTGAACATCAAAATCGCACATGAAGTGATGGAGGCGGCAACCGAGGCACAGCTTACCGGAATTCTGACGGGTGAAGGAGTACCGGAGCCTCAGATCGGTCACGCTGTGGAGGAGCTGCGGCAGCACCAAAGGACGATGATTGCCTTTCAACCGAAGCGGACGCGGTGACCCCTACTTACAAGGAAAAGCATGTCCTTTGTCCGACCCCTTAACGCTGAAGACCGCCGCCGATTTGCTGATACTGATTGTCAGCAGGAATTATCCCGCCTAGTTCGTGGTGAACCTGAAGGCGATGCCTGTAGAGAAAAGATCGCGTACGTCTATAGGTATCGCCACGTTGCCGGTGAACAGTGGCGAGAGTGGCCTTTGTGCGAGTTGCACATGCAGAAAGTTCTGAAGGCCGGGGCACAGATGATGGAGGGCTAACCGGGAATATGTCGCTCCACTGGTGTCCTGCTAAAAATCAAACAGAATCAACTGGTTGGCGGAGTCGGGGTTATTCTCATCGTCGCCCGAAGGCTGAAGTGCCTGTAAAATGGGCGTTTTTTCAAAAAGCGTGATGCTGAGAATCTGTAGAATCTGATAGAGACTTGAGCCCAGTGCGAGCCTTTTGCGAACGATAGCAACGAGCACGTAGGCGGACACGGCGATCCAGATCTGTGTCTTCACCGCATTTTCGCTGGTGCCGAAGAAAGCCTTGATCCGGAGGTGCTGCTTGATCCATTTGAAGAAAAGCTCCACCTGCCAGCGGCACTTGTAAATGAGAGCTATGGTCAGCGCGGGAAGATCGCAGTTGTTGGTCAGAAATGTGAGTCGCTTATTAGTCTCGGCATCGCGATAGACGATGCGGCGCAAAGTATCCGGATACACGCGGGCGGACCCGATTGCGGTGAGAATCGCTGTCTGATCGGACTGAACTCCGGTGGATTTGTCCACCGCACGGGAATAGCGGCGCTGAAGGCGGATGTTGGTTTTCGCGCGAGTGACGAAGAACGCCGCCGACATAGTGAACCGGTAGAGTCGCTCGAAATCGAGGTATCCACGGTCGAGGACGTAGAAGGCACCGGCTTCGGGAAGGATCTCATCGAGAACGTTCACATCGTGTAATCTCCGGCGTCTTGCCTTCGACGACGGCGTAACGTTCGCCCCGGACGGAGAGCGCCGGATTCAGGATGATGGCGTGACGCGTCACCATCCCGTCGAAAAAATGCCGCAGCGCCGAAAGATGCTGTTTTCGGGTGGCAATGCTGGTCGTCTTACCGAGCCCCGAAAGATACATACCGACGTCGCGAGGCGCGATGCGGACCAGCTCAAGCCCCCGCGCTTCGGCCCACGCGAGGAACTGATTCACCGCCGTAAGGTAGGCGCGGCGGGTGTGGTCGTTGCGGATGGTGCCGAAGAAAAACTCCTCGGCCGCAAAGACGGCGGCCGATCCGGCGCGGCGCACGATGTCGGGCAGCTCGCCGGCGGCGCCGGCCGCCAGAGCCCCTGACCTGTTGACCGGGACGAGCGCGCCGCCCCGTGTTTCGCTCTGTTCCGTCCCCTGCCCCGCCTCGAATTCGTTGTCCATGATCCGCCTCCGTTTAACGCATAATAATATCCTTTATCATGCTATAAGTAAAAAGGCATTGCAAGTGTTTTGTCACAACCGTGACAAAACATAATGAAAGACGGTAAGCTGGTTCCGTGCCCCGGAAATCCGAGTGGACTGAACAACTTCCCTCAGCTCTGGAAGAACTGCGGCAGTTCTCTGCTTCGGTCGTGGATCGGGCCATTCTCGAAAAGTTGCTTCGCATCGAGCGCCGCACCGCCATCCGGCTCATGAACCGATTCGGCGGATTCCAGACCGGCAAGACATTTCTGATCGATCGGCAGCGGCTTATCGAACAGCTGGAGCAGCTCGACCGCGGCGACGACGTGACCGTCGAGCGCGATCGCCGAGGCCGGCTCTCAGACGAGCTCGAAAAAACCCGCCGCCTCGCTCCCGGCCGCACAGTCAAAATCGACGTGGCGGCCGATGCCCGCGACCGCCGGATAAAAGACCTGCCCGCCGGCATCCACCTGCAGCCTGGCGAGCTGCGCATCGAGTTTTTCGGCGCCGAGGATTTACTGAGGCACCTGTTCGAACTGTCGCAGGCGATGGTGAACGATTTTGGGAAGTTTAAGGCGGCGGTGGAGGGATTCGACGCCTGATGCCGTCGCTACGGCGGCCCGTTGATCGGCAGCTCGGTGAGGATCTTCTGCCGCTACCAGCTCTCATGCCGATGAAATCCGAGTGGAATGAACAATTTCCATCCGCTCTGGAGGAAAATTAAGAGTTGCGGAAATTAAATGCGCATAGTTCATATGTTGCATATGTTTCACTTATGTCATATGATTCACATGGAGGTCCCGCCCACGCTTGCCCACTCACATCGTCAGTCGCCGCCTACGGCACAGGAAGCCGACTTGGCGCGCGTATCCGGCCAGCGTCTTTCGCGTTATCGCGATCGCAACCGGCCTCTGTCCATTCGGGTCATCGATGCCGAGCAGGAGCAGCCGCTTGATCTGCCGGCCGGAGCCGTATCTCTGCTTATGGATATTCTCGAAGCCATGGCGGCCGGTCGCGGGGTCTCCATTATTCCTGAGAATGCGGAGCTCACTACCGTCCAGGCAGCCGAGATCCTGAACGTGTCGCGCCCGTTTCTCATCAAGCTCCTGACCGAGGGCGCGCTTCCGTACCGCAAGGTCGGCAAGCACCGCCGGATCCTGATGGAGGACGTCATGACGTACAAGAACCGGATCGACCGCGCGCGCGAAGCGGTTCTCGACCATCTCGCGGCCGAGGCACAGGAAAACGGCATGGGCTATCCCGGCCGATGAGCAACTACACGGCGTTGTTCGACGCCAACGTGCTCTACCCTGCTCCTTTGCGCGATCTGCTGCTGCAGCTCGCAGTCGCGGACCTGTTCCGGGCGAAGTGGACCGCAGATATTCATCGGGAATGGATGGAGGCCCTGCTGGCTAACGAGCCCCACCGGGATCGCGCCCGGCTGGAGCGGACGCGGGACCTGATGGACCGCAGCACGCGCGATTGTCTGGTAACCGGGTATGAGGGTCTGATCCCCGCGCTCGAATTGCCCGATCCCGATGACCGCCATGTTCTGGCCGCGGCCATCGTCGGCCGCTGTGATGTCATCGTGACTCAGAACCTCAAAGACTTTCCGGATAGTGCGCTTGAACCCTACGGGATCGATGTTCAGCATCCGGACGAGTTTCTTTGCAACCACCTCAACCTGGCTCAGGGCCTGTTCTGTGGCGCAGTCCGGAAAGTACGCGGGCGGCTTCAAAACCCGCCGTATTCGATTGAGCAGTATCTGGAGATCCTGACCCGCAACGGCCTGGTGGGGACTGCCGCCGAGCTTCGGCCTTTCGCTGAATTGCTATGACATTCGCGGCGTCACCTGCCCCGAACTGTGCGACCGTCAGCAAAATGTCGAATGGCACTCGAAGCGGGTAAAGCAGCGACCGGCAAGTTTATGAAGGCCGTGGCCTCCCCTTTCGTCCGATAGCAGATTTTATCGGACATAATGAGAGAACGCAAAGAAACTGGTCGCGGGTTGGGGATTATGCTCGCAAACGCGGATGACGCACACACCGCGAAGGGGCGATCAAGGCTTTAGGCCTTTATTGTTATAGGCAACTCTGCGGTTGCTGAGGGCTGCGGCATCATTCGGGTTGAGGCGGAGGGCCTGATCGTAATCCTCAATGGCGCGGTCGTACTGGCCTTTGCCAGCATAAGCGATCCCGCGGTTGTTGAGGGCTTTGTCGAAATCTGGCTTCAGGCGAAGGGCGTGATCCAAGTCTAGAATGGCCTGATCGTACTGCCGCTTACTGGCGTAACAGATTCCTCGATTCGTAAGGGTTTCCGCGTCATTCGGATTGAGGAGAATGGCCTGATCCAAATCCTGAATGGCGAGATCATACTGACCCTTGCCGATATAGGCAGCCCCACGGTGGTTGAGGGCCTCCGCAAAAAGGGGCTTTATCCGAAGAGCGTGATCTAAATCTTGAATCGCCTGATCGTAGCGGTTTTTATTGAGATAGGCGATGCCCCGGTTAGTGAGAGTCTCCGCGTTATCTGGGGTGAGACGGAGAGCTTGATCGTAGTCCTGAATGGCCCGGTCGTACTGGTCTTTGTGGGCATAGGCGGCACCGCGGTTGGTGAGAGTCTCCGCGTTATCTGGGGTGAGACGGAGAGCTTGATCGTAGTCCTGAATGGCGCGGTCGTATTGGCCAAGATTTATGTGGGCGTCCCCACGGTAACTCAAAGCATTGGCATCTTGTGCGTCAAGGCTGATACTCTGATCGAAGTCTTGAATGGCGCGGTCGTATTGGCCCTTCCCGCTATAAGAAGCGCCGCGGTTTGTAAAGGCTTTCTCGAAATCTGGCTTCAGGCGAAGGGCGTGATCGAAGTCCTGAATGGCGCGATCGTACTGGTGCTTATCCTCGTAAGCTATTCCCCGGTTGGTGAGGGTTTCCGCATCATCGGGGCTGAGCCGAAGGGCCTGATCGAAGTCCTGAATGGCGCGGTCGTATTGGCCCTTAGCTCCATAGACTGACCCCCGTTTAAATAAGATTCTGTCCGCATTGGGGTTCAGGCGGAGGGCCTGATCGAAGTCCTGAATGGCCAAGTCATAAAGTTTCTTGTTGACGTATGACAGCCCTCGTTTAAAAAAAATTTGGGCCTGCTGCTCCGGTGTTTGTCCCCCTGCCTGTATCACGGCCGTGCATCCCGCAATAATCAAGTCGTTATCTGTTCCAGAGCAACGCGTCCAATTCTCGTTATGGGTTTGCTGAGCTTGGATGGCAAGCGCGATCAGCATGACTATTGAACCGCCCCGAACAATCGTCGCGATAGACATTCCGCCATCTCCTTTACACACAATAGTACGCCCGCGAGCGGTTCTACCGGTCGAGCTGGATTCGCAGCTCTGAAACTTCCGATAATCCGACTTTATGTAAACATCGGCGGTGGTGCCGGGGCTCGTTCGAGCAACAAAACCTCCTTTGTACGGTGATGCCGGGCTGGGTGAAACGCTCCCCTGCCCTTTCGTGGGCGCTGCGGTAAACCATATAGTCTACACAGTATACATAGCTTGCATAAGATAATTAGAATGTGTAGTCTGGTGAGGAAATGAACATCACCTTTTTGGCCAAAAAGGGAGGCGTCGGAAAGACTACCGTCTCGCTCCTGTTTTACGAAGCCTTGCGACAGGCCGGAAAATCCGTATCCCTGCATGATTGGGACGCGCAAGGCACGCTCAGCAAGGCACTCGGGTTTATCGAGGGTTCGAGGCCGGAGATTAACCGTAAAGCCGACTTCGTCATCTATGACACGCCGCCCAGTCTCGACCATACGGCGACCGCGACCGCCGTTCGTAACGCCGATCTGGCCATCGTTGTTACCTCCCCTTCCCCCGCAGACATCTGGGAGGCCGAGGAGGCCGTTAAATTCGTCAAAGCCCGGAACCCGAAGGCAACCGTTCGCCTCGTCTTCAACAAGTTCCGCAGTGGCACCGTGTTGGGGCGTCTGGTCGAGGACAGCGCCAAAGAAGTGAGCGCCCCTGCCCTGCCAGTGCGCCTCACCTTGCGCGAGTGTTACGTCCATGCACTGGCTCAGGGATGGAAGGCTCTCGACCCTAGTGCCCGCGAGGAGGTCTTACAGTTCACGGTGGCCCTGCTTTCCGTGAACGCATAAAACCACGTATACTATGCAGACAACACAGTCTCAACAGGATACACACTATGAGCAGTAAGCCGAAAACCAGCAACGTCAACAGCCTGTTAGCCGCGATCCAGCGCAAGGGCCCCAGCCACCCGGAGCCGACCGCCGAACCTCTGATCCTTACGGCACCGGAGCCAGCCCGCAAAGGAACGCGCCGGAAGGACGGCAGCGCCCCGCCCGCCAGCAGGGTAGGGAAACCGGTTCAATTTTGGCTCCATGACGAAGACCGGCAGATCGTGCGCGAGCTTGCGGCCTATCTGTCGGGACAGGGAATTCGCTCGACTGACAGTATGGTCATTCGTGCTGCGCTCCGCATGGCGAAGACCGGCGCGGAATTACTTGACGCTTATCGACAGGCCGCGCAGTTGGATGGTAGGCTCAAGCAGCACAAGACAGAACAATAGTCATTAACATACACATACTATGTAGTCTAATGAGACTATATCGTGTACATAGAAAAACGAGATGAAGAAAGCAGTCAGTAACGCCGATAGCATCGAACTGCAATGCCCAAACCCGGAATGCGGTTATCGCTTCACCGGTACGCGTTCGACTGCGAAGAGGCGCAATCTATGCCCAAACTGCGCTCAGCCGCTTGCTGAGGCAAAGGGTTTCGTCAGGGCAGGGGACTTGCTCCCCGGCTTCGAGAACTTCGCGCCCATCGTTCAGGCCGCGCAGCAAAGCAAGGCCCTGACGGTTCAGGGACGGCATCACTTTAACCGGCTTAAACAGTTGGATGCGCTTCAGCGGATCGGGGAGGATCAAGACCCCGATATGGGTTTCATGACGCGGCTTCTAACGCTGTGCTCATTGCCCCGCACCGATCCCGGCGACCGGCTGCAGTATGTTCGCCGCAACGGGCCTTATAGCCTCGTGATGATTGCCGGTGGAGAGAACAAGCTACCATTCGGCAACCTTCCGCGTCTGTTGCTGGCGTGGGTATGCACCGAGGCGAAGCGCAATCACGACCGGAACCCAGACGACCCGGAGAACCGCAAACTCTATCTGGGCCGTTCGGTTGGGGCCTTCATGCAGCAGCTCGGAATAAACAGCGACAGCGGCGGGAAGAGAGGCGAACGCAACCGATTGAGGATGCAGATCGACCGGCTCTTCAATGCACACCTCGACCTGATCTATAAAGCCGCCAATGAACCGAAGCAGGAGACGGGTGGCCGCATCGCCCCCAAAACATCTCTCTGGTGGGATTACAAGAATCCCGATCAACAGGCGCTCTGGAAAAGCTGGGTTCTCATCGGGGAGGAACTCTTTAACGAAATCGTGTCGCATCCCGTGCCGCTCGATATGAATATCCTGAAGCAGATGCGCCGCTCGTCTCTGGGGCTCGATCTTTACATGTGGCTCAGCTACAAGACGTACAGCCTCTACACGCAGAAGGCGAAGCCAGATCGGCTGACTTGGCCGCGGCTTTATGTCCAGTTCGGGGCCGACCCGGCAAAGGCCACCGATAAGCATGTCGTTGACGACTTCCGGAAAGACGCTCTCCGAGAACTGAAGAAGCTCAAAGTGGCGTGGCCCGCGCTCGATCTGGCGATGCCGAAAGGGTGCCTTGAAATCCGTCCGTGTCCCCCGTCAATCCCGCCGAAAGCGATAGCCGAGTAAAGCCCCATCAGTCCCCTTGTGGATAAGCCTGTGAAGGTACACGAGTTATCCACGCTGAAACACCCCGACAAGCAAAAAAGCAGCTAAAATCGCCCGCTGAAACACCCCGACACAGAGATTTTTCAACTACTTAGCGCCCGCTGAAACACCCCGACACGTTGCCCGGTCAGTGGAATTCATCCCGCTGAAACACCCCGACAGAAACCCGCTGAAACACCCCGACATACAAATATTAAATACATATAACTACAAGTAGTCGTCGGCTTCGCCCTGTGGATATGTCGCAACCAGAACGAAAAGGCCGAGCCGCTACGCGGCAAGAAGACAAAAAGGAAAGCGTCCCTTCGGGCCGCTCAGCTTTTCATTGAAACGCCGCTAAAGCGGCGAAGAACAACAAGGAGTGCGCCCACAGGGGGCGCACAACCATTTCTTTACTAGCCTGTCCTATGCTGTCGCTCAGAAGACAATCGGTAAACTGGGGAACTCGATAATAGAAACACGGGCGGGGGCATGGTGGACAGCCGCAAAGCACTGGACATGCTGGACGCTTTTGCAAGCGTCGGAGTCCGCACGTTCGATGTGACCATGACCGACATCAAGGGCGACAAAATTCCACGGAGCTTTCAGCCGAACTGCGGAGTCGACCAGCTCCGGCGCAGCATCGGCCCGCAGATCGAGGCGGCAGCTCGAGCACGGGAGAATTTCATCATCCGTCCGCGATCGGCAAATGCTACCCTCATTCAGCTTGACGACGTGCCCGCCGATGCGGCCGCAAGACTGGCCGGGTATGCCTTCATGGTTCTTTGCACGTCCCCGGGTAATTTTCAGGCGTGGGTGGCGGTGAAGAAGGATGCGCCTGCCGATTTTGCCCGCCGACTTCGAAAGGGCGCCGGAGCCGATCCGTCCGCCAGCGGCGCCACCCGGATCAGCGGGAGCCTGAATTTCAAAACCAAGTATTCGCCGGCCTTTCCGTTAGTCGAAATCACGGAGACGAACCCCGGCAGGATCACGACCGCCGACGAGCTGACCAGTGCCGGACTCGTCGCACCGGCAGAGGAATCCCCCCGCCGTGTTTCTAATCGTGTTTCTCAGCCCGGCAGGGCAGGGAAGTCCCGAAGGTGGCCGAGCTATGCGCTATGCGTCCAGAACGCCCCGCCCGTGCATCAGGGCGAGCGCCCGGACATCAG
>Ga0302319_10023129_pt1 | contig 11118 bp, 10 predicted proteins | sample Bog_T0_2_FD_203319 | JGI IMG/M metagenome (GOLD analysis project Ga0302319, IMG submission 203319) | Peat permafrost microbial communities from Stordalen Mire near Abisko, Sweden - Bog_T0_2 | ecosystem: Environmental > Terrestrial > Soil > Wetlands > Peat | place: Sweden: Abisko, Stordalen Mire...
CATTTTGTGGATTCACTGACAATGCCCGAATTGAAGAAACGTTGAACCATTTCCATATCCACTTGGGCGCGCTCGATTGGTGGCACATAAACCGTACAAACGCCGACGTCTGCCCCAGCAGCTAAGTCCTTAAGCCTCACAATTCTTATCAACGGCTTTGAGACGCTAAACTGAGCTGCTTGGTATACTACTAGTTCGTGGTTGCCGTCGTAAAATTTTTCAAGATAAGAAACCAGTATCGGCACATAACGACCGTCAAATCCTCGAGATTTGAATCCAGCATCCCCCAATGCGCCGACTTGAAGTAGAATTAAACCAACATTTACGTCTGGCCTACGGGCACGTGTCAGGAATTGAGTAGCCTCAAATATATGACATCCGTCCCACGCCGGATCAATTCCCAAATCAGAAAACATGCAATCAAGGGAAGACACGGCAGGCAACATCCAAGCTTCGTAACCATCTTCTCGCAGACGTTCGATTGCTTTATGCCCAGCATAAACAAATACACCTGGATGCCCGTAAAATACGGTACAAACATTTTTTCCGGTACAAACAATATCTAAAATCCTTCCCACCATCTCCCTATATGTTTGGATTCTGGGCTTAGAATCAGAATAGAAATGAAATAAATCCTCCGAGTTATGATTCAATGATTTGATATATCGCTCAGTAACCGGATCGGCGACACAATACGGCACAGAATCAGCCATCTTAATATATTTTACTGTTTCCTGTGTAAATTGACCAACAGTCATGCCTGATCCGGCAACGATAAGGGAGCCTTTTCTCTTCGAATTATCGATTGAAAGCGAACTTGTCACTATGCAACCTCAAAACGAACACTATAGGGGCCAAAAGTCCGTTTTATAAAGTTTTGGGCTGCGGCAGAGGCCCCATTAATATCCGTCTCAGCTTCGAGCGGCGACTCAAGGGGCGCTTCAAGAGGCGCTTCAAGAGGCGCTTCAAGCAGCATATCATGTGAAAACTTAAACGCTGCAAAGGCCTGTGCTGTCGGGGCTACGTCCCCATGTATCGCTTGACGCCTTATTAAGCCGGTGCTTCCAGACATCAGCGTAAATTTATCGCCGTCTGTTAGTTTGGCGCGGTCCGCTTCTGCCTTAGGGTTTAACTCAAAGCGACGCCGAGCTTCTGGATCGCTAAGCTCTACAAGGAAATCCAATAGGGGGATGTTCATCGCATTCCTCGCACTATCAGTTGGTAACGCCTGTCGGCAGGCGTCGCCATGATACCGAAGGGACTAAGGCGTGTCCACCTGATTGGTAAAGGTAAAGGTGCGCCTTTTTCGGAGCGCGTCGTCTCAAAACGCCGGGCAAAAGCGACCCTCTCGGCTGTTGCTCAGCGGTCGCGGCCGAGAGACCGCGCGACGGCGGCACTTTCCCCATCCCATGCGGCGATGCCCGGCTCTCTCATAACTGTTCGAATTTCAGGCTGAAATCGCCGGTGCAGCAGTCTTGAATTCTGAACTATGACGGTCGCCATCCGCCCTTTGTGGCTGCGGCCATTACAGGCGTATTTGAAAGCTGGGCTTCAACCCCTGCCTCTACGGAAAGAAGTTCCCATACTGGCTCGTTCGATTCGACCCCTGTCCAGTAGTTGGTCGAAGTTGCTGCGACAAAGTCGTCAGTCCAATCGGGCCACTGGTTGCGAACATGCTGATAGGTCTTCGCGTATTTAGGTTTCAGATGGGCTAGTTGTAATTGCCCGACCCAACCCGCATCGTGTCGCTGATAATCTCCTCGGATCGCAACGCGGTAGATATAGCCGCCGTCGAGACCTAACATGGTGAAGTCGGTCGTCTCGCGACTATAAACACTGTTGAGGTGGTCAAGGTATGCCTTCGGTCGAAAGCGCTCTAACGCTTCTTCAATTTCACGTTCAACCTTTGGACGCCCATTACCTGTAAGAATCTTTCCCACAGGGTGAAGGACCGGCGACATATGATAGGCGATCATCGGCACAATCTCTCAAAAGTTCCCGAATTTCGGCACGAATCCCGCGTACAGATTCCTTGAATTGTGCCGATGACGTTTCGCGCCGCCCCTGTTATTTCTTTTGAAAGCGAGCGATCTCCTCTCGTATCTCTTCGTCATCTCCTCCCTCTGCGAGATTTCGAAGCCATTGGCGCAGTAGTCGAAGCCCTTTTGCAACTGCTCGTGGTGCCCAGACGTGGCCGCGTCTCGGCTTCGGGACTACGCGGAATCATCCCTTGGGCGTAGGCGTCTTAAGCTTCTCGTCCTCGGCCTGCTGCATCCGCGCGATGCTGGCGCGAAGCCGGTCAAGCACTGGCTCTAAGGACGCGTGCGCAAATAATCGAATCGGATTCCGCAACCCGAGCCGGATTTACCGCCGGAAACTGGCGGGCTTCCGGAGCAGTTATTTCCGAACGAGCCTAAGGGCACGGTCTGCTCCGCCGCAATCTGCGCCTCGCTGCGGGCGAGGCTGGCGGCGATGGATTCAGGAACGGGCTTTTCAGGTGATACATAGTTCATAAGCGAATTGTACCACAAAGCCCCTTGGCGGGCGAGAGGAAACCGGCTTTCATTCTGCCCCCATATTCTGCACCGTGGAAACCCCTTGTTTTTCAGGGTTTCGGCGCTGGTGCAGAATTTATGGACGGCGCACTACTTGGACCTGATTAACGCCCTTCACACCCACGTTTACGAAACACATCGTAAGAACTCGCGGCCAAACGGCATTAATCCTGTTGTCATACCGTTATAGTCAGACACAAATCCGATTTCAGACAGATTTCGTTGTGACACCAACAACTCATCGACAGAAATTCCTAATTTTTCTGCCATTTTGCTTTTCTCATTATTTTTAACGGAACCACCATTTTCATGAAAATATATCATCATTTTCGCGTCGAGCGGGTCAAGTTTTTGCAGTGCGTCGGAAAAGGCCTGCCTTATTTGCATTGCTTTATTCGGATTCATAGACGCTGCAAGAAGTCGTGCCCACAAGTCTTGAAGTTCCTCGCGAGGTTCATCCGCCGCCGCTGTTAAAATTGGAATTGCAAGTTTGAGATTTGGAGGAGTTGGCTCGGCAACTCCTTGCTCAAGGAGACGCTCTTTAGCGCTTGCCCATAGCTTCGCAAGCCTCTCTTCACGCAAGACTTTCACTCGGTCTCCGATGAGTAGTTTTACTAAGTCCTTCGGAAGATCGCCCAAGACATCCGCCAGATACCCCCCGGCATCTTTTCCTGCCTTCAGGATTTCCTGACCGAGCTTCGCCTGCTCGTCACTAATCGGAATAATGCTCTCGTCGGTCATAAATTCAGTCCTAACATTACTCACACGCTCACATAGTGACCAGACCCAATTTCCCTAGAGGGGGTCAACACTGTTTGCCGCCCTCGCTGCGGGTAAATAGCGGTACAGCTATCAAACCGCATGCCCCAGATTGCGTTAGTGCCTTTCCGTTAATCCACCCCGAAAGGCCTCCTGAGGCCGCGCGCTTGGTCACGCATGCAGTATCGAGTCGGGCCTCCGCAAAGTTAGGAAGCGGGGACCCGCTGGGCATTGAGGGCAAGCAAGCGCGAAAGCACCTCGTCATCCGATAGTTCGATTGGCCAGCCGTAAGCGGCGGCGACAGCCGTATCGAGGGCCTTGTGGGCATTGTCCAGCCAAGTCGGGCGAGCATTATAGAGGTCGGTTAGCGTTCGCTTTTTCAGCTCAGTCGCTGCTGCGTCGTTCACTGGCAAGATGCGGTCGGGATAGCCCGCAACAACTTCCGGCGCGGCTTTCACCAATTCGGGCGGATTGAGCCAATTCTCCCGGCGCCTGTTCAAGGTCTTGGCCGCCACCGCTATGGCTTGCGCCCGCGTATCGGAGGCGTACTTGGCGGCCTCGATATCCGGCGTCAGGCCCGCCGGAAAAGGGAACGTTTCAAACGTTACGCTGATATTATAGCGGCGTTGATTGCCAGCCCCCAGCCTATTTCCCTGCGCTGTGGACCATACTTCGTGAATATGAGAGCAAAGAATTCCAAAGGTCACGTCGTCGTCGCGGACAATGCAAAACAGGCTTCCCTGAAACAGGATTTTCTGCGGCGCGAAAACAAATATCCGATGTTCTGAGCTTTCAGGGGTGACGATGGTGCGCGTCTTACCGACGGACGCCTTCCGCAATTCTGGTCGTGGCCGCTGAAACTCCCAAAAGCGCTCTTTGAGGCGGCTTTCGTCGCTGCGACATTTTTTGGGGTCATTGCGAAACGGAACGACGCGCCCCGAGATGATGTCAAAGGGCTTCTCGTACAAAGCCGCATCGTCTTGCGACAGGCCCGTGCCGAAATCAACGACCCAGCGGTCGCTATCGCGGCCTACGATGTCGTCGATGTCGTAGAGACGGGCAATCACATCGCTGTTGGGCTTGCCGTTTGGATTCTTCGGCTGTCGAAGCATGGCGCGCGCTTCGGCTCCTGAGATATCAAATGGGCCGGTGAGCTTCACGCCCTGATAGGCAACCTTCGCGTTCTCTTTGAGCTTCTTGGCTTTGGTAACATCGACACCAGACGAGAGGTCGGGATTTATGGCTTCGACGATTCTGCCATTGAGAAGCGGCGGACGCTCAGACAACGGCTTGTAGCTTGGCGAGCAGGCACAGACGACGCTTACGCGCAATGCCGCTCCTTCGACCACCCACGGCTCATTCGTCCATGCGTCGTATATGAGCCGTTGTCCGTTCGCTGTGAGTAGATCCAGCGGAGCGCGGCTAGCGCCCTTCGCAATCGACTTCGTGGCTACAAAACCGAATGCCTGAATTTCGTTAGCAAGGACTTTGCGCGCGGCCTTATCAAACCAATAGACGACCAAATCGGCACGCCCCGCGACGCGCCCGGCATAAGCCGCTCTCAATCGGAGTGTGTAGGCGTCGCCCAATTCCACGCGATGTTCGCGGTCGCCAAGAAACGGAGGGTTTCCCACGATGACGTTAGTGGGTGGCCAAGTCGCCTCGGTGCCGTCGTCATTGAGCACCGCATCCCGGTTCTCAATGTTGTTGAGCGGCTTCAGAATCGGGCGGCGGTCAACGTCGAAGCCGTTCTTGCGCATCCACTGGATTTCGCCGATCCACACGGTGATGCGCGCCAGCTCGGCGGCATAGGGATTGATTTCGATGCCGCGCACTACCTGCGGCGTAACGGAGGGGAATTGCCGCCCGAAGCCCATAGCCTCGGCGTCAAGGTTCACGCGATGTTCGAGATCCTTAAGCGACAGAAGCGCGAGATAGAGGAAGTTGCCCGACCCGCAAGCAGGGTCCAGGACGCGGAAGGAGCGCAGCCTTTCCAGAAATGCGCCGAGTTGGTCGCGGCGACTCTTTTCGGACGTGCGCGGCTTGTTGATGCGCTCCTTAACGGCTTCCCATTCGCGCCAGAGCGGCTCGATGATGACTGGCCGGACAATCATCATGATTTTTTCTGGGTCGGTGTAATGCGCGCCTAGCTGGCTGCGTTTCGAGGGGTCAAGACCACGCTCGAACAACGTCCCAAAAATCGACGGGTCGATATCGGACCAGTCGAGGCCAGCAGCTTCGGCGATGATTTTGAGGTCCTCGCGCGTGACCGGAAGGGATGTTGCATCGTCAAACAATCCGCCGTTGAACCATTCAATTTCATCGACGCCAAAAAGGCCGCCTTCCTTCATGGCGCTGAAGAGTTGCGCGAGCATACCCTGGGCGATGGCAGGTCGCTGAAATCCCCGGTCGCAAATCTGGCGAAACAGTTTTCGTGGAAGAAGATTGATGTCCTCCGCGAACATGCAGAAAACGAGACGATTCACGAAATGCGCGACCTGCTGTGGGTCGTGACCGCGTTCGCGCAGCGTGATGGCAAGCTGCGCGAATTTGTCGGCGGCCTCGCGCGTGAGGGCATCGATAGTCTTTTCGGGTTTGAGCTGCTCGGGCGTGACGAACACCTGGCGCAACAGCTCGCGCTTTTTGGCGTCGCGCAGCTCCTCCAGCTCTATGACGTGCTTCTCGGATACGGTGTTCGTCCAGTTGGTGTGGACGATAATGCGGTCCATGTCGGAGACAACGAGGAGCGGCGGATTTTCCAGCGCGACCGCATATTGCTGCAACTGCGCGTAGGCTGCCGTGAGGTCTTTGCGCTTGCCCTTATATTCCCAACCGAAATGACCCTTCTTCCAAACGTCCGCCCAGCCTTCACCGCCTGCGGTCTTCGACGCGCCGCGCTCGAAGCAGTACCATTCACCCTTCTGGTCCACGTCGGTCGGCTTCTCGACGCCGAGCACGTCGCATAAATCGTTGAAATGCGACTGCGATGCCGAGCGTTCTTTCAGCGTGGACGCCTGCCATTTCTTTATGAATGTTTCGGGCGTCATTCATGCCTTTGCTTGGTGATATTGGCCGGTGGGCTGGCGCAATAGGAAGCGCGCTGGCTTGATGAAGCACGGCTAGGCGAGGGCTTAGCCATTCTCAGGCTGCTTTGCGCCGTATTCCAAGCTGGCGGTCGAGTGCAAGGCGGGCACTTCGGCCAAGATTGATGCTGGTGCCGGAGCGACGACCGATGATCAGGCCCTGCGGCGCATAGGCAGCCCCGAAACGGGCCGCCCATGGCTGGCCGGTGCCTTTGAGGACGTAGCGCCGCAATCCCTTCTCATGGAAGATGGGGTCGATTTTGATGGCCCCGGCGGGACTCACTTGACCGCCGATGGCGTCCAGCCATCCCCAGACGCGCATTTCAAAGTCGTGAAGGCGCGCGGGTGGTATATGCGCCAGCCAATGAACGTGAACATTGTGCGGCGCCCCTGGCTCGATAATTTCGAAGGCCACGCCGTCGCGCTCGTTCTCGAAGCAATAGGCATATGCTGGCGTGAACGCCGTTCCCCCTCCCCGGCAGGGTCGCGTCGCCCATTTGTTGAAATAGGACAGGCGCAATTTCTGGAATGCCTTGGCTGCATTCTGCGGCTCGACTGCGGTCATCGAGAAGTTGATCGTAATGAGGTGGGTGAGGGGCTGGCCGATTCGCTCGGCCTGTTCGCCTACCGCATAGTACAGGGTCTTCGCGGCCTTTTTGCCTAGGTGCAATGAGTGGCGCTCTACCATCTGTGTCTCATCCGGGGGCCATAGATACTAAATGTACGCACCACAACATGACTGCCACGAGTCGGGCCTCATGGGAATGGTGAGAACGAAATTTGAACATGCGCCGCCGGTGGTCAAACGCGGTGACTGCCGGTGTGCGCGTTCGCTAACAGAAAAGAGGCACTGGGTTTGCCCTCCGGCGAGCGCTAGAGGTACCTGCCAACTTGCGCTTCAGGAGGCGGGCCTTACGCGCGTCCTTCCTACCGGAACCGCCCAACGACAATGTCGCGCCAGGGTCTGGATGCTCAGCGCCTCGGCAACGCCGCCGTCGTGAGGCGTCAGTATGCGCAAGCCTTCGAGCTGCGGCAACGGATCGATGAGGAAGAAACCGATAGGCTGACGCCGTTGCCGCCGACACCCCACGCCTTCATCGATGATTGATAGGCACGTCACCAATCTGATTTGGGCGCACGCCCCCAGATGTTTTAGGGCCTTTCCCTCAATCTACCCCGAAAGGCCTCCTGAGAGCCTAAGCGCGCGTGACGCAGATGCAAATCGTATCTCGCTGCTGCTCATGGAGAAACCCAGTGGCGTCCGGAATTTCTGACAAGAGAGAAGTGGCGAGGCTTTCTAATTGTGGCCGCGCCGTCATCGCGACTTCCGATGCCGGACGGCCCATGCTTTCGACGAGATCCCTCAGGACATGCATTGCCGCTGCAAGGGCCTCCTTGTGGCCCCGTCAGTCCGTCGCCATTGTCATCAAAAACCGGTCTCGGTTCATATCTGAGTTCTCAGTGCTGCCGGGCGACACAGAGCAAATAGTCTTTCTGTCATGGACAACGAGAAGTCCCCCGCATGGGAACGACCCGACGTTCACGTTGACCGGGCCGGTAGAGGGGGTTGGGGCGGCAATTTCGTCGCGCTGCCCTGCGGTTCATATGACATCGACATCAGGATTGCCGTGCCGGAGGCCGATGCCATCGTCGTACATTGCCGCGTTTGGGCTGAAGGAGACACACTGCGGGCGGCTCGAGGGGCGGAATAACGGCGGCGGCCCGACCCCGCGCCGAACAAACTCGCCCATCGCGGAAAGAGGTAAATAGCGTGAAAATACAACTTCACGCATAATCACTATTGCCTTTCTGAGAAAAGTGCGTATTTTCCAATCCGTGATGACACATCATCACGTATGGAGCCTCTTCCGATGGAAAAACTACGCCCCCGTGCCGAGATTGGCGCCGCTGAGCGCGCCGAGATTTTCCACGAGCAATACGGCAATGACTTGGATGCCGCAGACGCCTTGCCGGAGTTCATCATCGCCGCTGGCGACTACATCTCCAACATCGTCGGCGCGGGTGAGACCGACGCGGGTATGGCCGTCATTGTGAAAGGGTTGGTCGCGGTTAGCGGCGGCAACATCGCAGACCCCAGCCAATGGCGTGCGGCGTTGATGGAAGCACGCTCCAATTGCTATTCCGAATGGGAGGTTGGCTCGCATCTACATAATCTTGCTGCGTATGCGGACTACGGGATTGTCTTGCATGACAGCGAAGATCCGGGCGAACTGGCTCACCACATTCAAACCCTTGTGGCGGAAGCCCAAAGCCTGCTCGCGAAGACACCGATTGCACAATGGGGTCTGTCCTCCAACAATCCACTCGCGCAGCTAGTTTCCGTCGCGAGCAATCGTTGGGCGCTGGACAACAATGAAGCGGTCGAGCCCGCAGCGTTGGCCTTTTTTGGCAAACTTTCCGAAGGCCGCGTCCGCAACCTAATGTCGGGAGAAAATCGGATTTTCTCTTCGAAGGACGGCAAGATTCCCGCTCAAGAGGCGTTGAAGTGGCTCGCTGGCCGACCTGAATTCTGGAATTCGATCTGGCGCGATCAAAGCTTGCCTGATTATCCGCATGAGCCAAGCGCTCCATTGGAACAGGCGGCGTTCGTCCCCGTGGCGCGAGACGGATCGATGTTCCATCCGGGTCTTAAGCGCGGGTCTTCCTACACCATCGGCAAGAAGGGCTCGGAGGAGCAGGTCGCGGATTTTCACGACGCCCTTGCGCGACTCCAGCGAATGCCGGTCGCCTACTGGCGACGCCCCAATGCCAGCGGGAATTGGGGTTCAGTCGCAGGCATCCGATGGGAGCGTGTTGATTTGGCGGCTTTGAAGTCGCCGTCAACGTGACTCGCCGGGCTCCATGAACCATCTGGCGTGACCGTAGCCCGTGTCGTTCCTCCACCGGAACGCCATCGCCCCCCGTCGCCTGCCCCCTGCCCCACTGTTCAACTGAAAGCGAACCAATGGTCTCCGTACCTTCCACACCGCACCATCGCGTATTGCCCGACATGAGCCATGAAAGCGGCCCCAATCAAAACGCTGTTTCGAGCTGCATCCCACCTTCAGGCCGGATCACCTGCAATATTTGCTACCGTGAACCGGTTTCCTTTGATTTATCCCAACGAACAGAGGGAGGTCTGCGCATAACCGCGAATCCTCTCGCCTGGGGAAATCCGCGCGCCGAAATTTTGGTGCTCGGCTTCTCAAAGGGTCCAAACGCGCAAGGCGCGCTGGCCACTAAGCCTCATGACTCGATTCCTTATGCGGGTCAGCGGACTGCGGTGAGGAAAATTCTCGCGCGCGTCGGCGTGATTGAAAAAGACGCCAACATGGAGCGCCTGATATCCGATCAAACGGGTCGGTTTGCATGGGGGTCTCTAATACGCTGCACAGTGGAGCGACGAGAGGGAGACGCTTGGAAAAGCAGCGGCGGGGGCATGCTCGACAAATTCGTTGCGACATCTTTCGGCCGTGAGGTCGCTGGCAATTGCGCGAGTCAGCATCTCAAAAATCTTCCTCCCGAGAACAAGCTCGTGATCCTCTTCGGCCTCGGGACCAACGGAAATTATGTCACGGAGGCGCGCAAATTGATTCAACGTGCTCGACCGGCGGGAACTTGGCGGCCGATCAACGACGTCGCCTATACGGACGGACGGGTCGCTTTCGTCCACGTCGAACATTTTGCTTCGCAAGGGCGCTTAATTCCGGACTGGTGTGGCGAGCCTGATCCGAAAAAGGGCAACCACATTTCGATGCGGTCGCGGCTAAGCGAACTCGCCTATGCGGCTACGCAAGCGGCCCTCGGCACTGCATTGGCGGGAGCTGCATAAGGTCGATTGTAGACCGCGCACGACCGAGGGTGGCACGCGCGTGGGCCAGGATCGTCAGCCAAGGCGGCAGTGGTTTCTTGCCTCCTGCGGCGGCAACGTCGGGCGTCGCTAGCACTCTCCCGGCGTGGTTGTGCGGCCCGGCGCCAGTACAAAATACGTGATTTGTCCCAATCCACCCCGAAAGGCCTTCTGCGCGCGATCACGCGCGCCTTGAGTTCGCGGAAGCGGTTCATTCGCTTGGTTGCGTCGATGCGGCGAAGGTCAAACGAGTATCCTCTCCACCTCGTCGAGCGTGACTTCCTCGGCGCGGCGGTCGTAAAGCTGCGTCGAGCGGGTGCTGGCATGGTTCGCCATCTGCGCGGCGCGCGCGGGGGGCGCCGTTGGCCGTATCTTGGTGGTGATCTCCGCCGCCCGCGCGCGTCGCTGAATCATCGCGTAGGCGTTCGCCTGGGGCAGGGAATTGTCGGTGATGGTCGCGAGCTGGTTCATCGCCGTTTCACTCACAACAAAGCCATGAATGGTCTCAAGGCTTCCGCGCAGCGCGGAAGGCCTTGCCTTTCCATCATCGCGAGCAACTCGTCCGACGTGCGCGGCGGGTTGCGATAGTCGGCGCGCAACTCCCGGAAAGCCGCGAGAACGGCGTCTTGATCAGCTCCAAACAGATCCCGGATAAATTCGTCGGGATGTGTGGCGCGGATGCCGAAAGGAGCGAGCGCATCTTCCGGAAAGTCGCGCAAATTGAACGTTATGATGGCGGCTGCGCCGCAATGGATGGCCGCTGCGAGGACATGACGGTCGTCGGGATCAGGCAAATCGAGGGTTGCTTCCAGGCCTTCGTAGCCTTGCACAAGGGCGTCTTGAATATGCGCGTCCATCAGGCTCCGGGTGC
>Ga0302319_10023130_pt1 | contig 11117 bp, 8 predicted proteins | sample Bog_T0_2_FD_203319 | JGI IMG/M metagenome (GOLD analysis project Ga0302319, IMG submission 203319) | Peat permafrost microbial communities from Stordalen Mire near Abisko, Sweden - Bog_T0_2 | ecosystem: Environmental > Terrestrial > Soil > Wetlands > Peat | place: Sweden: Abisko, Stordalen Mire...
CCACGCGATGCCGGGTCTTGAAAAGCGAAAGCAGGTTGAACCCCTGCCAAAAACCATTGATAAACCGGACGGGCAGGGCGGACGAGTACGTCACCGGGATGTCCGGATGAAACCGGACCGGCTCGGTAAATCCCGGATAAAATTTTAGCGCCAGTTCAACCACCTCGCCCTGTGAAAATATTTCCACTTCATGGGAGCAGTCACGGAGCAGGCGGGAAATCGTTTCCATTTTGGACGAGCCGGCCAGGCTGCGGTTCAAGGTAATCGGGCGGCGGTCCTTGAGTGTGCGGCCTTGATAGGGCGCGATGTAAGCGATGCGCATACGTCATTTGCCGTTCAGCCGCGCATAGACCGCCATGGTCATCTGGCCCACTTTGGTCCACGAATAACGGTCGCGGGCAAAATCCTGAATCTCCCGTCGGCGATCTTTCAACTGCGCGTACACCTCGCCCGCGAAATAATCTTCGATGGCGCGAACCAGTCCCGGCGTGTCGCGCGGCTGGAAGACATGCCCGGTCTTGCCCTCGACGATTTCTTCCTTGAGCGAGCCGACGTCGGCGACAATGGCCGGCAGGCCGAAGTTGTAGCCGAGAAACAAAACACCGCTCTGAAAAATATGCGTGTACGGCAGAATTAGAACATCCGCCGCCTTGAAATAAATTTCGGTCTCCGCGTCCGGCACAAATTCTATTTTTAAAATAAAACGGTTGCGCGCGGCGCTGGCGTTTATTTTGGCGGCTATTCCGGCCCAATATTCTTCACCGCCCTTGGGACGCCCCGCAATGACCAGCCGGCATTCCGGGTGGCGGCCGGCGATGTCAATAAACGCATCCACGAGATATTCCAGCCCCTTGTACGGAGCAATGTTGCCGAAGAACAAAAGCACCTTTTCCTGCGCGCCGAGGCCCAGCCGCTGCCGCGCGCCATCGGTGGTCAGCGTGGTGTCCGGCACCGTGCTGTTGAGGCCAAATGGAATAACGGTCGTCTTGTGCTCCGGGATGTCATACTCGGAAACGAGTTCGGCCTTCATTTTTTCCGTGTGTAGAAAAATATGGTCGCACCGGTGATACTGGAATTTCAAAGTAGTGCGGTTCAAAAAGGAATCGCCGCCGTCCCGGACCTTGGCGTTGACGTTATGCGCGGTGAAGACGATTTTTTTCCCAAGCATTTTGTAAAAAAGCATCAGCAACGTGCGGTCGAACAGCTCGAATTTGTTGTTCCACAAAACATGGAAAATTTTTGCGTTTGACGTGGCGGCGTAGCCCATGAGCCGGCGATAGTACGCGAGCACCCGGATCATTTTTTTCCCAAGGCCGGCCTCCACGCTTTGGTCTCCGCGCAAATTTAGGAAATGAATTTGCGGAGAGGTGTGCAGTTCGGGGCTGTCCACGTCGTCGCTCCCAATAAAATCGAAATGGGCGCCGGCGGCCTCCAGCGCTGCCGCCAGGCCCAGCGCATAAGGCCGGTCGCGGCCCGCCGTGAGCAGGCTGATCTCGGAGAGCTTGCCGTTCATCGGAGCTGTTCCAGCACGGCGGTGAAAACTTCATCCAAGCTGATGGCCTTGATGGCGCGTTCGTCCATGCCGCGCTTGAAGAAAAACTCCGCCAGCAGCGGCGAGGTGATTTGCCGCTGGATGCCATACGGATAAATTTCCCACGGGCCGGTGCAGGTGAACAAGCTGACGCAACGCGTGCCGGCGGCCAGCGCCAGATGCATGGGCAGACTGTCACCGCTCACGAGACAGCGATGATTTTTGACGTCGCCCATGTGTTCCAGCAAACTTTGCCGCTCCGGGAGCACATTCACCGTCAGGCCGCGCGCCTCCAGCGCCGTTTTCAACCCGTCATAATAGGCCCAGTTTTTCATCGGCCAGACATGGCCAGCTTTTGGCGCCAGGGCGACATCACCGGACAAGGCGGTTTTGGCCGGTTCCGGCAACAGATATCTTTCACCCTTGAATTGCAGACCCAGCCCGGAAAAAATCAAATCCTGGTAAGTGCGCCGGTTTTCGAGCTTCAACTTGTCCGCTGCGGCCTTGCCGAACCGGCTGATCAGGCTTAAGTCAAACCAGCCCCGTGCGTCGTCGGTATAGGACAACGTGCCGTCGGCAGCGGCAAAGGCCCCAAACAGTTTCTTGAATTTTAACTGCGCCAAAAACTCCGCGATGTCTGACGTGTCTTCCAGGTTGATGACGAGGTCATATTCGCGGTCGCAAAACTTCGCGCGTTCCTCCCACGAGACGCTGCGCAAGGTCCTGGTCAGGCCGGCCAGCAGCGGCACGTTTTTGGCGGCGGTAATCCACGAGACTTCGCCCGTTAAATGTTTCAGGAGCGGCGTGGTGCGCACCACGTCGCCGGTCGCGCCCAGTTTGAGGATCAAGGTGTTCATTTTTAATTTTCCAGTCCACGCGGCAGTTCGCGGAAAAGCTGACGTTCCACTGATTCCAAGGTCAGCACTGCATTGATTTCTGACGGAAAATCCTTTGCGCCGGAAAGGTGCTGGCGCGTGACTTGACCGAGGCCTTCGGCATCCCAGAAGCCGTTGGTGGTCTTCTGTGCATCCGCAATTTTTTTAGTGACAAAATCTGCAAGCGTTTCGCGATACCAGGTGCTGTATTTCAAAAATTTGTGCAGACCGGCGATGCCCAGGGCGCGAACCACGGGTTTAAAGGCCGGGTCCAGCGGGCCAAACGGGCGCGGCAAACCGGCATTGCTGCAATAATCCAGCTTGAAGGTAACCTCGGCAAAGACCCGGCGCAGGAAAATTTCCGGATCTGAGCGGTCGCTGATGAACCCGCGGTCCGTTGGAATGCGGTCGAGCGCCGGGCTGCAAGCCTTGACCAGACGCATCGCCGGCAACGAGGATTTTTTGAGATTGGCTGGACATTGATAGGCCAGCGCAACGAGTTCGTTGTCAAGATACGGTGTGCGGAAGGCGATTTGCGAGCGGCCAGCCGCCAGGTTGCCGTAGAGGTTCAAAGGCACCTCCTGAAACGCAGCGAACGTGTCGGGATGCCTTTTTTGCGCGGCCAACTGCCCGGCGGCGGCGTTGACGGCGGGCATAAAATCCGGGTGAAACATCTGCGGCGCCAATCCCAGCGGCTTGAACGTGGAAATGGCCCGGCAAATTTCACTGCCGTAATTACCCGTCAGTCGCAGGGTGGCCAGCGCCCGGGCTTGGCGATGAAAATAAATTTCGTGGGCGCCTGAAATGCCCGAGCAGCCATCCGTGACAAAAACAGTCTTGTCGGCGTGCGCGGCGAAATTGGAAAAGAAATCCGGCGCCAGGCGCAGCAGCCGGTGTTCGAGGCCGCAGGCGGCCGCCACGCGCCCTGCAACGCGGTCATCCAGGGTTTCTCCGGTCGGGCCGGTAAAGGTGTACGTGGTTTCGTGGAGCCGGTCATGCGGGTGACAGGCCATGATCAACCGTGTGTCCAAGCCCCCCGTCAGCGAAATTCCGATTTTGGAACCCGTATCGAAATAACGGGGCAAAATCCCCTCAAACATTGCTCGAAACCTCGCCTCATAATCCGGTCCGGAAAGTTTCGGCAACGCCTCCCAGGCTTCCGGCGAAAAATATTTTTCGCGCCGCACCGCACCATTTTCAAAGGTCCAGCAAGAGCCGCCGGGCAGCAACTGGATCTCCCGAAACAAGCTGCGGCCCCCCAGCGCGCAACCGACGCCCAAAAACTGCGCCACGCCTTCCCGGTCAAATTCACGGAGTTGCGGCAGGACCCGCAGCAACGCCTTCGCTTCACTGGCAAAATAAAATGCGTCCGGCGTTTCGTGCCAGTAAATCCGCTCCATGCCATAGCGATCATTGAAGAGGAAGATTTTCCGCTGCCGGCGGTCAATGATCAGGCCGCTGAACAAGCCGTTCAGCCTCTCAAAAAACTTGGCGCCCTGGTCTTCGTAAAGATGAACCAGGCAGTCGCCTCCAGTTTCTGAAAAACTGTGTCCGTTTTCCTTGAGCTGTCTCCTGGTCTCCGCACTGACAAAACATTCCCCGGAAAAAACCAACGCGACGTCTTTTTGCTCATTCCAAAAGATCTGGCTGGCGGCGAACGAATCCGGATGGGCCAGCCAGCCGGCGGCGACGCCAAGCTCAATGGCGGCGATGGTACCCGTCACATAAAAACGCTCATGCTGCATCACCGCCACCATCGTTTTCACGATGCGCTCATTCTCGGCGGCAGGGAGGCGGCTGATGATTCCAACGATTCCGGGCATGAAGTTTTGTCTGAGATTGGAGCCGGCGGGAGGAATTGAACACTCCATCTGCCAAATACAATTTGGCTGCTCTAACGTTAAGCTACACCGGCGGCAGGACGCAAAATTTAATTCATTCCTTCAAAAGGTAAAGTTCTATCCACTGCGGTCCTTTTTCATTCATCTTTGGCCGTTCCGGGTTTGGCTGGTTCAACCTTTTCCTTCCGCGCATAAATTTTATCGCGGATTTTCAACAGCAGGTTCAATACCGGGGCGGGCAACAAGCCCACGGCGCCGCGATAAAGCCGCAAGGACACGTAAATTTTGCCTTTGAACGTCAATGGAACGTAATAGCGCGGAAAATTAAGCTGCTCAAAGCCGTTGCGCCGTTTGAATTCCACGAGCGAACTGTCCTTTTTATTGCCATAGACGTAGGAGCCATAGACAAAATAGCCGACGCCTTTCTGGGCGCAGATTTCCACGGCTTTGGTGATGAGCGCGTTTAAGGGACGTTTGTCATAATGCGAATTGAAGGCGAGGATGTGAAGAATGACCGCCAGCCGGTCGGTGTACACCATCTTGATGAAACCAATCAACTCATCCTGAAAATAGGCGGCCACGAATTCGCTCCGGTCCGGAAATGTGCCATGTTCCCGCTTCACCGTTTCAAAATCCTTCCCGTAATGCCAAAACGGCTTCCCCTGCCGGACGGGTGATTCATTGCAAAGCTTGTGAATGCCCTGCGCCAGCGCATCGTCATACGGCACAGACTTTACGACGACGCCGCGCTTGGCGGAACGCCGGGTATTCTTACGCGCCTCTTGCGGCAGTTTTTCCCACCAGGCGTCAAAGTTCGAGGTGTCCACCACCGCGTAATTATCCCAGTCAAAATGAAGATTGAACCTGGGTTTGACGTCCGGCGGCCGCTGAAAAAAAGTGAGCACGTCCGCCTTCAACCCGCTTTGCTTGAGCGCGGCGATGAACGCCGCGGGGTCTTTGACGAGTTCGCCTTCCGCCAGAACCTCGTCCAAAATGGACGCGGTCTTGATGCGACCGCCCTTGGCGACCACGGTGCGACCGGCAATTTCCGCGGCGGGCACCAGCGTGTTCCTGCCTGAAACCCGGATTTCTACTTGTTTCAAAGCCATAATCAACCTGCGGAACGGACGCCGCGCAGCCATTGCTCGAACATCACCAGGCTGAACAGCAGCTTATGGTTGTCCTGCCGGCGCGACTGATGATCTTCCAAAAGTTTTTTCACCGGCGCGGGATTCAATAGTCCAAACATGAGCGAACGGTCGTCCAGCAGCGCGTCGGTGAATTTGCCCTTGGCCTCGGATTGAAACCAGGTGTCCACCACATTCACGCCAAAACCGCGCTTCTTGCGCTTGAGAATTTGCCGCGGCAGAAATTTTTCACAGACGCGGCGGTGCAGCCATTTGCGTTCGGAGCCGCGGACTTTGAAATGCGAGTCGAGCCGTTGCGCATATTCCACCACCGTGCGGTCCAGGTACGGCACGCGCGCTTCGAGGCTATGGGCCATCGAAAGCTTGTCGGCATACATCAGCAGTTCATCCGGCAGGGACGAGCGGATTTCCAGCAATTGCAGGCCGCCCAGTTCATCGAGCTTTGCCATTTGCTTTTCGAGCGGCTGCAGCAGCTCCACCAAATCGGGAAAGTGCCCGTGCGGTTCGCGAAAAAGGCCGTTGACGGTTGCCGCCGGGTTCAGCGAAAAAACATTTTGATAACGCTCCATGCGGTTTTTAATGCCCAGCGAGTGCACCCCGCGTTTCAAGGTTTCGTTCCGCGGCAGCCGGTTGATGATGGCGGCGGCAGCGGCTTGGATTCCAGGTGGCAAACTGCGCCAGCGTTCGCCATGGCGCACGCCGAGATGCCGCGTATAACCGCCGAAAAGCTCGTCCGGTCCCTGGCCAATGAGCGCGACCTTTACGTCCTGCCGCGCGCGCTGGCAGACAAAATACATCGGCACCACCGACGAACTGGCCACCGGTTCCTCGAGGAAACGCACGATGTTTGGCAAGGCTTTCTCAAATGCCTCCTGGTCCAGCATTACCTGATGATGCCGCGCAAACAACAGCGACGCCGTTTCCGCGGCGTCCACCAATTCATCGTCCGCATAGGTTTTCCCGTAGCCAACCGTGTAAGCGGGCCAGTCGCGGCCATGCTCGTTCATCAAGGCGAGCAGCAGCCCGGAATCCAGGCCGCCGCTCAACAAAATTCCAACCGGCACGTCCGCCAGGAGATGTCGTTTCACCGCCCCGCGATAGAGCTCAAACAGTTGCTCGGTGGCGTCGCGGTCAGAAATTTTTTCTGAAAACGGTTCGGGCGAAAATTGATACCAGCGCTCCTCGCGCACTTTTCCGTTTTCCACCACCAGCAAGGTGCCGGGCGCGAGTTTCTTGACGCCGGAATAAATCGTCAGCGGCGACGGCGTATAGCGGTAACGCAAAAACAGATTGAGCGCCTCAGGATTCACTTCCGGGCGGGAGTTGTCCGCGGCCAGCACGGGCCGGATTTCGGAGCCGAAACTCAAGATGCCGTCCGCCAGGCGATAGTAAATCAGCTTGATGCCCATGGGGTCGCGCGCCACCACGAGTTTCCTTTTTTTCACGTCCCAGATCGCCACGCCAAACATGCCATTGAGGTGGTTGAAGACATCATTACCCCATTGCTTGTAGCCGTGGATGATGACTTCGGTGTCCGAACTGGTGCGGAAATTATGGCCATAACCCTCCAGTTCGGCGCGCAATTCCTGGTAGTTGTAAATCTCGCCATTGAAGACGAGCCAGACTGATTCCTCGGCGTCCGCCATCGGTTGGTGGCCGCCGGACAAATCAATGATTGAGAGGCGGCGGAAGCCAAATCCCAGCGAACGGTCGAAAAAATAACCTTCATCGTCCGGCCCGCGATGGTACATCGTGCGCGACATCCGCCGGATCGTTTGCTGATCCACCGGTTCATCGCTGGCGATTTTAACTTGTCCGCAAATGCCGCACATATTTTTGGTTTAGACCGGGAGGACGAAATCCAATTTTAGATCGTGGCTTTCTGCGCCGGCGCAACGTTTGAAAGCAGGGATGCTTTGATTCATTGGGGGCGAGTCACCGGTCAACAGGCTGTGGGTCACAATTCCGTGCTCCGTCCGCCCTGGTTCTCGCGCAGATAAAATGCCAGTGACCGGAACATCTGCGATTGTGCCCACCGATGCATGGGCACGTTATCCCACCCGGAGATCAGTTTGCGCGAGCGGAATGAGCCGTCGGGCTTGATCCAGTTTTTCATGATCCCGGTCACGACCGTCTCCAAAGTATTTTTCAACCGCGGAAAATCTTTTCGCAGCAGCAGGCACAGGTTGATGCACTCGGCGCAGTCGTAAAGTTCACATTTGTAAACCGTCAAGCGCGGCGCCTTGGAAAAGGGCCGGGGCATGCCATCCTCGGAAAACAGATTGTTCAGATAGTATTCCACGCCTTTGGCCAGCGCAGCGCGAATACGTTCATCGCCGTTCTGAAGATATATTTTTGCCAGTCCTTTCATCACGAAACACGTGTGAAAATGGTCCACAAAGTCGCGCACGCCATCTTTGGCGTAAGGCCACGAACCGTCGGCATTCTGGCTTTCCAAAACAAAATTAATGTTGCGGTCCGCGATTTCCGGCAGCGAATCATCGCCGAGAAATTTGGCCGCGCTCATCAAGGTAAAGGCACGATAGGCCGAGGCATTCACGACCCCGCCCTTGTCATGCGGCGTGTACGAACTGGTGCTCGCCGTCGGGGACGTTTGGAAATCCTTGATATCCGTGCGCACATGGCGAACGATGGATTCGATGGCTTTTTTCCACCCGGGTTCCGGCCGCAAATTGTAGACCTGCAAAAACGCCTCGTATACGTAGGGCGTAGTGGTGATGAGGGGCGTGCCGGCCTTGATGACACCATTGCGCGTCACCCAGTCGAAAGGATAGCCCCAGCCGTAATCCGCGTAGCCCGGGCAGCGGGTTTGCTCAAGGACGGACAAAAAGTGTGCGGCGCGATCCAGATATTTCGCTTCGCCGGTCACCTCATTGAGAAAGGCAAAACCCATTGCGAAATGCGCGTCGGCGATGGGGAGGCGGATGGCGTGATGAAACAACCGTCGCGCGGCCGGAAAAAAAGCCTCGCAAAAAATCATCGGCGCCACGGCCACGGTGCCCAGCGGTTTGCTGCGGTAATACAGCGCCTTGGCCCGGCTGCCGACCGGGCCCGCAAAAAAGGACTGGTGATCCCACGAAAGCTCCCCGTAGCGATCGAGCCAACGGGTAAAGTTGGTGAGCGCAGAGGAAACGCTGCCAGCCAGCGGGCTTGACGTTGGTGGGGCCGATGTCAATTCGTTGGCAACCATGGAGCTCCGGAAGACGCCGTTGATTGTTTCATGGCGGAATTGGCAATCATGGTTTGGTGCCGTAGATCATGCGGTGCCAGCCCCAGTTCCGTCCGAGCCAGCGTTCGAGCCGGAGAGGTATCAATTTTCCGAGGAACGACCAATGCTCGGAATTAAATTCCCAAACATCCTGGCGAACATTGGTGAAATCTTTGAAAAGCTCCGCCGCTTCCTGGTAATCGTAAACATCGGCCAGCGGGCAAAAGGGCCCGTCGGTGTTCATGCTGATCCATTCCAGTTTGGTCATGCGCCCTTTTTTTACGAGGATTTCGCGGTGGCCCTCGAGTTTGGCCCGGTCGAAGCCGGTGACCGCGGCGATGATGCGGGGCATAAATTTGGGCAGCAGGCACCAACGGAAAATTTTCCGGAGGAACATGATTTCCAAGTAATAGTTGATGGACGTGCGGTTATACAGCATGACGGTGAACGTGCCGCCCTTTTTGAGGACCCGGTGAATCTCGCGCACAATCCGTTCCGGGTCGGGCGAGTGATGAATCACCCCGAAGCTGTAGGCGTGGTCAAAAGTCCCGTCTTCAAAAGGGAGGCGTTCCTCGGCATTGACGGCCACCAACCGGCCTTCGACGCCAAACAATTTGAACCGTTCCTTGGCCAGCTCGATGGAGTGCGGCGTCAGATCAACACCGGTGTATCGCGCGCCGGCCTTGGCGAACTCCAAGCCGTCGGTGGCAATGCTGCACCCGATTTCGAGCACCTGCTTGTCCTTGTAGGCGGGGAAATTCGCCACCGTCGGCACATGCCATTCGCGGAGGCCATAGCGTTTGCGGGAAATTTCCTCAAAGTATTTGCGCCGATCCTGCTCGGTGGACAAGTCCGACTGGCAGGGGCTGGCATTCCAGAACTCCTGGACTCCGGTGATGTTGGTGTGACTCATATTCAGCTCGGCTTTCTTAAACGACCGTTTGTTGTAATTTGAATGAACAAACTTTTAAGGCGGTGAAGCTGCTCCTGGCGGTGGAGGCGCAGCAACTCCGGAGCAATCGGCCGCTCCATATGAACCGCAAAAGAGTAAATGTATCCGCTTAAGAGCACAAGCGCACCCACGGCATAAGGCCGTTTCAACATTTGGAAACAAACCCGGAACGCCTGCCACAACGGATGATTGCCCAGATAGTAATCTTTTCTTCCATAATCGAACCGTGCCTTCCAAATATTGCTTTCCGTCGCCCCCATGGGCCGGTGGTGGAAAAAAATCTTTCCCATAAAAGACCGGGTTTCCCAGCCCTTCATGCGCGCGGTGCGGACGGCGATCCAGTCCAGACCGCCCCACTTGATGGGGGTGTAGCCGCCCACTTCCTTGAAACATTCGTAGCGGAAAAGCTGGCAGCCGCCAAACACATCATTTTCGTTGTAGAAACTGTCCTTCAACGCGTCGTAGTGGGCCTCGCGCATCGGGGTGCCGGCCACGCCGAGCTTGGGGTTGTCCGCGAATTTTTGCATGAGAAAACTCATGTAATCCGGCTCGAATGATATATCGGAATCCAAATTGCCGAGCACATCGAATTCCAAGGAGCGGACGCGCTCCAGGCCGGCATTGAAGGCATGCACCTTGCCGGCAAAACTGCGTTCCTGGTTTTGCGAGCGGCGCACCAGTTCAATCCACGGATAGCGTTTCACGTAGTCTTCGACAATCTCTGCCGTGCGATCGGTGGAACCGTCGTCCACGATGACCCAGCGCAGGGGCGGGAGGGTCTGCGCCACCACCGAATCCAGCGTCAGCTTGATGAACTTTTCCTCGTTCCGCGAGGGCGTGATCAACACGTAGTTCATGGCGTTGGAAGGACCAGGGGAGAGTTCGCAACGCCCCCGGTTATGACGGCAATTCCCCCGGCCTGCTTCCGCGAATAAATTTGCCCGAAAATCTCGTCCATGATCCGGGCGGTGAGCAGAATTTCGCGATACGGAATCGGCGGCGGGCCCTGGCTCTGAATGCTTTGGTAAAAGCTTTCGATCAATTCCTTCATACCGGAATCCTGATGGAGCTTGCCGTTTAAAAAATTGGCAAAATTGACGCAGGCGTTGCGAAAATGCTGCTTGGCGTTCTTTAACGGCGGCACAAAATAAGTGAGATAGCTTTTATAGGACTTCTTAACATGGCGGAGCAAACTGCCGCTGGCGTGATCCACCGTGATGGAATTGACCGGCCCGCAGATTCGCAATTGGTTCAGCCCGGGTTTGAGCTGCGTGGAGAAGCAGAAAAACGCCGTGGTGCCGGAGGCATCGCGAATCAGCACGCGCAATTCATCCAGAATTTCCTCGCCACCGAGCCGTTGCAGTTGCGCGCTCTGGTGCGCCGAGGCGATGATTTCCACCCGGTCGTCAAGAAACGGGCAAAGTTTGGCGATTCCGTGGCTCAAAATGTTGTGCAGCAACTGGCCGGGCAGTTGCCGCACCCAATGTTTGCGGTTGCCCAGCAGCGGCCCCACGTAACTGGCATCGCCCAAGTCGTATGAA
>Ga0302319_10023132_pt1 | contig 11117 bp, 8 predicted proteins | sample Bog_T0_2_FD_203319 | JGI IMG/M metagenome (GOLD analysis project Ga0302319, IMG submission 203319) | Peat permafrost microbial communities from Stordalen Mire near Abisko, Sweden - Bog_T0_2 | ecosystem: Environmental > Terrestrial > Soil > Wetlands > Peat | place: Sweden: Abisko, Stordalen Mire...
AATCTGCCGAAGAGCCTGGAGAACTATTCGCAGGAGATTGGGCGGGCCGGGCGGGACGGCGCGAAGGCGATTTGCGAGGCGCTGGCCTGTGGCGACGACATCAATGTGTTGCAAAACTTTACTTACGGCGACACGCCTGACGCTCCAGCCGTGGGCGCGCTGGTGGATGAAGCGCTCGGGCAGGGCGGAGAATTCGATGTGTCCGTGTATGAGCTTTCGCGCACGCACGATGTGCGTCCGCTCGTGGTCACCACGCTGCTGGCTTATCTCGAACTGGCCGACGTGATCGAGGCAACCGCCCCCTTCTACACCGAATATCAGTTCCGTCCGCTGAAGCCGTCGCAGGAGATTCTGGCGAAATTCGATGGAGAGCGCGCCGAGTTTTTGCGCGAACTGTTCCGCGGTGCGAAGAAGGCCGCCATCTGGTTTCACATCGACCTGGAGAAAACCGCGCAGCGCCTGGGATCGACGCGCGACCGCATCGTCAAGGCGCTGAATTACCTTGAGGAGAAAGGAGACGTTGTCCTGAAAGTCGCCGGTCTCCGCCACGGCTATCGCCTTAAAAACCGGCCCGAGGACATGGCGGCCTTGAAGCAGACTCTGGCCGAGCGCTTCGAGACCCGAGAGCACAATGATATCCTGCGGGTCGAGCAGGTGGTCGAACTGGCGGAGGATCCGGGCTGCATTGTGCGCCGGTTGCTGGCCCACTTCGGCGAAGATCTGGGGCGCGATTGCGGCCATTGCAGTGTTTGCCTCGGTGAGCCGGCGCTCTCGCTCTCCGCCGAATCACCGCGCGCGCCCGTCGTCGATGTCGCGGCCATTCGCGCATTGCGGCGCGAGCACCCGAACGCGCTTGCCACGCCGCGCCGGGTCGCGAGATTTCTCTGCGGATTGGCTTCCCCGCTGCTCACTACCTCGAAGCTGACCAGGCATTCGCTTTTTGGCGCGCTGGCCGAGGCGCCTTTTCGCGATGTCATGGCTGCTGTTTCGTAGGACGGGCCCGGTTATACCGCGTCGCTCTTCTTCCCCTGGCGGCCCGTAATGAGGCGCGCTCCGCGCCCGAACATCAAATACGCGTAGGCCCAGTTTATGAGGACCTTGATCTTGTTGCGAAAGCCGATGAGGAAGACGATGTGGACGAAGAGCCACGCCAGCCACGCGATGAAGCCGCTGAAACGGATGAATCCCGCGTCGGCCACCGCCGCATGGCGTCCGATGGTCGCCATGGTTCCCTTGTCGAAATAGGTGAATCGTTGCGTCCATCCGCCGCTGAGGAGCGCCTCGATATTCTTCGCGACATGCCGGCCTTGCTGCATGGCCACGGGGGAGAGGCCGGGCAGAGGCGGCAGGCCGCCCACGGCGAAATGCGCGAGATCGCCGATGACGAAGACTTCCTTGTGGCCGGGAATGGAAAGGTCGTCGCTAACGATGACGCGCCCCTGTTTGTCGAGCGGAACGCCCAGGCTGGCTCCGAGCGGAGAAGCCGCATTCCCCGCCGCCCAGACGAGGGTCCGGGCTGGGATCTTTTCACCGCCCTTGAGTTGAACGCCTTCCTCGGTGAGCTGCTCCACGAGCGTGCCCAGGCGCACTTCCACGCCGATGCGCTGGAGCTGCTCTTTCGCGCTTTCGGATAGATTCGGGTTAAACGTGGGTAGCACGCGATGGGCGAAATCGAGGAGGATCACGCGCGCCTGGGACGGGTCGATGTGCCGAAAATCCTTCACCAGGGTGACGCGCGCGATTTCCGCGATGGCTCCGGCCATTTCGACGCCAGTGGGTCCTGCGCCAATCACGACGAAGGTCATGGCCGCTTCGCGCGCCGCGGGATCTGCGGTCTTCTCCGCGATCTCAAAAGACAGGAGCATCCTGCGGCGGATCTCGAGCGCGTCGTCCAGGCTCTTGAGGCCTGGCGCGAGCTTTTCCCACTCGTCGTGTCCGAAGTAGGAATGCCGGGCTCCGGCGGCGATGACGAGATAGTCATAGTCCACCTCTCCGTCCGCCGTGATTACTTTCTTCGCCGCGGTATCGACCCGCCGCGCCTCGGTGAGGATCACTTCGCTATTCTGCTGCTTGCGAAGGATGTGGCGCAACGGCTCGGCGATGTCTGCGGGCGAAAGCGCCGCGGTGGCCACCTGGTAAAGCAGGGGCTGGAAAAGATGATGATTCTGGCGATCCAGCAAGGTGACGCGAACGTCGGCGTTCCGGAGAGTCTTCGCAGTCTCAAGACCTCCGAAACCTCCTCCGATGATGACGACCCGCGGCAGTTCGGGTTGATGGACTTTCATAGATGGAACCTCCGACGAGGGTAATAGACCACAAAAAGAGGCGCTTGTGAAATATTTCACAAACTTTTCTTCGCCCGCCGAATGGGCGGCTATTGCGTCCTGGCGTGCGGTCGAGCGCGGGGCCGGGTCAAGGCGGCAAATGCGAGCGGCTGCGTTTTCGCTTCAATTTGTGGGCGGAAAACGGCAAGTCACCAAGCCTCATGCTACCCGTTACTCTTTCCATCGCCGGCTCCGACAACAGCGCCGGCGCCGGCGCCCAGGCCGATCTCAAGACCATGAGCGCGCTGGGCGTCTATGGCGTCACTGCCATTACGTGCGTCGTGGCGGAAGTGCCGGGAAAGGTGAGCGCCATCCAGGCGATTGAGCCGAAGATCGTCGCCGAGCAAATCCGTCTGCTCTTCGGCGCTTTTCCCATCGCAGCGGTCAAAACGGGGATGTTGCATTCCCGCGACATTCTGGACTCGGTCTGCGACGTTCTCCTGGAGTGTTTCACCGCAGACGAACAGCGGCCGCCGCTCATCGTGGATCCTGTGATGGTCGCGACGAGCGGCGACCCGCTGCTGCACGCGGACGCGGTGGATATCTATCGCAAGCGGCTCTTTCCCATGGCCACGCTGGTGACGCCGAACCTCGATGAGACCAGCGCGCTTCTAGGCCGCCCGGTGACGAGCGTGGCGGAAATGCGGCTCGCCGGAAGCGAATTGACCGCGCGCTTCGGGACCGCATTCCTTTTGAAAGGAGGGCATTTGCGCGAAGCAATCGCGACCGATCTGCTCTTCGCCAATGGGGAGGTGTTTGAGTATCACGCGCCGTTCGTTCCCGGCGTCGCCACCCACGGCATGGGATGCACGTATTCCGCGGCCATCGCCGCGGGAATGGCTCGCGGACTGCCTTTGCGCGCCGCTGTGAGGGAAGCGAAGCATTTCATCACCGAGGCCGTGACGCATTTCCTGCGCTGGGAAAAGAATGGCCGGACGACGGACGCGCTGCACCACTTCGCGCGGGCGCACCGCTGACGGCGATTCCAAACGGCCCATTGCACGACCGGCGCGCCTCCATTAATCTCCGCCCCCTCATTCCATGAAAATCCTTGTCGTCGGCAGCGGCGGGCGCGAACACGCCCTCGCCTGGAAACTGAAGCAATCGCCGCGGGTCAACGCGGTCTTTTGCGCGCCTGGAAACGCCGGGATCGGTGGAATCGCGACCAATGTGCCCATCAAGACGCATGAGCAGGAAAAGCTCGCGCGTTTCGCCCGCGAAGAGGAGATCGGCTTGACCATCGTCGGACCGGATGACGCACTCGCGGCCGGACTCGTGGACTTCTTTCAAAACCAGGGCCTCCGGATTTTCGGGCCGACCCAAGGCGCCGCGCGTCTCGAATCATCGAAGGTCTTCGCGAAAGACTTCATGCAGCGGCACGGGATTCCCACGGCGCGAAGCGGGCATTTTGCAGATAGCGCCGAGGCGCAGAGGTTTTGCCGGACCATGCCGCACCCGCTGGTGGTGAAGGCGGACGGACTGGCCCTGGGCAAAGGAGTCATCATCGCGCGGTCGCCCTGGGAGTCGGCGATGGCGATCCACGAGATCATGGATTTGCGAAAGTTCGGCGAGGCAGGGAGCCGAGTGGTGATCGAAGAGTTTCTCGAGGGCGAAGAGTGTTCGATCCACGCGCTGGTGGACGGTTCGGATTATTTGCTTTTCCCCGGCGCGCAGGATCATAAACGGGCGCTGGATGGCGACCAGGGATTGAACACCGGCGGCATGGGAACCTTCAGCCCGCCCGAAAAACTGCTGACGCCCGAGATGGAAGAGCGTGTGCGGCGCGAAGTGATGGAGCCTTTCATTGCGGGATTGAAGCGCGACGGGCTCGACTATCGCGGGATGCTTTTTCCAGGGTTGATGGTTACGAAAGACGGCCCGAAAGTGCTGGAGTTCAACTGCCGCTTCGGCGATCCCGAGACCCAGGTGCTCTTGACCCGGCTGGAAAGCGATCTTCTCGATCTCCTCGAGGCGACGATCGACGGGCGGCTGGCTTCGGCGCGCGCGCAATGGAAGCCGGATTCCGCGGTATGCGTGATTCTCGCATCCGGAGGCTATCCCGGCAATTATGCCACGGGCTTTTCCATCGATGGTCTCGACCGGGTTTCGGAAGGGGTCGTCGTCTTTCACGCTGGAACGAAGGTGGACGGCGGCAAGCTGGTCACTTCCGGCGGAAGGGTGCTCGGGGTCACCGCGCTTGCGCCCACCCTGGCCGGCGCGCGCCAGGGCGCTTATGAAGCCGCGGAGAAGATCGAGTTTGAGGGGCGGCATTATCGGCGAGATATTGCAGTCAAAGGTTTGAGCGCCTAGCATTGCGCCACCTATGAAATTCCTCGTGGCTCCCGCGCTGGCAGCGCTTTCTCTGGCTTGCACCCCCGCTTTGAGCGCGCAGGCGCCCGCGTCGTCTCCGGCTCCCCAAAAACAAACTCCCCCTGGCCCGGCCCTCGCTCCCACGGGCAGCGTGGGTTCCGGGGCGGCGTCCGCCAAGGATCCCAAGGCGCTGGGCGCCGATCCGAGAAATGGGTCCGGAAGCGCTGCCGCCAGCGATGCCGCGGCGCCGCCCACTACACGGGCGGCGGTGGATGCGCTGAATGAAGCGGAGCTTGATGAGGTCATCAGTCTGCTCAAGGAGAATTACATCCATCCTGATGCGCTCTCGGACGCCGAGATTAAACGTTCCAGCGTCCAGGGGATTCTGGATCGAATAGCGCCGGGCGCTTCGCTGGTGGAGGCTCCCGCGGTTGGCGGACCGGGCCCCAGCCTCTTTCGCTCCGAGATTCTCGATAATCGGATCGGCTATGCGCGGCTGGGCGCGACCACGGGGAATAATGTGGCGGAGTTGGACGCCGCGCTGCAAAAGTTCGCTGAAAAGTCGCTCGGCGCGATGGTCCTGGATCTTCGAGCCACGCCGGCAAGCAGGAATTTCGAGGAGACCGCCGAGATTTGCCGGCGCTTTTGTCCCAAGGGCCGGGTGCTTTTTTCGGTGAAAAAGCCGAATATCAAACAGGAGCAAATCCTCACATCGAAAGAGGATCCGAAGTATCGGGGAATCATCGCGGTCCTTGTGGACTCCGATACCGCCGGCAACGCGGAGGTCCTGGCTGCGGTGCTCCGCACGCATGTCAATGCCCTGGTGATCGGCCAGCAAACCAAGGGGGAGGCGGTCGAGTTCGCGGAGTTTCCGCTGGCGACTGGGAAGCTGTTGCGCGTCGCTGTCGCCGAGGTGGCGCTTCCGGAAGACGTGCGAGTTTTCCCCGGGGGCGTGAAGCCCGATCTGTTCGTGCCAGTGCCTCAGGCAACGACCGAAACTCTGCTCAAGCAGGAATTGGAAAAAGGCGTGAGCGAATTCGTTTTTGAAGTCGAGCGCCCGCGGCTAAACGAGGCATCGCTCGTTGCCGGGACGAATCCGGATTTGGATGCCATCCAGGCTGCGCAGAAGAGCAAGGCAGAAAAGGCGAAAACCCAATCGCACGACGCAGTCCTGCAGCGGGCCGTGGATTTCATCACGACGATTTCGATCTACGAGAAGAAGCCGGCAGGCAAGTAAGGCGTCAGATCGCGATGGATGCCATCAATGCGTCATCGCGTAAACGCGAACGCGGCCCGGGGAGAACCCGGGCCGCGCCGAAATTTTCCGCATGGAGCGGAAGATGGACTTGATGACGGGCCTTGGCTGAAACGCTTAGTAGCGGCGCTCGCCGCCACCCCCACGTCCGCCGCCGCCGCCGCCACCTCCACGTCCGCCGCCACCGCCGCCGTAGCCGCCGCCGCCACCCCCACGTCCGCCGCCGCCACCGCCGTAGCCGCCGCCGCCACCCCCACGTCCGCCGCCGCCACCGCCATAACCGCCGCCGCCGCCCGAGGGACGTTCTTCACGCGGGCGCGCTTCGTTTACAGTGAGAGCACGGCCATCAAAGGTCTTGCCGTGGAGTTGGGTGATTGCAGTCTGCGCGTCTTGATCGGAACCCATGGTGACGAATGCGAATCCACGGGATTTGCCGGTGAATTTGTCCTGAACGAGAAGGACTTCGCTCACAGGACCTGCCTGCGCGAAATAGTCCTGCAGGTCGGTCTCGGTCGTGTTAAACGACAGATTGCCGACGTAGAGTTTGTTGCCCATTTTGATTATGCTTATCGATTCCCTGAGGACGGCGCTTCGGTGACGGTTCCCGGTCATCGGTTTCAAGTCGTCACTGAAGTTACTCAACTGACAATCTCCCCAACTCCGAGGGCTGTTCTTAGGTTATTTTCGCAAATATTATCCAGTTTCCTTCAAAAGGGAAGTGAAATTTCTGTGGCAAAAAGTGAAAATGGCGCCGGGGATTTTGTGGATTGCTTGCGCGGCGTTTCCCGCTACACGGTTTCCGTATGTTCCGCTCCCTTTTTTTCCTGCTCGCTTTCTCCGGCCTCGCCTGGGCTATCGACGACTATAAACCCGGTCCGGATTCCCAGCCCCAGGATGTGCCGCATGGAGAGGTCAAAAAGGCCGTATTCGAAAACAGCAAAATTTTCCCCGGGACGGTCCGCGATTATTGGGTGTATGTGCCGAAACAGTACGACGCGGCCAAGGCCGCGTGTCTGATGCTCTTTTTCGATGGGAGCGGGGCTGTCAAACCCGATGGGCAATTTCGCGTTCCCGTGGTTTTCGACAATCTCATCGCCAAAAAGGAAATGCCCGTGACGATCGCCGTCTTCGTCAATCCGGGCTCCATCAAGGCCGCGCAGCCCGGCGTGAAAGATGTGAGCAACCGCAGCTACGAGTACGATTCCATGGGCGACGCCAATGCGCGCTTTGTGCTCGAGGAGTTCCTTCCCGAGGCGACGAAAGGGCTGAACATCACGAAAGATCCGGCGGGCCGCGCGGTGTGGGGCATCAGCTCGGGCGCGATCGCCGCATTCACCGTGGCCTGGGAAAAGCCGGATGCCTTTCACAAGGTGGCCAGCGACATCGGGAGCTTCACGAACATTCGCGGCGGCTATGCCTATCCCGCACTGATCCGCAAATCCAAGGACGCTCCGAAGCCGCTCCGCGTGTTTTTGCAGGACGGAAGCAACGATCTCGATAATCTGCACGGCGACTGGCCCCTCTCCAGCCAGGACATGGCCGCTGCGCTGAAATTTGCGGGTTACGACTATCAATTCGTGCTCGGCGATGGCGGGCACTCCGGAAGGCAGGGCGGCGCCATTTTTCCGGATACGATGCGCTGGCTGTGGCGCGATTGGCCGAAGGAGTAGCGGACTGAATTCGACGGTGCACTACGGATTTGCAAGGAACTGCCGGGCGCCGCTGAAGGCATAGATCGTCGCGGAGCGGAGAGTGAATTTGAGGCGCACGGTTTTCCCTCCGAAATCGGCGAGGCTCTTTCCGCCTTTCCAGCGAATCACGGCGTCGATGGCGTTCGTGCGCAGCGGCTCGCAGTCCGCGATGGAGCAGCCCTTTTCACCGATGATTTCCACGCGCAGCTCTCCGCCCTCGGGAATATCGGCGGTCACGCGCAGCGGCTCGCCAGCGGAGAGGAGCGGCCGAGTCAGAACCGTGCCGGGCTCGGAGCCGTCCTCGGTCTTGTATCCCGCGAAACTATCGAGCCTGATCCGGGCGAGACACAAGTGGCAGTCGCGTTTCCAACTCCGATGCACCTCGCGTATGCCGCCATAGTAAATCCATAGTTCGTTGTCTTTGATCACCGGTGAACCAGCTTGCGCATAGATGCACCCGGCATCGCAGCTGCCGGCTGGGCCGCGGGGGATGAACGGTGCGCCCGGCGCGAGCCGATGCCATTCCCTGGAATCCGGACTCCAGGCGAGCTCGCAATCCACGGTTCTGTCGCCGCCGGCGTGATACATCATCACGAAACCGAGATAGACATTTGCGTACGGAAACACCGGCATGCAGTAGGTCTGCGTCGCCTGGCCTTCTTCGGGTGTGGAACGGAGAACGACCTGCGGCTCCTGCCAATGCAGAAAGTCCGCGCTCTCGCTGCGTGAAACCAGCCGTTCTCCGCGATAGAGGCGGCTGAACAGCACATATTTTCCCCGGCGTTCGTCCCAGAAGGCGTTCGTATGGGTATCGCCGGAACTGCCCAGGCCTTCGAGCTGGCTGGGCTCAGTCCAGTGAATGCCGTCCGGCGAAAAGCTGGCGCGCATATTGTTGGGGAGCCGCGCGCCGATGTCGGAGAGCATCTTGTAGCGGCGGGCAGGATTGGCGTCGCGCGGATCCTTGAAGACGCCCACGTTCGCGACGCCGCGCGCGACGGCGTTCGTCTTCACGGAGCCGTCAAAGAGGTGCAAATCGAACTGCGGCTTTTCCCAAGCGATGCCGTCGTGAGAAGTCGCATAGCACAGATACCACGCCACGCCATTGATTAGGAGCGGAGGAGACTCCTGCTTTGCGGCGATGGCGGGTTCATCCAGGACGCACTTGTGCCAGAGTTTGAAGAGATGATCCTGCTCGTCGTAAATGAGATTCGGGTAAACGTTGTCCAGCGCGTTCTCCCATGGTTTGTCCGGTTGGGTGAGGGGATTGCGCGAATCCTTGACGACTTGCCCGAGCGCCAGGCGCACGCCTTCGGTTTTCTCGATGACGCGGGTGTCGAAGACGAGCTGTTTAAGCGGGTCGCGCATTCGAGCCGCGGGGATGAAATCGCCGGATCGCGCCCCTGGCGCAGGAATGAGGATCAATCCGATGAGGGCGAGCCAGCCGGCGCGGGGAGGAAACATGCGGCGAAAGAAACACGCGAGAAATCATGGCGGCAAGGATTTCGGCTTTGGCGCGGGCGTTTCGGAGGTTAAGACGATGCCATGCGTTTCCTCCTCCCGCTTTTCCTTTTATCCGTTGGCGCGATCGCGGCCGACGATTTCGTCGAAGCCCCCGAGCATCGTGAAAACCCCGCCGTTCCCCACGGCACGTTGACTCAGATGCCCCCCTGGGAATCGAAGATTTTCCCCAACACCGCGCGGGATTGGTGGGTCTACGCGCCCGCGCAATGCAAGCCGGATCAGCCCGCTGCGGTGATGGTTTTCCAGGATGGACATGATTACGTGGGCGCAAAGGGCCACTGGCGCGTGCCGATCGTATTCGACAATCTCATCGCGAGCGGCGACATGCCGCCGACCATCGCCATCCTGATCGATCCGGGGTACGACACTTCGAAACCGAAGCCGGAGAGCGCCTGGAAAAATAATGATCGCAGCCTGGAGTACGACTCTCTGGGGGATCGCTACGCGCGTTTCCTCGTGGAGGAAATCCTGCCTGAAGTGGAGAAGCAGCACGCGCTGTCGCGTGATCCCGAGATGCGCGCGATCTGCGGGGAGAGCAGCGGCGCCATTTGCGCGTTCACCGTGGCCTGGGAGCGGCCCGAGGCGTTCCGCAAAGTGCTTTCAACCGTCGGCAGCTTTACGGACATCCGCGGCGGCAATGCCTATCCCTCCCTCATCCGCAAAACGGAACACAAGCCCATCCGCGTTTATCAAGCCGACACCTCCGGCGACCTCGACAACGCCCTCGGCAACTGGCCGCTGGCGAACAAGCAGATGCACGCGGCCCTGCAATACATGGGCTACGACGCGCGGCTCGATTTCGCCGAGGGCTACGGGCACAATTCGAACCAGGGCGGCTCGCTTTTTCCCGATGCCCTGCGCTGGCTCTGGCGAAAGGAAAAGCCCACGCCCGTCATCAATATCAAAGGGGATTTGGGCGGAGACCTGACCTTGCTCAAGCTGCTCATTCCCGGGGAAGACTGGCAGTTGGTGACCGACGGGATCGGTTTCGCGGACGGTCCCTGCACGGATGCCGAGGGAAATCTCCTGTTCTCCGATCTCAAGGCGAACGCCATCTACAAGGTCGCCCTGGACGGAACGAAAACGAAAATCGCCGATGAGCCGGGAAGCGGCTTGAAATGGGGTCCCGATGGCCGGCTTTACGCGTGCCAGGGGAGCAAGAAGCGGCTGGTGGCGCTGGATCTCAAGCAGACGCCCCCCGCCGTGGAGGTCCTCGCCGAAGACGTGAATCCGAACGACCTGGTGGTTTCCCATCGCGGCCATATCTATTTCACCGAGACCGGAAAGCACCAGGTCACGTTTGTGGATGCAAAGACCCACGAGAAACGCGCGGCGGACATCGGAATCACCGCGCCGAACGGCATCGTGCTGTCGCCCGATCAAGGAACGCTCGCGGTGAGCGATTACAGCGGCGAAAACGTGTGGATCTTTCGCGTGGAATTGGACGGTTCCTTGAGCGCCAAGGAGCCCTATATGACAATGCGCCTGCCGATCGACCCGAAAGGGGAATTCAAATTCAACGAACCGCCGCCCTACAAGAAAGCCGCCGGGGGCGATGGCATGGCGTCCGATACGCTGGGCCGCTACTACGTGGCGACCGCGCTTGGGGTGCAGGTCTTCGATCCCACGGGCCGACTCTGCGGCGTCCTGCCGAAGCCCCAGGCGGACAAGCCGCTCACGAGCTGTATGCTCGCCGGGCCGGAACGCGCATACCTTTATGTCACTAACGGGGACAAAATCTTTCGGCGAAAGGTGCAGGCGAGGGGGAGCATTTTCTTTTTACCGCCGGAAGGGAAATGACAGCCGAGGCTTTGCGAGACGCCCATGGTGCAACGGGGGCCAATGACGAGGAATGCCGCCTCGCGTTGGCTGGCCTCATGCGATGGCAGCAGGCTCTTTGAATTCCCGTGAAGGCAGTCTTCCTTTCATCACTGACTTGCGCCATTACAAGTCTGCTTGGCTTGCTTGGCCTGTCTGCAATCACAATCGCTCCCACGGCGAGAGCGACGGCGGGTG
>Ga0302319_10023133_pt1 | contig 11117 bp, 8 predicted proteins | sample Bog_T0_2_FD_203319 | JGI IMG/M metagenome (GOLD analysis project Ga0302319, IMG submission 203319) | Peat permafrost microbial communities from Stordalen Mire near Abisko, Sweden - Bog_T0_2 | ecosystem: Environmental > Terrestrial > Soil > Wetlands > Peat | place: Sweden: Abisko, Stordalen Mire...
CAATCTTGAACCCTGAGAGGGACCTATGTCACCGAATCACGAACACCACTTAACCGAAAAAGCATTGGAAACGCTCACCACCTGGGGAAAGAATCCCAACATCGACGGGGGAGAAAACATCGGATTTTCCCTGTCCCGTCAGGGAGCTCCCAGCGACGCCCTCCTGGGCATGGGAGATTGCACGCCCTTCACTCCCGCCGGCAAGCGCGGCATCCTGCACGGCCAGCCCGTCGGAGATACCGGAGCCCCCATCGCCTTCATCGACAATTTTGGCGGCAGCGTCCCCACTATCGATCAAGTCCCCTTTACTTTTTCCTTCGATCTCAACCACGGCAAGGTTACCCTGAACGGAGCCTTTCCCGGCCTGCCCGCAACCCTGGATTTCACCGTCGCCTATCTCAAGGAATTCCAGGCCGACGACGGCAAGAATATCGTCTTCTATTCCGAGAAGACCTCCGACGACGCCGGCTACGTAATCGCCCTGCAGCTGGTCGCAGGATCGTAATCTCCCATCGCACGAGCGGCTCTACCGTTCCGGCGTCATCCCGAAGGCCCGCGTTTTCACCAGCGGGCCGAGGGCCTGCCCTGAGCGAAGCCGAAGGGGATCTCCCGTAAGCACACCGCCGCAAGCAACCCTGCTTTCGGTATACTGGACCGTATGCCGGTCCTGAAAAACATCGCCGCCATCGCCAAAGGCATGAGCATCACCTTCATGGAGATGTTCCAGCCCACCACCGTCGAAAATTATCCCGACGGCAAAGGTCCGCTCAAGGGAGCCCGGTTCGAAGCCCGCTTCCGCGGCGCACACGTCCTCCAGCGCGACGAAAACGGCCTGGAAAAATGCGTCGCCTGCTTCCTCTGCGCCGCCAACTGTCCCTCCAATTGCATCTACATCGAAGCCGCCGACAACACCGCCGAACACCGCGTAAGTGGCGCCGAACGCTACGCCAAGATCTACAACATCGACTATAACCGGTGCATCTTTTGCGGGTATTGCGTGGAGGCTTGCCCGACGGATGCGATTACGCATGGGCATGGGTTTGAGCTGGCGACGTTTAATGCGAGCAATCTGGTGTACCGCAAAGAGCAGATGCTGGCGCCCCGGCCGGCGCATATGGGAGAGAACGTGGTATTTAATCAGGCGGATGTGGATGGCGGGGCTCCCAAGGAGATGGTGGCGGGGAGTTAGGGATCCTTCGACTTCGCATGATCGTCTTTCAGACGATTATGCTTCGCTCAGGATGACAACTCCTAGAATCTAGAATGTGGTTACCAGGCGAAAGGTGTATTGGCGGGAGGGGCCGAGGGCGTTGCCGGAGAAGAGGCCTCCGAAGTCGATTACTTCGAGGGTGTTGCTCAGGTTCTGGGCATCGGCCTGCAAGCGCAGCGAGCGTTTTTCGTGCTGGTAGAGATCGGCGCCCAGCGAGAAATTCTCGGTGAGGTAAGGATTGATGCGGCCGAGATTAAAGTTAAGGTGGTTAATGACCACTTGGCCGTATTCCGTGGCATATTGCTCAGGGGTCAAATCAGGTTGAAAGGGCAGCCCGCTGTTGTAATCGCTTCCCACAGCGATCCACAAACGCGGAGCGACCTGATAGCGGACGCGGGCGCGAATGGTTTGGCGCTGGTCCTGGGAATCGGGAAAATGTCCGGTTAACTGGGTCGTGGCGCCGGTGGCGTCATCCCCAAGAAACAGGCCGCCGGTTACGGGGTTCCAGACATTGCCTACGATGTAGGAGTAGCTGACGAAGCCGGAAAAGCGCCCCCAGCGTGGAACTTCGAGCTTGGCCTCCGCGCCGTAGAGAATTCCTTTCCGAAACGCGATGGGGAAGCTGATTCCGGTACTCAGAATTTGAGAGTCGTCGGCATAGTTGTTCACGTCACGGCGAAACACATTCGTGTCCAGCCGCAGTTTCCCGAAGAATTCTTTCGTCGATCCTAATTCATAGTAGTTCCCGTGAGAAGGCTGGACTGGGAGTTGCAGTGCGGGAACGCTGGTGTCCAGAGCCTCCGCGGCGGGAGAACTGGACAAAAGTATGTTTTCGAAGGACGGAGTCTGGAAGATGCGGTCGTAGGAGGCGTGAAGATTCAGGCCGACGGAGGGGAAGTAGCGGGAGATGGCGACACGCGGACTGACCGCGTTCTGGTTTACCAGCAATTGGTAATGATCCCAGCGGAGGCCGGCGTTGACGGTCCAGTTGCCGAGACGAATTAAATCCTGAATATAGGCAGATTGTTCGAGATCGGGACGGCTGCCGGTGAAGGCGAAGGTGGTCGCACCAGCGTCTAAGATCCCCAAATTGATCGGGCATTGAGGGTCGGAGGGGTCGGCGCAGTCGGGCATGAGGTAGTTGAAATTTTCGTGCAGGAAGGTCGCGTCGGATTCGAGGCCCGCCTTCCATTCCTGCCTGCCGTGATGGACGGAGACGCTGCCGTTGAAATAGATCTCCTTGAAGTCGTTGTGCTGGGTGGCAATGAGGGGCCAGGACGACGGGTTGGAATAAAAATCGTTGGAGTTATCGCGGGCCATGCCACGCAGCGAGCCGATCGCATCGGAGGAAAATGTGTGCTGGTAGGAGATGCTGCCTATGGTTTCAAAGTTGTCGCCCGTCTGCAGCTGGCCCCCGGGAACGAACACGCAATCGCTCGGCTCATCTCCTGGGGGAACGGGAGGACAGCCGACAGTGTTGTCCGCGTTCGGCACATAGGCTCCGTTCTGCTGCACCAGTTCGTTGGGGATTTCATAGCGCGCGAGTTCATGGCGGACGATCAGAGTGAGACGGTCTTTCGGAGTGAGGTCCCGCTCATAGCTCAGCGAAAAACTGCCGGTGGTGCCATTGTTGGTGTAATTCTGCGGGACCACCGGGTTGAGATAGTGGCCGGTCATGTTGCCGGAGGCGCTCAGGCCTAGGGTGTGCCCTTTCCAGGTGTATTGGTCCTGGGTATTGATGCCAGCCGTGTCGTAGGTGCCGCCGAAGAGGGTGAGTTGCCCATGAAACCCGGGATCGGCGCTTTTGAGAGTATTGACCTCGATGATTCCGCCCATCTTCCTGCCAAATTCCGCGGGAATGCCGGCGGTATAAACCTTTAGGGATTCGACGTCATCGGCTTCGACCTCGGGGCCGAAGCTTGGGGAACGATTGTCGGTGAGCGGAATGCCGTCGACAACGAATTGAGTTTGATATTCGGATCCGCGGGGATGAAGAACCGCGTTGCCTTCATAGAGCCAGCCGGGTTCGGAGTTCACCAGGTCTTGCATGGAGCGGCCGGGGAGCGCGGTCAATCGATTCTCAATCGTCTCCAAGCCCATCTCATTGACCGAGCCGGCACGATAGGGATCGACTAATGTGCCCGAAGCGCTGACGTTCACCGATTCTGAAATTGAAGCCACTTTCAGGCGAATGGTGCGATCCAAGGGAAGGGCGGAACGTATTTCAAGCTGCTCGGAAACAGGAGCGAAACCTTGCGCCTGGATCTGGACCTGGTAGATGCCGTAGGGCAGGCGCTTGGCATTGAGGATGCCTTGATCGTCAGTAGTAAATGTATGGCGATACTCGTTGCCCTGGCTGACGAGTTCGACCGTGGTTTTGAGCGGGAGGCCGTCGGGGTCGGTGACTTTGAGGCGGAGCTCTCCCGAGTTGCTCTGCGCGAGGAGCGGAAGAGCAAGGAAGAGAATTCCGAGGTGGAGCAAGGAGCGCACAGTGTTGGATGGAGGAAGCCTTATGCTATCAGTTTCAGGATGGGGGATTGGAAGTTACGAAGGGAATGGGTAGCGGTGCCGTCTGATAAGGAAGCGAGCCAAACGCGCGATTGATGGGTCGCAAAGGACGCGACCCGTCGCGCGGCTCGCCCAGATTCCTCACGGCGCAAAGAACGCTTGTTCGGAATGACAACCAAACTGCACCACTCCCATAGGAATGGCGGGTGGTCGATCGTCTTTTTGACAAACTGTTTACATGAGCCTGACAAATAAGGACCGGGGGTGGGGCAGGATGAAGGTCGAGATCAGGAACAACAGATTCTGATCGGAGATCTTCACGCCCTCCGTCACCGTGAGGGAATGGGGAGCCGGCGTTCCCGCCGCAGGGGGTGGGGACGCCGGTTTTGTTTTGGGCGTGCATGCTCGAATTGCGCCTTAAGGCGCAATTGGGAACGGGACGCTTTCGGTATGCCTGAAGGCATACCCTGATACGAATCTTCTGTACAAATCTTTGATGCGAATCTTTCCGCAGAGGGGCCTCGCTGCGCTTCGGGGGACAGCCGAAGGCGGCTTGTCCCCACATGGTGCTTTTCTCATCTATCCCCTGTCCCTACATGATTCGTTGCGGTTCTTACTTCTATTTTCGCAGGAGGAGGTCTGCGGCGATGAAGAGGGCGAAGACTACGGAGATGACGCCGTTCATGGTGAAGAAGGCGGTGTTGAGATTGGAGAGATTGCCGGGCTTGACGAGGGAATGTTCGTAGAGCAGGAGCAGAGTGACGGCGATGACGCCGGCGATGGCGAGTTTGCCGAGAGCGAAGGCGGGGATCAGGGCGATCAGCAGGAGCAGCATAATCAGGTGAAAGGCGCGAGCGATCCAGAGAGCGCGGGGGATGCCGACGTGGCGAGGGATGGAGTGGAGGCCGGAGTCGCGGTCGAATTGGAAATCCTGGCAGGCGTAGAGGACGTCGAAACCGGCGACCCAGAAGGTGACGGCGGCGGTGAGCAGCAGGATGCGAGGGTCGAGGGAGCCGCGAACGGCGATCCAGGCGGCGGAGGGGGCGATGCCGAGGGCGAAACCGAGCACGAGATGCGACCAGCGGGTGAAGCGCTTGGTGTAGGAGTAGAGGAGCAGCACGGCAAGTGCGACCGGGGAAAGCCAGAGGGTGAGGCGATTCAGTTGGGCGGCGGCGAGAATGAAAATGGCGGAGGAGACGACGACGAAGGTGGTGACGAAAGCGGGCGAAAGATGGCCGGCGGGAAGAGCGCGGGTGCGAGTGCGGGGATTGGCGGCGTCGATGGCGGAGTCGGCGAGGCGATTGAAGGCCATGGCGGCGGAGCGGGCGGCGACCATGGCGATGACGATCCAGAGAAGTTGATGGGCGGTGGGAAGGCCGGAGGCGGCGAGCATGGCTCCGCAGAGAGCGAAGGGGAGAGCGAAGATGGAGTGCTCCCACTTGATCATTTCGAGGGTAATACGAAGATTGTGGAGGACGGGCACGGGAAGATTGTAAAGCAGAACAGTTGCCAGTGGCCGGTTGCCAGTTCTCAGAACTCAAAGCTCGTTCTCAGTTCTCAGAATGGACGGACGTGGGCGATCAAACGGTTGCTGCGGTGGTGGTGCAGTTTGGCCTACGCGTTGGGCCGGTTAAGCGGGAGATCCCTTCGGCTTCGCTCAGGGCAGGCTCTTCGCTACGCCTGAAAAACGGCTCCGCTCAGGATGACAGTCATTGTGTAATAGTCAAACTGACCCACTACCGGTTGCTGCCATTTTCGGTCGGGTAGGGCTGGTTTGTGAGAAACCAGCGAGCACTTCGAAAATTGAGGGACGAATGCACGCTGCTCCGGATGTGACGATTCTACTTCCACGGCTGCGGCGCAGGGGCCACGATTGGTGGGGGCGAGGACGGGGTGGGGCGAAGATTGGAATCTTTTGTTTGTACGTCTTCATGCTGGGCGGGGTGACGGTGCGGATGCGGTTGGACTGACCTTACCCGTTGAACACGCAAATTGATTTCCAAGCTATCACGGAAATTCCGCCGAGACTCATTTGCCATGCGACTTCTGGTGGAACTACAGGGGCACGTAGGAATGCAGCGTCAAATACTCAAGGTGTAGTTCGCTCACGGGCTTCAGAAACAAGTCCAGTCGCGCCGAAGAGAACGTGGGGTTCTGAAGGTTATCTATCACCACAACTCTGCGGAACTGATGAAAGAATGTCCTGACGGCAACATCCTGACTCTCAACCTGCTTCAACACCGGCAGCAGGTCTGCCTGGATGGCCTTTCGGCCCTCATTCTGTTCCTCTCGAGAAAGGGAGATCGCCTCCGCCCAATAACCCAGCTGGTACATCGGCTGAGGATCGGGATCGTCGACAATCCGCTGCAAATAATGGCTGTCTTTCCCGCTTAGATAAAGGTACACGGCCTGGCGAAAGCTTTGCTCGGTTCGATTCTGCGACGGGGTCAACATCGTCATTGCATCGGTACAAAAAAGTACATGACCGTCCAATAACAAGGCGCCCCAGCCACATAACGTGTCATCCACAGACCGCGTTCGCGCGACCAGCAGGTCTCCTTCGGCGGGATGCCACGAACTCAACAACTGTGCTAATTCCGCTTGTGCCCGGTTCATTGGCAGGCGGGCGCGGTATAGCCCTGAAGATACCAGCATTCCGTTGAGCGCGATGATTCCTACAGCGATGCCAGCAGCCACCCTTATTTGGGGGGATCGCGCGCGGTGGCCGACAACCGCGGCCGAAGTCAGGAACATGAAGAGAAGAGTGAACGTAGTGTGAAAAAAATACCCTGCATGGCCTGAAAGCAACAGGACCGTTGACGGCACAAACGCGTCGCCTAGCATCAGCACCATGGTGGTTGCCCCTAGACCGGCCAGCGGCAATTTCACCACCGGGGGTATCGTCTTGCTGATAGCCACGGCAATGGTCAGCAGACCCAACAGAAGCCAGGTTCCGCCAACCAGATGAGGTAGCAGTCCCGGCTGAAAGTGGATCAGGGAAACGTGGCTCGCGTAGATGTTCATCGAACCGCGCATTAGAAATGCCGCGTCTGCGATAGCACACGCTGCGCCGTATGTGAGAGGCGCTAGCCAGGATTTCCGCAGACCGGTTGAAAACATCTGCCCTAGAACGCTGACGAACGTCAGCCCGGCCATCTCCAGTGTTGTATATGGAAAGCAGGCGAGAGCGAGCAGTTGCAACGCTGCCATGCCTACCCAAGGGTAAGCACTTCGCTTGCGGAGAGCTTCCATCTGCAATCCCAGATAAACCACCAGCAGGGGCAGTGGAATCTGCGGCGAAAAAGCACGCATATCGGGCAGTTCTAGACGTTGGAAGCCCGCAAGACCAGGCAGATGAATCCACGCGGCAAGAAGCGGCTTCAACATGCCGGTGTTGACGAGCATTAGAAAACCTAGCCCCATCAATCCGATGGTCACAGAGTACGCCGGTAAGAACCGCTCAAACAACCAGATCGTGGCTGCACAAAGCAATGCCCACCAGAACAGGTTCCAGGTGAACATAGCAAGCCACATGCGCTCCCCAAGCATTTTGTCCCAAACACTGAACAAACTGGAGCCCAAGCGGAATTTCAGGTACGCCGTGCCATTGCTGGGTACTGGTACCAGGTAGTAGGGATTCAAGATTTGGCCTGGGCTCGGCGTTTTCAAATTGGCCAAATTCAAGTACATGCTGAGATCTCCGGCAAAAATCGGAGGGAGGATCGCCGATCCTAATTCCGCTCTGGTCTTAAGCGCCGGAATAGAATAGGTACCAAGGATAAAAGCGATGCTTGCAAGTTGTAGCAGAACCCAACGCACCGAGTAGTGCCTTGATTCACTAGAGTCTAGTTGCGGAGTCGGAGCGGAAGTTTGAAGCAGACGATGTGTCATTTTGAGCGGTAGTTCGCTATCGTCAACAGAGTCCACCAAAGCGAGTCACCTTTGTCGATAATCGGGAGCGATTCTACACGTCTGAGCTGTGACAAACCGAGGCCGCGAAAACTGCCGGAGGCTGCCACGATAAATATGTGCGTCTAACGCTCGTTTCTCCGCTTGAATCTGTAAACATCAGTGGGTGCCGGTTCGTTCCAACTCCTCTTCCACCCCGTTGCCAGGAGTTGCACTACGGCTGCCCAGGCCGCGTTGACGGATAACCTTGCGAACCACGTAGTGCGGGCGCCCCTTCGCTTCTTCGTATACTCGCCCGACGTATTCTCCGATGATTCCCAGAAAGAAGAGATTTACCCCGGAAAGAAAAGTGATCGCTAGGATTAATGCGGTGAAGCCTTGGGGCGCGTGCAACCAAAACCTCACGTACAGCGCGTAGATGGAATACAGCACCGACAAGCCTGTCGCGGCCGCGCCGAATATCGCCGCAGCCCGCAGGGGGACGATGGAAAAAGCGAAAATCCCATCCGAGGCCAGCTTGAGCAACCTGAGAGGACTGTATTTCGTACGCCCGGCGCGGCGGGCGGCGCGCTCAATGGGAATGCCAATCTGACGAAATCCAACCCATGTCCTCATTCCTCGGATGTAGCGATGGTGCTCCGGCATCCTTCGGATTTCCTGGATGACGCGGCGGGACACGAGACTGAAGTCGCCGGCATCGAGCGGCAACTGAATGGAAGAAAGCGCGGCCAGCAAGCGATAGAAAACGTAATAGCAGGCACGCAGCCACCACGATTCCTTGCGATTCATGCGTTGCACGTAGACCACGTCATAGCCTCGCTTGTAGGTCTGCAGCAGCGTGGGGATGGCCTCGGGAGGGTCCTGCAAATCTCCGTCCATGAGCACGGTCACGTCGCCTGAAACGTAATCCAAGGCCGCGCCAAGGGCGATCTGATGACCGAAATTGCGCGAGAGTTCAACGACCACCAGCCTTGGGTCCTTCTGCGCGGCTGCTTCGAGCAATTCCGAAGTTCGGTCGGAACTTCCGTCGTCCACCAGGACGATCTGATGCGGACCACCCGGCATAAGATCGAGCATGGCACGGGTCCGGCGCAGCAATTCCGGCACAACGGCTTCTTCGTTGTAAACCGGGATAGCGACGGAAACGCTTGGTTGTTCCCTCATTTCCATAATGCTCCATTGTACGCACGCAACTGAGCTTTTCTTGCCTGAGCCTGGTTCTTCTAAGTTTGGTTTTCCAGTACCGGCCATCCCGGAAGTGCCCAGAAATCTTTGGGGAAACGGTTCACATCTTGCGACGAGAGACAGGAGGCGGTTCATAGTATCGCCCCGGGCATCGAATCCAACCTTGCCGTTGCTGCGCTGCATACTCATTGTCTTTCGCAGCAGCAGCAGGGGAACGAGGGGAAGGCCCCAGTAGGTAAATGTGCGCACCTTGAGCCCCTTGCGCTCTGCGACCTTGGCCAACTGACTCATCGAGTAGCGGCGAACATGCCCCGCTGCGCGATCATAATCGGAAGAAAAGAAATGGTGGGCGGGAACATTGATAAGGAGAGTGCCCGATTCCGCCAACTGGAACTTGACCGATTGCAGAAAGCCGGACTCATCCTCGATATGTTCCAGCACATCGAACAACAAACTGTATCATTTTATCGAAATAGTGCGGGGAGTCGGAAGGCGGCCCTACGGATTTGTGGGCAGCCAGAGAAAGTCGGAGTGGCGGTAGAGCTCGAATGCGTTCACTGGTTCGCCGGTGATAGCCGACTGGCATCGATAGTTTAATTCTTGGAGCAGACGCCATGCTGGTTCGCGGCCGGCTTCAGAACATTCGACAAACAGAACCGGTTTGGCGGCGGCGATGGTGCGGCGCATTCCCTGCAACACGAAGCCTTCCGCACCTTCCACATCGATTTTGACAAACTGCGGAAGGCCGAATTCGCCGGCATCGACGAGGTCGTCGATGGATGCAGTCCGGATGCGGAATTCAGTAGCCGAGGGGTCGTTTCGATGCCAGACAAGGCTGGCCGTGGAAGGATTCGCAGCCATTCGAATGACCGCCTCGCCCGGCTTATCTGAGGCCGCAAGTTTCAGCAGGCGCACGTTGGTGAGTTTGTTGGTTTCAATATTCCGAAGAAAAGCCTCGGCATTTCGCGGAACCGGTTCGAAGGCGATGACGCGACCAGTGGGGCCGACCCGCTTGGCGAGTGACAGGGAGACGTAGCCCACGTTCGCGCCGATGTCATAGACGGTGTCGCCAGCGGCAACGTGATTCCGGATCGCCTTTTGCAGAGGGGGCTCGTCGGTTCCGAGAAGATATCCGAGCTGCTCGGCGGGGGAAATACAAATCCGATAACCCGATGCGAGGCCACGAAGGATGGTGCGGGGTCTGGATTCGCTTCCTAAGAAAAGAACGACGCACGACTTGGCAAAGCTGCGGATGAACGACATGCCTGGATTGCCTTGTATCACGCGCCGCGGGGAGGTAGCAACCTGCGGAGGGTGGGCGCAATGTTTTGTGGATAAGTAGCGCGGGGAGTGGTCGGCATTCCTGTTATTATTCCGGTACTCAAAACAAGTCGGCAGGTTTCCCTAATAAGGAGTTCATTGCGGCGGTTGCCCTGAGAGCGGAAGTGGATCGGCAGCCGGTTGCGTTGCCGGTGAAAGACGCGGAGACGATCGAAGTGTCGGTGGTGATGCCTTGCCTGAATGAGGCGGAGACCCTGGAGACTTGCATTGTCAAGGCGCAGAGGGCGTTACAGGAAGCGAACATTGCGGGCGAGGTTGTGATTGCGGACAACGGGAGCACCGACGGGTCGGTAGAGATTGCGGAACAGCTGGGCGCGAGAGTGGTGAATGTGCGGGCCAAGGGATATGGGAATGCGTTGATGGGAGGGATCGCGGCGGCATCGGGCAAGTACATTGTGATGGGAGATGCGGACGACAGCTACGATTTTGGGCACATCCCGCGGTTCGTTGAGCAGTTGCGGAACGGCGCCGAGGTGGTGATGGGAAACCGGTTCCGGGGAGGAATTCAGAAGGATGCGATGCCGCCTTTGCATCGCTACTTCGGGAACCCGCTGCTGACGCGGCTTGGGCGATTGTTTTTTCATAGTCCGGCGGGAGATTTTTATTGCGGTCTTCGGGGATTTCGCAAAGACGCTTACGAGCGCATGGGGCTGCGGACCACAGGGATGGAGTTTGCGACCGAGATGGTGGTGAAGGCCACTCTGCTGCGGTTGCGAATTGCCGAAGTTCCGACGACGCTTTCACCGGACGGGCGAAGTCGACCTTCTCATCTGCGGACATGGCGGGACGGTTGGCGTACGTTGCGGTTCTTTCTGCTCTACAGCCCGCGCTGGTTGTTTCTGTATCCGGGGATGGCGCTGATGCTGATGGGAACGCTGTTGGGTGCGTGGTTGTTGCCTGCACCGAGGGTGGTGGGGAACGTCAGATTCGACGTTCACACGCTGGTGTATGCCGCGGCCTTCGT
>Ga0302319_10023134_pt1 | contig 11117 bp, 11 predicted proteins | sample Bog_T0_2_FD_203319 | JGI IMG/M metagenome (GOLD analysis project Ga0302319, IMG submission 203319) | Peat permafrost microbial communities from Stordalen Mire near Abisko, Sweden - Bog_T0_2 | ecosystem: Environmental > Terrestrial > Soil > Wetlands > Peat | place: Sweden: Abisko, Stordalen Mire...
AGAATGGACTATGGAACGCCGCTGGCCGCGGATGAGGTGAAGTTGTTTTATAGGGTGCGCGGAGATCAGGTGAAGTTCGCGACGAATGCGTTTTTCTTTCAAGAAGGAACGGCGCAGAGTTATGCGGGAGCCCGCTTTGGAGAAGCGCGAGTAGACAAAGACGGGCAGATGTTGTTAGTGGGATTGCGGGACGCCGAGTTGAGGAAATTGGGCGTACGATAACTATCTACGCCGTTATTGTTGCCAAGCATGTCTGTGAGCTTAATGCCCTGACAATCGGAGCGCAACTTTTGAAGATCATCTTTCATTCATTCCGCCAAAAGTTCTAGTCTGTGTGTCGGCGAAATGCCGCTGACGGAAGAAATAGCCGGCGATCAAAAGCGAAAGGAGTGACCCTTGTGATTGCGAGACTGCCGGGACCGATCGCGGCTTCCGGATAGAGGACAACAATCCGATCATGGGGAACGATAATGCTTGGGATGGAAAAGCCCATCGATTCTGACGCCAATCCGCGATGGCCATTTTGATAGAGGAATTCGAGACGTTCATCGGACTGGTCGTCAATTGAAACAATGGCCGGATCGGGAATTGATATTTCGAGCATCACATAGTCGTCCGGTAGTTCGGCTTTATCCAGATGAACAAGAACTTCGAGCACTGCCAGAGCGGCATTCTGGGCCGTATATAAGGCAGCAATTCCTTTACGATTCCAACGACCTCCGGTCTTCTTCGCACCAAAGCCAGTGAGTTCGGCATATCGTTGCCGGCACAGACGATAGAGCTGCATCTAAAGAAATGCTAGACGAACACGCCGTAATCAATGCGTGTTAACTCGTCTTCGACGAGTTCGTAGTTCGTTGGATCGGTCTGCAGGATTTGAATCGGAGCAGAACCTCCCAATAGGGCATTCGAGCGCTCCAACCACATCCACGCCTTTACTTCCGAACCAAATGTCTCCAATGCGTGGGCCACAATCGCCTGAGCCGCGGGTGAAATCTCGACCCGGATATTTGAATTGCCTTTGTTGGAAAGAGCACTCATGTCTCTATTTTACTCATTTCAAGACGCTTCGCAGTCGAGGCCGGATTCCTTTCGTACCGTGGATCGAGAACTGCCTAGTGTTTGGGGAAGCGTTTCGAGACTGAGTGCGTGTCTACTGAAGCCTTCCCTCCCCTGCCCCATGCTTTGCCCGAAACGCGCGCGCCCCGTCCTTCCCCATCAACCGCTCTAACATCCCGATCCCCGCCACCCGTAAATCCGCCATCACCAGCGCATCCAACGCATTCGAAAAATGCGGGTCCACATTGAATCCCAAAAACTGCCCGCCCACCTTCATATACTGTCGAATCAACACGGGCACACCCTTACCATCCAATTCCAAATCCTGCACCGACGCCGATAACTCATCCACCGTCCGCATCAACCGCCCCAACGCCTTCACGGGCTTCGGCACGAGCGGTCTGCGCCGATACCCACGCCGCGCCCGAACCAATCCCGCTAACTCACCCGCTAAATGCCCGCCCAAATAATCCACCATCAAGCGCCGCGAAAGCGCCTGATATTCACTGCTAATACTCACCGCACCAAATAGGACCGGACACTCCGGGCGCGCTTGCACATACGCCGCGATCGCCTTCCACAACAACAACAGCGGCGCATACAATTTCTGATACTCCGAACATACAAAGGAACGCCCCAACTCAATCGCAGGCCCGACCCGCTGAAAAAACTCCGGCGCATACTTGAACAGGGTGCTGGTATACAAACCCTTCGCACCGTAAACGGGCAGCACATCCGGCGTGGCCGCCAAACGGTAAGCGCCAGCCAACCTTTGATCCGGCACATGCCATAAAACCAGATGCTGATAATGCGCGTCGAACTGATCCAGGTCCAGCGCCTTCCGCGTCCCCTCGCCCACCGCGCGATAAGTCAGTTCCCGGCAGCGCCCGATCTCATTCAACAAATTCGGGATCTCGCGTGCCGAGGCCAGCACCACCTTAAACTCGCTGTTCTCCGCCAGTGTTCGCGTCTGCGGCAATCGGTCCACCTCGCGCGTAATTGCCGACGCTGACGATACTGCTTGCACTGTCTGACTTCGCCGTTTTGGAAACTTCAGAGGAAACCGCCGCTGCCCCTGCCGCTGATTTGATAACAAATATGTGCGCGCCCGCAGATAAGCAGTCGCCGCCTCCGCATCCGCGCAACTGTTCAACACCGCCGCCGGTACTGCTGTCCCAATTCGCACGTTAATTGTATGGCTGCGTTTATTCACCAACTCATGCGCCAGATTCAACGTCCGCAAGCGCGGATGAATTGCTCCGAGCATTTGAAAGTTCACACTGTTCGCGCCATTGAAAAACAGCGGCACCGTCGGGCATCCCACCTTGCGGGCAAATCGCGCCGCTGCGCTGTTCCACGCGGGGTCTGCCACCGGCCACTCGGCGCCCCAATTCAAATGCGAAACTTCGCCCGCGGGAAACATCACCAACAGGCCGCCGCCCCGCAGCCACCCCAGCGATTCGCGCAAACTCCGCCCGTTCTCGGTCGCTGTCGCCGTTTCAAACGGATTCACAAAGAAAACTTTTTCGTGCAGCGCCGGAGTTGTCGCTAACATCCCATTCGCCACAATGCGGTAATCCGACCGAATTTTTTCCAACAGATCCACCAGAATCAAACCTTCCAGCAATCCGAAAGGGTGATTCGCCACCACCACCACCGCGCCCGACGTGGGTATCCGGCTCAAATCGCCCGACGCCGCTTCGTAGCCAATATGCAACTGCCGCAACATGCTCGCAGTGAACTGCGCCGCCGTTTGACCATCCAATCGCGAGGCCGAATAGCTGCGCACCAGCTCTTCTGGAACAAACAACTTCAAGAGCGCTGGGTCTAAGGGTCTCGCGAAACGCTTCAACGGACCCGGCAACAAAGAAGAAGCCGAAATTTCGAACGGCTGCTCTCTAGTTTCCATATATCGTAGGTTCGCCATTTGAAATGAAAACTACGTTACCGTCTGATGAATAGTTCCTGACGAAAAACAATTAGCTGTTGCTAACGTAGACTAATGAATTGCCTCGTGACTACGCGGCGCGCCGCCATTCTGCTTACCGCCATCGCGCTGGGATCGCTGCGCCTCGCCGGCCAGACCGAGACGCCCGATCGCTATCAATGGCTCGAAAATGTCTCTGGCGAAAAAGCCATGGCTTGGGTGCGCGCCGAAAACGAGCGCTCCGCCAAGGTGCTCGAAAGCGACCCGCGTTTCTCCGGCCTGCGGGCAGCCGCTCTCAAGATAGCCGAATCTCCCGACCGTCTGCCGGAGCCCGACATCAATGGCGGCGACGTCTTCAACACCTGGCAGGATGCCCAACATGTGAACGGGATTCTGCGCCGCACATCTTTGGCCGATTACTTAACCAAACAACCGCACTGGACCACCTTGTTAGACTTCGACGCGCTGGGTAAGCAGGACAACCAGAAATGGGTGTCGCATGGCCGCGTCTGCCTTTACCCGGAAAACGAACTGTGCCTGGTTGATCTATCCGCCGGTGGCGAAGACGCCTCCACCATACGCGAGTTCAACCTGAAGACGGGCAAGTTCGTTTCAGGTGGGTTCGTGCTGCCACGGTCGAAACAAACTGTCGCCTGGGTTGACAAAGATACTCTGCTGGTTGCCAGAGACTGGGGCACCGGCACTATGACCAAGTCCAGTTATCCGTTCGTGGTGAAGATCTGGAAGCGTGGTCAACCGCTTGAGCAGGCGAAAGAGGTCTACCGTGGAACGGCCGACGACGTTTGGACGAGGCCGTTCACGCTAAACGACAGCGAAGGGCATCACGTTTCCATGGTCGTTCGGGGATTGAACTTCTTTGAGAGCGAGTTATCGCTATTGACGGCCAGCGGTGTGAAAAAGATGGGCTTGCCCGGCAAGGCAAACATCGCCGGTTTGCTCCATGGCCAGATCCTCTTGATGCTCAACGAAGATTGGAAGCCCGAAGCCAACGGCGAAAAACTGGTTCAGGGTACCGTCGTTTCGCTGGATCTGGAGGCCGTCAAGAAAGATCCGCTCCATCTGAAGCCGACGATCATATTTGCTCCAACGGCGACGGAGTTTGCGCAGGATGTGGAAACCACTAAGGATCGCTTGCTCCTAACCACGCTTGAGAATGTGCAGGGACGCGTCTATAGCTTCGCGCCGGGACCCAAGGGCGCCTGGAGACAGAAGAAGCTGAACATTCCCGACAACCGCGCCGTGGACCTCGTCAGCGGTAACTGGTCGGACAATCAGTTTTTTTTGCGGATCGAAGGATTTCTGACGCCGCCGTCGCTGCTGCTCGGTGATGCCGCTTCGGGCACGCTGCAGGAAGCCAAGACGCGGCCACCACAGTTCGACGCCTCCGCCGATCTAGTGGAGCAACTGTACGCCGTCTCCAAAGATGGCACGAAGGTGCCTTATTTCGTAGTGCGGCGCAAAGACATTCGCTACGACGGCAACAACCCAACCATCCTCACCGCCTACGGAGGCTTCCAAGTACCAATGACTCCGAACTACGCCGCCACTATGGGCAAGCTTTGGCTGGAACGCGGTGGCGTGTATGTTCTGGCGAACATTCGCGGAGGGGGCGAGTTTGGCCCCGCCTGGCACGAGGCCGGCTTGAAAACCCATCGTCAACGCATCTACGATGACTTCGCAGCAGTGGGCCAGGATCTGGTGAAGCGCAAGATTACATCACCGCGACACTTGGGTATTGAAGGTGGCTCCAATGGCGGTTTGCTCATGGGCGTGGAAATGACCCAGCACCCCGACATGTGGAATGCCGTCGATATTGCCGTTCCTTTGCTGGACATGCTGGGCTTTGAACACATCGCCGCCGGTGCGTCGTGGGTGGGCGAATATGGCTCGGTTTCCAACCCGCAAGAGCGCGCGTTTCTTGCGTCCATCTCTCCCTACAACCAGCTCAAGCCCGATGTCAAATACCCCGAGCCGCTGATCTGGACCACCACCAAAGATGATCGCGTGGGTCCCGTGCATGCGCGAAAATTCGCGGCAAAAATGGCAGAGTTCAAGAAGCCATTCTTCTACCGCGAGATCATCGAAGGCGGTCACGGTAGCGGCGCCGATCTCAAGGAACGCGCGGAGACAAATGCTGTTGAGTACACCTACTTCATACGAAAATTGATGGACTAGCCTCTAGCGCGGATACGGATGCCCGCGCAATGTTGTGAACGCCCGATAAATTTGTTCGGCCAACATCGCGCGCGCCAGCTCGTGCGGAAACGTCATCGCCGATAGCGATAACAACAGGTCCGCCCTCGGCTTCCAATCAGCCGGCAAGCCGTCATGGCCTCCCAACAAGAACACCAAATCTTGTCCTTCCCGCTCAGCCGTCTCTACCACCTTGATGAAGCCCGCCGAATCCATCACCTTGCCGGCCGGGTCGAGAAAAATCTTCCGCGCTGCCGCGTGCTTCGCAAACAAATCAAACCGTCCGGGCACAATCTCGCGCATTTCACACGCCGAATACCGCGTCGATCGCTTGACGAACTCTCCGGCAATCGCATTCGCATGCTCGTCCCGCGCCTTGCCAATAAAATAAAGGAAGATTTTCATAAGCGGCTAGTACTAATACCTTAGTCCACTTTCCCTTTCCGCTTGCATCCAACATATTCTCAGGATATTGTTTTAAGAGCACATCAATAAGGATTTATCCATGGCTTCAACAGTTTGGAAGGGCTTCATCTCGTTCGGGCTCATCACCATTCCCGTTCGTCTTTTCGCGGCCGCGCGCACGGAACGCGTCAGCTTTAACCAGATCCACAACGTCTGCGGTGGCCGCATCAAGCAGCAAACCTACTGCCCGCAATGCGAGCGCATCGTTGAACGCAGCGAACTGGTCAAAGGCTTCGAAGTGGAAAAAGACCGCTACGTGATCGTCAACGACGAAGAAGTCAAAGCCATCGCGCCGGCCTCCAGCGACACCATGGAGATCGCCGAATTCGTAAAAGCCGAAGGCATCGATCCCATCTATTACGATTCCTCCTATTTCATGGTCCCTGAAGAAGCCGGCAAAAAGGCGTATCACCTGCTGCTGGAAACCATGCGCAAGTCAGGCTATTCCGCCATCGCCAAAATTACCATGCACCAGCGCGAATACACGGTGGTTGTTCGCCCGCATGCCGATGGCCTTCTCTTGCACACCATGTTCTATCCCGAAGAAGTGCGCGAAGTCCCCGAATTCCGCCGCGACGAAAACATCTCTGTCAAGCCCCAGGAAGTCGCCCTCGCCGAAAAATTGGTCGAAGGTCTCGCCGCCGATTTTGATCCGTCCAAATATCACGACGAGTACCAGATAAAAATGCAGGCCATGATCGAAGCGAAGAAGGAAGGCTTAGCGGCCGCCACGCCCGAAGCGCCCAAAAAGCGCGCCCCGGTCATCGACCTCATGGCGGCTCTCCAAAAGAGCCTGGGCGAATTGCCGCGTAAGCCGGCCACCAGCGAGCCCAAACAAGAGGTGGCTGAAGAGCGCGAGAGCAACGTCACCCCCATTAAGAAAACGGGGACCGGTGGCGGCAAACGCGCCCCACGCTCGGCTCACGGTTAACGCGTGAGCAGCACGGAAGCGCCGCCCGACGAATCACTCGCCCGCAAACTCGGAGTCTTCGACGCCACCATGATCGTCATGGGCGGCATCATCGGCTCCGGCATTTTCATCAACCCGTACGTCGTAGCCAAAGAGGTCCACACCTCCGCCCTCATCCTGGGCGCTTGGATCTTAGGCGGTCTCACCGCTTTAGCCGGTGCCTTCATCTACGCCGAACTGGCCGTCCTTCGTCCCAATCTTGGCGGCCAATACGCTTATCTCCGCGACGCCTTCCATCCAGCCGTCGCCTTTATGTACGGTTGGGCCTTGCTCCTCGTTATGCAGACCGGCGGCATGGCGGCCGTGGCCGTCACCTTCGCCATCTATAGCAAGAAGATCATCGCCATCCCTCTGCCGGAAGGCATCCTCGCCTCACTCGTCCTCATTATCCTTAGCGCCATCAACTGTCTCGGCGTCCGCTACGGCAGCTCCGTGCAAAATTTTCTGATGATTCTCAAAATCGGCGCTATTGCCGTCCTGGTCATCGCCGGCTTCAACGCCCCGCCCATCGCCACCCAAATCAGTGCCGATTACAATCAACCCTGGTCCGCCTCTCTCATCATCAAATTCGGCGCCGCCGTTGTACCGGTCTTGTTCGCGTACGGTGGCTGGCAAACCGCCAGCTTCATGACCGGTGAAATGCGCAACCCCAAACGCGACCTCGCGCGCGCACTCCTCTTCGGCGTCATTAGCGTCACCGCCATTTACCTAAGCGTCAATATTGTCTGCCTGCGCACGCTGGGCCCACTCGGTCTGGCCAAAACGCCCACGCCCGCTTATACCGTTCTGCAAAAGGTTATCGGCGATCGCGGCGCAACCTTCATGGCCCTCGCCATCGCCGTCTCCGCTCTCGGCTTCCTAAGCCAAGGCATGCTCACGGCGCCGCGCGTCTTCTTCGCCATGGCCAAAGACGGTCTCTTCTTTCAACAAGTGGCCTGGCTCCCCAAAACCACGCGCGTCCCGGTCGTCGCCATTGCGCTACAAGGTGTGCTCGCCGCCATCGTCGCGCTTTCCGGCAAGTACGAGCAAATCTTGAACTACGTTGTCTCAACGGATTTTGTTTTCTTCGGTCTCACCGGCGCATCGTTATTTGTGTTCCGAAGGCGCATGCCCGCCGCTATTGACCACTGCACGCCTGGTCATCCGTTCACCACAGTCTTCTTCGTCGCGGCCTGCTGGCTCGTCGTCCTCGCAACGTATTACAACTTCCCCAAAAACAGCTTCATCGGCTTAGGCATTTTATTATTGGGAATTCCCGTTTATCTTTATTGGAGTAAAAAGAAGAACGCAGCATGACACAGCGCGGCCTAACACAGCGGAGCATCGGCTCCCCCTACATGGAATGGGTCAAGACTTCCACCTCGGGCGCCAAATATAACCTGGCCAATAGTGGCGTCAAGAGTTACCCGCTTTCCAACCTCCACGTCGACTTCGCAGCGCTCCAACTTACAGGCCCCGGCGCTTATGGTTACCCGCCATTAGTAGAAGCCATCGCTCGCAAATGCGGCGTGCCTGAAGAAAATGTTGCCACGGCTCTGGGCACCTCGGGAGCCAATCACCTCGCCATGGCCGTCTTACTCGAGCCTGGCGACGAAGTTATTGTCGAACATCCCGGTTACCCGCTCCTCTGGGAGTGCGCCAGCTATCACGGCGCCGACGTGAAATTTTTCGAACGCCGTGCCGAAGACAAATTTGCGATCAATGTGGACGATCTCCGCAAGCTCGTCACTCCCAAAACCAAGCTCATTATCATCACCAACCTTCACAACCCTAGTTGCGCTTTCACTGATAACGCAACGCTGAAACAGATCGGGCAACTCGGCCCGCGCGTTCTCGTCGATGAAGTCTACCTCGATCTCCTCTACGACCAAACGCCCGAGACCTCATTCAAACTCGGCGACCAGTTCATCGTCAGCAACAGCCTCACCAAAGTCTACGGCCTCAGCGGCCCACGTTGCGGTTGGGTGCTGGCCTCCGCCGACATCGTCAAAAAAATCTACCGGCTCAACGACCTCTTTGGCGTCAACAACCCTTATGTCACCGACCAAATCAGTTGCGTCGCCCTCGCCCACTTGGCAGAAATCGCCGCCTGGTCGCGTGACCTTTTGGCCAAGAACCGCACCATCGCCAACGACTTTCTAAAAGCCACGCCGTCTCTCGAATCCGATCCCCTCACAGCCGGAACGGTGATCTTCCCCAAATCCCCCGTCCCGGTCGATCAACTCTGCCAACACCTCCGCACGAGGTACGACACCGTCATCACGCCCGGCCACTTCTTCGGCGCGCCTGACCGTGTTCGCATCGGTATCGGCGGCGAGACCGCTACTCTAACTGAAGGCCTTTCGCGTCTGCAATCCGCGCTGGCCTAACCTCGCAACCGAGCGTGTCCGGGCGCAGACGTTATTCTTCGCCGCAAGATGTTCGAGACATCTTTCCCTTAAACTATAAGACTAAGGATTAAACAATGGCTGCAGGAACACTTGATTGGTCTCAATGTCCGGCCGTGGAAAGCATCCCCGGCAAAGTAAGCGGCGCATGGGTTCTCCGCGACACGCGCATGCCGATCTCTGTCATTTTCGAAAATCTCGAATATGGATCGAGCATTGAAGAAATCATCGAAAATTACAATGTGACCCGCGAGCAGATTCAGGCCGTCCTGGAATTCGCGGCCAAAAGCGCTGCCGCACCCCCGCCCGGCAATCCCTCCATCAGGCCTGATGCGCATCCTGTTTGATAAAAGCGCGCCGAACAAACTCATTCCCTATATCGAAGGGCATGGCGTTGCGACAGCGGAAAAGCAACGCTGGGATCGTCTGGAAAACGGCGATTTGTTGAAGACGGCTGAAGAAGCGGGCTTTGACGTCTTTTTCACCGCCGACAAGAACCTTTGTTATCAGCAGAATCTAATGGGCCGCAGGATAGCGCTCGTCGTGCTCGGCAATTCGCCATGGCCACTCGTGCAACTCCACATCCCTAAAATTCTAGAAGCGATCTATGCTGCCAGGCCCGGCAGCTACGCCGAGATTGAAATTCCGCTTCCACCCCAAAAGCCCTTTACCAACTCACCTAAAAAGGCTCTTTCGGGGCAATGGGTGCTCTCCCATTCGCCGGTCACAAATCGAGCCAACGACTTTGTAAAAGCCCACGCGGTCTCTTGAATCCGATCCTCTCACTGCCGTTGAAAGATCTCGCCTACCCGCAATTTATCAAGGTATCGAGGACAGGCCAGAGGTTGAACACACGTGGAGTGTGGGCAGCGTAGAACGAAGAGAGATGGAGGCGTTTAGGCGGCCATTTTGAGGTCGCCAGGGGAGACTTCGACCGGCGGAGGGGCTCCTTTCTTGGTTTGGATGACCGTTTTCTTGAATTCGAACTCTTCACGCTTCAAATTTTGAGCTTCTTTCTTCAAATTCATGCCTTCGGAGGCGCGGACTTCGGAGGCTTGTTTCAGCTTCTGCGATTCGAAGCCAATTTCGATGTTACGCCTTTGTTGTCTTAACGTTAGAAGCTCCTTTACTGAGCGATGGAAGTTGCGTTCGTGAGTTGTCTGATAGCGGATGAAGATGGCAAGTTTCGCAGGGTCAACGTTTTTGCCCGCATCTTCCAGCAAATCGTTTTGGAGACGGAGTGCGCGAGCCCTTAGCCACTCGGATTGGGCCATGTGGCGAACGAGCAGTATCTCCGTTTCGCTGGTTGGCGAGTATTCGTCGTTGAGACGCTGCTGAAGTTCGTCGAACTTTTCGCGGTTCTCGTCCATGAGAAGAGAGAAGCGTTCGTGGTCTTTGACGGCGAGGCCGTGACGCCATGCGTTGATACGGGCGGAGAGGTCGAGGCCTTCCTGCGAAGTAGGACCCGTGGAGTGCTGAGCGTTTTCGCGGTTGGCGGCAGTTTGTTTTTCGGTAGCCATATGTTTTTTCCTCTTTTAGAAAGTTGATTTGCAGCAGGGCGCAACGGCCAGCTACGGGTCCAACGTACCAGGAGCTGTCAAGTCGCGAAATGGGGTTTTGGCTGTAAATGGTTGAAAAGAATAGGGCGATATATTTTTATGGTTGGTGAACGGCGAAGATAACGTCCTCAATATGGGGAGCAGTGTGTCTTCAATTCGTCACCCCACCAGCCACCCAAACTGCTCCTCCGTCAACGGCACCACCGACAACCTCCCAATCCTCACCAGCGCCGAGTCCGCAAAGAGCTTGTTCTTTTTAATCTCCGCCAACGTCTTCGGCGTCTTCACTGCTTTGCCCAACTTGATCTTCACCAGCGGCACCTTGGGGTCTTTCGCATCCACGCTCACCACCGTCGCCGTGCCCATCGCACTCTTCTCGTCGCCCGTGTGGTAAATAATCAGCTTCTCGGCCGCCTTCATCTCGCGCAAATGTTTCACGGCGGTCGGGTTGGTCACACCATCCCAAATCGTCTCTTTGTCGCGCTCCAAATCGGCGAACGAATAAACGGTGGGTTCGGTCTTCAATAAGTAGTGCA
>Ga0302319_10023135_pt1 | contig 11116 bp, 11 predicted proteins | sample Bog_T0_2_FD_203319 | JGI IMG/M metagenome (GOLD analysis project Ga0302319, IMG submission 203319) | Peat permafrost microbial communities from Stordalen Mire near Abisko, Sweden - Bog_T0_2 | ecosystem: Environmental > Terrestrial > Soil > Wetlands > Peat | place: Sweden: Abisko, Stordalen Mire...
GAGGTAGGCATCCGACAATTCGGGTGGCAGGAGGGTTATGGTGCATTTACAGTGAGTGCATCTCAATTGGAGGCAGTGCGCGATTACATCATTAGGCAGGAGCAACATCATCGCACGCGGACGTTTCGTGAGGAGTATTTGGAATTATTGCGGCGCAGCGGTGTGGAATTCGACGAACGGTTTGTTTGAGGATGGTCGGGCTTTTGAGGGCAATGTAATGTGTGACATACAGGGGGGTTCCACAGCCCCTGCCGGGGCTGGGTCGGTTTTTATCCGGGGTTCCGGTGGCTCGCGCCACCGGCTAATTTCCAACATCCCTCCGGGATTCAGGACAGCGCGAGCTTTCCGCGCATCACCCCTGCTTCTTCTCGCAATTCACCATCCACGGCACGCCGAATTGGTCCACCAGCATGCCGAAGCGCTTCGCCCAGAACGTCTCGGCCATCGGCATGCGGATCTCCGCATTCTCCGACAGCGCGGCGAACAAACGCTCCGCCTCCTCCGGCGAATCGACACCGATATTGATGGAAAACGCCGCCGGCTTCTCGGAATAACCCGCTGGCGAGTCGGATGCCATGATGACGCCGTCGCCGAGCGTGATCCGGCCATGCATGATTTTTTTCTGCATATCATTCGCACACTCGTTGCCCGCAGGGGCTTCGCTGTAGTGAAGCATCATGACCGGTTTTGCGCCTAGCGCCTTTACGTAGAAGTTGAGTGCCTCTTCGCATTTGCCATTGCTGAAGTGGATGTAGGTGTTGAGTTTCATTTTGGTTTGTTGGGTTTGTTTTTGACTGATGAATTTACCGGCCTTTGTTTGATAATACGTATTCCGCAAGGTTGCTGAGCGTCTGCTGGAGACCATCGACGGCTCCGAATTTCGCCGCGATATTGTCGCGAAGCTCCGCGGATGGGAAGAGCATGCGCACGCTCACGAGCGTCTGGTCACCCTCCGCGATGAAGGTCGCGCAAAAGCGGAAATTCGGCGCGAGATGATCATAGACGAGCAGTTGCGGCTTCACGACCAGGACATAGGTGCTCTCGTTCTTGTAATCGGTGCCGTCGGGCCCGTGCATGATGAGCCGCCACTTGCCGCCGGGGCGCACATCCATTTCCTGGATGGTGCTGGTGAAGCCCTTTGGCCCCCACCATGGAGCGACGTGTTCCGCCTCGGTCCAGACCTTCCAAACCAGCTCGCGCGGCGCATCGACCAGGCGCGTGGCCGTGATGTGGCGCGATTCCGTTCCTGCGCTGAACCCGGCGAGGTCGAGCAACCGCTCCAGACTTTCGCTCCAGCCCTTCTCCATTCCCTCCAGTGGCTCCTCGGCCTCCGGGCCGCCCTTGAGCACGCGGACATGCAGGCTCATCTTCGTCTTCCCATCCATCTCCTCGAAGGTGACGGTGTTGAGATTGATGAGGAACGGCTCGCCGGCATCATCAGCATGCGCGCTGGCGGTGAAGACGATGCGATTCGGCGGGTCGATCTCCCGGAATTCGCCGCCCATGGGATAAACCGTGCCGTCCGGCGCGCGCATATGCACGCGGATCGCGCCGCCGGGGCGGACATCCAGTTCGCAAACGGGATTGGTGAAGTCGCGCGGCCCCCACCACTTCGCGAGGTGATGCGGGTCGGTCCAGAGTTTGAACACGAGTTCGCGCGGCGCATCGAGGATGCGGACGAGGGTGAGTTCTCTTGGTGCGGCGGTTTTATTTTTTACGGTCATGGCTCTCCTTTTTTTTCAAAACCTTCAGGTAATCGTCCAGGCGGTCGAAGCTCTCCTCCCAAAACTGGCGGTAATCGCCGACCCACGCATCCACCTTCTGCAACGACTTCGCCTGGAGCCGGCACGGACGCCACTGCGCATGGCGGCTGCGGGTGATGAGCCCCACGCGCTGCAGCACCTTCAGGTGCTTCGTGATCGCCGGCCCGCTGATCTTGAAAGGCCGCGCGAGTTCGCCCACCGAAAGTTCGCCCCGCGCCAGCCGCGCAAGAATCGCGCGCCGGGTCGGATCGGCAAGGGCGGCAAAAGTTGCACTGAGAACGTCGGTGGTCATGGGTTTCTATATAGCCGAATGGTTAATTAACTATATGGTTATATTAAAATCGAAATGATGTCAAGCGGTTCCACATTTTTTCACATGCAAAGAGGGATTTTAGAGCAGCCCCAGCTCTTTCAGCAACGGCTCATCGATCACGCCGCTCACAGGCAGGCCGTGTTCCTGCTGGTATTTCGCGATGGCGTCGCGCACGTCGGGTTTCATTTTGCTGTCGATCACGCCGTTGTAATAACCCTCGTTGCCGAGCCGTGTCTGGACGGCGCCGACGGTCGAGGAATCGAACGTGTCGTAGTAGCCATCCTCATACGTGTAGGAATCGACATCGGAGCTGACGGAGAAATCCGGCGGCTCGTCGAAGACCCCCTCGTCGATCAGGTAGATCGAGTCGTTTAAATAAACGAAATGCCGGTGGTGATGCGGATGCCCGGGATCGTGCCGCCATTGGTTCGCCCGCGTAAGGGCGCTGTTGGCCGTGGCCGCCCCCCCATTGAAAGCCGGGGCCGGAGTGCCGGGGTGAATGATCTGCGGAGAAACGACGGCGGCAATTTGCGGGCTGCCTGCAACCGCGGGGTGGCCGACCGACAACGCCGGATTGGGATCAAGGACAACGGGAGCCGCGAGAACCGGGGTGAATGGCGCCGAGGAATTGAATCCTGCGCGGCCGGAAACCCCGCCGGTGGATGGATTTTCAAAGGGAGCTTCACGGCTGCCATGCGTTTCGGTGCCAAAACCGGTGCCATTCCTGTAAACATACTCATGAGGGTACGCCGGGGTCAGCGGAACCTGCCGCACCGGTTCGGAAAACACCCCATAGCCTGATCCGCCACCGGTCGCGTACCGGCCGGTATCCGAGCGGGCCGCGCTGAATTGTGCGCCCGTGACCTGGGCGCTGGAAACGCCCTGGAATCCGGATGCACCGCCGCCCTGGAAGTTTGAGCCCTGCATGCCTCCTCCTCCCATGCCGCCACCGGCGAGTGCATGCTGTGATGCAAGACACGCGACCGCCGCGCTTGCGCAAGCAACGTTGAGATATTTCCAGTTCATGGTGCGCCGCCTCCGGTTTCAACATATACCGCGCGCGGGAAGGTTTCAAATGGCATTGATGCCGCCACAATAACCATGGTAGTCGCGGCCCTGTAACCCGTCCCTCGCGGAGCGCGAAAGCTGAAAAATGAATGAAAAATCTTGTAATATCTTGTTCCCGAATGAAGATGCCCAAAAAACAGCCCGCACCGGGCGAGGGGAGCAAGCCAAAATGGGAAATTCCGACTTATTGATGTCCGTCCGGGTGAATACGCCAGACGTCATCCATGAATCATTCGACAGCGAGACGGTGATCGTGAATCTGCGTCTCGGCGTTTATTTCAGCCTCAACGAGGCCGGTCTTCCGCTCTGGGCGCAGATTCAGACGGGAACCACCGGTCGGCAACTCTTTGATCTCTGGCATAAAACACACGGTGTGAGTGAGGCTGAGGCCCAGGCGGTGGTCCGTGCATTTCTCCAGGAACTTTACGAGGAACAGCTTGTCGTAATCGACACGGAGGCGCCCCTGGCGGCCCCTTTCGAACCCGGGCTGGTCGCGACACCGCGCCCCGTGTTGCAAAAGTTCACCGACTTGCAGGACCTGTTGATGCTCGATCCGATCCACGAAGTGGACGAACGCGGCTGGCCTCACGCAAAGCCCGCCGGCGACATGTCCAACGCGACATGAGTTGCCCACTGGTTGATTTTTCTGGCCAGTTCAACGCCGCGTTTGAGCTTGCGGTCATCCGGCAGGGCACCCCGCCGCTCGAATTCAGGATCAAGGCCGCAGGCCGGAGGTTCCGGCTTCGTTTCGCCACGGCGGCGATGCGGGACGCGATGCTGCCTGCCCTGCGGAATCTGGTTATTCCCTTGAATCACGCCGAACCGGATGATTTCACCTTGAACATCTGGGAGAGCGCTTCCACCGGCGTGCAGCCTCCATCCCCGGCATGGCCGTTGAAAAATCCGATCACGAAAGGTGAAATCACGGAATTGACGGATCTTCGTTTCGCAGGACATGTGTCCCACGAATCGGGTGCGGTGAGTTTTTACGATGCCGATGCGCGCACCGCGATTTTCTGGCTGGCGGATGCGAGGAACCTGCGCGGCCACGAGCGCGCGGCGCCTTTTCTGACAATTTTTCAATGGTGTTTCCGGCATTCCGGGCGGCAAATCACCCATGCGGCGGTCATTGGACTGCCTTCGGGCGCCGCATTGCTCGCGGGCAAAGGCGGCTCCGGCAAATCCACCACGGCGGCTCTCGGGTGCGAGGCCGGGTTGCTGCATCTCGGCGATGATTACTGCCTGCTCGCGGATGATCCGCCGCGCGCATTCACATTTTATCGCTCCGTGAAATTGCACCCGCGCAGCCTGCGCCTCGGGCCGCTGGAGTCGTGGTCGCGCGAAGCCGCGTGGACCGCGGAGGAAAAAGACGTGCTGCTGCTCGACGGGCAGGCCCCCCGCGAGGTGGGGTTGAAAATCATTTTGCTGCCGCGCGTAGCCGGCGCGGGTGGCACGGCGGTGCGTCCCGCGGGCGCGGCGGAGGCATTGCGTGCGCTCGCTCCGAGCACATTGTTTCAATTGCCGGGGACGACACCATCGGATTTCACATTCTTCGCACGCCTTGTGCGTCAACTCCCGGCCTTCCATCTCGACCTCGGTACCGATCCCGAAAATGTGGCGGTTCGCGTCCGCGAATTGCTGGAGGGTGTGAAGCCATGAAGGACCCCCTCGTTTCGATCATCATCCCCACTTTCAACCGCGCGGCGTTCCTTCCCGCAACGCTTGAGAGTGTGCTTGCCCAGGATTACGCGCAGAAGGAAATCATCGTGGTGGACGATGGCTCGGCGGATGGGACTTTCGAGGTCTGCAAAAAATATCCCGTGCGCTACATGCGGCAGGAAAATCGCGGTCTCAGCGCCGCACGCAATCTCGGGGTCGCGCATTGCACCGGGGATTTGCTGGTCTTTATCGACGACGATGATCTTTCCCCCGCAGGCTCGGTGACGGAAAGAGCGCTGCAGTGGCAGCAAGACCCGGGTTGCGCGTTCATACTCGGGAGGACGAGACGCTTTACCGGAGAGCCAGCCGCCAGCCCGGATTTTACCGATCCCGAGGAAGGGGTACTGTTGTTCAGCATCTGCGCTGCCCTGATAATGCGTTCTGTCTATGAAGCACTCAACGGCATGGATGAAGCGCTGCACATCGGCGAGAGCGAGGACCAGGACTTCTGGCAACGGTTGCGCGAAGCGGGGCACAGGCACAAATTCATACAAAAGGTATGTCTTTTCTATCGAAGACATTCAGGCAGTTCCACCCGCGATGCGCGCGTGCGGCAGAGAGGAATGCTAAAAACCCTGCATGGCACCATCATGCGCCGGCGCCAGCGGGAAGGAAATAATCCGTGAAAAGACGGCGCCCGCCCGCCACTGTGTTCGGAACCTGATAAAGTGAAAATAGTAAATCCGTAATTTCATCGCCGATGAATGAGCCTCTCGTATCATTGATAATCCCCGCTTACAACCGGGCCGCGCTCCTCCCGGCTACACTCGCCAGCGTTTTTGCGGAGGATTACCCGGCCAAGGAAATCATCGTGGTGGACGATGGCTCGACGGATGAAACGGCGGCGGTTTGCGCGCGTTTTCCGGTGCGTTTTTTCCACCAGAAAAATCGCGGCCCCGGTGCCGCGCGCAATTTCGGCGCCGCACAATCCCGCGGCGAATTGCTCGTGTTTCTGGATTCCGATGACATCTGCCCGGCAGGTTCGTTACGGCAGCGCGTGGAGCATTGGCAGCGCGATCCGCATTACGCGCAGGTGACCGGCCGGCTGCGACTGTTCCAGGAGGACACGCCCGGGCGCATGATATTCATCCATGCGGAAAACGAGGCCGTTCATTGTGTCAGCAACGGATCAGATGTCATCCTGCGCCATGCGTTCGAGAAAGCGGGCGGATTCGATGAAAATCTGCGCTCCTGGGAGGATTGGGAGTTATGGATGCGGCTGCGCGAGCTTGGATTTCAGCAAAAATTAATTCCTGAAACCTGTCTTTTCTACCGGAGGCATGCGGGCAATATGTCGGAGGATCGTGTGCAGGCAAACCATGGGATTCTTGCCATGCTTCACGGGACGATGCAAAGACGGCGGCGGCAGCAACTTCGAGCCAGCCCATGAAAGCTGATCCGGTATCCATCATGCGAACCCATGCCGGAAGTATTGGAAGAAAAAGGACGTTTACGTCATGCACCCTCCCCTGATCAGCGTCATCATTCCAGCGGACACCGTCCTTCGGGGGTTATTCTGGCGCAGTGGTTTGCGCCCCGTCCAGGCCGATGCCGCACAGGGCCACGCCCAGCTTTCTTGGGTCTGTGGACAATCCCGTCTCCCATGGCGAAGCCGGCCTGTCGATCCGGATTTTCAAAACGACTGATTTTCCAAGGTTTTCCGGCAGATCGAAATAATACCTTCCCCGGTCGGGATGGGCAAAAACGACTTCTCCGAGGGAAACATCCCCCGATGTCACGGCGATTTTTTGAATGAAGTCCGCAGTCGGGACAAAGGCGGCCAGGTCGAGATAAAGCCGCTTTTTACCTTCGTCATGAAACTCCAGCCTGAGTTCGGCTTCCATTCCATCCGACCAGACAAATTCCGGCTCCGGGCCTGACCAGCCTGGGCCGAGAAAGCAACGGAAAAAATCACGCCAGTTTTTTTCCAGGCTGAAATACATTCCGTCGGCAATGCGGGTTTTGCTTGCAACAGCAGGGGAGGCCGCCTGCCCCTGTGAATCGTCGTCGCTTTCGCTCACTTCGAGCCGCCGCAAGACTTCCTCCCAGGGAACAAATTCCTCCATTTTGTGTACAAAGATTTTCACAAAATACTCGTGCGCGTCGATTTCGACTCTGAACCGCTTGAAAATCCTCCTCAAAACCTCTACGAAATTCATCCGGTGCTCCCAGCTTTGCCGGATGTGCAGGTTCCTGATCACCCAGGGATCGATCTCGCCCCGGGCCACCCGCTCGCCCATCACCCGCACTGCGTCCGCCACCTCCGCGGCATCGGGATTGCAAACAATCGAATTCTGCCAGTTGTACCAGATGTCGCGGCCGCCGGCGCTCCTGACGGAAACCACGGGGATCCCGGAGAGCAGATACTCGCTTGAAGCGTAACATGCCCCCTCCGACAGGGAGAGGCACAGGCCGCATTTCGCCTCCTGGATTTTCCTGTTCACTTCGGATGGCGTCAATTGCTCGTGATTGCGGTAAACGTGGGGGATCGCGTCAATATCGATGGTCTGAACCCCCTGTACGTGGCAGCTGGCGATCAAGGCGAGCCGGGGAACCCGGAGGGCGAGATCGTGCCTTTTGTCAGGTAAGGGGCGGGCATTCAAAACTGCATCGTAGATTTTTGGGATTCCGGGAATGACTGGAAAAAGACTCTCGTCCAGAAAACAGTTATGATTGACAAGATATGCCTGGAATCCCGCACGGGCGCAATCCGTCACCTGTTGTTCAGTATTGCAGAGAATGTGCCAGTTTTCGATGCGATGCCCGTGATCTTCCAATGTTTGCAACTCGAGCCTGAAACGCTCAAACGTCGGATCATAAGGAAGAAGCACCAGCACCTGGTCGTTCTCACGCAGATGGTGCATCCATCTCGTGTTATTGGTGATCCCCGCGGTAAAAATGATCCTAAAATTCTCCCCCTTGTAACAGATTCTGACGGGGAAATTCCTCGTGTAAGTATAACTCCAGGAAACTGGATCGGCTCTTAATGGCATAGGCAATTCAGACTGGCTTGAACCACGGGCGGATTAAATCCGAAGGACCACCCGGAATCAATGATCCTCTCAAAATTAACCGCTGGCCTTTTTCCAGGCCAATCTTTATTTGGTTGCAAGACTTACCATGACGAACCGGCACGTTTCACCCACGATCAGCGTCATCATTCCCGCGTTCAATGCCGCGCGTTACCTGGGTGAAGCGATTGCCAGCGTGCGCGCGCAAACATTGCAGCCCTCAGGGATCATCGTGGTGGACAACGCCTCTACCGATGCCACCCCCCGCATCGCGCTGGAATGCGGCGCGCGCTGCGAGCACGAGCCGCTCCGCGGCAGCGGACGCGCCCGCAACCGGGGCGTGGCTGCGGCGGACGGGGATTTTCTCGCATTCCTCGATGCGGATGACCTCTGGACGCCTCAAAAGCTGGAGTGGCAGATGGCGCTCCTTGAAGCGCAACCGGATGTCGATGCCGCCTTTGGCCACATCGCGCATTTTCTGAGCCCCGATCTCCCGCCGGGCGACGCGGGGAAACTTTACTGCCCGGAAGGGGCGGCGCCGGTTCGACTTCCCAGCCTCATGCTCATCCGGCGCGCGGCATTCGGGCGCGTGGGGCCGTTTTCAACCGACGGGTCGGTGGGCGATGTCGTGGAGTGGATGGCGCGGGCGGAGGTTGCGGGAATGCGTCATGCCATGGTACCTCATGTGGTGTGCCAGCGGCGGATCCATGCCACGAACATGGGTCGCGTCCTTCGCGACGAACGCACCAATTATCTCCGCATCATCAAACAAAAACTCGACCGCGAGCGTGCGGCCGGGAAATAGCCGGCATGGCGGGCGATTATCCCAGCGCACTCTGGCCCGGGGGAATCCATCGCTCCATGGTCCGGGCGGCGTTGCTCGACGGTCCCGCGGCGATCACGGCTTTTCACGAATGGAGCGATGGCATCGTCTTCGACGACCTTGACGGTGCTTCCTTCAGCCTGCTCCCGCTCCTGCGCTGGAACCTGCACAGGCTCGGTGTAAAACACCCGCTGATGTCACGCCTGGACAGCGTCTGCCGTTTCCTTCTGGTGGAAACCACCATGAAACTCGACGTCCTGCGCCAGCTTTTGCTGGACCTTGGAAAAATGGAAGTCCCCGCTCTCTTGCTGAAAGGATCAGCCATTGGCCAGCGCTATTATCCCCATCCCTCACTCCGGCCCATGGCCGACTGCGATCTGCTCATCCCTTATCACGGGCACGAGCGTGCCGTGGAGCGCTTGTTCGAGGCCGGCTGGCTCGCGACGCAAAATGACATGACGGTGCGCCACTACAGTTACGACCTCTGGCATCCGCCTTTTCCCACCATCCTCGTCGAGCTCCACTGGCACAGCGGCATGCAGGCAACCCTGCGCGAGGACAGGATGGCATGGAAGGCCGCTGAGCCGCTGATCTTCCGCGACGTTCCCTGCAAGACTTTTTGCATCGAGGACGAAATCATCCACACCTGCCGCCATGGGTTTAATTGGTGTGCCGACGCGCCTCCCATGCGGTGGCTTGTCGATTGCGCGATAATCGTCCGCAGCGCCGGCGCCCGCATCGACTGGCAGCGTCTGGCCGAACGCTCGCGCCAGTGGGATGAGACGCTTTGCGTGAGACGTTCCCTCGAATGGATTCGCCGCGAAGCAGGCATACCCGTTCCCTCCGAAGCTTTCGCAAAATTACGCGCGCAACGCGTGCGCCGCCGGGAACTCCGTATTCATATCTTGAAGGCCAGGCCCGCAAAGGACTGGGACAGCGTCACCCTTCTGTTCGCGGACTTTCTCAATCGCGAATTGCCCTGCTGGCTTTGGCCCCTTCGTCCGATCCGCGTTCTGCGATATTTTGCGGGCCAGTTTAACCTGCCCGATCACGCGGACACCCTTCGCTATTTCGTTTATCATTTCTGGCAGCTGGCGCGCGTGCGCTCCAGGGCGCGCCTTGAAAAGTTCCTTTTCAAACTCGCCCTGGCCATGGGATTGCGGGGATTTTCCGCTGCGCTGGTGCGCCCCGATTTTACGGGATTGCTCGAGGAACCATCCCTCCTCTGCTGGGCGGGGCGCAAAGTGCGCCTGGAAGGTTTTGCTTTTGCGCACGATGGCAGCCCCCTCAAAACGTTGCGCGTAACTTGCCAGGGAAGACAGTTGCCTGCCAGTTTGTATCTGAAGCCGCGCCCGGATATTGTCCTCGCCTGGCCGGGCCGGCCCAATGCGCTGAAATCCGGATTCTGGATCGTGATGGATCTCCCCCCCGGCGACAGCAGGTTCCAGATCGAACGCCGGGGCCCCGATGGCTGGCAGCCCATCTTTGCAGTGCGTATCAACGATATTGAACTTCTAAACGGTTCTCCGCGGCCCAAAAACTTTCCCGTCCCGTCATGCCGGATCGATTTTGCAAATTCGCGGGACAACGAGTTCCTCCATTCCGGCTGGAGTGATCCTGAGCCATCCGGGCGATGGTCCGACGGGCACAAGGCCGAAATGATTTTCGGGCTGGAAGAAGTGAAAACCCTGGATCTCGATATGAAGATGCACCCGTTCCTGGTCGCGGGACAATGGACTGCCCAAGGGCTGACGATTTCCCTGAACGGACAAACACTCTGCACGTGGAGCCTGACCGGGGCTGATCCGGCTGTTTACTCGATCCAACTCCCGGGGCAATTCTTAAAGAAAAACAACGTGCTGGTCTTTTGTCTTCCGCAAGCCGCCAGTCCCGCAAGTTTGAACTCCAACCTGGATTCACGCTTGTTGGGCATCCATGTGGAATGGATGGAATTCCGTGCTTAACTCACCTTGCGCCACACGGCATCGCGCCCCGCTTTCACGCACTTGATTTTCCCTGCACGGCGGAGATCGGCCAGCGCGCGGTTGATCGTGGGGCGGCTGACGCCGGGGCAGGCGCGCTCGACATCCGCAAACTGGAATTCGTGTGGGACGCGGCTCACGACATCGACGATCATCTCCCGCTTTGCCCCGCGTATGGCGGTGATCGCGCCGACGCGTTCCGAAAATGTGCGGTACGCGCCGAGCAGCATCACACCCAGGAAATATTCCCACCAGGGCACGAGGCTGTGCTTTTTTTTGTGCCAGCCCTGCGAGGAGACGAGGAGCGTTTCGTAATAGGAATCGCGCGTCTTCTCCACCAGTTGCTCGAGGCTGATGAAGCGGCCGACTTCGTAGCCGGCCTTGTAGAGAAGCAGCAGCGTGAGCAGGCGCGCGGTGCGGCCGTTGCCGTCGAGAAA
>Ga0302319_10023138_pt1 | contig 11115 bp, 9 predicted proteins | sample Bog_T0_2_FD_203319 | JGI IMG/M metagenome (GOLD analysis project Ga0302319, IMG submission 203319) | Peat permafrost microbial communities from Stordalen Mire near Abisko, Sweden - Bog_T0_2 | ecosystem: Environmental > Terrestrial > Soil > Wetlands > Peat | place: Sweden: Abisko, Stordalen Mire...
GCAACCAGATCGATATTTACGACGCGAAAACGCTGGCCCTTCTGCACCGCGTGCCAGGCCGCACCATGCCGAGCCACATCGCCTATTCACCCGATTCCAGCACGGTGTTCGTCACGTTGCAGGGCACGGACCGGCTGATTGCCATTGGCACGGGCGATGGCGCGGTGAAGTGGAATGCCAAAGTGGGCAGCACGCCGGCTGGGGTAATCTGGAATCGCGGCCAGTTGCTGGTGGGCGATATGGGCGAAGCGCATATCGCCGTGGTCGATCCGGCGACCGGGCATGTGCTGCGCACCATCGCCACGGGCAAGGGCGCGCACACGTTGTTCTTCAACCTGGACCGCTCGCTGATTTACGCGACGAACCGGGTGGATGGCACGCTGTCGGTGATCGATCCCGTCAACCTGAATGTGCTGCGCACGATCAGTGTCCCGGGCGGCCCGGACGATCTGGAATTCGCGCCGGACGGCAAGATTTGGGCGGCGTTGCGGTTCGCCCAGAGCGTGGCAGTGATCGATCCGCAGACCGGCGCCGTGGAGCGGATTCATGTGGGGCGGTCGCCGCACGGGATTTGGATGAACACGCATTTGCCGTTTCCCTAGGCAAAGTAAGCAAGCGCTTCTTTTTGAAAAAAGAAGCAAAAACTTTTATCAAATAAGTGCAAAAGTGTTTTGGTTCTTTTTTTCAAAGAAGAACTCTTGCTCGATTTTCTCTCGATACACCTCAAAACAAGCCAACCCACACTCCAGCCGCATCAACGCGCCCTCGGCAATCGCCGGCGCCCTGCGCGGGTCCGCCTGCACCAGCGGCGCGATCACCTCCGCGTTCCACGCCGCCGAATGCCGTACGTCCAGCGTCGCATGCAGCGCGAAATAATGCCGCGCCGACGCCGCGACGCCCAGCCGCTTTAACCCCGCGGCGACACAAGCCGCGCGGCCCGGCGCGGTCAGCTCCACCACGCCCAGCGCGCCAATCGAATGGTAGGCGTAGCGCCGGTTGGCGGCCAGCCCGGCCATTGTGTTGGCCAGCGCCAGCGCCTGCCACACCACGTCCTCGGGCGCCGGGTGCAAATCCAGCGTGCGGGCCAGGCGGTCCAGCATTGGCCCATGCATGCCCCTGGCGGCGCCACGGCCGAGCTCATCCCAAAAATTGCGGGCCAGTTCGAGTTTGACGCGGTCCGGCATGCGCAACAGGGTCAGCGCGGTCAGGTCATCGAACCCGGCTTCGCCGGCCACCTCTTGGGTCAGAAACCAGCGCATCTGCGCCACCGAGCAACGCGTGGCGAGATAGTCGAACAGGGGGTCGCCCTGGCCGGGGCCGGTTTCCCGCAAATCCTCGAACCATTGGATGAACCCGGCCGCATCGCGCGGAGCTTCGGCGGCTCGCGCGGCGACGCGCGCGCGCGCCGCGTGCAGAAAATCGGCCTCCTCGGCGGCCCTGGTGGCCATGTCCGTGTCCGGCGTGTCGTCGGGGAAGGCCGGCTCAAGACGCGCGCGATTCAACTGGTTTAGCCGCAGCTGTAAGGCGTGGGCGTTCATCCCGGGCGCTCCACTATCAGCAGCACGGCGGCGATACGGTCGGTTTCCCTGTAGGCGCCGTCGGCGAGTTCCTCGCCGAACACGTCCGGGTCCAGTTCCTCGTAGCGCCAGGCCAGACCGCTACCCGCCAATACGGCTTCGGCGGCCGAGCGGACATGGTCGTGGCCGTCGACGATGGCACTGCCAGTGTAAAGCACCAGGCTGCCGCCCGGGGTCAGATTCGGCAACGCGCCCTGCAGGATGCGAATCGACAACGCCTCGCCCAGAGCGCCGCCGCCGTGCCGGTAAGCACGCGCCGACGGATCCATGAGATAGGGTGGGTTCGCCATTATCAGGTCGAACGGCCCGGCCACGCTGGCGAACAGATCGCTGCAGCGGCAAACGGTGTTGGGGACGCCGGCGGCGACTGCGTTGATGCTGGCCACCACGAGGGCCGAGGCGTTGATGTCAGTCAGGACCACCTCGGCCGCAGGGTGGGCCAGCGCGATCAGGATGCCGGCCGCCCCCGAACCGCAGCCGATATCGATGGCGCGGCGCACGGCGGTGCCGCGCGTTGCCAAGTGGCGGCGCAAAGCGGCCGCGAAGCGATACGTGTCGGGGCCGAAAAACACCGCGTCCGGCGCCTTGGTGGGATAGGCCGAATGCAGGAACAACTGACCGTCCAGCGTGGCGACGCGTACTGTGCTGCGCCAGGAAGGCGCGGTGCCGCCGTAGAGCGGAGTAAGAACGCCGGCCTGTGCGGCCAGGCCGAACAGTTCAGGGTCCAGCACATCCCGGGTGAACGGCCGGCTCCAGCCGAAAACATCGCGAACGTTGCGCGCCATAAAATTTTCCGGGCGCGCGTTGACCGATCCGTGTGTGGCCGGCGTTACCACGGTGAAGCGGTATTCCCGCGTGCGCAGCGCCGCCAGCAGGCGCGGCAACGCATCATCTGCGAAGGCAAACGGCGATGGCCCGGCACGTGGCGTTTGATGATGCATCCAACGATGCAAAGCCTGCCGATGCAGGTGCGGTTCCATTGCGGTTCAGCGACAGGCTCCGCCTTTGGCGCATCGGGGATTTGCCCAAACCGCTGCTCTGCGTGCCGCTGGTCGCGCAATATCTGTGGCTGGTGGCGCGCCACCGCAGCCTGACGTTGCCAACGGCGGTGAATCCGTCGATCGAAACCGGCGGCATGGTTGGCGAATCCAAGGTGGCCTGCCTGGCGCAGATCGGCGCGGCGTTCAGTAACCATGTCGCGCCGTGGCGGCTGGTTGGCCCTGGCGAAAACCCCTGCGCGGTGCGGTGCCAGGCGGGCCTTGCCTACCCTTTGATCGCCAAGCCGGATATTGGCTGGTGCGGCTATGGCGTCAGGATCGTGCGGGACGATGCCGATCTTGATGAATATGCGGCAGCGTTTCCCCCGGACGGCGCCTACATGCTGCAGGCGCTGGCCGAAGGCCCGCACGAGGCGGGCCTGTTCTATGTGCGGGACCCCGATGCGCGCGTGGGCCGGCTGCTGGCCGTGACTCTGCGCCACACCCCACGCGTGGTTGGCGACGGGCGCCGCAGCGTCGCGGCTTTGGTAGATATGGACGGCCAGCAGCGCCGCCGCGCAGCCTATTATGCCGCGGCGATGGGCGGTTCGTGTTGGGCGAGCATTCCGGCGCGCGGCGAGGTTGTTTTTCTCACGACGATCGCATCGCTGCGCGCAGGCGCGCGTTACGAGGACGCCTCGGCGCGGATCACCCCGGCTCTGGCCGCGCGCATCGACGCCATTGCGCGGTCGATGGACCGCTTCCACTGGGGGCGTTTCGATGTGCGGTTCAGCACCCTGGCCGCTTTGCAGGCGGGCGAGTTCACGATCATTGAAGTGAACGGCGCCGGCGCCGAAGCCATCCAGTTCTGGGACCCTGGCATTGCGTTGCCCGATGCGTTTGCCGGCGTGTTCGCCAAGCAGGCGGCGCTGTTCGCGTTGGGCGCGCGGATGCGCGCGCGGGGCTGGCGGCCAGTGGGGCCGGTTGCACTGGCCCGCGCTTGGCTAAAGCAGATGCGGCTGGTGCGGGGTTATCCGGCGTCGAACTGAAGATGGGCGAGGAAGCGGTTCTTTTTTGAAAAAAGGGAACCAAAAAACGTTCGCTCGGCTGTCGCCGACTAATCCGCGACAGCCGTGTGATAGTTTTTGCTTCTTTTTTCAAAAACAAGCGCTTTCTTACTTCGCAACGGTCCCGCTAGAGCATTCGTCAACGGACAGCGAGGCGCTGCGGTAAAGAAACCGTTTCCAAGATGTCATGCAAACATCATCAAGCGGCCATCGCGGTGTCGAAGACTGTTAATTATGGGTGCCCGTGATCCACAAAACCAAGGGGATGGTTCATGCGCTCACGCCACGCAAAGTTATTTTTGACCGCTTCGTGTATCGGCGGCTTATTCGCCGCGACCACGCAAGCGGCGCTTGCCGCCAAGGCGCCGTTCAATACGGCATATCAGCACGTGCTGCTGATCAGCGTGGATGGCATGCACGCCATCGACCTGGCCAACTGGATTCAAAATAATCCGGACAGCAATTTCGCCAAGCTGGCGAAAACGGGGGTTATCTACCCGAACACGTTCACCACGGCGCCGTCGGACAGCTATCCCGGCATGCTCGCCCAGGTGACCGGCGCGTCGCCAAAAACCGCAGGGCTGTTCTATGACGATAGCTACGACCGCAAGGAATATCCGTCGGTCAATTACTATGTCAGCCAGGGCCTGCCCGATCCGGGCTGCACCGGCGGTCCTGGCACCGAGGTGACGAACTTCGAAGAGCTCGACAAGGGTTATAACTTCGCCACCCAGCTGGTCTCGGATTACACGGGTGGCGGTACGTTGGGCCAAGTCTATACCCAACTCGACACGGACAATATGCAGCGGCATATCGTCGGCGGTAAATGCAAGCCGGTTTTCCCGCACGACTACGTGCGTACCAACACAATTTTCGAAATCATCAAGGCCGCCGGCATGTACACGGCGTGGTCCGACAAGCATCCGGCGTATGAGGATCTGGCCGGCCCGTCCGGCAAGGGACTCGACGAACTGTTTTCGCCCGAAATCAATTCGCAGGACACGCTGGATAAAGGTGCGCAGACCGGCGACGACTACACCACGAGCTACACGGGAGTCCGCACCTACGATAGCCTCAAGGTGAAAGCCGTGCTGAACTGGATCGACGGCTATAATAGCACCGGCACGACCAAGCTGGCCGGCGCGCCCGCGATTTTCGGCATGAATTTCCAATCGGTCAGCGTCGGCCAGAAGCTCGCCAAGGCCGGCGACGCGGACTACAAGGACCCGACCCTGACCGGCGGTTATCTCAACAGCAACGCGGCACCCGGCACCGCGCTAACCCTGCAATTCCAGTTTGTGGACGCAGCACTCGGCAAGTTCCGTAGCGAGCTCGCCAAGCAGGGCCTGGACCAGTCCACGCTGATAATCGTCAGCGCCAAGCACGGCCAATCCCCGATCGACGTGACCGATCGCGTAACGATGAGCGATGCGCCGTTCCAGCAGACACCCGGCTACGGCACGCACGGCTTCGAGATATGCGATGACGAAGGCCTGATCTGGCTGGAGCCGGACCTCGAAAAGTCGAGCTACAAGGCTGCCGAAGCCTATTTGAAGGCCAACGCGGCCGAGTTGCATATTTCGCAGTTGCTGGACCGCACGTCGTTGACACAGCTCTACGGCGATCCTTTCCAAAACTCGCGCATTCCGGACTTCATCGCGGTGACGGATCATGGTGTGATTTGCACCGGCGGCACCAAGCTGGCCGAGCATGGCGGTTTCTCGGATGACGACCGCAATGTGGCGCTGCTGGTTTCGGCACCCGACATCAAGCCGGAAATCGTCGAAGCGCAGACTTTGACGACGCAGATCGCGCCGACGATCCTGCATGCGCTGGGCCTGAACCCGTCGCTGCTGATCGGCGTGCAGAAGGAAGGCACGCAGGTGTTGAGCCAGTAATTCGCTGCTGCCGCGGCGGAGCTTTCGGGTTCCGCCGCGGCGACGTGCCGAAGCAGGAAGCTTTTCTTTTTTTTAAAAAAGAACCAAAAAACTTTTTATCCTGCGCTAGGGCCGGCCTGCGCGGTGGTAGGGGTGGCCTGCCGCGATGGCTTGGGCGCGGTACAATTGTTCCGCCAGCATAACGCGCACCAGCATGTGCGGCCAGGTCATCGGCCCCAGTGACAGCACATGGTTCGCACGTTCGAGCACTGGCGTGCCGAGGCCCTCGGCGCCGCCGATCAGGAAGGCGGGTTTGCGGCCGGCCGCGTGCCATTCTGTCAGCATTGTCGCCAGGGTTTCGCTGGGCGGTGCCTTGGCGCCGAGGTCCAGTGCGATCGCGAAGCCGCCTTCAGTCAACGCCGCGAGCAGCGCTGCGGCTTCGCGGCGTTTAATTTCCGCGGGCGATCCCGTGGCTTCGGGGATTTCGGTGACGATGAGTGGCGGGCGCAGGCGGGCGTTGTAGCGCGCGAATAATTCAGCTTCAGGCCCAGCGCGCAGGCGGCCCACGGCGATCAGGCGCATCGGTTCTGTTGCGACGCGCGTGCGTTTCCGGTGGGCAAACAGAAAAAAGTTTTTGCTTCTTTTTTCAAAAAGAAGCGCTTCCTTTCTGCCTAGACCCCCACCGCGGCTTCATCGAATTCCGTGCCCCACATCTTCTCCAGCCCGTACAGCACCCGGGCATCCGGCTTGAACAGATGAATCACAATATCGCCGGCATCGATCAGCACCCAGTCGCTGCCGCCCGCGCCTTCGATTTGCACGCGTTTCACGCCGGCTTCGTGCAGCTTCTTCTCCAGATGCGTCGCCATGGCGCTGATCTGGCGGTCGGCCAGGCCGGTGGCGATCACCATGCGGTCGGCGAACGAGGCGCGGCCGGCGAGATCCAGCGCCAGCACGTCCTCGGCCTTGTCGCTTTCCAGGCTTTCCACGATCAGGCCCTGTAGCGCGTCGAGTTTTTCGCTGGGGGCGGGCGCTTCGCGTTTGCCGCGCGGGCCGGCCGCGGCGGCTTTCTTGCGCGGCGTGCCCGGGGCTTTGGCGGCCGCGGCCAGGGTGGCCGGTGAAGCCGTCGGTTTGCGCTTCGGCTTTTCCTTGGCGGCGGCTGGTGGCGCGGTTGGCTTGCGGGCTATCGGCTTTCTCCCAAAACGCCGTTTTTGGCGATCTCATACTCTGGCATAGTCTGGCGTAGGCGTGTGGCGGAACTGTCGTTTTGGCGCATGTCCAGAAACGTCCAGGCGGGGGCCGGTAGCGAGGCGAGCACCGGCGCGCGCCGCGATGGAGCACGCCAGGAGCGAAGACGCCGCGCCGCTTTCTCCGCCAGCGCCGCGTGATTGTAGGTGGGACGGGGCATCACGGCAAACGGCGTCTTGGCGACAATGCGCCGCCAGCGCCGCCAGTGTGGCAATTGCACCAGATTATCGGCGCCCATGAGCCAGACGAAGCGGGCGCGCGGAAAGCGTCTTTGCAACGCCGCGAGCGTATCGGCCGTATAGCGCGTCCCCAGGTGGCGTTCGATGTCCGTGGCGATAATCCGCCTGCCATCGGCGATGCCGCGCGCGCTGGCCAGGCGTTTGGGCAGCGCCATTATCCCGGCGGCCGGCTTCAACGGATTGCCGGGCGATACCAGCAGCCACACCTGGTCGAGCCGCAGCCGTTTCAGGGCCGTGCGGGCGATGTGCCGGTGGCCGTCATGTGCCGGATTGAAGCTGCCGCCCAGCAGGCCGATGCGGATCGCGCGGCGGTCGCCGAAGCGGGGCAGGCTGGCGGGTCGTTGTTGGCGCGGCGCGGCGTGCGGCATTAGCAATTTGTATGGCCCGGCCGTTGATCCTGCATATTGGTTTGCCGAAAACCGGGTCCAGTTCGATTCAACGCGTCCTGTCCGGCGAGCGTGCGGCCTTGCAGGCGCAAGGCGTCTATTACCCTTACAGCCCGGGCCTGTTGCACCATGGGCTGCTGCCGGCGGCGCTTGTCAATGACCCCCAAGCCCTGTCGCTGTTCAATCCTGGAACGTGGGAAGGCGCGCCGGCCGGCATCCGCCTGGAGCGTTTCGCCGCCGAGTGGCAGGCCGAAATGGCGGCGCTGCCGGATTGGGCCACGTGCTGCATCGTATCGTCCGAAATGATTGCCTCCCTGCTGCGCGGCGCGGACGAGCTCGCGCGGCTGGCGGCGTGGCTGCGGCCGCATTTCGATCCGATCCGCGTGGTGGTGTATTTGCGCCGGCAGGACCAGCAAAGCGCCAGTGCCTACAGCCAGCTGCTACGCGCCGGCCTGCCGCGGCCGCCTGGCCTGCCGCCGGGCGGCCCATCACATCACTGGATGCTCGATTACGCCAACCTGCTGGACCGTTTCGCGGCGGAGTTCGGCGAGGCCGCCATCCGCCCGCGTATTTTCGAGCGTGCCCGGTTGCTGCACGGCGACGTGGTGGACGATTTCCTGCACGTCGCGGGCATCGAGCTGGCGATCGGCAAGCAGTCGCCGCACCGGGCGGTCAATACATCGCTGAGTGTAGAGGGGCAGGCATTGTTGCTGAAGCTGGGGCAGCGCATGGCGGCGCGCGCATCGTCCACCGCCTGGCGCAGCACCGCCGCCTGGCAGCAATTGTCCGAATCGGTCAGCGCCGCGCTGCCCGGGCCGGGCTGGCAACCGCCGCGCGTGGCGGCGCGGGATTTCGTGGCACAGTTCGCCGCGGGCAACGAGCGGCTGCGGCGGCGCTTCTTCCCCGGCCAGGCATCGCTGTTCAGCGAGGATTTTAGCGCTTTGCCGGAGCATGACGGGCCGGTGGCGCCTGAAATCTTATTCACCGCCTGTATAGGCGCGCTGCTCCACGAAGCCGGCGCGGGCCTCGAGCGCGACGCGAACGCTACCATGGCGACGTTCCGTATCGCCAAGCGGCTTGGCGATACGGAGCTGATGCAGACGCTGCTCGATGAGGCGCTGGCGCTGGCGCCCAATTCGCTCAATGTCAGGCTACGCGCGGCGGAATATTGCTTCGCGGCCGGCGATTCGGGCCAGGCAGGGCAGCATGCCGAGGCGGCGTTGCGCATCGATCCAGCCTCGCGCCTCGCGCAGCGGTTGCAGGCCAAGGCGGCGCGCTGGGCCACAGGCCGCCGCCGCCGCCACGTTAATGTGGCGCCGCCGGTCGCGCGGCAGTGACCCCAAAGCCGCCCCCGGCCGCCAGATAGAGGGTGGACACCCTAGAGACAGGTTGGTTAGATGCGCCCGTTCAAAGGCCGGTAAGGCCAATCCTCGAAGGGCGGGAATACCCATGAAGCATGCATTGCTGGCGGCAACCGTATTGGCCGCGGCGCTCGGTGCGGCTGTGCCGGCATTGGCCCAAACGGCCGCCGACCTAGGCAAAACACTTACTCCCATGGGTGCCGTGAAGGCGGGTAACGCCGATGGCACCATCCCGGCCTGGACCGGCGGCTACACCACGCCGGCGCCTGGCTGGACCCCGGGCGCCCCGCGCCCCGATCCGTTCGCCAGCGAGCGTCCGCTGTTCTCGATTACCGCTCAGAACGTCGATAAATACGCCGACAAACTGGCCGCCGGCACGATCGCCATGATCCGCACGCTGCCGGGTTATCACGTTGACGTGTATCCCACGCACCGCACGGCTGCCGCGCCGCAGTTCATCTACGATAACGCCATCGCCAATGCGAGCCGCGCCCACCTTTCGGCCAATGGCCAGGACGTGCTGGACGCCAAGCTCTCGATCCCGTTCCCGATTCCGAAGAACGGCAACGAGGCGATCTGGAACCACATCATCCGCTGGCGTGGGACGGGCATCGACCGCACGGTGTCGAACGCGCTGACCACGCCGACCGGCGACTACACGCTGGAGCGCTGGCACGAGAAAATCCTGCTGGCCTATAACACGCCCGGCCTGGATAACCCGGAAAAGTGGGACAGCATGTTCTGGCAGGAAGTGCTGGAGCCGCCGCGCATCGCCGGCCAGTTGACGCTGGTGGTGAGCCATTCCGATCCGTTCGAACAGCCGCGCGAAGCCTGGACCTATAACCCGGGCGAACGCCGCGTGCGCCGCGCGCCGGAAATCAACTACGATACACCGGTGCAGAACACCGATGGCCTCGAGACCGTTGACGACTACGATATGTACAACGGCGCGATCGACCGCTTCGACTGGAAGATCGTCGGCAAGAAGGAGCTGTACGTGCCTTACAATACGTACAAGTTCCAGGATCCGAAGTACAAGTATTCCGATATCGTGCTGAAGGACGCGGCCAATCCGGACCTGATCCGCTTTGAGCTGCATCGCGTTTGGGTGGTGGAAGGCACGCTGAAGGAAGGCGTGCGGCACATCTATTCAAAGCGCACGGACTATATCGACGAGGATAGCTGGCAGATCCTGATCGCCGACCGTTACGACGCGCGCGGTCAGCTCTGGCGGACGGCGCTGGCCATGGTGCAGGAAGCACCGGAAGTGCCGCTCATGGGCGCCGACGGTTACGAGTTTCTGGACCTGATCCAGCATCGCTACCTGCTGCAGGGTCTGCATAATCAGGAGGCTCGGGCGCCGTTGTACAATGCGAAACTCTCGCCGGAGTCGTACACGGCCGAGGCGCTCCGTCGCAACGGGCGCCGCTAAGCCCCAGAGTTACGCCTGACTAGGCCGGTCCCTTCTGGGGGCCGGCCTTTTTTGTGCGGAACAGTTAGCAAGGAAGCGCTTCTTTTTTGAAAAAAGAAGCAAAGACTTTGGCGAATTGGCTTACGCGTTCAGGCGGCACCGGCCACGCCGTTAGCCCCCATCCCGCTCCCGGCGCAAAAGCCCGTGTCGTTTGAAGCCCGCGCATAGGTGGTAAGGCCCTGCAAGACCACGCCTATGAGGCGAACGCCGGACGCCCGCTTGTTGCAAAATACGAGATTCGTCTTGTAATTATCGCGGAAGGTGTGGCCTGGCGGTCCATTACACGCCAAAAATGTGGCTGACGCATTATTATCAAATTTTAGTCTGGACATGCCCAATGTCGCATTGCTTAGATCAGGCAATGGCGCGGCCCATGGCAGGACGCGCGGTGTGTAGGGTCAAGTCCAATGAAACAGCTGCTGCTGGCTGCTACGATTCTGGCTGCGTCAACCGTGGGATCGCTCGTTCCGGCGGCCGCGCAGACAGCCGCGGACCTCGGTCGGTCACTGACACCGATGGGCGCCATTCGCGCCGGTAACGCCGATGGCACGATCCCGGCCTGGACCGGGGGTATCGGCACGCCGCCGCCGGGCTGGAGTCCCGGCGACCAGCGTGTCGATCCCTTCGCGCATGAACGGCCGCTGTTCTCGATCACGGCGCAGAATGTTGCCAAATACGAAAATAAACTGTCAGCCGGCTCCGCCGCCCTGGTCAAAACCCTGCCAGGCTACCGGCTGGACGTTTATCCAAGCCACCGCACCTTCGCGGCGCCGAAATACATTTACGATGCGGCGATCGCCAACGCCACGCGCGCGCATCTGGCCAATGACGGCCAGGACGTGGAAGGCGCGGCGCTCGCCGTGCCGTTCCCGATTCCGCATAACGGCAACGAAGCGGTGTGGAACCACATCC
>Ga0302319_10023139_pt1 | contig 11115 bp, 9 predicted proteins | sample Bog_T0_2_FD_203319 | JGI IMG/M metagenome (GOLD analysis project Ga0302319, IMG submission 203319) | Peat permafrost microbial communities from Stordalen Mire near Abisko, Sweden - Bog_T0_2 | ecosystem: Environmental > Terrestrial > Soil > Wetlands > Peat | place: Sweden: Abisko, Stordalen Mire...
CACGCGCAGTTCGTTGCCGGCCTTCCCGGGGAAGTTCACCTGCACGCGGTAAAATGTGTCCGGCTTCCACGCATCGGCGCCGCCGGCTTTTGAGGAAGGCTTGAAGCGCAGGAACAACGAGCCCTTGTTCTTTCCGCCGTCATGCACGGGCGTGCCGACCTTGTTGTAGGCCTTGAACTTGCCCATATCGAACGACTCCCATTTCTCGAAACCCTCGGAATCCTTGCTATCCACGATGAACCCTTCGCCGCCTTTTTGCGGGACGAAACGCAGGGCGCTCGCGGTCACCCGGTCGTGCGTGCCGGTGTTGTTGATCTCGACGGTATCGGACTCGGCAAAACGATACACACCGGGCAATTCCACGTAGGGGATGTCGTCCGCGCCGGAATCGTAGTGAAACTGCGCCTCGCCCTTGGGCGGCGTCGCGGGAGCGGGCTCGATCGCCAGGGTATTTCCGGCCTGCGAAAAAACTTCCACGAGCACGTTGCGCGCATCGCTCGCATTGTTCCGCCAAAGGACGGAGAGTTCGTATTCGCCGTCTTCCGGCACGGTGATCGGGATGAGGATATTGCTCGTTCCCTTTTCGAGATTTCCGTCGTCGTAGCTCGTGTCGCCGGCGGCGCCGGAGATTTTCCACGCCCCTTCGGCCTGCACGTTCGCGTCCGTCACGGGGATGGAGATCGCCTGGTCGGCGCCGGTCTTGCGGAGTTCGATTCCGGAGAGGGAGACGTTGCCGATGGTGTTGACGTTGCTTAATCGGAAGCGCTGGCCTGCGTCCCCTTTCTTGAACTGGAACTTCTGGGCGAGCGTGCGCCGGGCTACCCGATTGGCCGAGTGCTCGGATTCGTCGATGAGTTCCTGGTAGAGGCCGTGAAACTCGCCGCTGATCGGCAGGGTGATCGTGCTCTGGCTTTTGAGTCCAGTAATCGGGTCCGCGACCTCCAGCGCAAAGGCGAGATTGAAATCCGTGCTGAGGATTTCCTGTTTGGCGCGATAGACGCCGCGGATCAGATCGTAAGCCTGCTGCTCCTCGGCGGCGGTGGGAGCGCGGTAAAGGATCGCGCGATAGAGCTTCGCGATCTGCTCGCGATACAAGGCAGACGGCTTCTCGCTTTTCTCCGGCGATTCCATGGCATCCGGCCGGTCTTCAAAGGGGCCGCTCTTGAGCGTGTAGGCGCGATCCGCCACGTCGCGGGAGAGCATCTCCAGGCCCGAGAGGAAGGAGGCGCTGGCTTTGCTCGTCTCGTTGAATCGCTGCTCGAAATCGGCGCCGCCGAAGAGCGCGATATTCTTCTCGAAGAGGTCCTCGCCGTTGCGCATCCAGTCGTCGTGAAAGATCGTGCGCACCTTGCCGCGCAGTTGCCAGTAGGTGATGAATTGGTTGTCCAGGGATTTCGGAGCCGGTCCTGTATACGGAGTCAGCAGGTCGGCGGGGAATTGTTCGTCCGCGTGGCCATCGAGTGTCGCCACCTCACCCAGCGCGCCGAGAAAGGCCTTCAGCTTGCCGATATCCTCATCCGTCCAGGGAATGGCGTGCTTCCCTTTGGGCATGCGCGTCTTGGGATTTTTCGTCAGGATGCGCGCCAGCAGCGTATCCGGCCCATCGCGAAACAGGTAGCCGCCATTGAAAAGCGCGTGGAAATCCTCGGCGGCCGTGCCCGGCAAAACGAGCTGGGACGTGCCGCCTTCCTCATGGCAACTCTGGCAGCTTTCCTCCGCGACTTCGCGGCTGAGCAGCGGCTCGATGTCCTTCTGGAAGAGTTCGAACGCATGACTCTGCTCCAGACCTTGCGCGACCGGCTGATCGGAGACCGGCGGCTGAGGCGTGTCCGCCGCGGAAGCCAGGCGCGATATCGAGCAACACAAAACGATCGCAATGATCGGCGCAACGTTTCGATAGAAATTGGGAACCTCAGGGGGCATCGTTGGGGTGATAACAACGGTGACCCCGCAAAATTAGCCCCATTTTCCCGCGTGCAAGACGCCAATTTTTCGAGGCAGACCAGCGCTCACCTAATCCAGTCGCCTGATTTTCCTAAGTGGATGCTAATCAGAGAATAAGGCGGAATGATCGGTAATATATGCGCCCGGCAACTTATTGGAGCAAGTTGAGGGAAATCGTAAGGCGCGCCGCGCTCTGAACACGCCCTCCGCATCGTCATTCGTCATTCTGATTTCGTCATTCCCACGGGCGCGCCCGCTATTTGCCCAGATTCCACAAAATATACGTCCCGCTCTTTCCCGCGACGACGATATCCTTCCATCCGTCGCCGTTGAGGTCGGCGATGCGGATCTGGAGGCCGGTCCCGGGGCCATTGGTCGCAATGGTGAACTTCTGGAACTTCTGCTTCGTCTTGTCCCACTTGAAATAATACATGGCGCCCGGTTCGTTGTCGCCGGGGTCGTTGCCGCTGTGGGCGCGGACGCGGCGGCCGGTGATCAACTCGGGCTGCCCGTCGTTGTCGATGTCCTCCCAAGCCAGCACGTGGACTTGCGCGAAGCGATCGTCGATCAAGTGATGCTTCCAGTTGGTGGAACCATCCTTGTTGTCGTCGCGCCGCTCCTCCCAATACAGGCCGTAATTGTGGCCGTGGCCCCAGATGATTTCTTTGTGTCCGTCGCCATTGAGGTCCGTGACGATCATCGGAGTGCTGGCGTGAGGAAATTGCCAGTCGCTATGCAGGATCCACGGCTTCTCCCTGGCGCCTTCCTTGGGACGCTCATACCAGCCGTTGCCAAAGACGATGTCTTCCTTGCCGTCGCCATTGAGGTCGCCGAAGCCGATGCCGTGGCCGTTGGTCAGCGGGCCTGCTTCGTGGATGACCCACGGCTTCAGGATCGGCTCGCCCTTTTCATCTTTCGCAAACTTGTAGACCATCATCGCGCCATTGTCGTTCCACGAATTCACGATGAGCTCGGGCACGCCGTCGCCATCCAGATCGCGCATTTCAGTCCATTCATTCATGCCGAGACCGGTGTCCACGAGCAGATGTTTTTTCCACAGGTCGCCTTTTTCCAGGCCTTCCTTGCCGGGGTTTTCGTACCAGAAAATCCCGGTTTCCATGAACGAACCACTAACGATGTCCGGCCAGCCGTCGCCATTGACGTCGTAGGCGTGCTCGGCGTTGGATGTCAGATAGTCCTTTCCAAACGGCTCGAGCTTGCGCAGCGGCTTCTTCTCCTTGAAGTCCGGCCCCGGATACCAGTATTCGCCGGCGCTGATGTCGAGATGTCCGTCCCGATTAAAATCCGCGACGGCGCAGCCCTCGTTGTTGTCCTCAAAAAGCTTCTGGACCCGCCATTTCAGTCCCTCCGGCGCCTTCGGTTTCTCCGGCGGCTTATCCGCGCCGGCGCCGGTGAAGACCAGAGGGGCGATGAGCAGCGCGAGCAATGCGGACGACGAGAGGAGCAGGGTGCGGGTTTTCATGGAGGGAAAAGGGGATGCTAAACGGCTAAAACGACCAATCCCGCAGGAGACGGCGGCGGAGCGAGTCGAGCTCGTCCTCGGTATGCGCGGGAGCGGAGACAACTTTGGCATCGATCTTGGCCAGGGTGGCTGCGAACCGGTTGTTCACGGCTCGCAAACGCCGCGCCAGGATCTCCGCCGTGTGCAGAAGGAATTTCACCGCCCAGCGTTCGCTGTTTTCCAGGCCTTTTTCCAGCGCGCTCCAGGCGAGCCGCGCGAGAGTCACCTCCGTGAGCGCCGTGGCGGTGGCCGTCCGGTGTTCCTCCGCCAGGGGCGCCACCTCGCCGAAAATCGTGCCGGGACCAAAGGTAACCAGATGATGGTCATCATGATCCGGCACCCGAAGGAGGATCTGCATATCGCCGGAGATGATCAGGTAAATGGTGTCGCTGGCGTCCCCCTGGTGAAACAAGGTTTCGCCGCGGGCGAGCGTCTGAAACTCCAGGAGTTGCGCGACGAGGGCGGCTTCTTCGGAGGTGAGTTTCGCGAAGGGCGCGAAGCTCTTCACGGTGGCGGCGTCGATGGGTGATGTCATGGCGCAAGCGGGATCAAGGTGGAATCAAATGCCTCGGAGAACGGTGGCCTTGGCCACGCGGCCCAGGGCTACGATAAAGGCCGCCGTTCTCCAGGTGAGGTTGCGTTGTTTTTTTACTTTCCTCACAGTGGCGTAACTGCTGACGAGGGTTTGTTTCAGGCGCTGATTGACCTCCTCTTCGGTCCACCGGAAGCATTGGATATTCTGCGCCCATTCAAAGTAGCTGACCGTGACGCCCCCCGCATTGGCGAGGATGTCCGGGATGACCGGGATCCCGCGTTGCGCGAAGATTTCGTCCGCCTCGGGAGTGGTGGGCGCGTTGGCGGCCTCGATGATGGCGCGAGCCCGCACATTGAACGCCACCTCGCGGGTGAAGACGCCTCCGAGCGCCGCGGGAATGAGAAGATCCACATCGGCGAGCAGCACGTCCTCGTTCGAGATGATGGAAACGCCGTCCGCCTGGTATTCCTTGAGCGGCCGGCGCACGCGCGCGAATTCCTCGAGCGCGGGAATGTCGAGCCCGCCGGCGTGAAAGATGCCTCCGGAGACATCGCTCACCGCCACGACCTTCGCCCCGTGCTGATGCGCGATGGATGCCGCGAACCACCCGACGTTTCCGAAACCCTGGATGGCGACGCTGGCGTTCTGCAGGGAGGCTCCGCTGTCTTTCAGAAATTCCTCGGCGATAAAAACCACGCCCCGCCCGGTGGCGGCCTCGCGCCCCTCGCTGCCGTGAAGATCCAGGGGCTTGCCCGTGACCACGGCGGGTGAAAACCCGTTAATCCGGGAGTATTCATCCATGACCCACGCCATGACCTGCGCGTTGGTGTTCATGTCGGGCGCCGGGATGTCCCTTTGTGGGCCGATTTGCTGGCCGATGCGCTGGACGAACTTGCGCGTCAGGCGTTCGAGTTCGCCGGAGGAAAGCAGGCTGGGGTCCACCGCGATGCCGCCCTTTGCGCCACCGAAAGGCAGATTCACCAGCGCGGTCTTCCAGGTCATGAGCGACGCCAGGGCGCGGACGTCTTCGGCGTCCACCGCGGGGTGGTAGCGGAGGCCGCCTTTCATCGGGCCGCGCGCCGAATTATGCTGGATGCGGTATCCGGTGAAGACCGCGAGTTCACCGTTGTCGCGCTCGATGGGCACGGTGACGTGATGTTCGCCTTCGGGGGTAAGGAGCAGTTGCTCCACACGGGCGCCGAGGTCCATCGTCTGCGACGCCTGGCGGATGTAGTGATTGGTTTGTTCGAAAGGGCTCATGGCCTGGGAAAACGCCGGCGAGGCCAACGGCTAGAGGTTGAAGGGCAGGGGGGCAAGTGCAATCGGCATCGGAGGAAGCGCATCCGTTTCGGGGGGCGTGATTCATTGCGGCGCGGCACTTTTCTACCCGCGAAGTTGTGCGGCGGCGATGTCAAACTGCTTGCCAATGGGCCGGACGGCGCGAAGTATTGCCCGGCTTTGAAACTCATCGACCGTTACGTAGGCTGGCAGGTATTGCTCACATCCACCATCGCGGTCTCTGTTTTGAGCGTGGTGCTGGTGCTCGGGAATATTTTCAAGCAGTTGCTGGAGCTGCTGGTCAAGAACGACACGCCGCTGGCGCTGATTCTCACCTTTCTCGCCTACATCCTGCCATTCTCCCTCACCTTCACGATCCCCTGGGGCTTTCTGACCGCGGTGCTCCTCGTCTTTGGCAAGATGTCCGCCGAAAACGAGCTCATCGCCCTGCGGGCCAACGGCGTGAGCATTCCGCGGATTTGCATGCCGGTGCTCGCTCTCTCCTGCGTCTGCATCGGCGTGTGTTTCTGGATCAATGTGGACGTGGCGCCGCGAGCCCAGGCCAAAATGAAGGAAGCGCTTTACAACATTGCCACGAGCAACCCTCTCGCGATGTTTGGCAGCGACAAGATCATCGAGGATTTTCCTGGGAAGAAAATCTACGTGGAGCGCAACCAGGGCGCGCAACTCTACAATCTGCTCGTCTACGAAATGAGCGATAATTTCGTGCCGATGAAAGTGATCTTCGCGGAGCGCGGGCTGCTGGAAACGGATAAGAAAGAGAAGAAACTGCTCATGCACCTGTTCGACGCCCGATACGAGCAGCGGGACGATCAGGAGCCGGGAAATCTGATCAAGATCCACCAGGGCATCACGGCGCGGGAGAACACCTTTGAGATTTCGCTGGAAGACCTTTCCCAGAACAAGCGGGGCAAAGGGATCGGGAGCATGACGGCGAAGGAACTGCTGGAGCGGTTCGATACCGAGGAAAAACTCGGGAAGATGTCGGAAAAAGACCGCCGGGAGCAAATCTCCGCGACCAAAACGGAGTTGAACAAGCGTGTGTCGTTTTCGCTGGCGTCATTCGCGTTTGCCTTGATCGGAGTGCCGCTGGCCATCACGGCGCATCGGAAGGAAACATCGGTGGGTTTTCTGATGAGCCTGTGCGTGGCGGTGGTCTATTTTTTCTTCATCATCATCGCCAACAGCCTTCGGGAAAATGACCGCGTGCACCCGGAACTGCTGATGTGGCTTCCCAATATTCTTTGCATGGGATTTGGGGGCTGGTTGTTCCTGCGCATGAGCCGCCGATAATATTTCAAACAATTTTTTTCAAAAAAGTTCTTTGCTTTGCGGAGATTTAGGGTAGAAGACTCCAAATTGGAGATATGACAATGTGGCAAGACCCCGAAATGGAAAGAGTGAAAGTAAGTTCCCTCAAAGAGCTTGATGCACTGGTGGGAATGTACCTCACGAAGGAGACCCCAATCACGTATTGGGAGGAGCAGCGCGCCAGCTTCCGGTTTGAAACGTTGGAGGAAGCGGAGGATGCGTTGAACGATCCTTATTTTCAGCATTTCCTGCCGGAAGAAGAAGGGCGTTCCGCGGCATTTGTGGAAGTTCGGGAATTTCCCCACTACTCGTCGGATCTGAGCGCGGCCTGGGGAGTGGTGGAACGGCTCAGCGGGAGTGTGCATAGCCTCCATGTGCGTTGCGAAAAGGGCCGCTGGATCGCAGCCTTTGGGGATTCTCCCGCCGCCACCGCTTACTCGGCGCCCGCCGCGATTTGTCTGGCTGCTTTGCGCGCCCGTGGGATCGAGGTGGATTTGGTGCAGGATCGGGCTTCCGAGCCGGCCCGGAAGTTTGCGGTTGCCTGAAAAGCTGAGGGTTCGCTGGAAAGCGGCGATGCGGCGATCTTTGCGCGGCGCGGGCCATGCGCAGTCCCGTCCGTCCGGAAGTTTTGGGTTGGCCCTTTCGCGCCAATCCCAAGCCGGAGCCCTCAAAAAGAGAAGGCTGGGTTCAGCCCCGCGCGCCGATGATCCGGCGGGTTTCGTTGAGGATCACTCCTTGAAACCGCATCTTCAACGCCTCGGGATTGGGGGAATTTGCCAGGGCCTCGGCTTGCGTGATCAGCCCGGACTGGGTCAAATCATAGAGCGCTTGATCGAAGGTTTGCATCCCGTCGCCGACGCCTAATTCAATCGCCGCGGTGAGCTTTTCCAACTGCCCGCCATGGATGATTTTGGAGACTGCCGCGTTATTCAGCAGAATCTCCAGGGCCGGAAGCAGCGTGGCGCCGGGCGTCCGCACCAGGCGCTGGCAAATTACCGAGTTGAGAGTGGTGGCGAATTGCTGCCGGATTTGTTCGCGTTCCGATCCCGGAAAAAACTCCAGAATCCGCTGCACGGCCTTCGCCGCGTCCCCCGTGTGCAAGGTGGCGATCACGAGATGGCCGGTATTGGCGGCGCTCATCGCCGCCATCACGCTCGCGCTATCCCGCATTTCGCCGATGACGATCACATCCGGGTCCTGGCGCAGCACATTCTTCAAACCGGAGGCAAAGCTCAGTGTATCGATGCCGACTTCCCGTTGCTCGATGACGCAAAGCTTGTCCTTGAACAGGTACTCGATCGGATCTTCGAACGTGATGATGTGCAGTTTGGCCGTGGTGTTCAGGTGCTCGACGATCGCCGCGAGCGTCGTCGATTTTCCGGAGCCGGTCGCGCCGGTCAGAAGCACAATGCCGTGTTGCGTTTCCGCCACCCGGCGCACGATTTCCGGGAGATGCAGCTCCTCGAAATTGCGAATCTTCGCCTTCACCAGGCGCAACGCCAGGACGTGATTTCCCCGCTCCTGAAAGACATTGGCGCGAAAGCGCCCGATGGTCGGCGCGTCGTAGGCAAAATCCACCTCGTGCTCGTGCTCCAGCTTTTCGTGCAGGCCCTGCGGAACGATTTGGCGAAGGATTTCACTCAGCCAGGACTCCGTCGGCTCCGGCGCCTCCACCGAAACCAGCTCTCCCGAGATCCGGAACATGACAGGCGACGCAATCTTCAGGTGAACGTCTGAAGCGCCCGACTCCGCGGCGGCGTGAAGGATGCTCTGAAAGACTTCCATGGCGTTTCCGGGGGGTGAAAAGATCAGCGGGCCGCGTTGAAGACTTGATCGAGGTGATCGAAGCAAATCTGCGACCAGCTTTCCATCCGTTCCCGATGAGCGGCCAGGCCGGCCCGATCGAGAAACTGCAGTTCGGTGATCATCGCCTCCCCTTTCTGGACGTCGGCGCTGGAAAGATGAAACACATGCACCACACCGAGATGCACCTTCCCGACTTCGTTGGAATCGTCGTTGAGCAGCGCCACCACATGATCGGAATACGTGGCGCCGACCCGCAACTCCTCGCCGACTTCCCGGCGCACCGCGGCCTCGTAAGCGGCGCGATCCATCGCGAAAAGCCCCTCATCCTGATCATTGATATGGCCGCCGATGCCGATCGAGCCCTTCGCCACGAGGCGCTGCTCGCCGGCCTTTTTGCCCCGGACGTAGTGCAGCACGCGGCCCTCATGCACGAGCAGCGTATAGGGGATGATCTGCTTCAGCGTCGGATCCGTCTCGGCCGAGGAACGGGGCGCGAAGAAATTGTTTTCGCGCGCGAGCAGCGACGGCAGATAGCGGCCGGCCTCGAAGTTCAGCCCCTGAAACGCGCCCAATTCATCGAACAGGGAGCGGCGCACAACCAGGATCATTTCGTCCTTCATCCCGGCGATTTAACCGAGGCGCCCCACTTTGGCAACTGACATGGCGGAAATTCGGAGGCGTAGATATCCGTTTTGAGCGGCGGCGATAGCTCGCGATGTCAACCGGCGCGACCTAAACGGTCAGAAGCGGGCGAAAGCCGGCTTGAGCGAAGTGGTGATCGGCGGTGAGCGCGTCGGCCAGATCTCGATCCCTCATTACCGTGAATGAAATACAGTCGGTGAGTGACCATTCTTTATCGGAGCGGTCGTTGTATAGTTGGCAACCGCGTTCAAAGAGAGCCGCGTCGGGCCCAATGATCTCGACGTTTGCCGCGGCGCGCAGACCAGTCAGAACCCGCTCAAAATGCGGACGGGAGCGGCTGGCGGAAAGGGCATTGGCGAGTTCCAGCAGAACCCAAGCAGTGGTAACCAGCGGGGATTCCAAGGATGCATTCTATCCCACTGCCCTCCCGTGGTATTGGTCGCGAGGATTGATGAGCGCGAGGAAGAAGCTGGTGTCGGCGAAGACTGCCTTCATCCCCGCTTCGGCGTGCCGTAGAGATAGTGGTCGTGATTCGCCGCAAGATCCGGCGGCAAATCATCCGCAACGCCAGCCACCTCCAGCAATGCCTTGCCCCATGCCGTCTTCGGCTGTCGCGCGGTGGCTTCGAGTTCATGCACCTTTTCCAAAACGAGCCGAAATTCTTCCGGATCAAGTTTCGGCAATTCTGCGATGATTTCTTGAATGCTCATAAATGGCCTTTTGCGAGAAGCCTAGCCCCTTTTTGAAGAGCATCAATGTCCTTCGTTGGGGCGTCGCGCACGCCCTTGAAGAAACTACCTCGCGGCCATGAATCGCAGCCGAGTCGGCGGACGTCTGCCGGAGACGGATTTGAAGGGGCTGCGCTGGAGCGAAGTGCAAACCTGGTTGCGCCGCATCCGGACCCTGCGCATTCGTGCAGCAGTGGAGCGCGTCCTCCGTTCCATCCGCGAGGAACACGCTGGAACGGTGGATTGACCGTTCAGATTACGGAGGCGATTTGACGCCCGCTGTCGCGGTCTGTCACGAACCGCGCGAAAATCGGGGCGACAGGATTCGAACCTGCGAGACACCGCCTGAAAATCAGGCACTTGCAACAGACGACACACCGCAGAACACACCCGCTGAGGAAAAGCGGCTCGGCGGAGGGATTTGCGAGGTCGTCGCCGCGTGGCCTGATTTGTCGGAACCGCTTCGGGTCGGTATTCTGGCAATCGTCCGCAGTCAGATCGGTGCAACGAAGGGAGAGCAGCCGTGACCCCGTTGGAATTAGCGGAAATGGTGCTCGCGGGCCGGTTCATCATCGCAGGCGAGGTTCGCGGGGCGACGGCGAAACCGAGCGGCTACGTTGACAAAAAGACCGGACTCTCGTTGACGACGATCCTCTGCACCTACTTCGTTGAACGCAACTGCTCCCGAGGTTTCGAGTTCGTCAAAATCAGCAAGCGAGCGCCCCAGGGAGTCACCGACCCAACGCAAGTCTCTCTCGGCGTTGTGAAGGGCAAGACGTACGCTTTCGAGGTCGAGAACATCGAGCGGAAACCCGGAAGTCTCGTCGCCTGGATGGGCGCCATGGAACCGCAAGAGGTCGAGATCGGCACGGCGGCCACTGCCTCGCCGCAAGGCGAGGCAGTGGCTGCGGCTCTTAATCTTGTCAAAATTGAAACATCTCCAACAGACCCATGACGAAGAGCAAAGCCGCGTTCACTTTCGCAACTCAAACCCTCGGAAAAGAGACTCTGTTCCTGTGGACATTCACCTTCCGCGAGGTTCTCGACATCAAGGCCACCCGGAAGCGCTGGAATCATTTGCTGACGCTCCTAAAGCAGCGCTGGCCTAAACTCTGCGGCCTTCGGGTTTTCGAGCTGCACGAGTCGCACGGTCTGCATGTGCATCTTCTGACAAACTCGTGGATCGATGTGAACGCGGCACGGGTTCTTGCCCATCAAGCAGGATGGGGACGCATTCACGTTACGCGTATGCCAGCCGAGCACGCTGGCTATGTCGGGAAATATTTGAGCAAAGAGCGCCCACCGTGTTTTAAGCATTGGAGGCTTTG
>Ga0302319_10023141_pt1 | contig 11114 bp, 15 predicted proteins | sample Bog_T0_2_FD_203319 | JGI IMG/M metagenome (GOLD analysis project Ga0302319, IMG submission 203319) | Peat permafrost microbial communities from Stordalen Mire near Abisko, Sweden - Bog_T0_2 | ecosystem: Environmental > Terrestrial > Soil > Wetlands > Peat | place: Sweden: Abisko, Stordalen Mire...
GCAACGGCGGAAATCTCGGGCGACTATTCATCTATCCCCGAAGACAACAGCCTTGACAGCATGGAAGGCGTCCCCGATAGTTCCCCAAGCACCGAGGGCGGCGGTGGCCATGCGAGCGGTGGCGGAGGGGGTGGTGGGGACGGTGGCGGCGGTGGGGAGTAAAACGCCACTTGACAAAAATCAAACCTGTGCTACATTATTTATGTTATGAACTCACAAATCAATCTGACTTACGTCACAAACGAAAATGGCATCAATCCCGACACCACTTACGTTGCCGAATTTGAAGGCACCCCGTATTTTGGCAAGTTCATTGATGCCTCAGTCGGCACCTTCTACAAGGCCAAGCACTTCGTCTGGAACGGCTCCGTGTTCCAGCAGGGCATTCCCTTTGGAAGCTTGACCTCGGTCGCTGCCGTCTCGTAACTCACACCGGGGCGGTCGGGTGAAACGCCCGATTGCCCCGTCTTTTTACGAACGCTCCGAATCAATGCGGAATCATATACCTCCGGCGATACTGTCTCCCGCTATGAACTGTTGGTATCGTTTGATTGCACCGTCACACTGACATTTAATCTTATGCGTTCGGCACTTTTAATGGTCAACCAGCATGAGCGTCCTGTGATCTGGCCAGTAAGCAGGTGGACATGTGTTCGGTTTGAGTGGAGTAATTGCCCACGTTATCGAAAGATACAGGTTCGATTCCTGTGTTGACCATTTTATTTGACATTTTCCAATATTGTGGTATTGTATTATCATGATTGTTGACGAACCGATTATTAGGTCAATGCTAGATTGTGACCTTTATAAAACAAATATGGCGAGTGTTGTATTCCACGACTTCCCGAACGCCATCGTAACCTACAAATTCATCCTTCGCAGCAAGGTGGACTTCCCTGCCAATTTTGCTGCCGAACTGGAATATCAAATTGGTCTGCTTTCTAAACTCCAAATGACCGACGCCGAAGCCACTTGGTTTAAGGCCAAAGTCCCCTATCATCGTCCGACCTACATCGAATGGTTCAGAGGGTATCGTATGGACCCAAACGAAGTCACGGTGAAACAAACGGGCGGAAAGCTTGAAATCATTATTAAGGGCTATTGGTATCGGGTTATCTTTTGGGAAGTCAAGCTGATGGCCATCATTTCCGAATTGTATTTCCGTCTCACGGGACAGCCTGCGAACGGCGATTGGAAGATGCGTATCTATGAGAAAGCTAAGAAGCTTTCAGATTCGGGTTCCCATTGGATTGATTTTGGCTCCCGTCGCCGTCACAGCTACGAGATTCAGGACATGGTTGTGCAAATCATGGAAGGCTTTCAGGGGTTCCTCGGCACGAGCAATCCTCACTTGGCAATGAAATATGGCGTCAGTCCCCATGGCACATATGCACACGAATGTATTATGGCGATGTCTGCCTTATATGGCGCTCGCATTGCCGACAAAATGTGGCGTAAACATTGGTCCGAACATTTCAAAGGCAATGTCGGCGTGGCCCTGACCGACACCTTCACGAGCGAAGTCTTCTGGCGTGATTTTGATACTTATGACGCCCGCCTGTTTGATGGTTGCCGTCAAGATAGCGGTGACGAATACGAATGGGGCAACCGAGCTTTGGCACAGTATAAGAAACTCGGCATCCTTGCAAGCAACAAGCGTATGGTGTTCAGCAACAACCTGAATACTGACAAATATATCTCTATTGACCGCTACTTCCGCCAGTTCGCCCAACCTTGCGGCGGCATCGGGACTCACTTCACCAATGATGTGAACGTAGTTCCTCTTAACATGGTAATAAAATTGACCACGGCAGATTTTGGACATGGGCCGATTGATGTTGTGAAATTGAGCGATGATGTAGGAAAGCACACGGGCAACCCCGAAGCTATTGCCCAAGTAAAATTCGAATTGAAATTATCATGAAAACGATTCAAGAATTGAAAATCGAACTGGACCGACTATTGCGGGTTGGTAATGACCCTCGGGTGCAAGCGGCAAAGGCTATGGTACAAGCTGAACGGTTGCCGCAAGTAACCGCACTAGAAGCTCAAATTAACAAGCTTCGGGATAAACGTCCGGAGAAAAAGCCACGATGGCCCCAAGATACTCCTTCGAATGTATTGGAAGTATGCAAAAAATATTGGAATGGCACTGTGGAATATGCAACTTTTCGGATTCATTGCTGGAATGACAAACTTGTTTGTACCAGTTATCCTAGTGGTGGTTATTCAACTGTTGGTGGATGGACTTCAACTCCGGCATGTTTTCACTTTATCAGTCTCAGTGAAATTGATGGGTTTGCCTCACGTAAGCCCAAACGTATCGGTCAGGATTTGGAAGGACGCCAGAGTTCCAAAGTTTTAGAAACTACTTTAAATGAACGTAGCAAAATCAGTTGACATTTGTTGTTAGCATGGTATATTACTGCCATGAAATCTGATTATTCCGACAAAGAATACGCCATGATTGCGGCGATTTCGCCCCATTGGAAAGGCGTAATTGACCGAGATTTGGATAACAGTATCATGCCCTAATTGATTTATGAAACTCATTAAAGTTGGTGCCGCCACTCTGAACCAGACCCCACGAGATTGGGAGAATAACTTTTCCAATATCGTCGCTGCCATTGAAGATGCCAAGTCGCAACGAGTCTCGGTGTTGTGCCTGCCTGAAATGTGCATTACGGGATATGGCCTTGAGGATGACCTTTTCTGTGCGGATGTTCCTGACCGAGCATTGCAAAGGCTTTTGAAAATTACTGCTTATACCGAAGGCATAATTGTCTGTGTCGGACTTCCTATTCGGTTTGATAATGCTCTTTATAATGCGGTAGCCACAATTGCCAACCGTCGCATTATCGGCTTTACCTGCAAGCAACATTTGGCATCAGACGGAATTCATTATGAAGCCCGATGGTTTAAACCGTGGCCACAGGGGATAGTGCAAAAGTTTTATGTACCTGTGTGGGGAGAGGTTCCAATTGGAGATACGCATTTTCTGGTTGATGGGGTCAAGATTGGATACGAAATTTGCGAGGATGCTTGGGTTGCGGCTCGCCCCGGGACTCGTTTGGCAAGCAAGGGCGTGGACATTTACCTAAATCCCTCGGCCTCCCACTTCTCCTTCAAGAAGCTTAATACCCGAATGAATTTCGTGGTTGATGGAAGCCGTGCGTTCGGTGCCACATATATCTATGCTAATCTCTTGGGCAATGAAGCAGGCCGTGCTATCTATGACGGCTGCACTCTCATTGCTTCGGGTGGCTCTCTCGTGGCCCAAGGTCGTCGGTTTTCGTATCGGAATTATGTTCTGACGACTGCCATCGTGGACGTGCATACCACCAAAACAAGTCAGGTTCGCACGGCGAGCTTCCAACCAAACATTGAAGGTTACAATGACGGGTGCGTTTTGGATTCTTATACCTTCCCCGATGTCAGTGAGAAATCAATGGAGACTCCCGTCGAACCGTGGGAACATGGTATCAACGTGAAGAACGAGGAATGCATTCGTGCCCTCGGCTTGGCCCTGATGGATTATATGCGGAAGTCGCACACCAAAGGCTTTGTGGTCTCGTTGAGCGGTGGTGCCGACTCGGCCTTGGTAACTTATGCCGTATCCAAGGGAATTGAAATGGGCGTCATGCAACTTGGTGCTTGTGAGTTCCTCAATAAGTATGCCCACCACTTGGCAAGTTCGGCTCGTTGCAGTGATTTTTATAGATATGATGAAGAAGCACAGCTTAAATGTTTAAACCGCAATCTACTTATTACTGCTTATCAGCCGACCGAGAACAGCGGTGCCGTTACTCGTGAGGCAGCAAGTCAAGTGGCTGCGGCTCTCAATGCTCCACTTCTCGTATTCAATGTTGACCCCGTGTTCAAGGAATACTTGAAGATTGGTGAACAAATCAAAGGTGGAAAGCTCACCTTCGAGGAAGACGACCTCGCTATTCAAAATCTTCAAGCTCGTGTGCGTAGTCCTAGCATTTGGATGCTCGCCAATATGCAAGGCAAGTTGTTGCTGACGACCAGCAACATGAGCGAAGCGGCAGTAGGTTATTGTACTCAAGATGGAGATACAGCCGGATGCCTAGCACCAATATCTGGATTACCGAAGATTTACATCCGAGAATTTCTTCGTTGGGTTGAAACCGATGGCCCTGATGGAATTGGTCCGACACCCGCAATGCATTACGTCAATATCCAAGCTCCAACCGCTGAATTGCGACCTGCCAAAAGTAAACAAACTGATGAAACGGATTTGATGCCTTATTGGCTATTACATATGATTGAAGTATTAGTAATGAAAAATCGTTATACTCCAGTCGAAGTTTATCAGTCCATTAGTCGGGAAGTTGATTACGATAACAATCAACTTATCAAGGACATAACTAAGTTTTTTCTATTGTTTTCCATAAACCAATGGAAACGAGAGCGGGTCGCTCCTTGTTTTCATATGGACGATCATAACCTCGACCCCAAAACGTGGGCACGAATGCCTATTCTGAATAGTGGATACTACGAAGAACTTCAAGAATTACAGAAGTTTATTAAATGCATTGAATAATGTTCTAAAATAATTTATGGAAATCACTCTTGGAATTTGTGGAACCGCCGGAAGAAAACAGGATGGAAATCGTTTAACACGAAATCATTTTGAGGCTATGTATATGGTTGCTAATGGATTAGTGGAGCAGATCAACGAAAGCAATTACCCATTAACAACTGCTATTTCAGGAGGAGCCGCATGGGCCGATTTTTTGGCCGTAAAATTGTTTTTGGACCATAAAATAGGCGGGTTAAAATTGTTTTTACCTGCTGAGTGGGACGATGGAAAATTTTATGATAACGGGCAGAAGGAACATAATGATGGAGGTATTTGTAATTATTATCATCTTCAATTCCAACGAAAAACCGGGATTAATTCTCTGAGTCAAATGCAAATTGCTAAACATGAAGGCGCAGAGTTTGTTATTGTCAATCGTGGATTTTTTGCAAGAAATGCGTTAATAGCCAAACATTCTGATTTTTTACTTGCTATCACATTCGGAAATGGACCAGAAGTTAAAGCGGGTGGCACTAGCCACACGGTTGAATGCTATCTCAATCGAGTTCGGAAGGACGGAATCTTCGACAAGAGCTTTCACTATGATTTGAATAGTAAAAGCATCTACGAGGGGTGCCAAGTCCCCGACCTAGTTAAAGAAGAAAAATTCAAGAACCATATGGCTCAGATGCCATATTTTGGTCGGGCGGGTGGGAATCTTTTGACGCCTTAGCTAGATACCCATCAAGGCTCTTGGCCCGATGGTCAATTCGTTCAATCCAATGGTTGACCGTCTCGGTATCGGCGTCCAAGTCCTCTTCACCCCATCCGATAGATTCATAAACTTTTATGGCCTCTTCACGTTGCAAGCCAAGGAAATCGGTGAAAACCTTTTTCAAGGCAGCAAGGCTCTTGGGGTTCCGAATATGGTTCAATTGGGCAATTGTTAGCATGGCACCAATATACACCCACTCCTAAATTCTGTCAAATGATATTTGACAAATGCTCAGGGTATGGTATAATTCAGGATGAAGTGGAACAACATTGAATGTGTTGAATGTGGTAAGAAGGGTTCCTTTGATGATGTTGTGGGAATCCGACAAGCCCATTGGACAGTTCTTGCGTGGGTCGTTCCAAGTGGAACCCCAAGATGTGTGTGCGAGGAATGCGAATACAATCAACCCAAAAAGAAACGTGAACCAAAACCAAACAGTGCCGACAACCAATCTCACTAAGGATTGGGTTTACCGCCTTTACAAGCGGCAGGGCGAGGGGTTTGTGAAGAAAGAGCTTGCCGTGTTTATGCACGTTGGTTCAACGGGAATGCCTATCTTCCACCCCTTGGGAGAGCCTGACTTTCAATCGTGTTTTGGGCTGAATGATTATGGCTTTACATGGATTGCCATTGGTGAGCGGCCCGGCACCAAAGAAGATTTAGGATATTGATATGGCGCAACTTTACCAACTACTCTACGGCAAGTCGAAAAAGCGTATGCATGTCATTATGATTGATGACGAGCATAAGTGTAAGAATTACATGTCTGCCCGTGGTGAGCGTATGGGCGGCGGATGGCACAAAATTGAACTTGCACCGCCCAACTCTAACCCTTGGCGACAACACTCTTGCACTATCGGCGGAAACAAGCCGACCACAGTCAAGCGACACGGCGAGGGATTGGCAGGCTATGTTGACAAGCATGGCTTCCATCCCCACACATAAACATATGAAGACTGACAATTGGTTTCTGACTTCGTTTGAAGTAAAGAAGTTTCCCGAGATTCGTAATCCCAAAACGGGTGAAATGAAAGTGACGAAGTTTCCCCGGACTTTTGGATACTATCACGACTACACGGACGCTATGGCGGCGGTTCGAGAAAATCGCTGCAATATGCACGAATGTTTGTATCAGTATCTCGTAATGGAGTGCATCGGGGAAGGCGTTCACGCTCTTCGTGAGAAAGAAGAGTGGTTTAAGTGGAGCGGGAAGAAATGGAAGCCCTGTAAAAAGCCTGAGTGGGCATGGGGAATGGTGAACTGGGCAGTCGGTTAAAAATTTATGAATGCAAAAACAGTAACAGATGAACAAGCGAAGAACCTCTGTAAGATGGGGCAGGGTGATACCTGTTGTGCTTTCCTTGTAGCGGGCAGAAATGGATTTGCCTGTGCCAAAGGAACGGACATGGCGGGTCACATTCACTATCGACTCGCAGAAGGCACGATGAATGCCAAGGGCAATAACTGCTCCGGTCCTCCTCACTTCACTCCTAACCAACAATAAGCATATGCTTTGCTTTCGATGCGGAGGCGAGAAATTGAATATGGATAACATTCGTTATAAATAATTTATGAAAACCAAAATTGAATCAAAATACATGATGGCCACGAAAGCCATTCATTTAACGGGTGACATCAGTCGGGACACCGCTGACATTTGTGTTGTTTTTGAGGAAGATGACCAGAATTTCTACGGTAATTGGGTCTTCGGTGCTGGATTTGTTAATGTGGCATTTCCAAAGCAAACTACTCATGACCTTACTGCCGAAGAGGTAGAACACTATCACGGAAGACCATTAATGATTGGCGGCGGGTTTATAGGCAGCATCAATATAACTGGGGAAGATTTCTATAAACATGTGGTGGCAACAAAGGAAGAAGATGGACGAGTTCATACCGGCACCCTTGTCGCTCCCATCAAGGTTGGTCATGGAATAGTTATGGTGCTTGATGACGAAAGGACGTGGCAGACTTCGACTATTCAAGAAATTATTAGGTTTGGGAAAGAAATCAGAGTTAAAACTCAAAATTCAAAGTATCTTGTCGAATACAAATGAAGACTTATTGGAAAATTGCCGAGCGTGATGATGCAGGAATAAAGACACTATTCCACGGTGTCAAAGGCAATCGTCGCATCCCCAAGGGCGAGTGGGTGGAGTCCGAACGGAAGTGGGTCAATGACGGCAACAGTCAATCCTATTGGTCGGGATGGCATGTTCTCCCATCCAAGCGAGTGGCCGAAGCTTATCTGACTCGGTTCAAGAATCGCAGGGATAAGCTTGTCATTCTCCGATGCAACATCAAAGGTAACGTGTGGCCGAAGGCTCATGCCAATGCTCCCGTATTACTTGCACAATTTTTGAAACTTATATGACATACATCACAGCCAATACACAGCGAGAAGGAAAGATTTGGGCACAAGGTTATTTGTCTCCCGGTCAAAAAGTCTGTGTGCTTTCGACGGTGGATCAGATTCGGGGCCGTGCTCTCATGACGAATGATGACCTGTATTTGATTAGGAAAGACCCCGAATTCATGGCGGTGCTTTATCCTGCCCTGTGCGGGTGTTCCGTTTACGATTTTGAAAGATGAAATAATAGTTGACAATCTCGGTCAACTGTGTTATAGTTATCGCAACATGAAATTAAACAACATGAAAAAGTATCTACTCCTTCTCGTTGCTGCGGTTACCCTAGCGGTGACTTCGGCTCAAGCCAACCTCGTCACCATTACTTGGGCGGATAATCATTCCCCAAATGGTGGTGAATTCGTGATGACCTCGGCGGGTGGTCAGGCATTCAATGCCTTTGACACCTTCTGCACCGAGCGTAATCAATATATCACCGTCGGCGACACCTACTCCTACGTCATCGCCAACGGCTCGGATGATGGAATCAATTCCCCTGGCCTGACTCCTGTCTCCCTCGGCACCGCATGGCTTTATAGCCAATTCCGTTATGGAACCTTGGTGGGATTCTCGGGCACTGCTCAACAGCAAACCGATCTCCAAAATGCCATTTGGTATTTCCAAGGCGAGTTGTCTTCTCTAACCATAAATCCATATGTCACCCTCGCCGACCAAAACGTCGGGAACCCATTCGCCAATGGAAATGGAGCCTATGGCGTTGACGTTTGGAACCTTTATGACCCGTGCTCGGGGGCCGAAGCTCAATCACAACTCGGCATTCAGCAATGTGTTGCCGTGCCCGAAGCTGCGACATGGTGGGTCGGCTTGGCCATTCTCCTGCCCTTCGGCTTGGCCATGACGAAAACCTTTCGCCCTCAGCAGGCGTAACGCCAACCCTATAAGAACGCCATTCCTTCGGGGATGGCGTTTTTCATTTGACACTTTGATGAAGTGTGGTATATTACAAGAACATGAAAATATTTTCCGGGAGTTCCAATAAGCCATTGGCAGAAGCAATTTGCAAGCATTTAAAGCTTCCGATGGGTGAGATTTATTTGCATACGTTTCCGTCCCAAGAAAAATACGTTCAATATCAGGAGAACATTCGGGGCGAAGATGTGTTTCTAATTCAATCATTAGCTGCTCCGACTAATGACAATTTAATGGAACTGTTAATAATGGTTGATGCGGCCCGACGGGCTTCATGTGGTAAAATTACAATTGTTTGTCCGTGGATGGCCTATTCAAGGTGTGAACGTAAAGATAAGCCTCGGGTGCCTATTTCTGCTAAGTTGGTGCTCGACATTATTGATGCTGCGGGAGTGGATAGAATTATCTCTGTGGATTTACATTCACCTGCAATTCAAGGTTTTATAAACAAACCATTTGACAATATTTACGCCATGCCTCTCCTTCTCAAAGGCTTGGAACGAAATGATATTGTAATAGTTGCTCCTGATGCGGGAGCAGTCAAGCGGAATGAAATTTTAGCCCGAACATATAATGCTGGATTTGCATTTATTGCGAAACGACGATTGAATGATACTAATGTCGAGACAAATGGGTTTGTAGGAGACGTAAATGGGAAAATAGCGGTAATTTGTGATGATTTATCCGAATCATGCGGAACCATAATAGAAGCATCAAAGGTATGCAAAAACAATGGTGCGAAAGAAGTGTGGGCGTTAATTTCTCACCCCATGTTTACTACGGTCGGAATGCAGCGAATAAAAAATGACACAACACTTAATGGAATTTTAACCACAAACTCGATTCCACTTTTGGAGTTAAATGACAAAATAAAAGTGATAGACATATCACCAACTTTAGCCGAAGCCATTCGCAGAACAAATTCGAATGAAAGTATTTCGGAATTATTCGATATTAAAGGATTTTAGCTCCCTTATAATGTAAAATTTCTACATGAACTCGCCGACCTTGAAAAAGCCTGACGATGACGATACGTTGGATTTGAGGCAAACCGCTAAAGCGGTGCAGGACGAATATAGGCGTAGAGAAAAGACCTCGGGGAAGCCCAAGTCTAAATTGAATTCCCTCAAGGCTCACACGAAATGGCTGCAACGTCAACGTGAGCGAGAAACATTGCGGCAACAGTTAAAACAGGTTTGGAATAAGAATAAAAATCATGCTTGACAATTACAAAACAATGTTGGTTTCAGGTGGTGGACTCGCTGCCGTGGCTGCGGGTGTTATGGCTGTGTGGAGCTATGCCCAAACAGTTATGCGCTATCTGATTGGTATCTTTATTGGAACGTCAATCATAAAGGATGAAGCAGGTTCGGCCATTATGGCATATGCTTTTAGTCGGGCTATAAGGTCGCCCTTGGGTATGCGTGTCTTTGGCGGATATGAGAGTTATGTTCACCCCAAGCGATGGTCCGAGGCTGTGGCCTATGAGGGATTAAGCTCCGACCCCATTCTCGTCAAGTTTGGACGCCAATATGCTTTAGTATCCTTAACTGGCCACGGGAAATCTGCGGATGGCATTGGTAGCTATGGAAAGATTGATAGCCTCGTTACCATTCGTTACCTGCGTTGGTTTTTTAATATTGAGAAGTTTATCGTCGAATCGATTGAGTATTACAACTCCGAGAAGCGTCAACGCAACGGGGAGACGAACAAAAAGAAGAAGCATAGCACTCGCTTCAAAATCATTCGTTTCTCGGGTAAAGGAAACGTTCATACCGAAGACGGTGCGGAAAGCAATGCAACTTCTGCTCCTGTGGGCAGTCTAAAGAGTCAAGATACTTGGTTTGTTGAACAAATGATTATAGCGGGAGCCTATCGCTTACTCAAGTGGAAGCGAGAAGATTTGCAGATGAAGCCCGAAGAGGGGCAGTCCCCATTTACAGGTTATCCCTTTCCCGAAGAGGTTGGAGAAGCCATCACGGAGCTTCAATGTTGGCTTGCCAATGAGAAGTGGTTTCGTTCCAAGTCTATCCCGTGGCGTCGTGGGTGGTTACTTCACGGTCCTCCCGGCACAGGCAAGTCCACGCTCGTTCGTGCATTAGCAATGACATTCGATTTGCCTATTTTTGTGTTTGACCTCAATGGAATGACAAATAACGATTTCGTGCGAGGATGGGAACAACTGATGTCTAATACACCTTGTATTGCTCTTATTGAGGATATAGATGCTGTGTTCAATGGTAGAGATTACGTTGGAAGCACTGCTCAAGGAATTCCGCACCTTACTTATGATTGCATATTAAACTGCATTAGTGGAGTAAAACAAGCCGATGGGGTCTTTATGGTGATAACCACAAATCACATTGAAAAACTTGATGCCGCTCTTGGAATCCCCGATAAAAAATCGAATGTTAGTTCCCGCCCGGGTAGAATTGATAAAGCTATATGTCTCGGAA
>Ga0302319_10023142_pt1 | contig 11113 bp, 14 predicted proteins | sample Bog_T0_2_FD_203319 | JGI IMG/M metagenome (GOLD analysis project Ga0302319, IMG submission 203319) | Peat permafrost microbial communities from Stordalen Mire near Abisko, Sweden - Bog_T0_2 | ecosystem: Environmental > Terrestrial > Soil > Wetlands > Peat | place: Sweden: Abisko, Stordalen Mire...
CGAAATACACGAACCACGCGAAAATTTTAAAACACTGAACACATTAGCGGACGCGGGGCGCGGGGCGGTGGGCGCGGGGTGGGAATTTAACCACCAAGGCACCAAGGCACTAAGGGAAGCAGTTGGGAGATGGTAGATGGGAGCTGGGAGTTGGCAGATGGGGATTTTTAACCGCGAAATACACGAACCACGCGAAAATTTTAAAACACTGAACACATTAGCGGACGCGGGGCGCGGGGCGGTGGGCGCGGGGTGGAATTTAACCACCAAGGCACGAAGGCACTAAGGGAAGCAGATGGCAGATGGCAGTTGGGAATTGGCAGATGGGGATTTTTAACCGCGAAATACACGAACCACGCGAAAATTTTAAAACACTGAACACATTAGCGGACGCGGGGCGCGAGGCGGTGGGTGCGGGGTGGGATTTAACCACCATGGCACGAAGGGAAGCAGATGGGAGATGGAAGCTGGATGCTGGGGCGTGTTTTCAAAATCGTTTTGCCAGATTTTACTTTTATTAGCACCGGGCTTCAGCCCGGTGATTTCTCGTCGGCCGGTGGTTCCAGCCGCTTCAGCGGCTTTGGTCCCGGCAAAAAAGCCGTTAAAACGGCTAGGATCCGCACGGCAAACCCACACCGGGCTGAAGCCCGGTGCTAGTGAAATCGCAGTTTTGCAAGGCAATGACATTTTGAAAACACGCCCTAAATGCGGGATGCGGGGGTGGGGTTTGCCGCCGGGCTGGAAGCACCGGCTCTACGGCAGGCAGGATGCCTGCCGCTACAACATAAAAAAATCCGCCCTGGCTGGGCAAGGGCGGAGGAAGGAAGGCTGTGTCCTGATTTCAAAAAGCCGGTGGGGCGAGCGTCCTCGCGAGCCGTCGTGAAGCTCGGGTCTGAGCGGCTCGCGAGGACGCTCGCCCCACCACATTCGGACACTACCGGAACCGCGAGGCATCACCGAGCGCGCATAGCGCCATCGGGCCGGGTGCTGGTAACGACATTCGATGGTTCAGGCCGATTCATAGGCTTTCAGAAAATCTTCACGCGTAATGCCGGATTGACGGCAAATGGCCCGCAACGTGGAGCTTTTAAGGTGCCGGTGATTGGGCAGCGTCAACGGCGTGCGGGTGCCATCGGCATTTTGGCGAAGCATGGCAATGTGTTCGCGCTCTTGAACCATGGCAAAACCCAAGACGCGCAAGGCGGCCAAAACCCTGGCCTTGGGAGCATCCACGGGAAATTTCACAAGCTAAAATGTCGCTTCGGCGACGTAAGCTTCCAAAGCGGGACTTTCGGTTTCCAACGATTCGCGGCCAAAGGTTTCGATATGAAAGCGGATGGCGCTTTGGACATCATGCAGGGCTTCATCAAACGTATCACCTTCGCCGACGATGACGCCTTGGATGCCGATGGGATAGGCCACGTAACCATCGCGATGTTTTTCGATGATGATTTTCATTGGCACAAGATGCCATTGCGTAACCGGGTTTTCAAGGTGAAGGCTTAATTAAAAAATCCCGCCCTGGCCAGGCAAGGGCGGGGTGGAATGAAAACTGAACCGGTTATTTCTGGCGGCGGATCAAACTTTTGATCCGGCCAAGCCGCTGCTGATTCATGGCTTTCCGAATTCCACCAAGTCATCGCCGGCATCAAAATAGCGTAGAGCCGCTTGAAAATTCGCGGCAAAAATTTCGCGCAGCACGGCTTCCGAGGTGTTGCCGCACGTCAGCCAGATGGTTCTCATGCGGCCAGCAGGGGATGATCAATCCGGCGGCGGGCGAATAACAGGCTGGCTTTCAAGTCATCCGGTTCCAAATCCGGCATTTCATCCAAAATCTGCGCCGCCGTGAGACCGGCGGCAAACTGATCCAGCACGTCGCTTACCCGAATGCGCATTCCACGGATGCAAGGGCGGCCGCCGCATTGATTCGGATTGGACGTGATTCGCTCCATGTAATTCATGTCTGAATTTAATTCTTAACAATTGAATTGCAACCTTGAAAATTTTTGCGACAGGCATCCTTGAAATCGTGGCGCGAGGCGGTGGGCGCGGGGCGCGGGGTGGGGGTTTAACCACCAAGGCACGAAGACACTAAGGGGAGGCAGATGGGAGATGGAAGCTGGATGCTGGGAGTTGGCAGATGGGGATTTTTAACCGCGAAATAAACGAACCACGCGAAAATTTTAAAACACTGAACACATTAGCGGACGCGGGGCGCGGGGCGGTGGGCGCGGGGTGGGATTTAACCACCAAGGCACGAAGGCACGAAGGGAAGCAGATGGGAGATGGCAGATGGGGATTTTTAACCGCGAAATACACGAACCACGCGAAAATTTTAAAACACTGAGCACATTAGCGGACGCGGGGCGCGAGGGGGTGGGCGCGGGGTGGGATTTAACCACCATGGCACCAAGGCACTAAGGGAAGCAGATGGGAGATGGCAGATGGCAGATGGGCGGGGGCGGGGGCGAGAGGAACGTGGCGGGGGGGGTTGCCGGCGGGCTGGAGGCTATACGGCTGGGACGGATGCCGGCGGCTACGGCGCAAAAAAACCCCGCCCCTGACTGGCAGGGGCGGGGTTGAATGAAAACTTAACCGATTATTTCTTGCGGCGGAACAGGAGCAGCGAGGCTCCGCTGAGCGCAAACAACGCCATCGAGGTGGGTTCGGGAGCTGTAACCACAGAAAGAAGCTGAAAACCATTCGCTAATCCAGTGCCAGACGAACCAGTTCCAAATAGCTCTTGAGCAGTCAAAGGCACACTAGGATTACCGCCATACTCGCTAGCCACTGCTGAAAAACCAAAATAGCCAGCAGTTGCCCAACTATTAGCAGTATAATCATTTAAAATGGTTTGCGCCGCGCCTGAGCCACCCAGATTAGCAGACCAGCCCATCAGCATATAATATGTAAGCGCACCATTAGAGTATGCTGGCCCAGGAGAAGCTGCCCATCCAGCAATGGCCTGTCCGGCTGTTCCTGCAGACCCTCTCATACCACCATTAAGGTAGTTAGTAATCGTGAAATTACCACCACCACCATTAATTTGAGCAATCGTCCAACCCGAGGCAGACGGGCTATCAGCTAACGGAGTGGACGATATCAGCAATGCATAATAATACTGATTGGCACCTGTTGTTACACCAATTGTCTGAGATCCTGGAGCATTTCCACTGATATTATTCGTAGAAACGTAATAGGCAGACGTAGCAGCATTGTAAACTGCAATCGTGCCTTGGCCAAAGGAGACAACTGCCCCAAGAGCCAGCACACTTAATATGGTCAATGTTTTTTTCATTTATTTATGAGGTTTTTGTTTTTTTTGATTGTTATTATTGCAAGATTAAATTCTGCACCCAATTTGTAGCACTAGCGGTGGTATAGAACATACCTTGACCAACATTAAGAACCGGCGGTGGAACAGAAGTGTCAGGAGCCGCACCAGGAATCGGCACACCACCAGCATCCACCCAATTGTAAGTCAATCCAGAATTTAGACCAAGATAGGAGTAGGTAAAATACCCACCGCCATTATTATTCCACAAGTAAACAAGATCGCCACCTTGCAAAACAGCGTTTATGTTTGTATTTACAGCACCCCCTACAACATTAGTAAATTCCAGCGGACCTCCAACTGCAAGTGATGAGCTAACCATGTTAAACACACCACCACCCAGCAAATGCACTGAATTAGTGAGCACAACCACTCCAGTCCAAGTGTTAGTTTGCTTAGCAGCGCAAGTATAAAAAAACGCCGTGCCTGGCGGGATTACCGGCGGTGGAACTGAAGTGTCAAGAGCCGCATTCGGAATCGGCACACCACCAGCATCCACCCAATTGTAAGTTAATCCAGAATTTTGACCAAGATAGGAATATGTGTAATAACCACCGCCACTTGTATTCCAAAGATAAATCAACTCGCCACCGGTCATGCTGCTAATCAGCTGTTCTGCATTGTTGGTGCCATTTGAAAGCGGATTACAAACCATGTTAAAAACGCCGCCGCCAACCATAACCTGATTGACATACCCGACGACGTTCTGTGAATAGACCGGCTGCGCTTGTGAGGAAATGATTCCGGCTGCAAGCGCGGCAGCGGCAATCAGTAGTGTTTTCTTCATATTTTGTAGTGTTGTTGTTGTTTCTTTAACCGTGTGCAGTGTCAATTTCGCAGAGGTGCAAGCAATGGTCAACAATTTTTTTATCTTTTTTTGAACAATTTTCGGCCAACCACGGCAAGAAGTTTAACCACCAAGCCACAAAGGCACCAAGGGGGAGCTGGGAGATAGCAGTTGGGAAATGGCAGATGGGAGATGGAGACTGGATGCAAGGTGCTGGTTTTGAATGATTAATGGAGCAGGAACGGAAAGGGATTCTAGACACGAATTATCACTAATTATCACTAATAAATGACTAGGCGGGAGCGGTTTAACCACCAAGGCACGGAGGCACCAAGGGGGAGGCAGATTGGAGATTGGACGGTGGGCGGTGGGCGGTGGGCGCGAGGGGGGAGTTTAACGAAAAGATGCTAAGGCGCAAAAGGCGGGGGATAACCACCAAGGCACGAAGACACCAAAGGGGGGAGATGGCAGATGGCAGTTGGGCGGTGGGCGCGAGGCGTGAAGGGGGATTTTAGCGCAATGACTCTAATGCGCAAAGAGTTGTGTTTTACGCCTGGCCCCACCCCGCGCCCCGCGCCCAACGCCTCGCGCCCCGTTTTGACTTGGTGGCTTGGTGGTTAAAAATGGGTTTCAGGTTGACGAATGGGGGCAGGCGTGGGAAGCTCCCATTATGAATGCAACGGTGATTGATGATCGGCGTCGGCTGGTGATGCCGCCGGAGCTGCCGGCCCGGTCGGCAGTGACGGTGAACCAACTGGACGAGGATACTTGGATAGTCAAGCGTGCCCGGCCTGACCGGACGCTCACGGCGGTGCTGTTGCCGGATGTAAAAGTTCTGCCGCCGGATCCGGATTGGGAGAAAATCGAAAGTCGCATCGCGGCTCAAGCCAGTAAAAGCATCCCGCCGTTTGAGGCATGAAGCCGTTTGAGATTTTCAGCTGGCAACCGGCGGGGTGGCCGGAACCGCACCCGGCCGTAATCGTGAGCCATGCCAGCCGGGCGGGCCATAAGCCGGTGGTGGAAGTGCTGATGTGCGCGACGCAAAAGGCCGGCCGGGCCGCCCAACCGGGAGAAATGCTGCTGGATGAAGCCGACGGCCTGGAATGGCCGACGATTTGCAAGTGCGATTTGATTTATGCGGTGCCCCGGCTGGAATTAAAAAACCGGCGCGGCCAGATTTCGCCGGCGCGGCGGGCGCAGTTGATCCGCACGCTGATCGCGGCCCATGCCTGGGGGGAAATGCTGACGGGTTGAAGCGGGCAGGTCGCGCGAAATATACCACGTGCCGTAAGCGGGGGAATTTTTAACCGCGAAATACCCGAACCACACGAAAATTCAAATTTTTGAATCAACATTCACGGACGCGAGGCGCGGGGTGGGGATTTTAACCACCAAGGCACGAAGGCACTAAGGGGGAGATGGCAGATAGCAGATGGGAGATGGCAGATGGGAGATGGAGACTGGATGCAAGGTGCTGGTTTTGAATGATTAATGGAGCAGGAACGGAAAGGGCTTTTAGACACGAATTAACACGAATTATCACTAATAAATGACTAGGCGGGAGCGGTTTAACCACCAAGGCACGGAGACACCAAAGGGGGAGATGGCAGATAGCAGATGGCAGATAGCAGATGGGAGATGGCAGATGGGAGTTGGGCGGTGGGCGCGAGGCGCGAGGGGGGAGTTTAACCACCAAGGCACGAAGGCACCAAGGGGGAGGCGGGTGGCGCGATGGCAGATGGTGGACATCGTCCGGCGAAAGCGTAGCGCGGGCGTCCACGCCTGAGAGTTGCCGGGGACGGCTGCGCTACAAGAAAGCTGCACCCGGTTGCTGTTTGCTGGTTGCTTGGTTGCTTGGTGTCTTGGCGTCTTGGTGGTTAATGATTGCTTATGAAATTTAGGAACCAGGGTTCGGGTGGGGTGGTGAAATTGTAGTCGCGGGCGCGCCAGGTGAAACGGAGGCGGCCGGCGTGCAGGGCGTGGTGCGGCAAGATGAGCCGGGCTCGCTGCGCATCGGTCAGGCGGTGCTCGACGAGGGCGAGATACAGGTCCGGGTCGCCACCGTATAGTTTGTCGCCCACCAGGGGATGGCCGAGGTGGGCGAGGTGCAGACGGATTTGATGCTTGCGGCCGGTGAGAGGGCGCAACGTTATGAGTGTGAAAGTTGCGGGTTGCAGGTTGCAGGTTGGGTCGCGCGAAGGGGGCGAAGACCAGACTTGAGATAGCTGGGAAACTGCGGCCACCTCACCCCGGCCCTCTCCCCCAGCGGAGAGGGGGGTGGGAGATGGCAGATGGGCGGCGGGCAAGGCCGAGCGCACAAATCGGTTCACCACGAAATATTCGGTCTGCGCGGGGGCGCCGTCGGGGCGGACGCGGTCTTTGATGGCGACGGGGCTGGCTTCGTCGCGGCCGAGCGGGGCGTCGATGATCCCCTGCTCCGCCGGGACGTGGCCGTGGACAATGGCGAGATATTCTTTCTGGACGGCGCGGGTTTCCCAGATTTTGCCGAGCTCGCGGGCGGCGACGGGATTTTTGGCGATCAGGACGAGGCCGGAGGTTTCGCGGTCGAGGCGGTGAACGAGGTGGGGCACCGGATAAGGCTTGAGGCGCGGGGCTTGAGGCGCGGGGAAGACTTCCCTCGAGCCCAGAGCCTCGGGCCCCGCGCCTCCTTCAGGCCAATTCCTCGCGCCCACAGCCTCGGGCCTCGCGCCTGATAGATATATCCGGGCGCGGCTGATGAGGCTGGAATACTCGTCGCCTTTCGTCGGATGACAGACGAGGTCGGCGGGCTTGTGGACGACGAGGAGGTCGGCGTCTTCAAAAATGACAGTGAACAATTTTTCCAAGCGCGGGGAGTTTAACCACGGATGGACACAGATGGACACTGATTTTAGACACGAATTAACACGAATTAACACGAATCAAGGAACGGAGGCGCGAGGCGGTGGGCGGTGGGCGCGGGGAAGTTTTAGACACGAATTAACACGAATTTGCACGAATTTGGACGGCCTGAATTTAACGCAGAGGCGGGGATTTAACCGCGAAATACACGAACCACGCGAAAATTTTAAAACACTGAATCAACATTCGCGGACGCGAGGCGCGAGGTGGGGATTTTAACCACCAAGGCACGAAGGCACCAAGGGGATGGCAGATGGGAGTTGGCGGATGGGAGTTGGAAGTTGGGTCCGCAACAAGGCCGGTTGATTCAACTTGTCGGCGCGCATGGAGTGACGCATCACCACCAATGGGTCAAAATTATTTTGATCTGCTATTACAAGGCGGCGGAGAATTCTTCCGGCGTGACGCCGGCCATTTTCAACGCACTCCGCAACGTGCCAAGGGCAACTTCCCGGTGCAGGGGGATGACGCAACCGCGTTCGCCATCGGTGGTGATTTTTTTGAGGACGACATGGCTGCCGCGCTGGCGGTCAACGAAGAATCCGAGTCGTTTCAAAGCCTTCACCGCCTCCATGCCGGAAACGATGGGCAGTTTAGCCATGCGCTAATTCAAAAGTGTGGATCACCGCCGGTTTCCTGACGGCTTGCGGGAATGATTCGAGGTAAAGGTCGGTGGCCTCTTGCAAGTTGGCGAGCGCCTCCGCCTCGGTGTGGCCTTGGCTGGCCGTGCCGATTTCGGGACACTCGGCCACCAGCAAATCGGTTTCCGAATCAGAATAAATGATGGCCGTCAATTTCATGTCTCCACACTATCATTTATTGCCGTAGATGGCAACGGCTCGCTGGCGAGCGAGTCAACCTGACAGCATAGCAGATGGCAGATGGCAAATGGCAGATGGGGGGGGCGCGAGGCGCGAGGCGGTGGGCGCGGGGTAAAGCTGGTTTCAGGTTTCTTGGTGTCTTGGTGGCTTGGTGGTTAATAACCGGTTGTCATGTTGGCTTGAGTTAGGAACCAATATCGAATAATTTGCGGCTATGTCAGTCGTTCATCCGAATTTGGCCGCCGCCGCCGCGACGATGCAGCTGACCGATGAACCGTTGTTCCAAGATTTGTTCAAACGCCGCGACGAACCGGGCCGCAAAATAAACCGGTTCACGCAATCCGTCGAAGCCGGTCATCGCCCCGGCCCGCCGGCGAGTTCCGTGCCCCCCGCATCCCGCCCATGAGTTCCCTCAATCCATCGCTTTCTTCCGAAGCCAAAGCAAATTTGCCCCGCCACGTCGCCGTGATCATGGACGGCAACGGCCGCTGGGCCAAGTCGCGCCATCTGCCGCGAATCGAGGGCCACCGGCGCGGCGCCGATTCCGCGCGCGAAATCATCCGCACCGCCGGCGAACTCGGCATCAAATATCTCACCCTGTACGCCTTCTCCGCCGAAAACTGGAACCGCCCCAAGGATGAGGTGGACGCCCTGATGAAATATCTCGTCCACTACCTCAAGACCGAGACCAAGGACCTGAACAAAAACAACGTCCGGCTGGAAGTCATCGGCCAGATTCACCGCCTGCCGGACAACGTCCAGGAACAGCTCGCCAAAGCCATCGCCACGCTATCCAAGAACAACGGCCTGACGCTCATCATGGCCTTGAGCTACGGCAGCCGCCTGGAGATCGTGGATGCCGTGCGCCAGATCGCCCAAAAGATCAAGTCCGGCCAGCTCGATCCCGCCGACATCACCGAGAAAGTCATCTCCGACCATCTCTGGACGCGCAACGTGCCCGATCCCGATCTGCTCATCCGCACCAGCGGCGAAATGCGCGTCAGCAATTTTCTCCTGTGGCAGATCAGCTACGCGGAACTCGTCATCACGCCCACGCTCTGGCCGGATTTCAAGAAGCCGCAGTTCTTCGCGGCCTTGGAGGAATACGCCCGCCGCAACCGCCGCTTCGGCGGTATCTGATAACCGGTTTTTAACTACAATTAAACAGGCGCGGGGCGGTGGGCGCGAGGCGGGGATTTAACCACCAAGACACCAAGGCACTAAGGAAGATTGAAATGGAATTATGGAAATAGTTTGAAAGATTTCTGCAGATAGTGCGAAGGGCGTGAAGAAAAACAAAAACTTTAAAATTGGTTTTGATGACCGTCCTCACCCAAACCCTCTCCTCCGAGGCGAGGGCTTTCACGTTCACCACGGTTCTGAAATAACCAGCGCGGGATGGCCCGATAAAAACGCGCAGGGCCAGACCCATACAAAATTGACGGATTTGACTCCTCACCCCGGCCCTCTCCTCGTTGGGCGAGGAGAGGGAGAAGAATTGCGCGCCCAGATCTGTGACTCAACCTGCTAAAACACAAATTTTAAAAATAGTTTTGACGACCGTCCTCACCCAAACCCTCTCCTCCGAGGCGAGGGCTTTCACGTTCACCGCGGCTCTGAAATAACCAGCGCGGGATGGCCCGATAAAAACGCGCAGGGCCAGACCCATACAAAATTGACGGATTTGACTCCTCACCCCGGCCCTCTCCTCGTGGGGCGAGGAGAGGGAGAAGAATTGCGCGCCCAGATCTGTGACTCAACCTACGTATAACACAAATTTTAAAAATAGTTTTGACGACCGTCCTCACCCAAACCCTCTCCTCCGAGGCGAGGGCTTTTACGTTCACCGCGGCTGGGGGAAAATTGAGCGCGGGATTGGTCGGACATCATTCGAGCAAACGGAAAGCAGGGTCGGTAAACTCCCCTACCGGTGGGAGAAGACACGGGTGAGGGCGAGCATGCAGCCTGCATCGTTTTTCTTCGGCTTGGGGGTGGCGCGGCGAAAATAAATGTCTGATTTCGCGGGCGGCCGGACATTTATTGGGAAAGATAAACGTGAAACAAAACTTGAAACCATTTTCAAATGGCGGTGTCTTATGGAGTATGAAATCGCGCCGGGGGTTTACGCTGATTGAATTGCTGGTGGTCATTGCCATCATCGCGATCCTGGCGGCGCTGCTGCTGCCGGCGCTGGCCAAGGCCAAGGAAAAAGCCAAGTCCATGTCCTGCCTCAATGACATGAAACAGATCATGGTGGCGACGAAGCTGTATCTGGACGATTACCACGGGGCAATGGTGCCGCTGTGGATGGAACAAGGCGCGGCCTCCGGCTGGACTTACGACGCGAAAACGTTCATCGTCCAAAAATCAACCTACCTCTGGTGGCCGGATAATTTCCGGCTGGCCAAACTCATCCAGTCGCAATTGTCGTTCTGCTGTCCCGCGCTGGCGATTCCCGCCACCGGCGCCCACGGGCAGTCTTTCAGCACGAATTATTGCCTGGGCATCGGCATGAATTATCCGGAATACGGGCATATCATGCCGGCGACGGGAAACGCGGACCCGGTCTATCCTTCTTCCGGCGAAAACCAAGTGACGCGGCCGACCCAATCCATCGTGTATGCGGATGCGGCATATGTATCCAATCCCGGCGACGATTATGATGACTGGGTGGAAGAACCGGCCACGGGCGACACCTACTTTCGCGTGCCCAGCGACACGGTTGATTATGACAAAGGCGCTGATTATACGCGGTCGGTGCCCCGGCATGGGAAGCGGGACAACACGGCGTATTTCGACGGGCACGCGGAATTGATCCGGAACAGCGCCATCGGCTTAGATCTGGACCGGACCAACAGCGCCAATCTGTGGTCCAAGAATAACAACGGCGAAACGCCGTAACCTGGTTTTAAACAGGGGATTTAACGCGGAGACGCGGAGACGCGGAGGCGGGGATTTAACCACCAAGGCACGAAGACACTAAGGGGGAGCTGGGAGGCAGATGGCAGATGGGGACCGGAAGTTTTAGACACGAATTTCACGAATTTACACGAATGCCGGGAGGGAATTTAACGCGGAGGCGCAGAGACGCGGAGGCGGAGATTTAACCACCAAGGCACGAAGACACTAAGGGGGAGCTGGGAGGCAGATGGCAGATGGGGACCGGAAGTTTTAGACACGAATTTCACGAATTTACACGAATGCCGGATGGGGATTTAACGCAGAGACGCAGAGACGCGGAGGCGGAGATTTAACCACCAAGGCACGAAG
>Ga0302319_10023143_pt1 | contig 11113 bp, 9 predicted proteins | sample Bog_T0_2_FD_203319 | JGI IMG/M metagenome (GOLD analysis project Ga0302319, IMG submission 203319) | Peat permafrost microbial communities from Stordalen Mire near Abisko, Sweden - Bog_T0_2 | ecosystem: Environmental > Terrestrial > Soil > Wetlands > Peat | place: Sweden: Abisko, Stordalen Mire...
CTGGTTGCGTGCGGAGGTTCGGAACAAGTCGCGGGGGGAGGCAGCGACCAACCCAACAAAATTGGATCCGGTCGCATCCTCACCGACAGCGGGACGCCGGCCGTCGGCGTCAAGGTGCAGTCGTGGTCCGGCACATGGGACCCCCAGAACACCAACCAGATCGCCTCCCTGCTCGATTCCGGGATCTCCGACACGGGTGGCGCCTGGAAGTTGCGGATTCCGGACACGGGCTCGTGGTTCGTGGTCGGTCGCACCAACGGGTACATCGCGATCTGCAAGAAAGGCCAGACCGATGCCCGCCTGCAGGCGGTTTCCCTCTACCACGGCAGCATCCAGCCGGGTGCGGGCCTGCACCTGGACTCCGTATGGCTGGGGGGAGAGGGTGGACCGCTGTCCCTGGACAAGTCCGGGAACTTCTCCGTCCTGACGCAGCCCGGTCCCCATCGCCTCTGGGCCAGCCTCCGCTGGTCGGGAGGGATGGACACCATCCTCGTGAAGGATCTCTATTTGAGCCCCGGGGACAATTCGGATTCCTCCCTGGTCGCCGACACCGGGATCGTCCTCCTGGCCAGCTCCCAGTCCAGCCCCTTGCGATCCGCGCTGCGCGGATTGGACTTTCCCGCCACGGATTCCGACGACGGCCAATGGTACTCCTCCACGGACCAATATCTGTCCGGAACTTCGCTGGTGCAGCCGATCGGCTTTCCCGCCGTGGATTCCGCGCTGGTCAGCGATGTCGGGGGGCGGTACTTCTCGTGGCAGTTCCAGCTCGGAAATCCCATGGCCTTCAAGAACGGCGTCGTCGTGCAGCCCTTCGCGGCGGTGGGGCTGCAACTTTCGAGACGGGACCTCGACTGGTCCGGCGTCAGGTATCTCCAGATCGTCGCGCGAGGGGGACAAGGCGTCCAGAAGGTGAATCTCCAGGTGAGCACCACCTTCGCCGATCGCCTGGAGCCGGGAAGCCAATTCCAGTACACCATCGATCTGCCCATGGATTGGACAACCATCCTGGTGCCGTTGGATTCCTTGCAACCAGCCGCGGGATCCGAGGCCGATTCCATGCACTTGAAGTGGAGCGACGTCCGCGAAGGAGTGCACGACCTGGCTTTCTTCTCCAACAGCCAAGTCGTGCGGTTCGAGTTGCGCCAAATCAGCGCCGTCGGGAGCAATTTGCGGCGCTGGTGATCGTCCGGCATCCGTTACCTACGTTGGGCCGCATGGACTCCAACCTGAAAGCCGACCTTCCGGAGGAATCGTCGCTGGACACCAGACTGGCGCAGGCGGGGTCCCGCTGGGATGTTCGGACAGGGGGCATTTCCATGCCCATCCACCTCGCCGCCACCTTCCGCCACCCCGGTCTGGGCAGGACCACGGGCTGGGACTACTCGCGCTCGGGGAACCCCACCGGGCAGGGTCTGGAGGACCTGCTGGCCAGCATCGAGGGGGCCACCCGAGCCTTCGCCTTCGCTTCCGGGATGGCCGCCGTGGACGCCGTCCTGCGTCTCCTTGCGCCGGGCAGTCGGATCGTGGTTCCCGAGGAAATCTACGGCGGGACCTGGCGGATATTGGAAAGAGTCGGGGAGCCCTGGGGTCTGCAGGTGCGGTGGGTTTCGTTCCGCGACCTCGCCGAGCGACCGGACAGCCTCCTGGAGGGCGCCGACATGGTCCTGTTCGAGACTCCCACCAATCCGACCCTCCTGGATGCGGATCCCACCGCGGTGCTGGCGGCGGCGCGCCGTGCGGGATGCCTTTCCGTGGTGGACGCGACCTTCCTGACTCCGGTGCTCCTGCGGCCGCTGGAACTGGGCGCCGACCTCGTGGTGCATTCGGGGACCAAGTATCTCTCCGGGCACAGCGATCTGACGGCGGGCGTCGTGGCCACGCGCGACCGGGGTCTGGCGGATCGGATCGGATACCTCCGCAACACCACCGGGGCCGTGCTGTCGCCCTTCGATTCCTGGCTGCTCCTGCGCGGTCTCAAGACACTCTCCTTGCGGGTGCGCAGGCAGCAGGACACCGCGCGGACGCTGGCCTCGGCACTCCCGGGCCTGCCGGGAATCGTGCGCGTCGCCTACCCCGGACGCGGAGGGATGGTCGCCTTCGAGGTCGACTCAGCCGGCAGGGTCGAGACCCTTCTCGAACGCGTACGGGTGTGGATCTTCGCGGAAAGCCTGGGCGGGACGGAATCCCTGGTCACGGTGCCGGCGTCGCAGACCCATGCGGACGTGGACGCGGCGGTGCGCGAGCGCCTGGGCATCACCGACAGGCTGGTCCGGCTGTCCGTCGGGCTGGAGGATCCGGCCGACCTGATCGGGGACCTCCGGTCCGCGCTGGGGGCGGCGCCTTGAACATCTTGACGGAAATCGTCCACTCCGGGAACTGGGACGAGGATCCCACGGGCGCGAGTTCCGTCCCCATCTTCCGCGGTTCCACCTACGCCCAGAACGATCCCGACGCCCATTCCCGCTGGGACTACGGCCGCAGCGGGAATCCCACCCGGGCCGCGTTGGAAGGGTCCATCGCCGCGCTGGAAGGCGGATGCGCGGGGTTCGCCTTCGCCTCCGGCATCGCCGCCATCAACTCCGTGCTGCTCACCCTGTCCGCCGGCGACCATGTGGTGGTGGGAGAAGACATCTACGGGGGCACCTACAGGTCGCTCTCCGTCCTGTTCCGTCGCTGGAACCTCTCCACCAGCTGGGTGGACGCTTCCGACCTGGACGCCGTGCGCGACGCGATCGAGCCGGGCACGAAGGCCATTTTGGTGGAGTCGCCCAGCAACCCCCTCCTGCGCATCTGCGATCTGCGCGCGCTGGCCGCTCTCGCGAGGGCGCGCGGAATCCTCGCCCTCACCGACAACACATTCCAGACGCCTCTCCTGCAGAAGCCGCTGGACCTCGGATTCCACGCCAGCATCCATTCCGCCACCAAGTTCCTGGGCGGCCATTCCGACGTCATCGCGGGAGTGGTCGCGGTCTCGGATCCGGACTTCGCCAAGCGGCTCTACGCGGTGCAGAACGGGTTCGGAGCCATCCTGGGGCCGGACGACTCCTGGATGGTGCTGCGCGGCATCCGGTCCCTGGCCGCGCGCATGGAAATGCACCAGCGGCACGCGGACCGTCTGGCGCGATGGCTTCGCGCCCGCCCGGAAGTCGTCGCCGTGCACTACCCGGGTCTGGAAGACCACCCCGGGCATGGCGTCCACATCTCGCAGTCCACCGGACCCGGCGCGGTGCTGTCCTTCGACCTCGGCGACGCCCGGAAGGCGTCCGGGTTCCTGCGCTCCGTGAAGCTGGCGCTGCCCGCGGTGAGCCTGGGCGGAGTGGAAACCATCCTGTCCTGGCCCTGCCGAATGAGCCATGCGTCCATGCCGCCCGAGGAGCGCCGTCGGCGCGGAATCGGAGACGGACTGCTTCGCCTTTCGGTGGGGCTGGAAGATCCCGCGGACCTCGAACGCGACTTCGAGCGCGCCTTGGAGGAGTCGGACAAGCCCGTCTGACCCGAACGGACCGGTGGATCAGGGAATTTCCGGCCCCGCCCCCACGTCGAAGATCCGGTTCTCCCTCGCCACCCGGGCGTACCACGATGCGGAGGCCTTGGGGGTGCGCTCCTGGGTGTCGAAATCCACGTGGACCAGGCCGAACCGCTGGGAATATCCGGAGGTCCACTCGAAGTTGTCCAGGAGCGACCAGGCGAAGTAACCCGTCACGCGCGCCCCGTCCCGGATGGACTGGGCCAGCGACCTCAGATGCTCGCGGAAGTAGGCGATCCTCCAGGAATCGTCCAGACCGCCCTTCTCCCAGGCGCAGCCGTTTTCCGTCACCATGGTGGAGGCGGGATTCCATTCCTCCTGGCACCACAGGGGGATCCAGTAGAGGATGTCCGGCTCCACGGTCCAGCCGAAATCCGTCAACGCCGATTCGCTCCGCTTCCACGGACGCCCTTCCTCCCCCGCGGCGGACACGCGGTCGGCGAAGTAGAGGTTGAGTCCCAGGAAATCGGGCTTGTCTCCCACGAGTTCCAGCTCTCCGGGAAGGACCTCGGGCACGTCGTTCCCGAGGTTCCGCCATTCCTCGGCGGGGTATCGCCCTTTCCAGAGGGGATCCAGCCACCAGGCGGCGTTCCGCAGGAAGACGGCCCGCGCCAGGGCGACGTCGGCGGGGTCGTCGGTCGCGGGCAGGGTGGGCCAGGGATTGTGGACGAATCCCACGGAGATCCGCTCCCGTCCGAGCACGTCGCGAAGCGCGCGGCTGGCGTGGGCGTGCGCCAGCAGGACGGTGTGCCGGCACTGGCGCACGAGCTGGACGGAACCCGTGACGCCGGGAGCGAAACTGCCCTTTCCATAGGCGTTGTCGGCGATGCAGGGGCCTTCGTTGATGGGCATCCAGCGGCGGACCCGGTCCCCGATCCGTCGCGCCAGGATTTCGGCGAGGTCCCCCATGGCCTTGGCCGTGTCCCGGTTCGCCCACCCCCCGCGGTCCTCCAGGGCCTGTGGCAGGTCCCAGTGGAAGATGGTGGCGCAGGGTTCGATGCCCCGTTCCAGGCAGCCGTCGACCAGCCGTTCGTAGAAGTCCAATCCCTTCTCCAGGGCGGTTCCGCGTCCGGTGGGCTGGATGCGCGGCCAGGAGATGGAGAATCGATAGGCACCGAGGCCCATGGAGGCGATCAGGTCGAGATCTTCCCGCCACCGATGGTAGTGGTCGCAGGCGACGTCGCCGGTCTGGTCCTCGAAGATCTTCCCCCGGGTGTGGCAGAACCGATCCCAGTTCGATTCCCCCTTCCCGTCCTCGTTCCAGGCGCCTTCGATCTGGAAACTGGAAGTGGCGGTTCCCCACAGGAAGCCGTCGGGGAACGAGTCCGTCCTGGGGTGGGAGGTTCGGGGTTGGGCAGTTGGCATCGCTTCTCCGTTGTCACCCGCGCTGCGAGGAATCGCATCCCGGGAACGAGACGGGAATTGTACCATGAAGATCGTGGAACTGACACCCCCCTTCGTCTCCAAACTGCTGGAGAGCGTCGCCCACTCAGGAATCGATCGCGGGACCGAGGAGCTTCCCCTCGTCGCGGAAGTGCGCCGGTTGCCCCTGTTCCGGCAGATCCGTTCCGAGTTCTCGCCTTCCATCCTTGCGGAGGATTGCCTGCGCCTGCACCAGGCGCGGCGGGATTGGATGGTGACCTCGGACGGGGAGACCGTGGATTCCGACCGCTTGCTCCGCCTCGAGACCTCCTTCCACGCGCGATCGGCGAGCTACAGACCCGGCCATTTCCTCAGCCTGGTGCGGCTGGGCCTGGACATCCTGGACACCGAGCACAGCGGACTCACGGTCCTGGAGCGGCGATCGCTGCACCTGCTGGAGAGGCGCCTGTTCGAGATGCAGAGGGCGGAAAGGCCCGCACCGCCGGACCGCGTGGCGGCATGGCTCTCCGACTTCCACAGCGGGGACAGCTGGAGGTTGCGCGGACTGGTCGATCTGCTCCGCTACGTGGACGAGACCACCGGGTACCCTCTCATCGGCCATCCCGACCAGGCCACATCGGACGTCGTGCACCTCCTCCTTTCGCTGCACTGGTCGCTGCGGACGTTTTCCCCGAAGCGGGAAGGACCCCTGGCGACCACGCCCATCGACCTTTGCCTGGGCGCCCGCTCGGTCCTCACCAACGCCCGGGTGATGCACCTGCGCCTCGGTTCGCTCCTGGATTTCGTCCTCTCTCCGGAACTCGCCCTGTGGAAGCGGTTGGAGGAGTGGCTCTCCCAGGTGGTCCACCAAAGGGATGCCACCTTCCAGCTTCCCCCGCGCGAGGCGCTTCCCGACTTCCTGGTGGAGGGAGCGCGGGTGGGCGCGTTCGATCTGGTCCTGATGGTGGGGCGGAGGCTGGAGCACCGCACGCGGCGGTTGTCCCTCGACGAAAGCCTGGTGGCCCTGGAACGGACCCTCCATCGCCGGATCCACCGGCAGGAAGCCCGCAAACGCCACATGGCCGTGCTCCTGCGCCGCGTCTTCGAGAGGGCGCTCAGCGACTGCCACAGGCGTTCGATGCGCCTGGGCATCAAGTCCCCCGATGCATCCGACCCCAAGCCTTCGGCGAAACCGACGCCGGTCCCGGCGGGGACCTCCAATCGCACCGCCGACGATCCGATCTGGGCCCGGCTCAAGGGCCTGGCGGAGGACCTGGAGGAATGCCGGGCCTGGGGGTGTTCGCCTTCCGCGCGACCGGCTTGGAACCTGCTGCTGCCCGGCGAGGCCGCGAGGTCGGAGGAATTGGCGGATCTCGAGGAATTGCTGCGTTGGGCCTTGGACTGCCGGGACGACTTGAAATCCGCCCTGGATCGCCTGCCACGGGAGGCCGGCATCGCTTTGCGCGACTGGTACCTGGCTCTCTCCGTCCGGGCGGCCACCGTGGAGATTCCCCGGGGAAAGTCGGGGGGGCGCCGACGTCGCGAGCGGACGACTCCGCTCCAATGGCTCGCGGCGGCGGCCGCGTTGCATCCCTCGCGCTATTCCGATCTCTCCGTGCTCCGGCGCGAGCCCGATTTCGGGCCGGAATCGGGCACCGACCGGGAAATCTCCAAGGCCTTGCAGACTTGGATCCACCGCCATCCCTGGGATCGAAGCCAGTCGGGAATCTGGCCCCCCGAACTGCGCGGACCCCCCTTGGCGGACGGCGTCCGCGTGGGCGTCCTGCGTTCCCGGTTCGAGGGAGTGCCGCCGTGGGAGCTGGACGTCCGCCTGGGGATGCTTTCCAGGGAGCTGGAATACCGCTGTTGGCTGGGCGCCCGCGAGAGGGTGGCCCTCCTGGCCAGGACCATCGAACGACCGGAATCCGCCGGCGGGAAGGCCGCGCAGAGGTAGATTGCACCGGCTCGGGGAGGGGGACCACGGACATGCGCGGTGTGAATTTCGGCGGCTGGTTCAGCCAGATCGATGCCATCCAGGAAAAGGACCCGGCTGCGTTTCCCGGAGAAGAGGAGCACGTCGGGACCTTCATCGGAGCCGACGATTTCCGACAGGTGCGCGACTGGGGGTTCGACCATGTCCGGCTCCCGGTGGATTGGCGGAACCTCTTCGACGACTCGATTCGGCCCCGCGAGGAGATGCTGGCTCCCTTGGACCGGGCTCTGGACGGGATCCTCGGCCAGGGCCTCCAGGTGATCCTGGACCTCCACAAGTGTCCCGGCCACGATTTCCACTCCGGGGCCACCGAGAAGCAGGCGTTCTTCGAGGACCCCGATCTTCGCCGCGACTGCCTGAAGGTCTGGTCGCACCTGGGCGAGCGCTACGGCCATCGCGCCGGCGTCCTGCTGGAGCTTCTCAACGAGCCCGTCGCGCCCGATCCCGCGACCTGGAACTCGGTCAAGGACGAGCTGGCCCGCCACCTCCGCAGGATCGCCCCCAAGGCCACCTTGGTGGTGGGATCCAACCTCTGGAGCAACGCCTCGGAATTCGCGCACCTCCTGCCCGTGGACGACGACAACATCCTGTACAGCGTGCATCTGTACACCCCCATCGTCTTCACGCACCAGCTGGCTCCCTGGATCGCCCATCCCCATTTCCAACGGCGCCGCAGCTATCCCGGAGAATACCTGATACCGGACGACGGTGGCAGCCGGCTTCCGGTGGACGCCGGAAGGTGGGACCGGGATCGGATGGCACGGCACCTGGAACCCGTCTTCGCCTTCCGCGAGCGCTACGGCGTGGACGTCGCCTGCAACGAGTTCGGCGTCTACATGGGCGGGCCGGACCGCCAAAGCCAGATGGCTTGGCTGGGGGACGCCCTGGACCTCTTTTCGGAGAACGGCGTGGGCTGGAGCTACTGGAACTACAAGAATCTCGATTTCGGCCTGGTCAGCCGGGGGGAAGGGTTGTTCGCCGAAAGTCCCCAGTACGCGAATCCCGATCGAACGGATTTCGGAATCCTGGAACTCCTCAGGACGCACTGACCTTCAGCAAGGACTCCAGGGCGGACTCCAGATCCCGGGCCTGCCAGCAGAAGCCGTTGGATTCCAGGACCTTCGGTCGACAGCGCTGGCCCCACAGGAGAAGTTCGGCCCCGAACCGTCCCAAAACCACGCGGACCAGGAGGGATGGCACCCGGACGATCGCAGGGCGTCCCATCGCGGTTGCCAGGACCGAGGCGAATTCCGATTGCCGGAGCGGCTGGGGAGATGTTCCCAGGACGGCTCCGGAGATGCCCCCATCCGAAACGCACCGGACCAGGGCGGAAACCGCGTCCTCGACGTGGATCCACGAGATCCATTGGCGCCCCGTGCCGATCGGGCCCCCAAGGCCCATGCGGAAGACCGGCGCCATGGAACCCAGGGCCCCTCCCCGCCCGGAGAGGATGATTCCGAATCGGACCCTCACCTCCCGAAGCGACGCGGATCCTGCCGTTCGTGCGGCTTGTTCCCAGGCGACGCAGGTGTCGGCGAGGAATCCCCCACCGGCGGGGCTGTCTTCGTCGAGCCATTCGTCGCCGCGGTCGCCGTAGTACCCGACCGCCGATGCGTTCACCAGGGTTCCGACGCCGGCCAAGGCGCAGCTCGCGGCCAATTGCCGGGTGGAGCGGATCCGGCTCTCGCGCACCATCCGGCGGCCCGAGGCGGTCCGAAGGCCCGAGGCGATGGGCTGTCCCGCGAGGTTCACCACCGCGGCGCACCCGTCCAGGTCACGCCCGCTCGGTGCCGCTTCCGGATCCCAGAGCCGGTCCCCGATCTCCGTCGGATTCCGTCGCACCAGGCGCGACACCTCGTGGCCCGTCTCCCGGAGCCTGCGGACCAGAAGGCTCCCCACCAAGCCCGTGGCTCCGGCGACGGCGATGCGACTCATTCCTCGTTCACTCCTTTCCTCGATTCCACCAGAACGGCGACTCCGCGAATCCAACCGGGATTCTCGGTTCGCGAACCCGGTGCACCAAGTGGACTAGGCGAAGGCGTCCAACACCGCCGAAACCCAGGGATCGAGCTGCAAGCGCCACAGTCCCGGCTCCAGTTGCTCCGAGGAGACCAGCGCTCCGTTCTGTTCACCGACCACCCGGGTCGGGGTGTCGCCGTGGCTGCGGAGCAGGACCGAGAGCAGCACGGGTTGTCTTTTGCCCGCGTCGGCGCGCGGGAACCGCAGGACCGAGCCGTGGATGGCGGGGACCCCGACGGATCGGAAGGCCAGGGCATGGCGCAGGATCTCGGATGGCGGAGCCATCCACACATCGCCTTTCCGGACCAGACCGCGCAACCGGTCGAGGTGGCGCATGTAGACGGCCTCCCCAACCGGCTCCCACGAGGTGTCCGCCACCCCTCGGAGGCATCGCACACCCCAGGCGCGCTGGTCCAGCGCGGCGTCCAGGAAGGAGTCCAACTGCGTCTGCGGCGGCCCGTGGCGCGACCCGGAGCCGAACGGGTCGTAGGGAACGTCCGCGGGATCCACTTCCCCCGGTCGCACGACTTCCCCCATGCGGGCGCCGTTGCGGATGCCCAGGTGTCCGTGCTGGAGGGCGAAGCGGACGATCTCCGGATCCGGAGAGGCTTGGGGGCTGGAGTAGAAGGTGATGTTCGCACCCGTGCGCAGGTGCAGCTCCTTGCGGGACTCGTTGATTTCCTGGCTTGCCGTTTCGGGGGTCGGATCCTGGTGCCACCATCCGTGGTTGACGATCTCGAACCCCTCCAACGCCAACGTCCGCAAGGCCTGCCAGCCACCATCGGAGCACAGGGTCACCGTGGCGGCGAGGCCCGTCCGGAGACCGCGCGAACGCAACGCGGGGACCGCCACGCGGAGGGTGCCCGCGGAGGCGTCGCACAGGTCCTCGTGGATCAGGGTATAGGCCGCCCTCGCGCCATCGCGCCAGGGCTCGACCCCTTCCACCTGCAACCGCGCACGCTCCAACCCGGGCGTGGGAGGGATGGTCTGCAAGGTCGTCGACTCGATCGATTCCATCGACTTCCATGTTACACTTCCGCACCCGCCTCGCGCCTTGGATTCGAATCGCTCCGCGAATTTGTAAATTCCCGCCCAAGTCGCGACCATCGGAAGGAAGGCCAGAGGCATGCACGCTCCAGTTGGAATCGAATGGATCATCATCCTCGTGATCGTCCTGCTCGTTTTCGGTCCATCCAAGCTGCCCCAGCTCGCCAAGGGACTGGGGCAGGCCAAGAAGGAATTCAAGGAAGCCGCCATGACCGACGAGGAAAAGGCCAAGGCGGCGGCGAAACCTCCCGAAACCAAGACCGACGACACCAAGGGCGCTTGATGAAGGTCGACCGTCGGGCCGAGGGCGCCTGATGGCGACTGGAATCGAAGTGTGGTGCGCCTGATGGCAACTGAAATCAGGGGTTACCGCGCCGCAGGTGGCGAGCTGGATTTCTGGAGGCACGTCGAGGATCTGCGCAAGGCGCTTTTCTGGAGCGTGCTGGGCTGGCTCGCGGGAACCATCGTCGCCTGGCAATACTGGACCAACCTCTGGAGGTTGCTTCTCCGTCCCCTTTCGGGTCTGAAGAAGATGCCGCAGATCATCGTGACCAGCCCCACCGGGGCGGTCACCATGTCGTTCCAGGTGGCCCTCGTCGCCGGTTCCCTCCTGGCCGCGCCCTGGGTGTTCTGGCAACTGTGGCGCTTCGTGCATCCCGCCTTGCACCTGCACGAACGGAGGATCGTCCTCGGCGCCGTCTGGTGGTCCACCATCCTGTTCGCCATCGGGATCGTCATCGGCTACTTCACGATCTTCCCCATGACGCTGAAATGGCTGGCCGGATACGGCGACGGCATGTTCGTGCAGATGTGGACCGTGGACGAATACACGGGCATGTCCGTGAAGCTGCTGGGTGGATTCGCCTCCATGTTCGAATTCCCGCTGGTCACCTGGGTCCTTGGCCGGTTGGGCATCCTCGGGCCTCGCCAACTGCTGCGATGGTCTCGGGGCGCCATCGTCGTCATCTTCGTGCTCGCCGCCGTGGTGACGCCACCCGATCCCGTCAGCCAATGCATCATGGCGGTCCCCATGCTCGCGCTCTACTTCGCCGGCATCGGCACGTCCTGGTTGGCTCGGAGGAAGGCCTGATGGAATCGTTCAGTTCCGGCGAAGTGCTCCTCATCGCCGTGGTGAGCCTGTTGGCGCTGGACCCCAAGAGCGC
>Ga0302319_10023145_pt1 | contig 11112 bp, 6 predicted proteins | sample Bog_T0_2_FD_203319 | JGI IMG/M metagenome (GOLD analysis project Ga0302319, IMG submission 203319) | Peat permafrost microbial communities from Stordalen Mire near Abisko, Sweden - Bog_T0_2 | ecosystem: Environmental > Terrestrial > Soil > Wetlands > Peat | place: Sweden: Abisko, Stordalen Mire...
ATGTTGCCAGGTTAAATCAGGACAAGCGCAACTTCCGTGTCTTCGGCCCGGACGAAACGGTCTCGAATCTCCTGCAGGCAGTCTTCGAGATCACCAATCGCCAGTGGGATGCGCGTGAATTCAGCAGCGACGAGTTCCTCGCGCCGGCTGGCCGCGTTCTGGATTCCATGCTGAGCGAAAACCAGTGCGAGGGGTGGCTGGAAGGGTATTTGCTGACCGGACGGCACGGACTATTCAACAGTTATGAGGCGTTCATCCGCATCATCGACTCGATGTTCAGCCAGCATGCGAAGTGGCTGAAGGTATGCCGTGAACTGCCATGGCGACGCGATATTTCTTCATTGAATTATCTGCTTGCCTCCCATGTCTGGCAGCAGGACCACAACGGATTCACGCACCAGGATCCCGGGTTCCTCGACCACGTCATCAACAAAAAAGCGGATATCGTACGCTGTTATCTTCCGGCGGACGCCAACTGCCTGCTATCCGTTTTCGACCATTGCCTGCGCAGCCGAAACTACGTCAATGTGGTGGTTGCAGGGAAGCACGCACTTCCGCAATGGTTGACGATGGATCAGGCGGTTGTGCATTGCACGGAAGGCGTCGGCATATGGCAATGGGCCAGTAATGATCAGGACAGCGACCCCGATGTAGTCATGGCCTGCTGCGGAGACACGCCCACCCTGGAGATTCTTGCTGCCGTGTCCATTATTCGGGAACATCTGCCGGATTTGAAGATCCGTGTGGTCAATGTCGTCGATCTGATGAAGCTGCAGCCGAGCACAGAACATCCCCATGGGCTGACTGACCTGGCTTACGATTCGCTCTTCACGCAGGATAAACACATCATATTCGCATTTCACGGATATCCCTGGCTGATCCACCGGCTTACCTATGCCCGCACCAACCGCAACCTGCACGTGCGTGGCTACAAAGAGGAGGGGACGATCACGACCCCATTCGACATGAGGGTGCAGAACGACCTGGATCGCTTCCATTTAGTTCAGGACGTGGTGGATCGGACTCCAAATCTGGGGTCCAAAGGCGACTATCTGAAGCAGCAGATGCAGGACAAGCTCATCGAGCACAAACATTACATCAACGCTCACGGCGAGGACATGCCGGAGATCCGGAACTGGAAATGGAACGGCGCGGGATAAATGCGCAGTCACTCGCAAAGATTGTAACGATGACGCCCAGAGCCAAGTGCACCCACACTTCGGTCTGTATGGAGCAAGTTCAAAGTTGTGCTGTTATACGTAACAACACCGGGAGGTGTCTATGTACCACTTTTATTGGTTCGGAATGCATGCATATTGGTGGATTTTCTGGGTCATTCTATGGATGTTTTTCTTCTCATTCATGATGCCGGTGCGTCGTAGCAGCTGGGCTGACTACCGGGACTTCCAAACGCCTCTGCAACTCCTGCAAAGAAGGTATGCCGCAGGTGAAGTCACAAGCGCGGAATACGAGGAACGCCGGGTTACGCTTCTGCGAGATGCCAAGGCGGTATAAGTCCGGTCAAATCTATTCTGGTCGGTTCGGCGGCGTCGAAGATCGACGCCCGGGCTCGACACAGCTGCAAAGCCTTCATCGGCTGCAAGCCAACACATAGCACTCAAACGCATCATCCGTGAGCAATCCCGGAGGGAAAATGATAGCTACGCAAAAGCTCCACGAAATGGGTCAAAGCCTTTGGCTCGACAACATCACCCGCGGGCTGCTGATAAAAGGAACGCTCCGCCGGTATATTCAGGAACTTTCCGTAACCGGGCTCACCTCGAATCCGACCATCTTCGAACATGCGCTCGCGAACAGTCGCGAATATGACCACGCCATCCAACAGAAAGTGCAGGAAGGCAAGTCGGGCGAAGCGCTCTTCTTCGAGCTGGCGATCGAGGATCTTCGGCAGGCAGCGGATCTCTTTCGGCCGATCCACGATCGGACGAATGGACTGGACGGCTGGGTGTCTCTGGAGGTTTCGCCTCTGCTTGCCCACGACACCACTGCAACGCTGGCCGCGGCGAAGGATCTCCACGCTCGTGCCGGACGGCCTAACCTCTTCATCAAAATACCTGGAACGAAGGAAGGCCTACCCGCCATCGAGGAGGCAATCTTTGCGGGCGTGCCCGTCAACGTGACGCTCCTGTTTTCGTGTGAGCAATACGTCGCGGCCGCCGATGCGTATCTGAGGGGCATTGAGCGCCGTGTCGTTGCCGGACTGAATCCCGAGGTCGGCTCCGTTGCCTCACTCTTCGTCAGCCGCTGGGATGTTGCAGTAGCAGACAAGGTTCCTTCGGAGTTGCGGAACCGGCTGGGGATCGCGGTTGCAAGAGAGACTTATGGAAGCTATCGCGCTTTGCTCGACTCGCCGCGCTCCCAGCGCATCCTGAATGCGGGCGCTCGTGCCCAGCGCCTGCTCTTCGCCAGCACAGGAACCAAGGACGCTCAAGCCTCCGACACACTGTATGTCCAGGCCCTGGCTGCACCCTTCACCGTGAACACCATGCCTGAGGCGACATTGAAAGCGCTGGCGGATCACGGAATTGTCAATGAAACGCTAAATCCTCACGCGGAAGATGAGTTAGCCAGATTCGCTGGGGCAGGGATTGACACCATGGGAATGGGTCTAAAACTCCAGAACGAGGGAGCCGCATCGTTCATCAAGTCCTGGAAAGAACTGTTGCAGTGCATTGCAGCCAAAACCGCGACACTCAAAGCCGCTTGAGCTTTGCTGCGTGACCCGCGCCGTTCAGCCAGGACATCTTTGACCGAAGGACGCAGCGGCACGGGTGTATGACTGGCTTCCGTCTTCGTCTCCACGAAGTGGTTGCGCACGATTGAGCGAGTGACGGCAACTTCCATCGTGAAGAAATTGACATCGCTCCACCGCAGTGCAAACAACTCGGATCGGCGAAGGCCGGTTGAACCGGCAAGCATCACAGCCGCGCCTGCTCACGCAAGGGGAGTTTCCGACGAATCTCGGAACTACGCCGGGCATCATGTCTGCGGTCTACAGTCACGGCATCCGGCACGAGTGGGTTGCATCTTCGGAGGTTCCTCAGGAATACCCTGCCCTGTCATCGATGTAGTCGGTCGCTTAGCTCGGCGTGAAAGTGATGGGCAGCTTGTTGGACCGCCGGGCTCCACCTGTCCCAAATTCACAAACATACTTGGAAGCGACGCCCTTGATCCTGGAGCCGAGGTACTCCGTATCCTGGACGACGGTTCCAATGGCCTCAGCCATCAACCCCTGAACAGCGGCAAGAGCAGGGTGACGCGGGTTCCACGTCCGGGCTGACTGACGATCGCTGCGCTGCCGCCGTGGAGGGTCACAATGCTCTGCACGATGGCCAGACCCAGCCCCGTTCCGCCAGAAGTCGTGCCACCCGAAGCCGTCCCACCCGAAGCCGTTCCGGCCGTAGCGCGGGAGCGAGCAGCGTCGACGCGAAAGAAGCGATCGAATACCCTGGGCAGCGCTTCAGCCGGAATGCCGGCGCCGGTATCGGAGACCTGGATGCATATCTCGGCAGCGGCGGCGGACGCTGCCAGCGTAACTGAGCCTCCTCTGGGTGTGTGGGCGATGGCATTCGATACCAGGTTGCTGACCGCACGCAGCATCAGAGGCCGATCCAGTGCGGCGGTGATGGGCTCTCGAGCATCCGCCGCGATCAGATAGATCCCGCCGTCGGATGCCGTGGCCTCGTAGTATTCGCGCACCGCGCTCAGCAGATCGCCCACGTTCACGGGCTGACGGTGCAGGCCCGACAACGGGCTCTCGGCACGGGCGAGGAAGAGGAGGTCGCCGATCAGATCGGAGAGCCGGACGGATTCTTCCAGAGACGACTCGAGCACGTCGCGGTATTCCTCGACCGAACGCGCCCGAGCCAGAGCGACTTCGGCTTCGCCGCGGATGTTGTTGATCGGCGTTCGCAGGTCGTGGGCGATATCGGCTGTGAACCTGGAGATCTGCTCAAAGGATTCTTCCAGGCGGACCAGCATATCGTTGAACGTTCCGGCCAGGGAGGCCAGTTCAGAGGGGTAGCCTTCGGCCCGAATTCTTTCGCGCAGATTGGTCGACGTGATTCTGCGCGCCGTCGCGGCAATCTCTTCAATGGGACGAATCCCGCGGCGCGTGATCGTGTATCCCACCACAGGGAAGAGGATGGAGGTGACCAGCAGGATGGTCCAGAACCAGAATCGATAGTGTCGCAGAAGGCCTTCTTCCTGCGCAACGTCAATGGCAATCTCAATCGTATCGATGTGATCCGGCGCCGTGCCTACCGCCGCGCTGGCGCTCGTGACGCGAAATGCCTGTCCGTTTCTGCCCGTCATGGAAACCAGATGCTCCGGGTGGCTCCGTGTGCGGCTGACGAAATCCTGAAGGTCGAGCTGCTCGGTCATGCCCGGTGTCGTCAGAACCGGCTCACCATGTTCATCGAGAAGACGAATGTAGAACTGCTGGTAGCGGCGCGCGGCCGATTCCAGTTCGATCTCTTCCCGCAGACCATCCAGGTCTTCCGGCCGCTCTCGCAGCAGAGAGCGCAGCACGTGGATTTTGTCGGCGAGGAACAGGTCGGTGCTTCTCACCAGCTCCACGCGCAGGACCATATAGAGGCCGGCGGTGGCGAGCAGCAGCAGAAGAAAGCCGACGAACGAATAAGCAGCCGCCAGCCGGAATGCCAGGGTGGTGCGCAGTCGCGACGCAAAGGAGCTATTGTTCGGCGTCGAGGACATAACCGGCGCCGCGGACCGTGTGAATCAGCTTGACGGGGAAGGGGTCGTCGACTTTGCTGCGCAGCCGGCGCACATTCACGTCGACCACATTGGTGTCGCTGTCAAAGTTCATGTCCCAGACCATCTCTGCAATCAGTGTGCGCGACAGCACTTCGCCGGCACGCCGCGCCAGCAACGTCAGCAGCAAAAATTCCTTTGCGGTCAGCTCCAGCTTCTGACCGGCGCGAATGGCGCGGTGCCGCAACAGGTCGATCTCCAGATCGGCATGGCAAAGGTTCTCCGAAGCACGCGGTGCAGCGCGGCGCAGCAGCGAACGCACTCTGGCGAGCAGTTCCGAAACCGCAAACGGCTTGATCATGTAATCATCCGCGCCTAACTCAAACCCCTGCACGCGGTAATGCACGGCGTCCCGCGCCGTCAGCATCAAGACCAGAGCTTTCCGGCCTGCCTCGCGCATACGGGCCAGCACCTGCCAGCCGTCGAGCCCGGGCAGCATCACGTCGAGCACGATGAGGTCGAAATCGAATTCCAGGGCCAGGTGCAGACCCTGAATGCCATCGCCGGCAACATCGACAACGTAGCCAGCTTCGCTGAGTCCTTTCCTGAGAAACCTCGCCGTCTTTGGTTCATCTTCGATAATGAGAATTTTCATGGCCTATCCTTCACCTCTGGAAGCCGCATTACGAACATCAGAACTCCAACCGAAGCGCGAACTGCATCTCGCGCGTGGTTCCCGATCCTACCGGGGTCACCGGCGATACTGTGTTGACCGTGTTGATGATGCTGCCAAACCCTGCCGCACAGCCGGTAGGCGATGAAGAGGAAACGTCACACGTAGTCTGTGGCTGACCCAACTGCGGGTGATTGAAGACGTTGTAAGCCTCCGCGCGGAACTCCAACCGCCCGCGTTCCTTGAGCGGAAATGTCTTGCCGGCGCCCATATCGATTTGCCAGGTGCCCGGCCCTGCAAACAGGTTGCGCGGCGCGGTGCCGAACTCTCCGGCAGGAAGGGCGAAGGCCGCCGGATTGATCCAATGCTCCACCGTTCTGCCTCCCGGTGGAGTCAACGAGACGCCCGGGACCAGGTCGGGACGCTCCGTGCCGGACGCGCCGTCCGCTGCCGTGTAACTGCTGGGCAGCAGCACATTCACCGGGAAGCCGGTGCGCGCCAGCGCCGTCGTCGTCAGCTCCCAGCCGCCGGCGATGGTGTTGGCCACCCCGCGCCCGTTCAGCATCGGCTTCCCCGCGCCGTAAGGCAGCTGATAGACCGCATTGCCATTGACCACATGGCGGGCGTCCCACGCGCCGCTGGCGGTATCGCAGGACTGGCACAGTGGATTCTGCGGATTCACCTCGTCGCCATCGCCGCTGCCATTGGAGCCGTTGTCGATCTCGTGCGACCACATGTAGTTTGCCGTCACCAAAAGTCCGCCGGTGAACGACCGCCGCATCGCCACGGAGAGTCCGTTATACGTGCTCATGCCGGCGGAGCCGCGCCAGCCGATGGCGGGAGCAAAAGCCGGATACTGCGCCACCCCTGTGGACGGATCGATCAGGTTCACGGCGTTGGTCTCCAGAAGATGCACGCCGTGGCTCCCGAGCCAGGAGACCGTAGCCACGAAGCTCGCCGGCAGCTCCCGCTGAACGGAAAGGTCCCACTGCTCAACATAGGAGTCTTTGCGGTCGCGCTGTTCGGCGTTCGGAGATATGGTTCCGGCGCCGAAGGTGATCGGCCACGCAAGTGGTGACTTCGAGCTGCCCGTCGCCGAATAGGAGGGCACTTCGTTCTTGGCGGGGAGATTCTGATCGTCCAGCTGCCCGTCTTCGTGGTACGTGCCAAAACCACCCCGAATCACCGTCCGGCCGCCCTTCCGCGGCGTCCAGGCGAAGGCCACACGGGGATCGACATCCCCGTAGTTCTGCCGGCCGAAGCTGGCCCCCACACCGCAGAATCCCTGCGCCCCACAAGTGGCAAAGTCGAAGGGGTTCGCCTTTCCGTGCGCCTCATTGAAGAGATCGAAGATGGTGTAGCGCAGGCCGAGGTTCAGAAAAAGACCAGGCCGCCATTTGTACTCGTCCTGCGCATAGAGGAAGTAATCGTTCTTGCGGAGATCGTTCACCGGCAACGCGCCGGTCAGGCTGGCTTTCTTGACTACGTTCGCGGCGAGATTCTCAACCGTAGCGAACGTGACCTTCCCATGTTCCCCGAATTCCTGATTCAACTGGATGTAGCGAAACTCCCCGCCGGCTTTGAAGGTATGGCGGTTGTGAGACCAGGTCAGATTATCGACGCCCGAAGACGAGTTGCCCGCGTAGATGCTGGTGTAGTCGTAGTTCTGCGTGACAAATCCCGGGCCAGGCCCTGTCGCAATGGCGATCTGATAGATAATCCCTGCGTCACTGTAGTTGTACTGGTTGTTGGTGGAGCGGTTGTAGCCTGCCTTGACCTCGTTCACGAGGTGCGGATTGAAGACGTGCAGCAGTTCCAGCGCGCCATTGACCGGGGTGGAGACTTTCTGCTGCAGGTCCGTCGCGGAAGCGGACAGCGGCTGCGTGTCGACCGAGCGGTCGTAATTGAAGCGCATAAAGCCCGTTGTCTTCTCGGTGAAGTGTTGATCGAGACGCAACATGGCCGAGCTCTCATTGACGACCTGCGTGCATTCGCAGGTCAGCAAGTCGATATTCGGATCGCTGGTCGATGTCAGCACCGCCATCGGTCCGGCTCCGGGGAATCCCTTGATGATCGGATAAACGGGTGAGGTGCTCGGAACCGTCGCTTTGAGGGCCGCGCTGGGCACGTCGCCGCTCGCCGGGTAGCCCCAGTTCTGCCGGTAGGCTTCCGAAGCGAAATAGAAAAACGTTTTGTCGCGCAGGAGCGGACCGCCCAGCGATCCTCCGAACTGATTCAGGCGCAACGGCTGCTGCTCTTCCCCATTAGAGGCCCATTCTGGTAACGGAGCGTCAAAGATGTCGTTGCGCACGTATTCGAAGAGGCGGCCGTGGAGGCGGTTGGTGCCCGAGGGCGAGCTGACGTCCAGCTGGGCGCCGCCGGTCGCGCCTTCTTCGGCGGTTGCCATCAGCGAATTGACCCGGAACTCCTGGATCGCGTCCAGCGGGATCGCGAGCCGCACCCACTGGCGCTGTGTCTGATTCACGATATTCGTGGCATCGACGCCATCGTAGGTGAAGTTGCTGTCGTCGAGACCGCGGCCGGCAAAGCGCACGGTCCGCTGGTTGCTGCCGCCGGTATCGACGGCGCCCGGAACGAACGCGGTCAGCGATGACCAGTCGCGGCCGTTGAGCGGCAGCTCCTCGGCCTGGTTTCTTTCGATCAGGCCGGTTACCGCGCTAGTGTTGTGGTCCATCAACGCCGAAGCTCGCGAAACCTCTACGCGCTCCTCGCCGCCCGCCACCTGCAGCGTCGCATTCAGGGTCCGGGTCCTGCCGATCACCTGTTCGACCTCGACAAACTCGAGCTTCTCGAATCCCTGGTGCTCGAAGGTGATGCTATAGATGCCGACGGGCAAATCCGGAATGCTATAGCTGCCTGTGGTGTCCGAATCGCTCTCGCGGCGCAATCCGGTCGCGGTTTCAACCACCGAGATGTGCGTCTGCGGCAGCAATCGGCCCGAGGGATCGGTGATGGTGCCGCTCATTCCGCTGCGATCCACCTGCGCGAAGGAAATCCCCGCGACCAAAAGCATAACGTTGAGGCTGGCCGGAACGCGCAGCGCGCGGAAAAGACGAAAGGGTGTGAGGACCAGTGAACCTTGTTTCTTCGAATCGCAATGCATCACTACCTCTCCGGAAGAACCGGCCAGCGGCTGCAAAATGTGGTCGCGCGGCTTAGCACGGGTAACAGACCCATGGCAGCGCCGCATTCACGCTCATCAGAAGCACGTTCGCGAGCCGGACTTTGCCGCAGGCGCAATGCGGCTCGTACTTGCACTGGGAATATCCAAATCGATCGCGGCTCTCTCAGCGCACTTGCGGGAGCCTGTTCGAGCCGGCAAACACTGATCGGGTCGGAATCGTTTCAAACAAAATCTTGAACTCGGCCGAGGATCAGATGACAGTTTTGTAAGCCTGCATCGTTAAGGCCGCGTCACGCCGGGATTAAGGTCCTACGAATCGAGAGACCTGCCGCGATGCCCACGCAGCGACCTGCCAGGCTCACTCCGCGTAGATGGCGGCGGATTGTAGACGGAAATGAAAGGCCCTCCCCCCGATAGTCGGAGAGAGGGCCGTTTTTATGCCGGAAGGCGACTTACTTGTCGTCGTCCAGGTCCGTTTTTTGTTGAAGTCGCTCGCCGGACGAACCGTCTTCTCGCCAGGGAACGGGACTTCATACCCGGTGGCATCGTACCAGTCGTAGTGACGGACGGTGTCCGGGTCTTCGGAGTCGGGCATGTGATACTTACCGGCGAAGAGTTCCGTCTTCTTCTTCTGCCAACCAGCCTGCAGAACCCTGGCCGCGGGGCTGGTTGAGAGAGTCGCGGTTGCGGCAGCGCAGGTGTTGAATCCGCCATTGATGTTCGCCGGAGCTGTATATCCCGAGACGCCGTAGCATAGCGGCACCCCGTTCGCCACATGCGTCCACGGCAGGAAGTTTTCCGCGGGTGGATGGTCGAGGAAGATCGTCTTCATGGGCGAGGCCACGAGGTCGTTCTTGTTCATGGGCGGCAGACCGAGAATCTGCTCGATCGTACGCGTCATGTTCACCTGCGTGTAGAAGGTGCTTTCCTCGGTGACCCCGGCTCCCGTGCCGTCGGAGTTTACCTTCTGCACGACCCAGGGGCTGATGACGTAGCCCGGTGAACGATGTCCGTCCACGTGGTCCACGCCGGTTTGCGCGTCGTCTTCCTCAACGAAGATCGCCGAGTCCTTCCACACCGAGCTGTGGCTGATGGCGTCGACAAAGCGGCCAAGAGCCAGGTCGTTATCGGCTTGCATAGCGGTCGCGTTGGGCGGACCGCCGGTGTGGTCGGAGCTGATCCACATGAATTCCAACTGGGGCAGCGTACCGTTGGCCACATCGTTGTTGAAGTCCTGCTGCCAGACATCGAAGCGGTACTGGTCGGGAATGCCCAGATCGAACTGCGGGTAGTTCTGGACCGTTGCCTTGAACAGGTTCGGAAGTGGCGTAACCGATCCGATGTCGTTGTAGTACTTCAGCTGCGACTCCTTGCCGTTCTCGTATTCCAGCGTGTCGTTGTAGAACTGGCTCCACGTGGGCTCGCAGTAACCGGAGTAAATGAACGGTAATGGAGTGGGTGGCGTGGTACCCGTGTAAAGGTTCGTCGGAGTGCAACCCGGCACGGTAAACGTGTTGTACTCGATGTATTCGCCGTAGTTCTTCACCTTCACGCCGGCCGCGGCCGCCACATCCCAAATGTGACCTTTCTGCTGGTAGGCAATCGCATCGCCACCGTTGGAGGGATAGTCGCGGAGCCAGTCCGGCGACTGGATGTCGTCGGAGTAGGGCGCCATGGACTGGGTGATCCAGTTGTGACCGTCGGCCGACTGCCGGCTTGGGTCGTAGAAGTTGTCAAGGAGTGGGAAGCGCTGCACAATCGCATGCGCGTTGGGCGTAACGTGCGGATATTCGGTGTAGGTCGAGTCGTCGCCGAACACCGCCAGCGATGCGTCGCCATTGCCGCCGCTCACATCTCCGAGGATCTGATCGTAGGTGCGGTTTTCACGGATGATCACGAAGACGTGCTTGATCTTCGAAGGATCGCCGATCTTCTCCGGGATAACAGCCGGCCTGGCCCACGAGTGGCCCCCCGCTGCCGACCAGATGTTTTCCGCCAGATCCCAGTGGTTGTTCTGGAAGACCTGCCGCGTCATCTCCAGCAGAGCATCGTATTCCGGTACAGGAATGATGCTGACCGTACCCAGGTCCTGGTGTGTTTCGAAGTCGACCACGCCGAATTCTTTTGCATACGAGTTTTCGGCTGTCTTTGTGGGCGGAGGCGCGACCCCATAGCCCGTGGTGCCGAGGCCCTTGTCATTGGCAACGATCAGCTCGTTGTCCACCGTGTCGAGCAGAACCGAAGACGGTGCATAACCGACAGGGATCAGGCCCACGAGGGCATTACCCGAATACTCAGTAAGGTCGATCACGGCGATCGCGTTAGCATTGTAGAGAGCGACGAAGGCGAAGTTGCCGTACTCATCGACGGCGATCGAGTTCGGGCCCCCGCCGTATGCTGGTCTGTGTTCACCTGGCGTCTTGACGGGAAGCCCAAGGCCAATCGTCCGCTCCACTTCGTTGGTGGACGTGTCGATCACTGAAAGCGTGTCATCGTAGGTATTCGCGACCAGCAGTTTCCTGTGCCAGAACGCCATCCCCGTCGGATGGTGACCGGTCGT
>Ga0302319_10023146_pt1 | contig 11112 bp, 8 predicted proteins | sample Bog_T0_2_FD_203319 | JGI IMG/M metagenome (GOLD analysis project Ga0302319, IMG submission 203319) | Peat permafrost microbial communities from Stordalen Mire near Abisko, Sweden - Bog_T0_2 | ecosystem: Environmental > Terrestrial > Soil > Wetlands > Peat | place: Sweden: Abisko, Stordalen Mire...
CCGGCGGGGTTATTTTCGCAGACTCCGACAACCAGCGAATGCGGAAGGTGGACGTGACCGGCACGGTCACTACCATCGCCGGGAGCGGCGTACAGGGTTCCGTGAGCGATGGGACTACAGCGGGGGCCGTTGCGATGAACTCGCCGCGCGCGGTGGCGGTGTCAAGCTTTGGAGCGCCGGTGTACGCGGATTCGCTGAACCACCTGGTGCGCGAAAGTGTGGCAAACGGCAACGTGTATGTGCCTGCCGGCCTGGCGCCGACGCGGACCTCCACGGTGACGTTAAGCACGAGTTCCAGCAATGAGCATACCGCTGCGACGGTGTCGGTGGCTGGATCGACGGGAACTCCGCAGGGAGTCGTCGAGTTGGTGGATGGCGCGTCGATTTTAGCGCAGACGACGGTCGTTACCGGCACAGCGACGTTTGCTGCGCAAACGCTTTCGACGGGAACGCATTCGCTGAGTGTTGCCTATCTGGGCGATGGTGTGAACCCGGCGGCGACTAGCGCCGCGGTCCTGGTGAATGCAGGGACTGGGGTGATTACAGCGATAGCAAACCCTGCGACGGTCCAGTATGGCGAGGCAATCCCGTTGCTCACCGGATCCCAGAGTGGCGCGCCGACACAGGGCGTAACGGTGACGTTCGCGACGACGGCGACACCGCTGTCGCCGGTGGGAATCTATCCCATTGCTGCCACGCTGGGCGGTCCTGCGAGCGGAAGCTATACCGTCGTGATGAGTCCGGCGTCTGGAAATTTGCAAATACTTCAGGCAGCCAGCGTCACAGTGGAGCAGCCGATTGCTCAAGGTTCGTACGCCGGGCTGCCGCTAGTGTTGACCGCCAGCGTTCGGTCTACGACCCAAGGATCGCCGACCGGAATGGTCACGTTCCTGGACAATGGGGTTGCGGTTGCGACAGCGACGCTGATGAGCGGTGCGGCGATTGGAATGGATCTTTCGCCCGGGGCAGGAACCCACTCGCTGGTTGCGAGCTATGTGGGAGACACCAATTTCGTGTCGAGCGCGTCGCAGGCTGTAACGATGACGGTTGCGGCGATGCCGGACTTCTCGCTGAACACTTCGGGATCCACTACCCAGACGGTGGCCTCCGGCGATGTGGCGAACTACGGCATGACGGTGGCACCGCAATCGGGCGCGTTTATGGGAGTAGTCGACTTCAGTGCAGGCGGATTGCCACCAGGCGCAACAGTGTCCTTCAGCCCGCCACAGGTAGTTCCCGGAGCGGCGTCCGTGAACGTGACCATGAGCGTGCAGACCGATGCGATGCTGCTGACGCGAACGCAAGGGCGACTTCGAGCCATCGCGCTGGCTGGTTTGCTGATTCCCTTATGGATGGTCGGCATTCGTAAGAGGAGAACGCGACGATGGTCCGCTCTATGCGGCCTGCTCGTGGTGATGGGCGTATCCGGATGCGGCGCGCGTAGCGCGTCAACACCATTGCCAGGGCTAAAAACCTACACCGTGACAGTCACCGGGACGTCGACCAGTCTCGCAGGTTCGGTGGTGAGTCACTCGACGCAGGTTACGTTGGTGGTGGAGTAGCGCTCACCGAGAGGTGGGCAAGCAGCGTTCTTGACGCGATTGTGCATCTATCTTGAGGACGCGCTCAAGAGACAGAGATTTGCACTCGAAGGGCGTTAGCCTGCAACATTCGAAACGAGACCTATGCCACGCACGCTGCTTCCTGGAAAGCCCTATCCTCTCGGCGCCACGCCTACGTCACTGGGGACGAATTTTGCGCTGTACTCCGAGAACGCCTCGGCAGTTCACGTTTGCCTGTTCGACGACGCTGGCAAGCAGATCGACTGCGTGGAATTGAAGGAAGTAACAGCTTTCGTCTGGCATGGCCTGCTGCGCGGCATTCAGCCAGGACAGCGCTACGGATATCGCGTGGATGGACCATGGGAGCCGAAAAAGGGGCTTCGGTTTAACAAGAACAAGCTGCTGGTCGACCCGTATGCCAAGGCCATCTCGGGCGAGGTGGATCACAAGGGTCCGATCATGCCCTACGATGTCACGTCCGGCGACGATTTGAAGTTTTGCGGGATCGACGATGCCAGCTTCGTTCCCAAAAGCGTGGTGGTGGATGGTCACTTTGACTGGGGCGACGACTGTTTGCCGGAGACGCCGATTTCAGATTCGATCATCTACGAGATGCATGTGCGTGGGTTTTCCATGCGGAACCCTGATGTGCCTGAAAAGCTGCGAGGGACCTACGCGGGGCTCGCGCATGATGCGAGCATCGCGTATCTGAAAAAGCTTGGCATTACGGCGGTGGAGCTGTTGCCCGTCCATCACTTCATCGACGAGGGACACCTGCTGGACAAAGGCCTTCGTGATTATTGGGGATACAACACCCTGGGGTACTTTGCGCCGATGTCGCGCTATAGCTCGAGCGGCGATGACGGCGAGCAGGTCACCGAGTTTAAGCAGATGGTGAAGCGACTGCACGGCGAAGGACTCGAGGTCATCCTCGATGTAGTGTACAACCACACCTGCGAAGGCAACGAAAAGGGCCCGATGCTGTCGCTTAAGGGAGTAGATAACACGACGTACTATCGCACGCTAGCCGACAATGGGCGATATTACGTCGACTACACGGGCACGGGGAACACGCTGAATGTATACCACCCGCAAACGCTGAAACTGCTTATGGACAGCCTGCGCTATTGGGTCACAGAGATGCACGTAGACGGCTTCCGGTTCGATCTCGCGTCGACGCTGGCGCGCGAGTTGCACGATGTGAATAAGCTTGGCGCATTTTTCGATACGATCCACCAGGATCCAACGCTGGCCGATGTGAAGCTAATCGCCGAGCCTTGGGATATTGGAGAAGGCGGCTACCAGGTGGGCAACTTCCCGGTGCTGTGGGCGGAGTGGAACGGGAAGTATCGCGACACCGTGCGGCGGTTCTGGAAGGGCGACAGCGGGCAGCTTTCGGACTTCGCCTACCGTCTGACGGGGTCGAGCGATTTGTACAAGAGCGATGGCCGCAAGCCCTCGGCTTCGATCAATTTCATCACAGCCCATGATGGGTTCACGCTGTGCGATCTTGTGAGCTTTGACCACAAGCACAACGAAGCGAACCAGGATAACAACACCGATGGCGCCGATAACAACGATAGCTGGAACATGGGTGCCGAAGGTCCGACGGACGATGCCGAAATCAACAAGCTGCGAGAGAGGCAGACGCGGAATTTTCTGGCCACGCTGATGCTGAGCCAAGGCGTTCCGATGCTGCTGGGCGGGGACGAGTTCGCACGATCGCAGCGAGGCAACAATAATTGTTATTGCCAGGATGACGAACTGACCTGGTACGACTGGAAGCTGGATGAGCCGCGCAAGCGGCTGCTAGAGTTCACCTCGCAGCTCATCAAGTTGCGTAGAGACCATCCCAACCTGCATCGGCGCCGCTTCTTCCAGGACCGTGAAATTCGTGGTTCCGTGGTGCGCGACATTGCCTGGTATGGGACAGATGGAAAAGAAATCTCGGACGACGCCTGGAGCGAGGAGTGGAACCGGTCCATCGGCTTGATGTTGAACGGACAGACGCTGCAGGTAATGGATGACGAGGGCCATCCGGTCGTCGATGACAGCTTTCTGATTCTTGTGAACGCGGCCGCTGAGGGAGTTGAGTACGTATTGCCGGAGCCGCCCGATGGTAATCCGTGGAGACAGGTGCTGGATACGGAGAACATCGAGAATCCATTCTTGGAAGCTGCGGCGGAAGAGAAGGTCATCCTGGGCGGTCGGTCGATACGGGTGTATTCGGACAGCAAGGAAGACAAGAGCACGACTCCAGTGCGCCGTAGGTTGGCCCGGACGCTGTAGGCGATCACCGGCAAGAATAGAGGACGCCCAAAGCGAATGATCGCGCGGGCGTTCTCTTTGGTCTAAACACGATAGCAAGCTAAACTTGCAAGTTTAACTTGCTACTTGCTATAGTGAGGCGATGGCACGACGAAACATTGACGTGGACGCTGTCGACTTCAGCCAGGCGATAGGGATGTTGGTGCGCCGTTCTCGGGCAGTCGCTACCCCCGACGAGCTATCGTGGACGGAGACAGGGGTGCTGAAACGCCTCGCCCGCGATGGCCCCATGACGACGGCCGATCTGGCGCGAGCACAGGGCATGAGGCCGCAATCCATGCGGACCGTTCTTGCCTCGCTTGAGCAGTTGGACATGGTGGAACGCAAGCCGCACGCCACCGACGGTCGCCAGGTAAATATTGTCCTGACCGCAAAAGGGACGGCTGCGCAAAAGCGTGCCGGCGATGCGAAGCGCACCTGGATCGCACAGGTGATTTCCCGGCTGGACGCACAGGAGCAGGAGACGCTGTTCGAGGCGGGCAGGATCATCAAGCGCCTGGTGGAGAACGAAAGAGTGTAGCGGACGAGGTTGTCGATACGAAATAGGTTGGCCAGGCTGGAGTGGAGAGTGAAGGCAACGGATGAACGCGACGCACTCGCGGAGGAGGCGAGCCCGGCAGGAAAGTTTTCGCACGCCTGGCGGGCGCTTCGGCATCGCAACTTCAAGCTGTTTGTCAGCGGGCAGAGCATCTCGCTGATCGGCACGTGGATGACGCGGCTGGCGACGAGCTGGCTGGTCTGGCGGCTAACCCATTCAGCGCTGCTGCTGGGCGTAGTGGGATTCGCGGGGCAGATTCTCACGTTTGTGCTGGCGCCATTCGCTGGCGTGCTCATCGAGCGGATGGATCGCAGGAAGCTGCTGGTGTGGACGCAGGTGCTGGCCGGAGTGCAGTCGCTTGGGCTCGCGGCGCTGACGCTGGCAGGCGTGATTACGATTCACGAAATCATTTTTCTGAGCGCGTTGCAGGGATTGATTAATGCATTTGATATGCCAGGACGCCAGTCGTTCCTGATGCAGATGGTGGAGGACAGGGCGGACCTCGGCAATGCGATTGCGCTGAATTCGTCCATGGTGAACGTGGCGCGGATGGTGGGGCCAGCGCTGGCGGGGCTGGTGATTGGCGCTTGGGGCGAGGGCTACTGTTTTCTGATCGACGGGCTCAGTTATATCGCGGTTGTGGCGTCTTTGGTGATGATGAACGTGAAGCCGATGGTGATCCATCGCGCGGGCTTGTCAATGTTAGAGCAAATGAGAGAAGGCTGGACCTATGTGAGCACTTTCCGGCCAATCCGAACGATCCTGCTGCTCTTCGGGCTGTTAAGTTTGATGGGTTGGCCGTTCATGGTGCTCCTGCCGGTGTTCGCGTCGAGGGTGCTGCATGGAGGTCCGCACACGCTGGCGTTCCTGACGGCGGCAAGCGGGATTGGCGCACTGGCGAGCGCGGTTTCACTGGCGCTGCGAAAGAGTGTGCTGGGGCTGACGCGGATGATTCAGTGGTCGGCGGCGATGCTCGGTGCAGGGCTGATTCTCTTTGGGCTGAGTCACGTGCTGTGGCTGAGTATGGTGATGCTGCTGATGGTGGGATTCGGGTTGATGCAGTGTGTAGCCGCGAGCAATACCGTGATTCAGACACTGGTGCCGGAGGACAAACGCAGCCGCGTAATGAGCTATTACACGATGGCGTTTGTGGGGATGGCGCCGTTCGGGAGTCTGCTGGCGGGTGGCCTCGCGCACTATCTGGGAGCGCCGCATGCGGTGATGATTACCGGTGCGGCGTGCGTGCTGGGATCCGTGTGGTTCGCGTTCGAACTGCCGGCGGTGCGGCAGGTGATGCGGCCAATTTATATCGAGATGGGAATTTTGCCGGTGGTGGAAGAGCAGGCCTAGGCGGCGGCGTGCTCATTGAGAAGGTCGACGAATACCTGAAAGCCGCGGCTGGTGGCGAGCGTGAGGGCGGTTTCGGCCTTGTTATTTTCGAGGCTGGGATTTGCGCCGTGGTCCAGCAGGACGCGGCCGACAGGGGCATCGCCTTCGACAGCTGCGAGCATGAGCAGGGTCCAGCCGTTCTGGTTGGCCAGGTTGGCGTCAAGGCCGGTGGCGAGGGCGGCGCGAAGTGCGGGCTCATCGCCGCGTTTGATCAGGTTTTGTGCAGCGCGATAGTTCATTGACCTTATGTTACCCGTTCCCGCCGCCAAGTTCATGTCTCGCGCCTGAGAACGCTGCCGTTACTCCGCCAGGTGCTGAGGTTTTTCGCCAAAGTGCTCGCCGAAGACGAAGCGTTCCACGAGCATGCACAGGATGTGCTCGAGGGCAAGGTGCGATTCCTGGATGTTCATAGTGGTTTCGGATGGAACGATGACGTTGATGTCCGAGATTTCCTTCATCGCGCCGCCCTTGTTGCCGGTGTAAGAGATGGTGTGGACGCCGAGATTCCGCGCGCACCGGAGGGCCTTGATACAGTTCTTTGAATTGCCCGAAGTGGAGATGGCGAGCAGAACGTCGCCGGTCTGGCCGAGAGCTTCCACCTGGCGCTCAAAGATGTGGTCGAAGTAGTAATCGTTGCCGACGGCGGTGAGGATGCTGGTGTCCGTGGTGAGCGCAATTGCGCGGAGGGCAGGGCGGTCGATGGTGAGGCGCGCAACTAACTCCGCGACGAGATGCTGCGCGTCGGCAGCCGAGCCTCCGTTGCCGCAGACCATCAGCTTGTGGCCGGACTTCATGGCGTCCGCGGTGAGGCGAGCAGCGGCGACGACGGCGTCGTGGATGCTCTCGTCCCGAAGGACGCGGGTCATGGTGGAAATCGATTGAGCGAGTTGGCGTTTGACGAGGTCGGTCATGGTGCGGTCTCCCGGAGGGCACTGATGGGATGTAATCCTGAACGTGCGCAATTATAGGTTGCAAAAGCTTAGATGCGCGAAAGCGATACATCAACCGGCGATGTATCGCGGTCAGCTTTGTAGCGAAGATAGGCGTCGTCCCCGATAACCTAGGCCCCGCGTGGCGGGGGGGAGATATCAAGGTGGTTTGTGTCTTCCAACGCTTCAACAGAGTGGGGAAGATTGGCGGGAATGACCAGGATTTCTCCGGCGCGAACGATCTTTTCGCTGATTGAACCTTCTTCGCCAAGAACGAACTTCAGGGCTCCCTCTTCGACATACGCGATCTGCTCGTTGGGGTGTTGGTGACGCGGGATGACATTGCCTTTCTTGAGCACAATGCGTGCGATCATCCGTGCTCTCCTTTGACGTACTACCGTGTGAGCAGAGGATTGCGCTGTGTGACGGCGATGCCGGACCAGCAGGTTTGAAGCAAACCTTCAGACATATTCAAAGACTATCGCAAGGCGTGAGCCGAGACATCCGACAGAGAAAACGGGTGTTGTAAAGTAGGGGGAACTGAACAAATCTACAAGTCGCGAGTATCACCTTGCTCGCCTGTCGATAATACTTCCGTGCGCCGGGCGCGTGCAGGGATCAGCACACCAGTTATTTCTGAATCCGATGAGGATCACGAACATATGGGTTGGATGAAACGATATTCCCTTGGGTTTTTGGATGGACGGCGATTGCGCGAGGCCGCGCGTTTCGTGATGGGCCTGCTGCTTTGTTGGGGCATGGTGGCAGGAATGTCGGTGGCTCAGGCGCCAAACCCCTCGCAGGCGGACAGGATAGCGACGTTGGAAAAGAGTGTCGCGCAGAACGCCGCCGCAGCCGCCAAAGCGCAGAGTGCCGGTGACAATGCGTGGATGCTCACGAGCGCTGCGCTGGTGTTGATGATGAGCGGACCGGGCCTGGCGCTGTTCTACGGCGGACTGGTGCGGAAAAAGAACATTCTCGGAACGATGATGCAGACGTTCGCCATGATGGCGGTGATCACGGTGCTGTGGGCGCTGGTGACGTATTCGCTGGCGTTTGGGACAGGCAACGCGTTCATCGGCGGACTGCACAATGTGTTTTTGCGCGGAGTTGGACTTGATCCCAATCCGTTCTATGCAGCAACCATCCCGCTGCAGACGTACATGATCTACCAACTGATGTTTGCGATCATCACGCCGGCGCTGATTACAGGAGCCTTTGCTGAGCGGATGAAGTTTTCGGCGATGCTGGTGTTTATGGTGCTGTGGGCGATCCTGGTGTATTCGCCGATGGCGCACATGGTGTGGGGTGTCGGCGGGTTTCTGAACGCAGCTGCCGTCGGAACGGGCGGTTTGGCGGGGCGTTTTCCGTGCTTGGACTTTGCCGGCGGCACGGTCGTGCACGTCACCTCGGGTGTGAGCGCGCTGGTAACGGCGTTGTACCTGGGCAAAAGACTTGGATTTCCTCAGAAGGCCTTCATGCCGCACTCGGTTGTGCTGAGCTTTATCGGCGCGTGCCTCTTGTGGGTAGGCTGGTTTGGCTTCAATGCGGGGTCAGCCCTGGCGGCGAGCGGGCTGGCGACTTCGGCGTTCGTGGCAACGCATTTTGGGGCGGCCGCGGCGGCGATCGGGTGGTCGGCGGCGGAGTGGCTGCGCAATGGAAAGCCTTCCGCGCTGGGCGCGATCTCGGGCGCCGTGGCAGGATTGGTGGCGATCACCCCGGCTTCCGGCTTTGTGACGCCGATGAGCGCCTTGGGTATTGGCCTGATCGCTGGCGTCTTCTGCTTCTGGATGGTCGTCGTGGTGAAAAATATCTTTGGCTATGACGATTCGCTGGACGCGTTTGGCGTTCATGGAGCTGGGGGGACGCTGGGAGCGATTCTGACCGGATTTTTCGCGCGTTCGGTGGTAAACCCTATCTTTGGCGCAGGCAAGGCAACGGGCTTCTTTGAGGGTAACCACGATCAAGTTCTCAATCAATTAATCGGTGTGTCAATTGCTTGGACGATTTCCATCGTTGGTACGCTGATAATTCTCTTTGTAGTTGATAAGCTGATTGGCCTGCGTGTAAGTGAAGAGGACGAACGCGCAGGACTCGACTTGTCGCAGCATGGCGAAGAGGGCTATGACTGGGAGGGTGGATAGGCACGGTATGCAGGAAGGAACGAGAGGCAGAGATGCAGAAGATTGAAGCAATCATCCAGCCGTCCAAGCTGGATGCAGTCAAGGATGCCTTGGTAGAAGCCGGGATCTCCGGAATTACGATCTTTGAGGCGCGCGGACACGGCCGCCAGAAAGGCCATACCGAATTTTATAGAGGGCGCGAATATGCAGTCGACCTTCTGCCGAAGGTCAAGCTGGAGCTGGTTGTGGCCGACGAGATGAAGGATAAGGCTATTGATGCGATCATCAGCGTGGCGCGGACAGGGCGCATTGGCGACGGAAAGATATTTGTTTCGAGGATTGATGAAGCCATAAGGATTCGCAACGACGAGCGCGGAGAGATCGCGCTGTAAGGGGTGCAGCGACGAACCGACTATCAAACAACGCGAACGACGGCGGCGCTGGGATGAACCCAACGCCGGGGGGCTCGGCGCGCGGGATCTATGAAGGTCGGATGGCGGAGATTCGCAGCAACTTCGAATCGAACGGCAATGGCCTGCAGGCTGCGGCAGCGCGTTCGGCATTGGTCGATGGCTTGGTGATGCAGTTCTGGGACGACCAGGTCGCGGCGAACCCGAAGCTTGCCAATGGCGTTGCTGTTTGCGCGGTGGGAGGATTCGGGCGAGGACAACTCTTTCCTTACTCCGACATTGACTTGATGTTTTGCATCGACAAGACCGCTGAAAAGCAGGTCAAGGAGCCGATTCGGCTGGTCTCCCAATCGCTTTGGGACTGCGGGCTGCATGTTTCGCTGGTGACGCGGCCGCCGCGCGAGTGCGAGCGGCTCGATCCGGCGAACCCGGAGTTCGCGCTGGCGCTCTTGGACCTTCGACCTCTCGGCGGTGATACAGAAGTCTATGCCCGGCTCAGCGAGAAATCGGTTGCAAAGCTCCGCTCGCGTGACGCTAAGGCGATAGGGATCGAGTTGGCAAAACTCACCAGCGAGCGTCACGCGAAGTTCGGCGACACGCTGTTCCATCTGGAACCAAACATTAAGGATTGTCCGGGCGGCCTGCGGGATGCGAATGTTCGGCAATGGCTCCAGCGGATTCGGTTCGACAAGAGCCAAGGAAGCGCGGCCAGCGTGGTGACTTCCAGCCCGAGTGCAGAGGAGTTCCAGGAAGCCGTCGAGTTTCTGGCCGCGGTGCGCTGCTTCCTGCACTATCGCCATGAGCGCGACGACAACACGCTGGATTGGCAGGCGCAAGATGCGGCTGCGAAAGAGGGAATCGGCCTCATGGGACGCGGCAGCGTCGATCCAGGGTATTGGATGAGGGTCTACTTTCGCCATGCGCGCGTGATCGAAAAGTGTCTGCTGCGAGAGGCGGAAAGCGCGGCCCTGCATGTGGAGATTTCGACGGCTACACGACGGATACGCGTGCCGGCCGAAGCCGGCTTTCAGATCAAGGCCGGTGTATTGGATTTGAAGGAAACCTCGGCCAGCGGAATCGACGCTGCCCATGATCCGGAGGCGGTGCTCGCGGCCTTCCGGGCGATGGCGGAGAGTGGCGCGAGGCTGTCGCAAGCCAGCGAAGAGCGAATCGCAAACGCAATCCCAAGACTCTCTTCGAACCTCGAGGAGGGGCCGAAACTATGGCGGCAGCTATGCCGGATCCTGACCGGTCCGCGTGCGGGGCAAGCTCTACGCGCCATGCATGCTCTAGGCATACTGGAGCTGATTCTGCCGGAGTTCCACGGGATTGATGCGTTGGTGATTCGCGACGCCTACCACCGCTACACCGTCGACGAGCACACCTTCGTGCTGATTGACACCCTGCACGGCATGAAGGCCGAGCCAAAAAAAGATGCGCGCAAGGAGGTAGAGGAGTGGCGGGTGAAGTTTGGCGCCATCCTTGCCGAGCTCCAGAATCCCGGGCTCCTGTACCTTGCAGCGCTTCTGCATGACACCGGTAAGGGGCGTGCGAGCGAGAATCACGCGGCCGAGAGTGCGGCGTTGGCGCAAGGTGTCCTCAGCCGGCTGGAGATGGACGCCTACGACTCCGGTGTCGTCATGCGGTTGATCGAAACGCATCTCGAAATGTCTGCGGCGATGCGGCGGGACATCTTCGATGCGGAGACGGTGCGCGCCTTCGTGGGGAAGGCGCAGACGCATGAGTCGCTGCGGATGCTGGCCCTGTTCACCTACGCGGATATCGCAGCGGTCAATCCTGATGCGCTGACTCCGTGGAAGGCGGAGAACCTGT
>Ga0302319_10023147_pt1 | contig 11112 bp, 10 predicted proteins | sample Bog_T0_2_FD_203319 | JGI IMG/M metagenome (GOLD analysis project Ga0302319, IMG submission 203319) | Peat permafrost microbial communities from Stordalen Mire near Abisko, Sweden - Bog_T0_2 | ecosystem: Environmental > Terrestrial > Soil > Wetlands > Peat | place: Sweden: Abisko, Stordalen Mire...
TCAGTGATTGTTGCAGAGTTGACGACAAAATTAATCCCAAGCGGTGCAATAGTGCGCACGAGATCAAGTCGAGAGCGAAGTGCTACGAAGGATCTTCCGCGCATCCTTTCGTACGTTGAGCCTATGCCATCGATACTAACCCGAACAAAGTGTATGCAACCCTTTAGCAGGCTGCTGAAAAATTGATGTACACGGCTTATTTCCTGTCTCTCTCTGCTCTTCTTCTTTATGTGCAGGGGGCTTTAGGTTATGTCGGGAACCCTGTTCCGAGTTTCGGTGATGCACGCCTCCTGCAGCTTAGCCGGGTTGAACCGCCGCTCGACTCAGGTTCCGCATACGTACCAGGTTGTAAGCGGCACAGGCGAAGGTGAACACCCAGTCCACCTTAAAGATCCCGCGATGGCGCACTTTCCGCAGCAGCGCGATCGTCTTCAGCCATCCAAAACATTCTTCGATGCGCTTCCTCTTTCGTTGGCTGATTCCATAGCCGGCGTGGCGCGTGGTACGTGCGTCGATGGCGCTCCCGCCTCTGCGCCCATCATTTTGCGCCACGTGCGGGGTTACTCCCAGATGGCGGCATTCGGCCACGAAATCCGCAGTGTCATATCCCTTGTCCCCGCCCACGGTCACTGCCTTCGTACCAGGAATCTGCTCCAGCATGACCAGCGCTGCGTGGCGCTCCGCTGTCCCATTGGCTTGGAATACTTCTGCGTCCACGATCAATCCGTTTCGGTTCTCCACCAACAGATTCCCGCTGTAACTCAACTTGGCCTCCTTCCCAGGGCCCTTGCGTGCCAGTTGGGCATCAGGATCGGTCTTCGATGCATGCGTCTCATTGCTCCGACTCTCCCCGTGAAAGTTCACCGTGGGGTTGCCAGGATCGTCCGGCGGCGGAGTCTTTCGATTCTTCCGCTGGAAACTCTTCGCCCCCGCCCATGCTTCCAGCAACGTCCCATCCACCGTGAAGTGCTCGTCCGAAGTCAGCCCCTGGCTCCGTGCTCGCTCCACCACTTGTGCCAGAAACTCTTCGGCCACCTCGGCCTCCAGCAACCGGTCCCGGTTCTTGGTGAACGTGGTCGCGTCCCATACCTCTTCGTCCAAGTTCAATCCCACAAACCAGCGAAACAGAACACTGTAATCGATCTCCTCCATCAGCAGTCGCTCGCTGCGAATCGAATACAGCATCTGCAGCAACTGTGCCCGCAACAGCTTCTCCGGAGGAATCGAAGGTCGGCCGGCGCTCGCGTACATGCTGTCGAATCGTCGCGACAACTGGGCAAGTATTTCGTCCACCATCACCCGGATCGCTCGCAGCGGGTGATCTTTCCGCACCCGCGTTTCCGGCGACAAATAACTGAACATCTGACTCTGCTGATGATCTATGCCCCTCATCCCTCACTCTTAACACGACTCGCCTGTGGAACGGGAGTAGTTTTTCAGCAGCCTGCTAGGCCCTAGGCCGTAAATTGTCATTACGAGCGAACTATTGGCCACTCGCGCCGATTCGCCTTTGCGAATCGGTTTGCTTCGCTTGGGACGAAGCGCCTGGTTCTATCCGCGGTGTACGCAGTTCGCGATCCACTCCCCCGCTTCTCGCGTCCCCAAAGTTCCACCGACGTCCTGCGTAGTCTTCTTCTGCCGTACCGCCTCTAGCACGGCGGCTTCGATCCTCTCCGCTTCATTTGTCAGTTCCAAGTGCCGCAGCATCATGGCCGCAGTCAAAATCGCACCAAACGGATTCGCCAGATTCTTCCCCGCGATGGGCGGGGCGGAGCCGTGGACCGGCTCGAACATCGACGTCCTCCCGGGATGAATATTCCCGCTCGCGGCCATGCCCAGGCCACCCTGCAGCCCAGCAGCGAGGTCGGTGATGATGTCGCCAAACATGTTGTTGGTCACGATCACATCGAAAGGGCGCGGATCGCGCACCATCTGCATGCACAGCGCGTCCACATACATGTGCTGGGTCTCGATCTGGGGATGCTCGCCACTCACTTCTTTGAATACGCGCTGCCACAAACCTCCAGCGTGCGTCATGGCATTCGACTTGTCGCACATCATCACGCGACCGCGCGGCGAACCGTCAAGCTTCGTATTTCGCTCGCAGTACTCAAAGGCATACCGGATGATGCGTTCCACACCCTTACGTGTGTTGATGTCTTCCTGAATCGCAATCTCGTCCGGCGTGCCCTGCTTGAAGACTCCGCCGGCGTCGGTGTAGACGCCTTCCGTGTTTTCACGGATCACGACGAAATCGACGTCCTTGGGCTCGACGCCTTTCAACGGACACAGTGCCGCATCGAGCAGCTGCACCGGGCGCACGTTCGCGTAAAGGTCCATCTTGAAGCGCATGCCGAGAAGGATCTCTTTGGCGTGGATGTTGGTTTTGACCCGGGGATCGCCGAAGGCGCCGGCCAGGACGGCATCGAAGTCGCGCCCCAGCATGACGAAGCCATCGGGAGGAACTGTGGTGCCGTCGCGGAGATAACGGTCAGCGCTCCAATCGAATTCGCTGATCTCGACGTCGGCTCCCGATGCCTGGATCACTTTGAGGGCCTGGGGGATTACCTCTTGGCCAATTCCGTCCCCGGGGATGACGGCAATACGTTTCCTGGAAGGCTTTTGCGGGTCCACGGCAGAAAAGCTAACACAAGCCGGGCGGAATGAGTAGGTTGTCAATCGGTAGTTGGCGATCAGCAATCGGCAATGAATCGCGATGCCGTTCGCTATAATCAATACTTCGATGGCAACTACTCCACTTCAAGACGCTCTTCGCGCGCCGTCGGCGAACCAACCGGTGCGTGAGAGCGAGTACCGCGGAGCCACCACGGCGGCGCTCTTTTCCAACGTGCATGAGGAGTTCTCTGCCTTGCTCAACGGTTGTGGAATCTATGACCGGGGCTTCCGGGCGAGGATTTCGCTCACGGGAAGCGACCGCGTGCGCTGGCTGAACGGTATGGTGACCAACAACATTCGCGATCTTGCCGCCGGAAGCGGCGTGTATGCTTTCCTGCTTAATCCGCAGGGCCGCATCCTCGCCGACATGACCGTCTACAACCAGGGCGATGCGCTCACGGTCGAGACGGATCGCAGCCAGGTCGAGAAGATCATCGCCACTTTCGACCATTACATCATCATGGACGACGTGGAGGTAACGAACGTCAGCGAGCAGGAGACCGCTCTGGGGATGGCAGGCCCAAAGTCCCGCGCCATACTGAACGCCGCAGGGATCGAAGTTCCGGAACTGAAGCCATTGCAGATGATCACGCCGAAGTGCGACTGCGACTGCGGCTGCGTGGAGTGTACGGTCGTGCGGGGTGAAGATGCGCAGCGGGAATCTTACGAAATCTGGCTTGCACCCAAGGATGTTTACAAGACGTGGAACGCGCTGCTCGCCGCCGGGGCAACGGCTGTAGGGAGCGAGGCGCTGGAAATGCAGCGTATCGCGGCCGGCATCCCACTTTACGGCGTGGACATTCGGGAGCGCGATTTGCCGCAGGAAACGGAGCAGATGCGCGCCCTCAACTTCAACAAGGGCTGCTATGTAGGGCAGGAGATTGTGGAGCGCATTCGCTCGCGCGGCAACGTGCATCGCAAGTTTGCCGGCTTCCTGATGGAAGGCGCAGCGGCAATCTCGACGGGCGAGAAGATCGTCTCCGGCGAAAAGGAAGTGGGGGAAGTCACCAGCAGTGCGGTTCTACGCACGCCCTCCGGTGAGCGGACGCTTGCCTTGGGCTATATTCGGCGCGAGGTTGGAGTGCCGGGGCGCGAGGTGACGATTGGCGCGCTCAAGGCTACCGTGATTCAATTGCCGTTGGAGAGCGCCACTCTTAGACAGGCGGAGGACTCGCTGCTGCACCACGCGTAGGAAAAAGCTTTTGGCCCGAAGGTTGCCCGAAGGACGCGAAGAGAGCTTCATCAGGATTTCCGGAGAGAGACTTATAAGGACAGATGCTATGGCTGAGAAGAGGCAGGAGTCAGGTTTCACTGTAACCGACCGTCGCTTGTTCACCGAAGACGGAGAGTTACGCAAAGATGTTCTCGAGGAAGTAGAAGCACCCAAGGCTGCGGCGCCTCATGCGCCCGCTCCACCCTCAAATCAAACCGCGGCCGTGGAAACTGCTCCCGCTGCCAACTCGGTGGTGGCGTTTCCCGCGGAAGCTGACGGGATGTTGGGGCAAGGCATGCCCGCAGCCCCTACTGCGGCCGAGCAGCAGGCACAGGCCGATGCTTACCGGAAATCGTCTGACGCGCTGGACTCGCGGGTGGAACTGAGCGGGCATTCCGCCAAAGAGCTTGAGATGACCTTTGAGCGCTTCTTGGCGTCCTTGTACATGACCGCCATGCTGCAGCTGGGATTGATGCATCAGCAGGGAGAAGAGCCTCGCCTGGACATTATCGGAGCACGCCAGACCATCGACACGCTCGCCCTGCTGGCAGAGAAAACCAAGGGCAACCTGACTCCGACCGAAGAAGCTTTTCTGCAGAACAGCCTCTACGAGGTGCGTATGGCCTATGTGGAAGTGACCAACGCACTCTCGCGTCCGCCGCAACCCGGCCCCGCAACGGGAACCAAAGGACGATGACGGTTTCGCACACACGTCAAGTGGTGCAGGCTCGCTCATGAAGGCCACGCTCACAGTACTGGGCAGCGGCACGTCCATGGGCGTGCCTACGCTGGGCTGCGACTGCGCGGTCTGCAATTCCACAGATCCGCACGACCGCCGCACTCGTCCTTCGGTGATGATCGAGTATGCGGGCAAGGTCGTGCTCATCGACACCGCGCCCGATTTTTACGCCCAGGCCATCCGCGAACGAATCAATCGCGTGGACGCGGTTCTTTACACGCACACGCACGCCGACCACATTCTGGGCATCGACGATCTACGCCCGCTCAGCTACCGTCATAAACCGGCGAAGTTGCCGCTTTACGCGCGTCCTGACGCGGCAGCCTTTCTGCGCAGGATGTTCAGCTACATCTTTGATTCCGATTACAAGTACGGCAGCTTGCCCCAACTGGAGTTGCGTCCAATCGACGGACCAGTGGAACTTTTCGGGGCACTCTTTGAGCCGGTGCGCTTGATTCATGGCGAGACGGAGATTTACGGCTATCGCTTTGGAACCGCAGCGTATCTCACGGACCATAGTGAAATTCCGGAGGCATCGTTCCGTCAGTTGGAAGAGCTGGACATTTTGTTTCTGGATGCTCTGCGGCATAAGCCGCATCCCACACACTCGACAGTGGAGAATTCTCTGCGCATTGTGGATCGCGTGAAGGCGAAGCGGGGATTCTTTACCCACATTTGCCACGATTTGGCGCATGAGGCGACGAACGCCACCCTGCCGTCGCATGTGCGGCTGGCCTATGACGGAATGAAGCTGGAGTTCGAAATCTAGGAGCGGCATCGGACCTCAGACCACGGACCTCCGCCGAATTGAGCAGCTGATCGCGGAATCTTGAAGATGACAGCACTGAAACTGAGGTCCGACGTCCGAGGTCCGACGACGTCCTTGGCTGGTATGCAGGTTTTTCACAAACTCGACGACGTCCCGGCGGGGTTTGGGCCGTCGCTGGTGAGCGTGGGAAACTTTGACGGGGTACACCGGGCCCATGCGCACGTGCTGGGCGAAATTGTGCGGCGGGCGCGGCAGAGCGAGGCTAAAGCCGTGGCGGTGACATTTGAGCCGCATCCGGCGCGTATCCTGCGGCCAGACTCGGCGCTCAAGCTCCTCACTCCATTGCCGGAGAAATTACGCTTGTTGGAAGCAACGGGCATTGATGCGGTGCTGATACTGCCTTTTGGGCGCGATCTTTCGCTGATGACGCCACGCCAGTTTGCCGAGCGCATTCTCAAGAAAAAGCTGCATGCACGCGAGGTGCATGAAGGCTATAACTTTCACTTCGGGCACAAGGCTGCGGGCGATGTGAGTCTGCTGGCGCAGCTTGGGCAGGAGATGGACTTTGAAGTGAACGCCTATCCAGAGCAGAAACTGCGCGGCGAGCCGGTTTCCAGCAGTCACATCCGCAAGCTGCTGAACGCGGGCCGGGTAAGCCGGGCGCGGCACTTGCTGGCGCGACCGTTTTGCATATTGAATGCGCCGGGACGCGGGCGCGGGCTGGGATCGAAGTACACCGTCCCTACTATCAATCTGGCGCGCTATGAGGAACTTGTTCCGAAGGATGGCGTCTACATTACGTGGACGCGGGTGGGGACTGAACGCTTTGATTCGGTCACTAACGTGGGCAATCGGCCGACGTTTGGGGCAGATTCGTTTGCCATCGAGACCCACCTGCTGGACTTCCATCCCATAGAGCTAACGCCGGAGAGCGAAGTTGAGATCTGCTTTCTCGATCGGCTCCGGGATGAGATCAAGTTTCCGTCGGTAGATGCACTCCGCGAGCAGATCGCGCGCGATGTGAAGAAGGCGCGCAGATATTTTCATCTGCTCAGTCGCAGACCGCGATAGGTGGTCTTCCTCGGCTCAGCCATTACTGGACCGTGAACGACCCAATAGTCGTGGCTGTTCCACCAGCATTCGTGATGGTGATGGGGCCGCTGGTGGCGCCGGTGGGCACGGTAATGCCGATGTAGCTCACGCTAAGCACTCGGAACGCGGCGCTTACACCGTTAAGACTGACGGCAGTAGTGCCGACGAAGTGATTCCCCTGGAGCAGAATCTTCGAGCCAACTTGGCCGCTTGAAGGGCGGAAGGCAATGACCGCAGGCGGGGGTGCGGGTAGTCCGGCATCGATGGTCCAGATGGTGCCATTGGTGACGTCATCCGTGGATGAGACTCCACCATTGCCTAAGGTAACGCCGTAGAATTTGCCATCGGCGGCTTGGATCATCCCTGCTGGCTGCTCACCGACCGTAGAGCAGTCGAATGTGAGACTCTGCAGAACTGATCCGGTTGTGTTCGCGGCGAAGGCGATGCCTTGGCCGCTGCAGTCGCCACCCAAGAAATCACCCCACAAATTTCCGTCCGAAGCCTGGAGGATGTTGCCGTCAAAAAAGTCGGCCGTGGAGAGGACGCTGAGCCTTTGATATTTGCCAGTGAGGCTGATCTGATACAACTCGCTCCCGGCCTGCAGACCGAAGAGTTCGCCCGTCGAGGTCATCGCGAGGCCACTGGTGGCGACGTTCGGGAGATTGATGTTGGGAGTATCGAAACCGTGCAAGATGGTGTACTTGTCCGTGGCCGGATCGAAACGGAAGACGCTGTTATAGGGCTTGAACTGTTCGCCAGCGACTGTGGTCCCATAAAAATTGCCATCCGACGCCTGCACCATGTTGTAAACGCCAGCGCCATCCGGCTGCGACTCCGTGTCGAAGGTGTGCAGGACCTTGAATGATCCTGTTGGAGTCATGCGGAAAAGCACGCTAGTGGGGGGAAGCGTTGGGCCGGTGGCTCCGTAGAAGTTGCCATCGAGCGCCTGCATGAGGAAACCTGGATTTGCGCCATCCGCGCAGGTCTCGGTCCCACAAAAATTATGGAGCGTCTGAATCACGCCGCTCTTGCTCAGTTTAAAGACCGTTCCGAAGCCGTTGCCACCGTTCTCCGAAGTCGTGCCGTAAAGAAAACCGTCTGTGCCTTCGACCACGCTTATCGGAGCGGAACCGTTCGGCAGGCTTCCGTTGGAGCTTTCTGCAAAGCTGTAAATCACCGAGATTTGTCCCGTTGGGGTGATCTTGAAGATCGTACCTTGGGCATTCAGTCCGGTGCCACCGCCAGCCGCCGCGCCGTAGAAATTGCCGTCGGAGCCCTCGATGAGTGAAATTGGAAAGTAGCCGTCGGCACAGACGAAGGATGCATTGCATGGGAAGTCGAACAACGCCGTAAGGGTAGGACTCGCGGTTTGCGCCGATGCACCCACTGCCATGGACAGGGCAGCGACGAGAACAACAACCAGGGGCCGAACTCGGTTCATGGATCTCCTTAAGAAGTCTCAAGTCTTATAGCCGATTGCGACTCCAAAGTTGTTTGAAAGATGTCAAAAGTTTGTTAAGAGGTAAGGGCTGAGAGTCGATGAGTCGAAGGACTCCAGATTGAATCCGGTGCGAACTAATGCGGCAGATAGCCTGATTCCATGGGCAGCTTACCGTCAACGCGCACAACGTTAATGGTGTTGTCGACGGAGCGGACATCCACGAAACCGACTGCGCCGGGTGTGGATTGCACAATCTTGAGAACATCGGCATCGGAGTCCACCAACTGGATGGAATCTTTGTGAGCTGCGATGAGCGCCTTCAACTCGGTCGGACTCATCTTGATCAGGCGCTGCAGCGTTTCGGTTTCACCGGCGGAGTCCTTGTGCAGAACTAAAACAACGGCCTTGCCGTCCGGCCACTTCTTGATCTCCGCCCGAAAAATCCTGGACAGGTGGACGGACGTGACGTTGCCAACGGTGTTGTCCTTGTTGACTACGACCGCCATATGATGGGCGAAACAAGGGGTGAGGAACGTCAGAAGAAAAGCAAGAAGTACGGCAACCCGCTGAAATCTCATAGACACATCCAGTTTCACAACATCGCTAGCTGAAGGTATCACGGCCTCAGCTTGACGCAACAAGCCTAACCAAGAATTGCCGCCGGATAAGTAAAAACATTGTCAAACCGCCAGTTGGGGTATCAAGGGAGAAAACATTAGATCCATTGCAAAATCGGAAATTGACAATTCCCACCTGCGCCGTACAATCCCGCCTCATGGCGATTGGGCCAATCCAAGTCATACGGCAAGCTACACCTGATCAGCGGCGGACGCTGCTGGCGGCGGCGCTGGGCTGGGCGCTCGATGCCTTCGATGCCATGCTTTATGCACTGGTGCTCGCGCTGCTGATGCGGGACCTGGGCATGAGCAAAACCACGGCCGGACTATTGGGTACGCTGACGCTGCTGGCGTCCGGCCTGGGCGGCGTGCTGTTTGGCTTTCTTGCCGACCGCATCGGGCGCAAGCGGGCGCTCATGGCGAGCATCCTGACCTACTCGCTGTGCTCGTTCGCATCGGGACTGGCGACCAGCATCGCGATGCTGGCTGCGGCGCGCTTCCTGCTGGGCCTCGGAATGGGCGGCGAATGGAATATCGGCGCCACACTGGTGGCCGAGACCTGGCCGACGGAGTTCCGTGCCAAAGCGATTTCGATGGTGCAGAGTTCGTGGGCGATTGGTTTTGCCGCAGCGGCACTGGTAGCAGGTCCGGTGGCGCGTTATTTCGGATGGCGCGCCGTGTTCTTTGTGGGGATTCTCCCGGCGCTCGTGACGTTGTGGATTCGGCGGGGAGTGCCGGAATCCCGGATGTGGCAGGAGAGGACAGAGCAAGTTCAGCGTAATGCAATTGGCAGAAGAGACACAGCAAGCTCCGTGTCATTGACTCGAGAAGGCTCGACCCACGAAGCCCGGAATCGAAACACGAACTTTTCAGTGATCTTTCGGGCGCCTTATGTGAAGCACACCTGCACGCTGCTGCTATTTAACTTCTTTTGCTTGTTTGCCTGGTGGGGGATTGTTCCAGTGGATCCCACCCTATTTGTCATTGCCCGTGCCGCAGGGCGGACGCGGCTTTGGCGTAATGGGCACCACTACTCTGCTGGTGGTGCTCAATCTCTTTGGGATGTTCCCGGGATATTGTAGTTTTGGCTGGATGGCGGATCATCTCGGACGGCGTAAGACATTTCTTATTTATAGCTTAACGGCAGCACTTCTGATTCCACTTTATGCCGCTGCGCGCGCGCCCATGGTGCTCATGGTGCTGGGGACGGTGGTAGCTTTCTTTGGGACTGGGATCTTCTCTGGTTCAGGGATCATAGGGAGCGAGATGTTTCCGACGAGCGTGCGGGCGCGCGCGCTGGGTTTCACTTACAACGGCGCACGAACGATGAGTTCAGTGGCGCCGCTGGTAATTGGGCGGGTCGGCCAGAGCAAAGGTTTAGCTGGGCGTTTTATTTGTGTGCGGCTGGATATCTGCTGGCCGCGCTGACTGCAACGCAATTGCCGGAGACGCGGGGAAAGCGTCTGGAATAAGTCAAGAATTCATCGCAAGGGCTGAGGATTGCCCTGGAGACCACCGAGAAAGGGACCGCCGAGAAGGACTTACCGCTTTTTGCTTTCTACTCGATCGGTTCCACGGCGACGACCTCTTTTTCCGCGCCTGCGCCTTCCGGGCGCTGCACGATCACGATGGCGGCGAGCACGAAAACAATTCCCAAGGTCTGGATCGGGCGCAGCACTTCTCCTAACAGCAGGGCGGCGAGAAGAATGGAGAACACTGGCTCCAGGCAACTGGCGATGATGGCGCGCGTGGGTTCGAGATGCTGCAAGCCGCGGAAGTAAAGGGAAAATGGTCCCAGCACCGAGATCATCGAAAAGGCGAACAGAAAAAGCCATTGTGCGGGTGCGTAGTGGGCAGCGGCAATCTTCCAGGGCGGGTTGACGATGAGCCAGAAGGCGGCAGCAGCCGTGAATGTCCAGACGAGCACGCGCCAGCGGTCGTAGCGCGCAAGAATGTGATGTCCCGCGACATTGTAGAAGGCGAAAGAGAACGATGCCAGCAACGCGGCGATCATGCCGTAGGAATCCAGTCGAAGCGCGGCGCCTTTAGCTCCGAGAAGATTGATAACCAGGGCGATTCCGGTGACGGTAAGCGCGACGGCAGCCACTTTTTGCGGCGTAAGTCGTTGCTGGCCGCGCGCCACCACATAGATCAGAACCCATACTGGGGCGGTGTATTGCACGATGATGGCGGTAGCGACGTTCGTACGTTGAATGGCGACGTAGTAGAAATAATTCGAGACAGCAACGCCGAAGATGCCAAGAAGGAGGCAGGAAGCAAGATCGCGCGCCGGCAGTTTGATCCGCTGCCAGCCCTTCGCCCCCACGAGAATCGGAAGCAACACCAGCAGAGAGAATGTAGTGCGCGTCTGGGAAAGAACAAGCGGATCAATGGGATGAAGAGAGGCATTGCTCAATAGCAGCTTCCCGGTAAAGACGGCGCGTCCCAAGGCAGCGGAGATTCCCCAAAGAAATGCCGCTGATGCGATGAAGAAATAGCCGCGCAAAGGATGTAAGTGTGGGCTTTTCTGATTTTTGTCTGGGATGATGAGCCTCACGAATCGCT
>Ga0302319_10023148_pt1 | contig 11112 bp, 5 predicted proteins | sample Bog_T0_2_FD_203319 | JGI IMG/M metagenome (GOLD analysis project Ga0302319, IMG submission 203319) | Peat permafrost microbial communities from Stordalen Mire near Abisko, Sweden - Bog_T0_2 | ecosystem: Environmental > Terrestrial > Soil > Wetlands > Peat | place: Sweden: Abisko, Stordalen Mire...
CGGCACCTGCAACTGCGAACTTACAGTGGATGCCGCCAGCACCGGATAGCTCACCGCACCGTTGCGGCCCTGCTGCACATTCGCGCCCAGCACGCTGATCAACGATCCGGGCGCCGCCGCGCGATCGCTCATATCGGCCCCGTTCACAATGCGCACTGCGCGTGTGCGGTGCGGCGCGGGCGTTTCGAAAACTCCGTATCCGTCGAGAGCTACGGTGAGCGTGTTATCGGGATTCAGTCGCACGTCCCAGGCCGCGGCCGCGGGCAAATCGCGCGACACCGCCTTCCATTCGGGCGCCGCCGGACCGGCATCGTTCATTGGAACATTGCCGGAAAATACGCCGCGATCCGTGGCCACGTAAACCACGCCCGCAGAGCGATCCGCCGCCATGCCATGAATCGGCGCCTGGGGCAGCGAACCGGTCACGTCGTCCCAGAACAGCCCGCCGTTAACGGTGCGCAAAAGGTGCGATCCCGCCGCTGCCAGAGCGGATTCGGGCCGGTCGGCATCTGCCCAGATCCGATCGATGGGAGCCGAAACTACGTGCGCCGCATCCGACCAACTCGCCCCGTTATCGCGCGAAACCTGCAGGGCGCCATCCCCGGTGCCGCCGTAAATCAAACCGCCCGCCTGCGCCGCCGCGTTGAAGAGCATCCGTGAGCGCGCCAGTAAAGCCAAACGCAGAGTGAGATCGGGGTCGATGTCTTCAGTGTGAACCCACGCGCCCGAATCGTAGTTGACGACGGTGGAATCCGCCAGCACCACCGTCCTTCGGTTCACCAGTTTGCGCGCCGTCAGATCCGGCAGATCGTCGTTCAAACCCCGCCACGAGAGACCGCCATCGAGCGACCGCCAGACGCCGAACCGATTCGCCGCGCTCAACTCCTGGGCATTGGCCGCTGACACCGCGAGTGCCGTAAATGCCCCGCCAATCACTGAGCGATTATTGAAACCGGTCAGGTTCAGCCAGCTCCGGCCATTGTCGTCCGAAGCGTAGATATTGCTTTCACCCACCGCATACAGACGGCTGCCTGCCGATTGCAGCCGGGCGTTCGCCTCCGGCAAATTGGCGGCGCTGGCGGATGGTGGTGTGGGCGGCGCAGTTTCGGTGGTGTTCAATCGCCAATGCTGAAAATCCGCCGTTTCGAATATCCTGCCCGCCGCCGTCTCTACCAGCAAGCGGTTGCCCGCCGGCGAGTACCAGACGTTGGTGACAGGTCCCCCCGCAGGGTCGGCAAGACCTTCGCCTACCGTGTATCCGGCGATTTGTTTCCAGGTTGAGACCGGCTCCCCTGCGCTTTGGGCGCGAGCCGCGGGTGACAGACCGGCCAGTACCGAAAATACCGCTAACGATACTCCGCGCCGGATCCGCACTGATGCTTTAGGTCGACACATGGTTCAGATGGACACACGTACGTGTCTCAATTCTACCCTGGTTCGGCCCCTCCCCGGAATGGAACCTTATGATTCCGGGCAGGTTGCCGATAAAAAAACAGATTGGCGACAAACTTTCATGCATGCTGGGTGCTAATCTGGATGTTATCTGTGGCACATTTCCGGCCAGGCATGCGTAACGGCCTTGCGCTCGCGGCTCTGTGGGTGGCGACGTGCGCGTGTCTGCACGCCCAGTTTCCACCGGATCCCGATGGAACTGCGAAGCTGACTGTTTTTACCGGACAGGTGTCGGTGTTGAAAGACGGCAGCGCATGGGCGCTGAATCTCGGCGATTCCGTACGTCCGCAGCAGGTCATCGTCACAGGCCCTGATGGTTATGCCCAGTTTAAAGTGGCCGACGGCAGCACCTTTGAAGTCTTCGCCAATGCCAAAGTCGTCTTCCGCGCCAATCAGGGCGACTGGCGGGATCTGCTTGAGCTCTGGCTCGGTCGAGTGCGCGTCCAGATTGAACATTTCGGCGGCCTGCCCAACAACAACAGAGTGCGTACTCCCAGCGCGGTTATTTCAGTACGCGGTACCGTTTTCGACGTCGAGGTGGAGGACGTCACCGATACTACTCTCGTAGTTGATGAAGAGGGTTCCGTGTCTGTTCGGCACCTCTTGAAACCCAGCGAGAAAGTTCTGATCGCAGGCGAATGGGTGCGCGTGTATCGAGACCAGGCGCTGGCCAAACAGATTGATAAGGGCGGGATTCTGGAGCGTGCCATGCGCGCGGCGACCCAGGTTGCCGTCGACGTGGCCAAACAGGCTCCCTCGGCTACCCACACCACAACAGTACCGCCAGTCACGACACCGGGAAGCAAGGGCCCCACGACTCCGCCGCCCCCTCCCCCGCCACCACCGCCGCCGCAGTAACCGCCTTTTCAGTGCTAGGCTGGGAACGGATGCGACTCCCGACTGCCTTTTTCGCATTTGCGTCGTTCGCTCTACACGCCCAGCAGCCACCCGCTCCGGCCATTGCCGCCGATCAGCAGATCGTGGTTATGTTCAACCGCCTCTCCCAGCACGCACTCAGGATTCAACCCATGCTGGAGCAGGTTCGCCCCGCCGATTGGGTATCGAAAGGCGCCGCCGAGACGTACGTCACGCAGCTCACCTCCGCGCGGCAACAAATCCAGGCCATCCAAACCGATCTGGCCGATCTCACCCAGCATCCCGACCACCTGCAGGATTGCCTGAAAGCGCTGTTTCGCATTCAGGGCTTCCACCGTTCGCTCGATTCCCTGATGGCCGGATTGCGCAGGTATCAAAACCCCGCCCTGGCGGATCTGATCGTGTCTGTCGCCGCCGAGGACCAGGCGGATCTGGAGCAATTACAGAACTACATCCTCGACCTGGCCAATCAGAAAGACCAGGAATACCTGGTAGTAGACCGTGAAGCGCAACGCTGCCGCGCCACCATTTCGCGCGAGCCGGCCCGGCGCGCCAATCAATAATCTTAAAAATATGCCTTTCATCTGCAGCATCTGTGAAGAAGAATCGACGCGTATCTGCGTTAGTTGCACCAAAGATACGTGCGGCAATCATCTGTGCGAAAAGTGCAATTGCTGCAGCGACTGCTGCAGTTGCGAAGTGACGCTCGATTACGGCGAAGAGCCCCGTCGAACCACGGCCCGCGACGCCATGCCCGTCCACAACGGGCATTCCGAGCCCGCCCCGCCCGAACTCGAAAGCTGATCGAAGCCACTGCGCTAAGATGCGATCTTGAACGATTATCTGCTTTCCCTGATCCTTGGCATCGTCGAGGGCCTGACCGAGTTCCTGCCGGTCAGTTCCACCGCCCATTTGCGCATCGCTCAGGCCCTGCTCGGAATCAATCTCGAAGACGGCTACTGGAAGATGTTCGCCATCGTAATCCAGCTGGGCGCCATCCTCTGCCTGCCGATCTTCTTCCACCGCCGCATTGCCAGTTTCTTTGAGACGTTTCCTAAGGGCAGGCGCGGCGACCGCACCTTCCTGACGCACCCGCTGAGCCTGACCGCAATTGCGTTCGTCTGCACGGCAGGCCCGTCGTTCCTGCTCAAGAAGGTGATCGGGAAGAATCTGGAAAACCTCGTGTTGATGGGAGCTGCGCTGCTGATCGGCGGCATCGTCATGTGGGTGGTCGACGCCCTCTACGGGTCGCATAAAGGAGGGACGTTCGAGGGCGCCGCGGCGGAAGAAGTCGAGGAAATGGGACTCGGGGCGGCCATTTGGATCGGCCTTTGCCAGAACCTTTCCGCAGTGTTTCCGGGCACCTCGCGTTCCATGGTGACCATCGCGGCGGGACAGATCTCCGGATTTTCGCGCACGGCCGCACTGGAGTTTTCGTTCCTGCTCTCGATCCCCACCATGATCGCCGCCACCGGATACGATCTGCTGAAGTACCTGCATCCCCCGGCTGGCGAGGCGACACCGGCCCACATCGATACGCACGGCTGGATCGTGCTCGCCATCGGATTCCTCGTCTCCTTCGTAGTCGCCTATGCGGTAGTGGCGTGGTTCATGAACTGGGTGCGCAACCGCGGATTTGTTCCCTTCGCAATTTACCGGCTGGTGCTGGGAACGGCCGTGCTCGTCTGGGCACTCCGCACCTGAGGTGTACGCAGTTGTACCTGGCGAAGCCCGGCATCCAGCCCTGAATTGCTAGGATGAGACTGGTGCGGCACAGCTATGCCACGACCATCCTCGCCCTCTGCTTGTTCGCCTCATGCCTGCCGGCGCGGGCGCAGATGCAATTTGAAGGTCAACGAATCGTAAGCGTCGCCTTCGTGCCGGAGCATCAACCGCTGCCAACCAGCGAAATTGCCAAAATCCTCCCGATCGCCCCGAACCAGACCTACCACGCTTCCGCGGTGCGCGCCGCCATTGAACGTCTCTACGCCACCGGCCGCTATCAGGACATTCAGGTAGATGCCAGCGAAGTCGGCGGTGGTGTAGGCATCACCTTCATCACCAGGAGCAGTTGGTTTGTCGGCCACGTCGGCGTCGAGTCGGACATCTCCCAACCACCCAGCGCGGGCCAGATCGTGAGCGCTTCCGGCTTCGACCTCGGCGTCCCCTTCGACCCCGGCCAGCTTTCAATCGCCGAGACCAGAATCCGCAAGCTGCTTACCGACAACGGCTACTTCAGTCCCGAGGTCTATCATCAGCTCGACTACGATACCGCCTACCAGCAGGTACGCATCACCTTTGTGATCTCGACCGGCAAGCGGGCCCGCTATGACACCCCAAAGATCACCGGCGACACGTCGGTGCTGACGGCAACTCAAATCGATAAAGCGACGGACTGGCATCGCTTCCTGTTCCCCGGCTACCGCGGGATCACGCAGAATCGCACGCGCTCCGGCATCGACCACATTCGGCTCAAATACCAGAACGCCAATCGTCTGCTGGCGACGGTGACCCTCGACAGTCTCGATAAAGAAGATACCGGCAAGAAAGGCCCTCCCCGCGCCGAGCCGCACATCACCGTCGATCCCGGCGCCATCGTGGATGTGGAGTTACAGGGCGCAAAGGTGAGCCGCAGAACTTTGAAAGAGAACGTTCCGGTGTTCGAAGAGCATACCGTTGACGCCGACCTGCTTACCGAAGGCGCGAGCAACCTCCGCGATTACTTCCAGGCGCGCGGCTACTTCGATGCGGAAGTCGAATTCAAACAGCAGGAAATCCGCAACGGCAAAACCGAGATCGATTACATCGTAACGCCGGGCGCGCATCATCGCTTTGTCTATCTGCAGATCGACGGCAACAAATACTTCGACCTCAAGACGCTCCGCGAGCGGCTGTTTCTGATTCCCAAATCGTTCGAGTTCCGCAACGGCCGTTACAGCGACGCTCTGCGCAAGCGCGACGAAGAGACTATTGCCGATCTTTACCGGGCGAACGGCTTTCGCGACGTCAAGGTCACGTCGCGAACAGTCGACGACTACAAGGGAAAAAAGGGCGACGAGGCGGTCTTTTTCACCATCGACGAAGGGTCCCAATATAAGGTTGCCGCGCTGCAGATTATCGGCACCCATAAACTCGATATCGCTAAGACGATAGACTCGCTCAACTCGCAAACCGGCCAGGTCTTCAGCGAATTCGACGTCGCTACCGACCGTGAAACCATCATCGCGGAATACGGCAAGAACGGCTTTCAGAACGCCACCGTGGAGTGGGATACCCAGCCCGGTCCGCTGCCGCACACGGTGGATCTGCGCTTCGTCATCGACGAAGGCGATCAGCAGTTCGTCCGTCAGGTGATTGCCACCGGACTCGAGACCACGCGCCCGGGGCTGGTCCAAAAGCGTTTCGATCTGAAGCCCGGCGACCCGCTTTCTCAAGCCGCCATGACCGATACGCAGCGCAAGCTCTATGACCTCGGCATCTTCGCCCAGGTCAATATGGCGATTCAAAATCCCGATGGCGAAGAGGATCAAAAGAACGTCCTGTATGACATCGAAGAAGCGCGACGCTATTCGATCACCACCGGATTCGGCGCCGAATTCGCCCGCATCGGCAGCGGCAACGCTCTTACGGATCTTGCCGAGCCCGGCGGCGCCACTGGCGTCAGCCCCAGGGTAACTCTCGACATGACCCGCCTGAATCTGCTTGGCACCGGCCAGTCGGTGACGCTGCAGAGCCGGCTTTCCACGCTGCAGAAGCGCGCGTCTATCACCTACTTCATTCCCCGCGTCTTCAATCTCACCAAGTTTGACGCCACGTTTTCGATTCTCTATGACGATACGCACGACGTGAATACCTTCCGTGCCATACGCCGGGAAGCGGCGGCCCAGGTCATCGAGCACTTTTCGAAATCGATCACCATGTTCTACCGCTTCAACTACCGGAAGGTAGGCGTCTCGGATCTGGCCATCAATCCACTGCTGGTGCCGTTGATCGCACAGTCGGTTCGTGTCGGCATCGGTTCTTTCAACTTTGTGCAGGATCGCCGGGACGACCCGATCGATCCGCACAAAGGCATCTACAACACCGTCGATGTGGGCCTCGCCACGAAGGCCTTCGGATCGCAGACCAGCTTCGTCCGCGTGCTGGCCCGCAACGCCACCTATTACAGGCTCGGGTCCAAGCTGGTGCTGGCAAGGGAGACGCAGTTCGGCGTCGAACCCGCCTTCAACGTCCCGCCCGGGACCGAGCAAACCACTGCCGAGCAGGCCGATGCCATCCCCCTGCCCGAGCGTTTCTTTGGCGGCGGCGGCAACACCCAGCGGGGCTTTCCGCAAAACCAGGCCGGGCCGCGCGACTTCACCACCGGGTTTCCGCTGGGCGGTTCCGCTCTCTTTTTCAACAACACGGAGCTGCGCTTCCCTCTCTACGGCGCCAATATCAACGGCGTCTTATTTGAGGATGCTGGCAATATCTACTCGAGCATCAGCCAGCTATCGTTCCGCACCGACCAGAGGAATAACGAGGACTTCAATTACATGGTCCACGCGGCGGGCTTCGGGGTGCGCTACCGTACACCGGTCGGCCCCCTGCGCTTCGATCTTGCCTACAGCATTAATCCGCCGAAGTATAGAGGTTTTCCGGGCAGCTACGTCCAGTTAGTGCAATGTTCGGAAGCTAATACATGCCAGGCGTCGGAGCAGGAGATCAGCCACTTTCAATTCTTCTTCTCCATAGGGCAGGCCTTTTGATGAACAGGATGCCCATGGCCGTCCTTTTGCTGACACTGCCCGCGGCGGCCGTGCTGGTGGACCGCATCGCCATCGCCGCCGGAAACAGAGTCATCACCGACAGCGAAATCGACCTCCGCATCCGCCTGACCGCATTTCAAAACGCCGAAAAGCCTGCCTTCACCCTCGCTGCCCGCAAGAAGGCCGCGCAATTGCTCATCGATCAGAAACTGGTGGAGCGCGAAATGGATGTGGGCCATTACCCCCGGCTGAGCGCAGAGGCGCGGAAACAGCTCCTGGCCAATTTCGCTAAGGACTATTTCAAGAACGATCCCGCTGCCATGCATCGCACCCTGCTCGAGTACGGGCTGACGGAGGACGATCTGGAAGCCGATCTGGCCCGTGAATCGGATGTCCTTACGTTCCTGAGTCTGCGCTTCCGACCGGCCGTGAGCGAGACCAACGCCAAGCTCGCCAACCAGCGAGCGGACGCCGATATGGACGCCTGGCTCGGCGATCAGCGCAAGCGGACGAAAATCGAATATCTCGAAAAGGAACTGGCTCCATGAGGCGTAGAGTGATGACCTCCGCGGGAATCCTGGCCGCGCTCCTTTGTGCAGTGGCCGGGATCGGCGTGTGGGCTGTGCGCAGCGGCTGGCTGTTGGAGAAAATCCGCCTGAGCCTGGTCGAACAGGCCGAAAGAGCCACGGGCGGGAAAGTGGACCTGGGCGCATTACGCCTCGACTGGCACGATCTCACAGTTGAGATCTACAGCTTTGCGATCCACGGAACGGAGCCGGCGGGTCAGCCTCCGCTGCTTGCCATCGATCGGGTTAAGGTGTGGCTCAAAATCGTCTCGCTGCTGGGGCGCGATATCGACGTCGATCGCATCGATGCGGAACACCCGCGCGCGCACCTGATCGTTCACTCTGACGGCACCACCAATCTCCCGCAGCCAAAGATCTCCCATAAATCGGTTACCGAAACCATACTCAATCTGAAGATCGCCCACTTCGATCTGCGCGATGGCGCGATTCTCGAAGAATCCCAGGACCGGGGCGCGCGCATGATTCCGGTCAGCGCGCATGGCGAGAACCTGAGCGCGCACGTCCAGTACGATTTCGCTCGCGCGCGTTACTCCGGCGACATTTCGCTCCGGCCGCTGCACGTCCAGTGGGACGGCATCGCGCCGCTGGATGTTCAGATCTTCGCCAGTGCGGCCATGGAACGGAACCAGATCCTGGTGTCGAATGCGACCGTAACGACAGCCGATTCCGGCGTTACCCTCAGGAACGTCGTGCTGAATAACTTCAATGCTCCGGTTATCGGCGCCCAATACGATGCCAGGGTTTCTCTCGCCGAGGTCAAGAGAATTCTCAAACTCAGTACGGGTCAGATGGGCACAGTCAACATAGCCGGCGAGGCGCGCTTTGTATCCGCGGGCGACTACCATGTCAGCGGCAACGCGCACGGCAGCGGCATCGCCTTCGACAATCTGCGCAACATGGCAATCGCCGGAACCTTCGACGTGGACCCACAGAAGGTCACGGTCGGCAATGCGCGGGTTAACGTACTGGGCGGCCAACTGCTGGCATCGGCCGAGATTCGCGGCTTCGATCAATTCCACGCTAATGGAAAACTGGAGCACTTCGATGCGAGGGAACTCGCAGCCCTGGTGACGAAGCACCGCCTGCCTTATGACGGCTCGATTTCGGGACCCTTCGAAGCTACCGGCCGGCTGCGCGATATGCGGCACGAAAGCATTTCGGCCGGTGCGCACCTGAGCATAGCCGGCGCGGTGCACGGGGACATCGCCGTGCATTACGACGCTGCTGCACGCAGGATTGAACTCGGCAAATCGTGGCTCGAATTGCCGCACACGCGCCTCGACGTTGCGGGCACTCTCGGCCAGCAGCTTCGCGTAGACCTCGAATCGCAGGATGCCGCCGATCTGGAACCGGCGCTCGATATGGCGTCGGGCGGGAAGACCATCCCCCTCTCTTACAAGTCTGCCTCGTTCACGGGCACCGTAAACGGCCCGTTGGACAATCCCCAGATCGCCGGTCACGCTGCCGCGGATACTCTCGCTTACCAGGGGCAGCAGATCGAATCGCTGGCGGCCGATTTCACGGCAACGCGAAACAATATCGCGGTAAGCAATGCAGCCATCGCCTCGAACGGTATCCATGGGCACGGAGCCGGCTCGCTTGGCCTCACTGACTGGACGCCCGTTGCGACGTCTCCCGTAACCGCCAATGTCACGATCGCCAACGCCGACCTGAGTAAGATTCTGGCGCTCGACGGGCACAAGGAGATTCCCCTCAGCGGGAACCTCAACGCCAACATGCAGATTACGGGCACGCTGGGCAATCCCGCCGGCACTGCGGACCTTACGCTGGCCAAAGGCCTCATCTACGCGCAGCCCTACGATTCGATCACCGGGCGCGTCCAATCTATCGGCGGCAATGCCCAATCCATGACCGGCTTGTTCGTCTCCGGCCCCAAGCGCGTCAACATCAGCGCTCGCTTCGACCATGCCGGTACCCAATTCCCGGCGGGTCAGCTGGAATTCAATCTGACCAGCAACACCATGCCGCTGAATCAGATCGCCCTGGTGCGCGAGCGGCAGCCCGACATCCACGGCTACGGCGAATTTCATACCAACGGCACACTGCGCATCAGCCACGACGCAAAGCACCAGATCCAATTCGATCTGCTCGATCTCACCGCTGATGCTTCGGCCAACGGCATCGAACTGGGCGGCCGCAATCTGGGCGACGCACACTTTACCGCGCAGACGAAAAATGGCGTGGTCACGGCGCATTTCGACTCGAACGCCGCCAAGGCCGTGATCCGGGGCGAGGGCACGGTGGAACTGACCGGCGATTATCCGGTGAACGGAAAGATCACCTTCACCGATGCCGGCCTGAATGCGCTGGCCGCGCTGGTCGTCAAGGAAGAAGACGCGAGCAAGCTGAACTTCGACGGCAGCGCGCAAGGCGACGTCACGATCACCGGGCCGGCCAGGAATCCGGACCGCCTGAACGCGATGATCAATATCGCGCGCGTGGAACTGAGGCCGTTGCCCGGCACGGACCTTGCGCGGGCAATACCCAACTTCGCGCTGAGCAACGACGGACCGGTGCGTATTGCCCTGACCGCATCGACCCTGCGTATCGAAGCCGCCCGCTTCAAGGCTCCCCAGACCGATCTCACAATCGACGGCACGGTGGCATTGACGCAGCATGCCCCTATCGATTTTCGCGTGCGCGGGGAGGTGAACGCGGCGCTCGCGAGCACATTCAATCCGGACCTGACTTCGTCGGGCGCTCTGACCCTGAACGCTACGGTGCGGGGCGGATGGCTGACGCCCGATTTCTCCGGCCGCGCCACACTGCGCAACGGCAACTTTCATTACGCGCAGTTTTCCAATGGTCTGAATAACGCCAACGGCGAGATCATATTCTCCGGCACGCGCGCCAACATCGAATCCTTCACGGCGGAGTCGGGCGGAGGCAAGGTAGACGCGAGCGGATTCGCCGCCCTCACCAACGGGCAACTGGCCTTTCGCATCGAGACGCGGACGCGTGGCGTGCGTGTACGCTATCCCGAAGGGGTCAGTTCCATCTCCGACGCCAACCTGACCTTCGCCGGCACCTCGCAGCGCAGTGAAGCTTCGGGCGTGATCACCATTCATCGTGTAGCTATCAATCCAAAGGCCGATGCCGCCACCATTCTGGCGGCGACCGCCTCGCCCGTGCAGACGTCCGCTCCGCGAACCGGCCTCATCGCCAACGTGAACCTCGATATTCAGGTGGAGACCGCGCCCGATGTGGAGTTCGAAACCAGCGTCGCGCAGAGCATTCAGGCCGACGCCAATCTGCGCGTTCGCGGCACGGCCACCAATCCCGCGCTGCTGGGACGCGTCAATATCACCGAGGGCGAGTTGCTTTTCTTCGGCAACAAATACACCATCAATCAGGGTTCGATTTCGTTCTTCAATCCGGCGCGCATCGATCCGATCCTCAACATCGATCTGGAAACCAAGGCGCGTGGC
>Ga0302319_10023149_pt1 | contig 11112 bp, 10 predicted proteins | sample Bog_T0_2_FD_203319 | JGI IMG/M metagenome (GOLD analysis project Ga0302319, IMG submission 203319) | Peat permafrost microbial communities from Stordalen Mire near Abisko, Sweden - Bog_T0_2 | ecosystem: Environmental > Terrestrial > Soil > Wetlands > Peat | place: Sweden: Abisko, Stordalen Mire...
TTCACAATGGCGGCTGGACACGGAATTCTCGACCAACTGGAACATATTGCAGTCGGATCGACCTATGGTCGTCCAGCTCTCGCCGAGCTCGAAGGTGAAGCCAGCTAAGGGTTCACTTATTACAACAAGTTTTGCCATGCGATTCGCAAATGATTTGCACTCTCGAATATCCTATAAAAGGGGCGTTTCTGCAATAAAAAAAATACACAAAATGCAAATCTTGAGACACTCCCGCTTTTTGGGACCGGCCCGATAAAACAAAAAAGCCTTGTTTTCCGACCGTCTCCACCCACTTTTCGACCCTTGATTTCATGAATTTTTTTGAACATCAGACTATACAAGCCCTGATGAATGTGGGATAAATCGGTCAAACACATTTATGAGCGAATTTCTTTCTGTTTGCCCGAAATGCCGGCAACGAATCCTCTGCGATACCGCTTACGTAGGTAAACGCGTGGCCTGTCCTTTGTGCTTGCAGGAGATCACCATGCCGGAAGCCCCTGCCGAAACCCCTGCCACATCACAATCTGTGCCCTCGCAACCTGGTTCTGGGCCGGCGCGGAAGGGGGCTTTCCCGGTTTTTGCGGTGGTGGCTGGGGCCGGCGTCCTGGCTGTGGCGGCCGGAGTTGGGATATGGATGCTGAAAAGCGGATCATCCAAGGCCGGGGCCTCGCCGGTAGCCATTGCCTCGCCAGGAGTGACCCCCACACCGGTTGTGGCGACGGTCAGTGTGGCAGCCAATCCCCAAACCACCCTCGTTACCATGGCGACACCAGTGGCCAAATTGACCACCGCAAGGCCAACCATGGCACCAGGGCCAAGACCCACACAACCATGATCGCGGTGGTTCGTTTATGCGCGAGTTTATTTCCATTTGCCCAAAATGCCGACAACGAATTCTCTGCGAGACCGCTCAATTTGGCAAACGCGTGGCCTGCCCGGTGTGTTTGCAAGAAATAACCCTGCCCGAGTCCCCCTTCGAAAGCCGTGCCACGACGCCGGCTTCCCACCCGGCTGCTTCTGCCTCTAGAGCACCCGCTCCAGTCGGAAAGCAAGGAGTTTCGTCATCCGTGGTGATTGTCGGCGCCATAGTCTTGGTCGTTGCTGCTGGAATAGGCGTGCGGGCCGTGAAAAAGGCGAGGTCTACCACCGGGGCGCCTTCAACCACCTCCCCATCCGCCGCCTCCCATCCAACCCTCCCGCCAACAGCAGCCTGTTCCATTTCTCTATCCACGTCGAAAGCGGCTCTATTATTGGCCGCAAGGCCAACCACTGCACAGCGGTGCCAGGCCGCTTTCCTATTCGGCACCCTCCGGGAATTATTTTCAAATCCCAGCCAGCAAGAAACCATTTCAAGATGCCCAGCGACCTTGAGACACGTGTATGAGTGAGTTCCTCTCTATTTGCCCAAAATGCCGTCAGCAAATCCTCTGCGACACCGCATATGTTGGCATGCGTGTGGCTTGTCCCTTGTGTTTGCAGGAGATTACCATGCCCGAAGCGCCTGTCAAAGGCCGGTTCTCGACGTCGGTCACCGGCCCAGGCGCTTCAGTTTCCCCGGAACCGTCGGCCTCGGCTGGAAAGCGAACGATTCCCCTATCCGTGGTGATTGCTGGTATCCTGGTCTTGATCTCGGTTGCAGGACTGGGAATATGGATGATAAGAAGCGAAGGCTCCAATTCCGAGCCATCGTCGCCGCCAACCTTGCCAAACAGCAACTTTCAGCAACCCAAGCCCGTCATCCCGGTGGCCGCTCCGCCAGTCCTGCCAAGGATCATCCCTTCGGCTGTCCCATTGTTGTCCGTCAGGCCTAGCATGCCGCCTGGGTCGAGACTGGATTCTGTGCAGGAGGCCACCATGCCATCGGAACCGAGCGAGGACTGTCGCGCTCTATGGACGTTTGATCAAGATGGCGGTTTCACGGCCATTGACAGTTCGGGCAATGGGTTCAACGCCACACTGGCGGGCGCCCACGCCATTTGGACCAAGGATGCCAGGGTTGGGGGCGGCGCCTTGAAACTATCCGATTCCTCCTATGCCGAGGCCGCCGGGCCGGTCGTCGACACCAGCCGTAGCTTCACGGTGGCCGCCTGGGTGAAATTGAGCGCGATTGACAAAATCAACTGCCAGACGGTTGTCGGGATAGACGGGACCAATGTGAGCGGGTTTTTCCTGCAGTTAAACCACCTGGCTGGGGATTGCTTTGCGTTCATCCGCTTGAACAAGGATCAAGATATTGCTCCAATCACAGCCAAAGCCCGATTCGCGCCCAAGTTGAATACGTGGTATTTTCTGGTCGGCGTATATGACGCCAGTGCAGGGATGATCAGTCTATATTTGGACGGAAAACTGCAAGAATCCGTGCCTTTTACCAGTCCGTGGCGGGCGGACGGTAAGACCAGCATCGGACGCGGCTTTTATTACAAACGCAATGTGGATTTTCTGAACGGCACCGTTGACGACACACGCTTTTACGCATCCGCCTTGACGGCGAAACAGATTCAAATCCTGGCCGCCAATTAGCACGCTGTCAGAGCATTGAATCACATGTATGAGTGAGTTCCTTTCCAATTGCCCTAAATGTCATCAGCGAATCCTCTGTGACACCGCCTTTATCGGCATGCGCGTGGCCTGTCCCTTGTGTTTGCAGGAGATTACCATGCCCGAAGCGCCTGTCAAAGGCCAGTCCTCGACGCCGATGACCGGCTCAGGCGATTCAGTTTCCCCGGAACCGTCGGCTTCTGCCGGAAAGCGAACGATTCCGCTATCCATCGTGATTGCTGGTATCCTGGTATTGATCTCGATTGCAGGACTGGGAATATGGATCATTAGAAGTGAAGGCTCCAATCCCGAGCCAGCGCCGCCGCCAGCCTTGCCATACAGCAACTTTCAGCAATCCAAACCCACCATCCCGGTGGCCACTCTGCCAGCCCCGCCAGTCCTGCCAAGGATCATTCCTTCGGCTGTCCCATTGACGTCCGCCAGACCTGCCCTGCCGCCAGGGCCGAGACCGGATTCTGTGCAACAGACCACTTTGCCATCGGACCGGAGTATGGAATACAGCGCACTTTGGACCTTTGATCAGGATGGCGGTATCACGGCCATTGACAGCTCTGGCAATGGGTTCAACGCTACACTGGTGGGCCCGCACGCGACTTGGACCAAGGATGCCAGGATTGGGGGTGGGGCCTTGAATCTGTCCGATTCTTCCTATGCCGAGGCCGCCGGGCCGGTCATCGACACCAGCCACAGCTTCACAGTGGCCGCATGGGTGAAATTGAGCGCAATCGACAAAATCAACTGCCAGACGGTTGTGGGGATCGATGGGACCAACGTCAGTGGGTTTTTCTTGCAGTTGAACCACGACGCTGGGGATCGCTTCGCGTTCAACCGCTTGGATAAGGATCAACATGTGGCTCCAACCATGGCCAAAGCCCGATTCGCGCCCGAGTTGAATACTTGGTATTTTCTGGCTGGTGTGTATGACGCCAGTGCAGGAATGATCAGTCTATACGTGGACGGAAAACTGCAAGAATCTGTGCCTTTTACCAGTTCATGGCGGGCGACCGGTAAAACCAGCATCGGACGCGGCTTTTATCGCAATGGCAATGTGGATTTTCTAAATGGCACCGTTGACGACGTCCGATTTTATGCATTCGCCCTGACGGCGAAACAGATTCAAATTCTGGCCTCCAAATAGCAGCCGGCCAGAGCATTGAATGAGATTTGTGAGCGAGTTCCTTTCCATTTGCCCTAAATGTCATCAGCGAATCCTCTGTGACACTGCCTATATCGGCATGCGGGTGGCCTGCCCCCTGTGTATGCAGGAGATCACCATGCCCGAATTGCCCGTCGAAAGTCTGGCCTCGACCACGGTTTCCGCCCAAATCGGTTCGGCGTCAAAGAAGCCATTGGGGGCTCCGGCGGGAAAGCGCTTGATTGCGGCGTCAATGATTGCTGGTGCTGCCGTGTTAATCCTCGTTTTTGGGGGCGGAATTTGGCTTCTTAATAGTCGCCTCAAGCCGGCGCCTCTGCCGCCACTCGTAACCGCTTCGCAAGCCACGCCACCGACCCAAACTCCAATCAACGCGCCAGCCACGCCACCATCAGCCCCCCCGTGGATCAGCACTCCGTCAGTCACCGTGGTCTCGCTCAGGCCAAGCATGGCCGCAGGTTCCCGGCCGGTTTCAACGTCACAAACCACGGTGATGTCAGAACCGAAGGACACCTGCCGTGCCCTATGGACTTTTGATCGGGTGAACGGGGTTATGGCCTTGGACGAATCCGGACACGGCAACAACCTTGCGCTGGTGGGTGACAATGCCTTGTGGACCCAGGCTGCCAAAGTCGGGGCCGGTGCCCTGAAACTGTCCGGCAGCAGTTATGCCGAGACCGCCGGGCCGGTGGTCGACACGAGTCGCAGCTTCACAGTTGCCGCCTGGGTGATTTTCAGTGCGATCGACAAAAAAGGTTGCCAGACGGTGGTGGCCATGGACGGGACCAAGGTTAGCGCGTTTTACCTGCAGTTAAACCATCAGGCCGGTGACCGGTTTGTATTCGTGCGCAGGGAAAAGGATGACGATGAGCTGCATATGAAGCCGATTTGGGCGAGGTCTGGCGCCGCCGTCGTTCGGAATGCGTGGTATCATCTGGCCGGCGTATATGATGCCGCCGCCCAAACGATCAGCTTGTACGTCAACGGCAAGCTGCAGGAGTCCACTCCTTTTACCAGAGCCTGGCAGGCGACGGGTAAGACCAGCGTCGGGCGCGGACTTTTTTCTCAAACCAACTCGGATTTTGTGAGAGGCACCATTGATGACGTTCGCATCTATGCCGCGGCCCTGACGGCCGATCAGATCCAGGCTTTGGCAGTCAAATGATCCCGTTCTGACTTGGCCAGCGTGCTGATGTAATTGGGCTTGCTGGCTTGCTGAATTCATCCATGGTTGTGGCGGCCGGGCAACTGCACAGCTGGACCCATCAAATTTCCTTTTCTTCAAGCCTTTTCCCGTTATGATGAAGTGCTCGGATTTGCAATTTGAAATTCGTCATTCATAAATGGACGCCGCACACATAAGAAATTTCAGCATCATTGCCCACATTGATCATGGCAAGACGACACTCTCAGACCGCCTTTTGCACCGGACTGGTACGATTGCCACGCGTGACATGGAGGATCAATTGCTGGATGCCATGGACCTGGAACGCGAGCGCGGCATTACCATCAAGGCGCATCCGGTGACGATGCACTATGTGGCCCGGAACGGCGAGACTTATGAACTAAACCTCATCGACACCCCCGGCCATGTGGATTTCGCCTATGAGGTTTCGCGCAGCCTCAGTGCGTGTGAAGGGGCGCTGCTGGTGATCGATGCGGCTCAGGGCGTGGAGGCGCAGACGGTGGCGAACTATCACCTTGCCGCAAAGCTAAACCTGCTCATCATCCCCGTCATCAACAAGATAGACCTGCCGCACGCCAATATAGCCCAGGCGAAACAGCAATTGGAGGAGGTTCTGGCCGTCCCCAGCGAATGGGCGATTCCCTGCAGCGCCAAAGAGGGCATTGGCATTGAAGAAATTCTTGAAGCCATCGTTGCGCGCGTGCCGCCCCCCCAACCAACCGGAGAACCGAGCTTGCAGGCGTTGGCCTTCGATTCTCTTTTTGATACCTACAAGGGCGTGGTCACGCATGTCCGCATCTTCAACGGCGAAATCAGGCCGGGTATGATGATCAAACTATTGCATTCCGGCAAAAGTTACGAGGTAAAGGAGGTGGGTAGCTTCAATCCGAAACCATACGCCCGCGAGAAGCTCCAGGTCGGTGAGACCGGTTACATTACGGCGAACATCAAAAGTGCGAGCGAGGTGAAGATGGGCGACACCATCACCGACGCGCGGAATCCCTCCGGCGTTTTGCCCGGCTTCAAGGAGATTCATCCAATGGTTTTTAGCGGGATTTATCCCATCAATACGGCGGATTACGAGCATCTCAAGGCCAATATCGCGAAGCTCAAGCTGAACGACTCGGCCTTCGTTTATAGCGCGGAAACTTCCGTGGCGCTGGGCTTTGGTTTCCGTTGCGGTTTTCTTGGCTTGTTGCATTTGGAGATCGTGCAGGAACGCCTCCGGCGCGAGTATGACATGGACATCATCGCCACGTATCCCAGCGTGGTTTACAAGGTAAAGCTCACCGACGGCACGCAAAAGGAAGTGGACAATCCCGCCTTCATGCCGGACGTGACTTATATTGATAAGATTGAGGAACCGATGGTGAAGGCGTTCGTGATTTGTCCGAACGAAAACATTGGCGACATGATGGCGCTGATTGCCGAAAAGCGCGGTAATGTGGACCACACCGAAACGCTCGACGCTAAGCGGGTCATGTTGACCTCGCTGATCCCGCTGAACGAAATCCTGATTGATTTCCATGACCGGATCAAAAGCATAACGCGCGGTTTTGGCTCCATGGACTATGAGCCGGCGGATTATCAGGAGAGCGACATGGTTAAGCTGGACATGCTGGTGAACACCGAACCGATGGACGCGTTTTCATTTATTGTGCATCGCAGCAAGGCGGAGGGCAGGGGACGCACTCTGGCCGAAAAATTGAAGGAAGTCATTCCCCGCCAGCAATTTCAGGTAAAGATTCAAGCGGCCATCGGCGGAAAAATTGTGGCTTCCGAAGTCGTGAGCGCCTTCCGCAAGGACGTCACCGCCAAATGCTATGGCGGCGACGTGTCTCGCAAACGCAAGCTCCTCGAAAAGCAGAAGGAAGGCAAGAAGCGCATGAAATCCATCGGCAACGTGAACATTCCTCAGGAGGCGTTCATTGAAGTGCTGAAGGCATAACGCACTCGCCGGGATGCCCTTGTGTCGTCTAGGCGGCGGGTTTGTGTCGGCGCATCGCCTCAATCCAGACACTGAACAGGATCAGAAAAGCAATCGCAGCCGCCACCGGCATGATGTGCAACAGCGCATGGGCGGTCTTGCCAAAGACCAGAATCACGGCGGTGTAACCCATGCCCAGAGCGCCGTAAAGCAGCGAAATTTTCGACCAGCGGCTGGCCAGCGCCCAGGTGCCCACCGCCTGCAACAAACCGACAAAGACCATGGTCAGGGACAGATGCCCGATCATTTCCGCGGCTTCCGGGCTGTCCTTGTGCAGCAGCCGCAGGCAAAAATGCCGCAGCACAAACAAGCAGGCGGCCCCCCCCAGCAGGCCGGCGGCATAGAGGCCGAACAGCTTCAGCTGCGAGCGCAACGCATGAGCAGTGTGTTCGATGGAACGATTTGTAAACAAGACAGTCAGCAGCGGGGCGACAGTAATCGGCAGGGAGATGGCCAGCCGTTCAACGGCGGCGTAAGCGTCGCCGCTTTGGGTCGCCGAAAAATTCACCTGCATCACCAGCAGATCGCTTAGGGAGAAACAATAGCCGGCGATGACAAACGCCCCACTCAGGACCAGATACAACACGAATTCGTGATTCCAAGGCGAGGCGGCCGCTTCGCCGCGCAACGACAAATCCTTCCTCCAAATCAACAGGATCAAATACGCGAGGAGCGAAAAGGTCGAGGCCACCACGAACATCTCCGGATTCGGCCAGCGGAGCGTGACGAAATAGCCGAAGGTGACCCGCAGCACCATGACCATGAAGCTGATCAGAGCCAGCCGCTTGAACCAGGCCAACCCCTGGCATAGCGCGGTGGCCAGCGAAGTCCACAGACCCAGCAGCGTGCAAATCAACGTGACCAGCATCAGGCTGGTTTGGTAGTGCAGACAGGTGCCCAAAGGCCTGGCCGCAAGAATCGCCAGGCCTGACCCGAAAATGGTGAGGTGAAGGAGAAACTTCCGGCAGCCCGCCAGCAATCCGCGCAAGCGCGTGGTATCGCCAATGGCGTTGTAATGGGCGATATAATGGGTCACCGCAAAGAGCGCGACCTGGGGCGGCAGGCCCAGCAGCGGCATGAATGCGTTGATCGCGCTGTTGGTCGTGCTGTATTGCCCGGACTGGTTCAAGTGATGCCCCATGACGCTCTGAAACGCCAGGTTGCCCAAGCCGGTCAGGAAATTAATGGCCGAAAAGATGATGCCGCTTTGCAGCAGTTTTTTCGCGCTGGATCCGCTCTTCATACCAATGACTGCAAGGCTTTCTCGTTGGCGCGCACCCAGTCAAAAACATCGGCGACGATTTTTTCGACCCCGCGCGTGGGGCGCCAGCCGGTGTGGGCAAACAGCTTGGAACTGTCCGCGAGGAAAATCCGCAGGTCGGCCTGCCGGTTCTCGGTTTCTGTGCCCATGGCGACTTCCCGGCCGATAACTTTCCGGCAGATGCCGGTCAATTCCAGCAAGGACGCCGAAATATCCATCCCGCCGCCGACATTGCCCAGCCAGCCCTCCCATCGGTCAAAATGGGTGATTTGTTCAGTCACCAAGTCACACAAATCGGCCACGTGGAGCATGTCGCGCACCTGCTTGCCGGTGCCACCATACCCGATGTATTTGAGCGGTTTGCCAAAATAATGACGGAATACCCAAAGCGCGACCACCCCTTGGTCCACTTTGCCCATTTGCCATGGTCCGGCAATGACGCTGCAGCGGTTGATGACGGCGCGCAAGCCGAAGCCCGCGCGATATTCCTCAATCAGACTTTCACTCGCAAATTTGGTCCAGCCATACAGCGACCGGGCGGCGTACATGGCACATTGCTCGCTGACGCCGCGGGGGGAAATCGCCGCTCCCGGCACCGCGTTCCAGGTAAAACGCGTGGGCTGCTCCGACCACGGATGTTGCTCGAGCACCGAAATCGGATAAACCCGGCTGGTGGATAGAAAAATGGTCTTGCTGCGCCATTGACGGGCCTGTTCCAGGCAGCGATAGGTGCCCATCAAATTGGTTTCCATGAGGTAATCCGGAGAACCATCGTAGCCAGCCAGCACCGAAGGTTCAGCGGAACATTCGATGACGAACTCGAATGGGCCGGCCGGGAATTCTCCGGCGCGGCGGATGTCGCCCTTGATAAATTCGATGCCCGCCGCCTGCAACCGCGGCAGGTTCAGTTCGGACCCGCGCCGGTACAGGTTGTCCATGCACACCACCCGCGCGCGTGGGAAATGTTGCCTGAAGTGCAGTGCCAGGCTGCTGCCCACAAAACCCGCGCCCCCGGTGATCAAAATGCTCTCCACGGCGGAATTCATGTCACACCACACACGCCGCGTGGATTTCCTTCAGGATTTCCGTGAGGCTATAACGAAATTTCCAGTTGGGGTATTGTCCCTGGAATTTGCGCACATCGCTTACCCACCAGATGTGGTCGCCAATGCGGTTGTCCTCCACATAGGACCACTTCAATTTCTTTCCGCTGATTCGCTCACATTCATCAATGGCTTCGAGCATGGAACAGTTGGAATGGCGGCTCCCACCCAGGTTATAGACTTCTCCGGATCGAGGTTTCTGGAAGAATTGCCAGAAAGCCTCCACCAGATCGTGACTATGGATGTTGTCGCGCACCTGCTTTCCTTTGTAGCCAAAAACGCGATAAGCCGTGCCGGTGACGGTACACCGCATGAGATAGGCGAGGAAACCGTGCAATTCCGTGCCGGCGTGCGAGGGACCCGTCAGACAACCGCCCCGAAAACACGCCGTCTTCATCCCGAAATAATTGCCATATTCCTGCACCAGCACGTCCGCCGCCACCTTGCTCGCCCCAAACAGCGAGTGTTTGGTCTGGTCGATGCTCATCGTCTCGGAAATGCCCGGTTCATATTCGTGGCCAGCCTTGATTTCCCAGCGCTTCTCCAATTCCACCAGCGGCAGCCGGTTGGGCGTGTCGCCGTAAACCTTGTTCGTTGAGGTGAAAATAAACACCGCTTCCGGGCTAAACCCCCGCGTGGCTTGCAGCAGATTCAACGTGCCCAAGGCATTGACCTCAAAATCTGCATGCGGATCGCGCGCCGCCCAATCATGCGACGGTTGCGCCGCGGTGTGGATGATGAGCGCGATGTCGTGGCCCAGAGTCTTAAACAGGTTTTCGACTGCCGCGCGGTCGCGGATGTCAAAATCATGATGCTCATAATTCGGGAAAGCTTTGATCAGTTTCTGACGGTTGCCCAGCGTGGAGGCCTCCTTGCCAAAAAACCACTGGCGCAGGTCGTTGTCGATGCCCACAATCTTAAAACCCTCGCCCGCGAAGCGCTTGACGCTTTCCGAGCCAATCAATCCGGCCGCGCCGGTAACAACTACGGTTTGCATAAAGGCCATAGCTTCCGCAAGAGCAGGGCTGCTACGCAAGCGGATTCTTGCCGCCATAAGATCATTTTCATGCCGGCGCGAGACTTTATTAGTCCGGCGGCAAACGCTTGTTCCCTGATAGTCAGCAATTCCGCGGCTTTTGGCCCAGCAATGAATCACTCAATCTGCTATTATCTGTCCAAGCTCCGTAAGCACCGGCCTTCCTGCCTTCCCGCGGAAAGCCACTTTACAGTGGCGCGGCATGGGACTAAAGTCGATTGATGTCTGGCTCGCACGACTCGTCTGAATTTATTGACACTGACTTTACGGCGCACAAAACGGCGTTCGGGGCGCCCACGCGCGAAGACACCGACCGTAAAGTGGTGGAAACGCAACAAAAGCTGGTGGAATTAAAGCGCGCCCAGGAGGAACTGGAACGCGAACGCGCCGGATTGGAGGAATTACGCCGGCGCCAGACGGAGTTTCAGACCGGACGTCAGGAGATGACCCAGCAACTGACCCGCGGTATCGGACTCTTGGAAGAAGCGGAATTTGCGGCCCGTCGGGACGCCGAGCAAATGCTCAAGGCGCTGGGCGATTTCCGCGAAGCCTTGAGCCGGGTGCAGGCCATTCAGGATGACGCATGGACCAAGGAAAATTTTCAAATGGAGCTGACCCGCGCGCTGACCACCGTCGAAAATGCGCGCATGGAATGGAATTCCGCCCGCCTCAAGCTGACTGTGTTGCAAGGCGAAAACCAGGCCTCGGTCGCCGGCGAAAAGTTGGCCGCGGCCGCTTCGCTGACGGATTTGAGTATCGGCCAGCTATTGAAGCTCGGGCTTGCGCTCTGGCCGGTTGCGCTCGGTGTCCTGGCTATTTTCCTC
>Ga0302319_10023151_pt1 | contig 11111 bp, 8 predicted proteins | sample Bog_T0_2_FD_203319 | JGI IMG/M metagenome (GOLD analysis project Ga0302319, IMG submission 203319) | Peat permafrost microbial communities from Stordalen Mire near Abisko, Sweden - Bog_T0_2 | ecosystem: Environmental > Terrestrial > Soil > Wetlands > Peat | place: Sweden: Abisko, Stordalen Mire...
GTCCGGCAAGCTCGGCATTCTCAGCACGCCCGTGATCGACCCGTCCAGCAACGTCATGTATGTGGTCGCGGGCACCCTCGAGAACGGGGCCATGGCCTACCGTCTGCACGGCATCAATATATTGAACGGCACCGAACCCTATGGCCCCGGCGTGCTCCTCTCGGCGAGCTACGGCGGGGTCACTTTCGACGCCAACTTCGTCGTCCAACGGATGTCGTTGGCCCTCGCCAACGGACAGGTGATCATCGGATTCAGCGCGCTGGAGTCGGAACAGGCGGGCAATTACTGCGGCTGGGTGCTCGCGTATAACGAGACAACCCTCGCGCAGAGCGGCGCCTTCGCGACCACGACGGTGGGCAGTCTCGGGGGAGGAGTCTGGCAATCGGGACGTCCGCCGGCGGTTGACAGCGCCAACAACGTCTACCTGTTCGTCGGTAACGGATACAACGGCAACGGCTACGACGGAGTCAATAACTTTGCCGAAAGCGCCCTGAAGCTGAGAACGGCGAGCGGCCTGTCCGTGACCGACTGGTTCACGCCCACTAACTGGGCCCACTTGGATGAATACGACCTCGATCTCACCGCATCCGGGCCGCTGCTCATTCCTGGCACCTCCTTGCTGGTCGGCGGCGGCAAATCAGCCGCCATTTACCTGATGAACACCGGGAACATGGGAAGATTCAATTCCAAGAAGAACGAGGTGGTGCAGGTCCTCAATATCGCCCAAGGGTTGCGCGGCGGACCCGTGTGGTGGCAGCGCTCGGCGGCCAATGGCGGCCCCTTGATGTACAACTGGAGCGACCTTGGCGCCGTCGCGGCCTACTCGTTCAACGGGTCGACCTTCGTGACCACCCCGCAGTCCCAGGGTAGCGGCAAGCAGATCTTTCCGGGCGGCATCCTGGCGCTGTCGGCGAGCGCCGATACGGCCGGCACCGGCATTCTGTGGGCGCTGAGCGAGATCAACAACGGTGCGCCGAACGGCGAATTGCACGCCTTCAACGCCGCCAATGTCTCGATCGAACTGTACAACACCACCATGAACGCCTCCCGCGACAGCCCGGGCAAATTCGCGAAATTCGCGCCGCCCACCGTGGTGAATGGCAAAGTGTATGTTCCGACCTTCTCCGAGAAATTGGCGGTTTACGGACTCTTGTAATGTCTCGCCACGAGTCCGTCTCGGAGGTTATTTCTTTTTTTGTCCCATGAGCCCCTAATCCTTGCGGTCCATGTCTCATACTGACTGTCTTCCTTGACGAACTCCGAAGGCGGTTTCCCGCAGGGTGGTCGCGTGATGTTGAGCTCAAATATGCGGTTCGGAAACGCACATGTCTCGTTCCGTGCGGAGTCGGGTCGGCGGGAAGCCTTGCGCATTACCGCTTTGTATTGGAACCACCTGTAAATTTCGTTTATCTGAGTGAAATAGCTCGCCCAAAAGCTAGGAAGCGGGCCTAAGCCCGCTCCCTTTGCCTGTAATCCGCACTTGCAGGCGCCTTCAATGGCGGACGCTACATGTCCATTCCGCCCATGCCGCCGCCCGGCGCGACTTGCGAATGCCCGTCTTCCTTCGGTGACTCAGCGATCATGACTTCCGTCGTGAGCAATAGTCCCGCAACCGAGGCGGCGTTCTGCAGCGCCAGCCGCGTGACCTTGGTCGGATCCAGGATGCCCATTTCGATCATATCGCCATACTCGCCCGTCGCAGCGTTGTAGCCGAAGGTGCCCTTGCCCTCACGGACTCGGTTCAGCACCACCGCCGCATCTTCGCCAGCGTTCGCCACAATCTGACGCAGTGGCTCTTCGATCGAGCGAGCCAGAATTTTGATGCCCGTCGTCTGGTCATCGTTGGCGCCGACCAGCTTCTCGATGGCCTTGAGCGCCCGCAGAAAGGCGACGCCGCCGCCCGGCACCACGCCCTCTTCGACGGCCGCACGAGTTGCATGCAGAGCATCTTCGACGCGGGCCTTCTTCTCCTTCATCTCGATTTCGGTCGCAGCACCGACCTTGATCAAGGCGACGCCGCCGGAGAGCTTCGCGACACGCTCCTGTAGTTTTTCCTTGTCGTAATCGGATGTCGCCTCCTCGATCTGCTGGCGAATGCTGTCGACCCGGCCCTTGATATCCGCAGGCTTGCCGGCACCGTCGATAATCGTGGTGTTTTCCTTCTCCACCAGGATCTTTTTCGCTTCGCCGAGATCGCTCAGGGTTGCTTTCTCGAGCGACAAGCCGACTTCATCGGAAATGACCGTTCCGCCCGTCAGAACCGCAATGTCCTGCAACAGGGCCTTGCGACGATCGCCGAAGCCCGGCGCCTTGACGGCGGCGACCTTGACGATGCCGCGGATGGTGTTGACGACCAGTGTGGCAAGTGCCTCGCCTTCGACGTCTTCGGCAACCAAGAGTAACTGGCGGCCTGCCTTGGCGATGCCTTCGAGCAGCGGCAACAATTCGCGTACGTTGGAAATTTTCTTGTCCACCAACAGGATCAACGGTTTCACGAGTTCCGCGCTCTGGCTCTGCTGATTGTTGATGAAGTACGGCGAGAGATAGCCGCGATCGAACTGCATGCCTTCGACCACTTCGAGTTCATTCTCGAGGGCCGACCCCTCTTCGACCGTAATCACGCCTTCCTTGCCGACTTTCGCCATGGCGTCGGCAATCGTTTTGCCAATGCTCTGGTCGGAGTTTGCCGAAATCGCGCCCACCTGCGCGATCGCCTTCGGATCCTTGCACGGCTTGGAGAGTTTCTTGAGCTCTTCGGTGGCCGCAATGACCGCTTGGTCGATGCCGCGCTTCAAGTCCATCGGGTTCGCACCCGCAGCAACCGACTTCAGGCCCTCCCGGATGATCGCCTGGGCGAGCACGGTGGCAGTGGTGGTGCCGTCGCCGGCTTCATCGGAGGTATTCGACGCCACTTCCTTCACCATCTGGGCGCCCATGTTCTCGAACTTGTCCTTGAGCTCGATTTCCTTGGCAACCGAGACACCGTCCTTGGTTATGGTGGGGGCACCGTAGCTCTTGTCGAGCACGGCATTACGTCCCTTGGGACCCAGTGTTACCTTGACGGCATTCGCCAGAATATTCACACCCCTGAACATGCGTTGCCGTGCGTCGTCGCTGAAGCGTACGTCTTTCGATGACATTTGCAGATACCTCTAGTTGAATTTGCTAGCGACGACGGTCGCCGATTGAAGCGTTACTTGCCTTCGATCACAGCCATGATGTCTTCTTCGCGCATGACCACCAGCTCATCGCCATCCATCTTCACTTCGGTACCGCTGTACTTACCGAAAAGAATCCTGTCGCCGACCGTGAGGTCGACCGGGCGAACATCGCCGTTCTCTAAAATCTTGCCCTTGCCGACCGCAATTACCTTACCAAAAGTGGGTTTTTCGGTCGCAGTATCGGGGATTACGATTCCGCCGGCGGACTTACGCTCTTGCTCTTCTCGTTTGACGATGACACGGTCATGAAGGGGACGAATCTTCATACAACAAGACTCCTCATATTGGGATGACGGACGAGACGAAGCCAAGGTTGTTGGTACTCATCGCCTGGATTCCTTGATGATGGAGGCGGATTTCGCCTATTCAAGAGGCCGCGAGCCCAATCGCTTACAGTAGGTGCGCAGATCATCGGACAGCGGGTTGCTGCGCAGCGCCTCGGCAATGGTTGCGCATAGGCCGTGGAACGAGCGGCGCATATCGATTGGCTGCACGGCCATGGATATGCGCATGCCTTCTGGCCACCTCAGCATGGACCGTAGCCAGTTCGCGCACCGGCGCCGGTCGAGGCACTGCCGGCGCAGTTGCAAAACCATCTGGTCGCCTCGGATGCCAAGACGAGGAGTAAGGGACGGATACGTCTGGTACCTATACCTGAGCGGCATTTGCCGCTCTGTACATCAGTTTGAAACTATTCTCGGATAGGCTCCAGTCACATTTGTAGATACCTCTCGTCAGATTGATTCAAATCCCTGTCACGCTCGGACGCTCACATGTGAAAGTTACAGTTTCGCGACAGATCACAGTTCTATACGCTTTGCTGCTGGCCATTGCGACTCCGGCCGGAATGAGCGCGTTCGCCCAGCCGTCGATACTGCAGCGTGGATACCTCCCCAATGTGACGGGCGCGAATCTGGTCGAGACCACGCTCACCACGAGCAACGTCAATCCCACCAACTTCGGTCTTCTGTTCACGCTGCCCGTGGACTATCTGATCTACACGCAGCCCTTGTACCTGCCGAACCTCGCGATTCCCGGCCATGGCAGGCACAACGTGGTGTTCGTCGCCACGATGTACGACTCCGTCTATGCGTTCGATGCGGACACGCCGGGCGCTCCGCTGTGGTCGGTCAACCTGGCAACGCTCGTGGGCGCGACGCCTGTGCCCATCGCCCAGTTCGCGATACCCCCCGGCTCCGGCTGGGCCGGAAAGCTTGGCGTGCTCAGTACGCCCGTGATCGATCCGTCCAGCAACGTCATGTATGTCGTCGCGGGGACTCTGGAAAACGGCAACATGGCGTACCGTCTACACGGTATCAGCATCTTCGACGGTACGGAACCCTATGGTCCGGGCGTACTCATCGCGGCGAGCTATGGCGGGATGACCTTTGATGCCAATTTCGTGATTCAGCGAACTTCGCTGGCGCTCGCCAACGGAAAGGTAATCATCGGATTCAGCGCGCTGGAGTCGGAACAGGCGGGCAATTACTGCGGCTGGGTGCTGGCGTATAACGAGACAACCCTCGCGCAGAGCGGCGCCTTCGCCACCACCACCGTGGGAAGTCTCGGCGGCGGCATCTGGCAATCGGGACGTCCGCCCGTGGTGGACGCATCGAGCAACGTCTATCTGTTCGTGGGCAATGGATACAACGGGAACGGCTACGACGGAGTCAACAACTTTGCCGAAAGCGCGCTGAAGTTCAGCACGGCGAGCGGCCTGTCCCTCATCGACTGGTTCACACCCACCAACTGGGCCCACCTGGATGAATACGACCTCGATCTCAGCGGGTCCGGGCCCCTGCTGATTCCAGGCACTTCATGGCTGGTCGGCGGCGGCAAATCAGCCGCCATTTACCTGATGAACACCGGGAACATGGGAAGATTCAATTCCAAGAAGAACGAGGTGGTGCAGGTCCTCAATATCACCCAAGGGCTGCGCGGCGGACCCGTGTGGTGGCAGCGCTCGGCGGCCAATGGCGGCCCCTTGATGTACAACTGGAGCGACCTTGGCGCCGTCGCGGCCTACTCGTTCAACGGGTCGACCTTCGTGACCACCCCGCAGTCCCAGGGTAGCGGCAAGCAGATCTTTCCGGGCGGCATCCTGGCGCTGTCGGCGAGCGCCGATACGGCCGGCACCGGCATTCTGTGGGCGCTGAGCGAGATCAACAACGGTGCGCCGAACGGCGAATTGCACGCCTTCAACGCCGCCAATGTCTCGATCGAACTGTACAACACCACCATGAACGCCTCCCGCGACAGCCCGGGCAAATTCGCGAAATTCGCGCCGCCCACCGTGGTGAATGGCAAAGTGTATGTTCCGACCTTCTCCGAGAAATTGGCGGTTTACGGCCTTCTGGACACCGACGGCGCGGCGCAGGTGAAGCGCCCCAATTAGCGGGCCGCTTCAGTGGCCCAAGCTGCGTGCCTCAGTTGCCGGGTTCCGTGACCGACACCTGCCAGCCGCGCATCGACCAGCCGAGCTCGGCCGCGGCCGGCTGGAAGTGAAACTCGGCGTTCAGATGCACTTCGGCAAGTAGGTACTTACTGGCATCGGTGGATTGGATGATGCCCGGGTGCTCGGCGGATAGGTACTTGAGCGCCGCCGCGAATTGCACCCGACTCACGGTCCACTGGAAATGACGCCAGCCCGTCCAAGGACTCGTGCTGGCGGTCGCACTGCCCGGCGCCAGAGTGACGAACTGCTGATCCAATCCGAGCGGAGAATTCAGCTCGTACACATTTGAATCGGCGTTGTAGTCGCCCCCGATGACCGGATCGACCGATCCGTTGTTGAACAGCTTCACTCCGTAGCTGATCCTGACTCCATTGGGCCCTTCGAAGAGGAAATCGGTGGTGACGTACGTACTGTTGCCCATCGCGGTGGGGATCTGCAGGTCCATCTGCGCGTTCAGCACGGACGTGGAGCTGGCGAACGGCGCCGGCTCGTTTCCTGCGCTCCACAGGTACTGCGGGGTGATCATCATCTTCTGGCCGGTTGGCGCGCGAGGAAGATCCGCGGAGTTCAGATAGGCGCCCACGATGCCGTCCTCCATCTGTGCGGTACTCGTCCCCGGCTGGTTCTGAAATCCGAGTTGGGTCGACACGGGAGAGGTCGGCGCAAAGCCGGTCCGCGCTCCGGCATCCCAGGTCGTGGGCACCAGCAGACCACTGGGGCTCGACGGGTTCGGCTGCCACAGAATCATCTCGAACATGCCCTTTGGCGGGGAAACCCGAATGGCAGGCGGGACGAACAAGCGACCCGCAATGGAGCTCTCCTGTGGCTGCGCAAAGAGAACCGTGGTGGCGCCGGCGCCCGATGAGCCACCGCTCGAGGACCCACCGCTGGACGACGAGCCGCCGCTGGACGATGAGCCGCCGCTGGAGGACGAGCCGCCGCTGGACGACGAGCCGCCGCTGGACGACGAGCCGCCGCCGGACGACTTGCCGCCGCTGGACGACGAGCCGCCGCTGGACGACGAGCCGCCGCTGGACGACGAGCCGCCGCTGGACGACGAGCCGCCGCTGGACGACTTGCCGCCGCTGGATGATCCCGATGACGAAACGGTGCCCGAAGCCGACCCACCACTCGACGAAGCCGACTTCCCCCCAGCCGACGAATCGGCTGTGGACGACGCCAAGGACGATGAATCGCTCCCGGAAGTCTTCAAGAATGACCCCGCGCCCGAGGTGACAGTGGACAATGATCGCGACGTGCCTTCGTTGGCAGTCGGCGCCCGAGAAGCGGCCTCGACGACCGTCCCCGCAACGCTGCCGGAGGGCGCGCTGGCAGCCGAATCGGCACTACTCGATCCGCCGCAACCCGCCAATCCACTCATGGCCAGGGCCACCAGCCCCAGTCCTAAAACGTCACCGTGCCGATCAATGTACATACCAAACAGCCTCGCTGCGAATAGCGTTTCAAAACGCTCCGGCGAGGTATCACACGATGAAGAGAGGTCGAATGGCGAGAAGCGATGTGGAGCATCACGACCTTGCCGGCAACCCCGCCATCACGTGTTCCAAAAGGACCACGGACCGGAAGCTTTGCGTCCCCGCCTTGCGACGGGTTTGCCTTTAACTTGCAAGGATATTTATATACGCAAAGTTGGTGCACGGACATTGTCGGCGGATGTGGACACACGGGAATAAGACAGCTAAGGGATTGGCTGAATGCGTTGAACATAGGCGCCTAGATTCGACATATGCGCCTTGATTCGGCGCTTCACCACGCCCCAATCCGTGCGATACGTCACGTTGAGGCGCGAATACCGGCGACTGGATTGGAGCCGGAGTCAGCCCCGCCCGTATCCAATTCGCTCTCTTCGAGATCCGTCTTGCTGGTCGAGAACCAATATCGACTGCATTACTCCAATTGGCCGGCTCGCGCGGCGATCTTGTCGGAGATTCGGATCACCAAATCGCCCACGCAGTGAATGTGATCCATGTCCCTCGTTTCCATCGTGATTCCAAAGCGCTTCTCCACCTCCATAATGATCTCGATCATCTTGAAGGAATCCCACCCGGGAACGTCCGCAGCCGAGGTCTTCGAAGTAATCTTCAGGTCCCCCCGCTGGAAGACGCCCCGGATGATGTCGACGGCCGTATCGAATACGGGATCCTTTCGCACGCTATCCTCCCAGTGGCGCCGAGCAGCGTCGCCGACTACTCTTTCGCTTCGGTGCAAAGGGCCAACGCGTTCGCGCAAATCCTTGCCCAATGCGCGTAGCTTGGCTGGTAGCTCGCCCGCCCCGGCTCCCAATTGAGCCGATCGAGGTATCCCACCATCATTCCCGGCGACAGCCACTTAACGGTTCCATTGGCGCTGCCCGCCTCCTGGGTCTGGATCAGCAGCACGTTGTTATCGCCGTAACTGCGCACAGCGGCACCGAGCCGGGTGATCTGCGATTCATTGAGAATGACACCCGGTCGATAAAGGAACATTTTGGTGCCCAGTTCCAGATCGCTGATCAACTTGCGCCGTAGAAACGCCAGTCGTCCGCACCACTGGTCCAATAGCTTCTCGGCTGCCATGGCATCACGCGAAACAAACGTATGCATCGCAATTTTAAAGCGCGTATCGAATACGACATATTCGGTCGCGCCATTCTCCAATCCGGGCAGCCTCAATTCAGTCTGTTCTCGAGTACCCAGACCTTCGAACCGTTCCTGCAGTGCCTTGATCAGGTTTTCCGTGCTGAGTGATGCCCAGCGCAAAAGACCTATGGGCTCCGCGCCAAAATTTCGCTGCACGAATCCGAACTCGCAGCCGCCTCCGCCCGGACCGCCCAGGCTTTCGAAATTCATCATGAGGCTGGTCACAGGGCCGCTGGACCTCTCGCTCCCGACCGCGAGAAGCGCATCGCCATCGCCAATGGGAGATTGCTTTTCGGCGACCGCAAGGCGGGAAATGAAGAGCTCCCTCGCGATCGTCGGTTCCTTGGATGCGAAGTAGAACGCTCGTTTCCAGCGCGTGAGCGCTTCATCGAGGTCTCCTTTCGCCGTCGCGATCTTCGCATAATCGATGAGCGGGGGTGCTCTGAACTTGAAGCGCGCGATCGCGCGCTTGCAGACTTCCTCCGCCTCCTCATAACGAGACTGTCGGCTGAGCAGAGTCGATAGCGCGCCATAGGCCCCGATCGCATTGGGCACTTCATTCAACAACATCTTGAGCAGCGTCACGGCTCCTTCGACATTTCCCTTGCGCTCGAGAATCCGCGCCAGCTCGACGGTGACATCGGCATGCTCTATCGAGTCCCGCAATCGATTCCTGGCGGCTCTCGCCAACTCCTCCGCGCCATCGATGTCTGCCGCGCGCACCAGGAGCTGAACGTGCCGAACGTACCCCAGGGCAAACTCGGGAAACCTACGGTTCAACTCCTCATAGCGGGAGCGCGCCTCGTCCCAGCGCTTGCCAATCGGAAATTCCACAGGCGCCTCGGCATTCCGCTGGGCGACTTCGGGGTCGTTCGGGAAGCGCTCGGCGGCCACCCGCCAGCATTCCTCCGTCTTCTCCCTCTGACCGCTTCTGGCAGCGATCGTCGCCCGAAGGCCATAGAGTTCGGGATCATCGGGAAAGCGCTGCAGCGCGTCCGTCACGACCTGCTCTGCCCCCTCCAAACGTCCGGCCCGCATGCGGGTAGCCGCCCAGGCGTGCCAACCGGCCGATTCGCAGGGAAAGCGACTGCAAACCAGTGCTCGGCGGCGCTCGGCCAACTCGAAGTTCTGCGACAGCTCGGCCAAATTAGCCGCGTGCATCAGGGGCCAACTTTCATCGGGAAAACGTCGTGCCGATTCGGCCTGCAACTCCAGTGCCTTGCCGACACGCAACAATTCGGTCTCCGCCTCGATCCCGCATCGATAACCCGCCTGGTAATCCGGAAATGCGCCGCGAAGCGCCTCGGCCCGACGCACCGCTTCGCGCCAATCGCCGCGCTGCAGCGCCAGGAGCGTGTATTGCTCGGCGGTTCGGGCATCGTCCGGCCGGCTGCGCATGGCCTCAGTGACCGTGCGATCCGCGGCCTCGAACTGGCAATCGGCGTTCAGCGCCTCCGAGACGCGGATCAATTCCTCCACGACCGGATCGAGCACGGGAGCCGGGTCCATGCCTGCGCTCACCGTGTCAGCCTGCGTGATCATCGATTCATTCCCCATGAGAGTCCGTGCATCGATACGCGCTATATCGGCACGTGTCCGGACCTGACCTCGCTCGGAGAATCGCTCTCGGGAATGCGGCGTTCCGCAGCGGGCGGGTTCATCCGGTCCAGCCATTGGGACACCGCGAGCCGGTCAATCTTGTCGTTCTCATTGCGCGGCATGGCAGCAATAGGGACGATGACCGCCGGGATCGCGTGCGCCTCGAGCTTCGCCGTCAACGCGCCGCGCAGCGCCCCGTCATCGCAGGTCGCGCCCTGCGCCGTCTCGATCACGGCGGCGAGCGTTCCGCGCCATACTAACACGCAGACTTCGGGCCAACCGGAGGAACGAATGGCCGCCGCGACCTCGTCGAGTTCCAGTCGATGCCCATGCACCTTGACCTGGAAGTCGAGGCGCCCTTTCACGATCGTATGACCGCCGTTTCGAACGGCCCAGTCTCCCGAGAAGTAACCGCGCGTCATCCTTCCGTCCAGCAGCAGGTTTCTGAACGATCGCGTGGTTTGCGCCGGATCATTCCAGTACCCTTCAGCCAGTTGCGGGCCGGTGATCACGATCTCACCCTCATCCGGCGCATCGCCGCCGACCAGATGCAGCCCCATGTCGGGTATGGGCTGACCGATGGCGACCGACTCGAAGCACGCTGATTGGTAATCCCGAGCGGTCAGCCTCAACGAGGTCATGGAAACCGTCGCCTCGGTGGGGCCATACGAATTGACTACGACCGCCGATGGGCAGGCCTGGAACAGTGCGTCCAGATGTTCCTTGAGCAGCGGTTCGCCGCAGAAGCAAAACGTCCGAACGGACTTGAGATTGGTCGAGTTCAACTCGCCCGCCCGCGCCATCAGGCTAACGACGCTCGGGACCGAGATCCAGACCGTGATGCCCTCCCTCGCTATGGTGCGCGCCGGGAAGAGCTTGTCGCCGCGGCCGGCGATTGGGCAGAGCGTAGCGCCATGACACAGGGCGCCGTAGATGTCCATCACGCTCAAATCAAAGGCGATGTTCGGATGCTGGGAGACCCGATCATGCGCCTCGATGCCGAACGTGTGCTTGATCGAAGCGACATAGTGATCAAGCGCGGCGCGCGATATGACCACGCCCTTGGGGGTGCCGGTGGATCCCGATGTGAAAATGACGTAGGCGAGCTTGCTGCGCTTTCCCGCGCCCCTGAGCGGCGCTTCGCGGGCCAGCTGCCCGACGTCCACGATGCGCGCCTGTGGCGCCATGGCGCTCGAG
>Ga0302319_10023152_pt1 | contig 11111 bp, 10 predicted proteins | sample Bog_T0_2_FD_203319 | JGI IMG/M metagenome (GOLD analysis project Ga0302319, IMG submission 203319) | Peat permafrost microbial communities from Stordalen Mire near Abisko, Sweden - Bog_T0_2 | ecosystem: Environmental > Terrestrial > Soil > Wetlands > Peat | place: Sweden: Abisko, Stordalen Mire...
TACCACGGTATTAATTACGTGCGTCCGTTCGATCGCATTACGCTTCCCGTTTTCGGCGTGGTTTTCTTCGGCTGCGCGGGCATTTTCGCTTTCCCACCGCTGGTGCCGGTTCTGACGCCGATCTTCTGGTTCCTGGCTAAAATGAGTTTTCTGCTTTTCGTGTTCATCTGGATCCGCGCGACGCTGCCTCGTTTTCGCTACGATCAGCTGATGGGTTTCGCGTGGAAATTCCTTTTTCCCGTTGCCCTGGTGAACCTGCTTCTGACCGGCTTCCTGGTAGCATTGGTTTCTTAAGATGGTGGATCTTTTCTTCTTTGCCATTTTCGCGACGGTCGCGGTGCTCTGCGCCATCAACGTGGTAGTGCAGCGGCATCCGATTTCGAGCGCCCTCTCGCTGGTCGGCGTCATGGCGTCTCTCGCGGTCCTCTATCTTCTGCTCGGCGGCGAGTTCATCGCCATGGCTCAGATCATTGTTTATGCCGGCGCCGTCATGGTGCTGTTCGTTTTCGTCATCATGCTGCTGAACTCGGGAACCGAAGTTCGCCGCGGACGCTCCTGGATGGCGACCATCTTCGGCATTCCCGCATTGCTCGGACTCCTCGGCCTGCTGGGCGTTTTCCTGGTCCGCTGGTTTCCCGACTCACCCGTCGTCAAATTTGGCGATTTTACCGGCGGTACGGCGGAGAAAATCGGTTACGCGCTCTTTACCGGTTATCTGCTGCCCTTTGAAGTGACCTCCGTCCTCATTCTGATCGCGATTCTGGGCGCGGTCGTTCTTGCCCGAAAGGAACTGGATTAACATGCCGCCCATACCCAACGGCGTTCCGATGTCTTTCTATCTCGGACTGAGCGCCATCCTGTTCGTCATCGGCGTCGCCGGTTTTGTTTTCCGCCGCAACATCATCACGGTGTTCATGTGCATCGAGCTGATGCTGAACGCGGTCAATCTCAGTTTCGTCACCTTTGCGAATTATCACAAGCAGGTCAGCGGCCACATTTTCACGTTCTTCGTGATGGTGGTGGCCGCCGCCGAAGCCGCGGTCGGCCTCGCCATTATCCTGACGGTGTTCAAGAATCGCTCCACCCTGAACATCGACGAAGTGGATTCACTCAAGAACTGATCATGCATCTCTGGCTTATTCCCGCGCTCCCGTTCGTTGGTTTTCTGATCAACGGCGTCTTTGGGCGCAAGTTTCCGAAGACTTTGATCAACCTGATCGCGGTCGCGAGCGTCGCGCTGTCGTTCGCTCTCGTCATGAACGTTTTCCTGAACGGGGGCGACCTTGCGGCGAAACCCCTCCATGCTCACTATTTCACCTGGATGAAAAGCGGTGCATTCCAGGTGGGCTGGAATTTCACGGTCGATAAGCTGACGATGATCATGCTGCTGATCGTCACCGGCGTCGGCTCGCTCATCCACATTTACGCCACCGGCTACATGGCGCACGAGGAAGGCTACTACCGCTTCTTCGCTCACCTGAACCTGTTCATGTTCTTCATGCTGACGCTGGTGCTGGCGGGCAACTACCTGCTGCTCTTCGTCGGCTGGGAAGGCGTGGGCCTCTGCAGCTACCTGCTGATCGGCTTCTACTTCGTCAAACACAGCGCCACGACAGCCGGTAACAAGGCTTTCATCGTCAACCGCATCGGCGACTTCGGGTTCTCGCTGGCGATGTTCCTGATCACCATCACGTTCGGCTCGCTGGATTTCGGCAAAGTGCTTCCCGCGGCGGCAGGCAAGCCGACCGCAACGCTGACCGCGATCGCGCTGCTGCTGCTCGTCGGAGCCTGCGGTAAGTCCGCCCAGTTTCCGCTCTACGTGTGGCTGCCGGACGCCATGGAAGGTCCCACTCCCGTCTCCGCCCTGATCCACGCCGCGACCATGGTGACCGCCGGCGTCTACATGATTACCCGCTCGGCGCCGATTTTCATTCACGCGCCCGCCGCGATGGAGACCGTTGCGATGATCGGCCTGTTCACCGCCGTTTTCGCCGCCACCATCGGACTGGCGCAGTACGACATCAAGAAGGTTTTCGCTTATTCGACGGTTTCGCAACTCGGCTACATGTTCCTCGGCGTGGGCGTCGGCGCGTTTTCGGCCGGCGTGTGGCATCTGATGACGCACGCGTTTTTCAAAGCGCTGTTGTTCCTCGGTGCGGGCAGCGTGATCCATGCCTGCCATGGCGAGCAGGATATGCGTCACATGGGCGGTCTGAAGAAGTACGCGCCCTGGACCTGCCTGGTTCTGGCCTGCGCATCGCTGGCGATTTCCGGTTTCCCCTTCACTTCCGGCTTCTACAGTAAGGACGCAATTCTCGGCGCGGCCTATGCGCACGCGCCGTGGATGTACTGGGTGGGCGTCGTCACCGCCGGCATGACCGCTTTCTACGTGTGGCGGGCTTTCTGGATGACCTTCTGGGGCGATTACAAGGGCCATGGACATCCTCATGAATCCGACTGGGTCATGCTCGGGCCACTCGTCGTTCTCGCGGTGCTTTCCATCGTCGGCGGATTCGTTTTCAACGTTCCGCAGATTCTCAGCGGCATGTTCCCCATCAAAGAAGCAACGGATACGGGCGGTCCGGGTGAAACGGTTCTGACGGGCATCTCCGTCGCTTTCGGGCTGGGCGGCATTCTCCTCTCCTACCTGTTCTACGTGGTCAACAAGGACATTCCGGAGAAGATTACTTCCGCGCTGGGCGGCGTTTATACGCTCGTCTACAACAAGTACTTCGTGGACGAAGCCTACGATGCGGCGATCGTGCAGCCGCTCGTACAGGGTTCCGAAACGGTCTTGTGGAAGGTGGCCGACGCCGGCATTATCGATGGCATCGTCAACGGCGCGGGCACGCAGTCGCAGGGTATCGGCAGCGTCCTCAGGCTGTTGCAGTCGGGCAACATCCGAAGTTACGCCACCTGGGTGCTGATCGGCGCGGTCGTGCTGATCGTGGCGATGAGCGCGGCGGGAGGTGTGCGATGAACCTTCTCGAGATCCTGATCGCCGTTCCCGCAGCCGGATTCCTCGTGACGCTTTTCATTCCGGGTGCGCAGGAGCAACTGGTCCGCCTGTTTACGCTGGCGGTTTCGTTTCTCGCTTTCGCGCTTTCCCTCGGGCTGGTCGCCGGTTATGAATCGGGCAAGACCGGCCAGCAGTTCGTCGATAATATCGTCTGGATCGCTAAACCGGAAATCCACTGGCACGTCGGTATCGATGGGCTGAGCCTCTGGCTGATCGTCCTGACTGCGTTCCTGACGCCCATCGCCATTCTGGTCTCCTGGCGATCGGTTCAGAAGCAGGTCAAGGAGTTCTTCGCGTTCCTCTTATTGCTGGAATTCGGATTGATCGGCGTTTTCGCGGCCTGGGACCTGTTCCTCTTCTACACGTTCTGGGAAGTGGTGCTCGTTCCCATGTACTTCCTGATCGGCATCTGGGGCCACGACCGCCGCATCTACGCGGCCCTCAAGTTCTTCCTGTACACGTTCGCGGGCTCCGTCCTGATGCTGGTATCCATCATCTATATCTACACGCTTGCCGGCACCTTCGACTACGCGACGATCCTCGAGCTTTTCCGCAGCGGCCGCATCGGGCTAAGCCACACGGAAGAGACGCTGCTGTTCCTGGCCTTTTTCCTCGCCTTCGCCATCAAAGTACCGCTCTTCCCCGTGCACACCTGGCTGCCCGACGCGCACGTGGAAGCACCCACGGCCGGCTCTTTGATGCTCGCCTCGGTCATGCTGAAGATGGGTACCTACGGTCTGGTGCGTTTCTGCCTGCCGATGTTTCCGCTGGCGGCGCGCGAGAATGCGTGGTGGATCAATGTTCTCGCTATTATCGGCATTATCTACGGTGCGCTGGTCGCCATGGTGCAGCCGAATATGAAGAAGCTGGTGGCTTATTCCTCCGTCAGCCACCTCGGTTTCGTCGTGCTGGGCATCTTCTCGTTCACGCAGATGGGTCTCGATGGCGCGGTTTATCAGATGCTGAATCACGGTATTTCCACCGGCGCGCTGTTCGTGCTCGTCGGGGTAATGTATGAGCGCAGGCATTCTCTGGCGATCAAGGACTTCGGCGGCGTCGCCACGGTCGCTCCCTGGCTGGCCACCGTTTTCCTGATCACCACGCTGGCCAGCATCGGCCTGCCGATGCTCAACAATTTCGTCGGCGAATTCCTGATTCTGCAGGGCGCGGCGCAGGCCAGGTTCGTCTGGACGGCCTGGGCTGCAATCGGCGTCATCCTTTCGGCCTGCTACATGCTCTGGATGTACCAGCGGGTCTTTTTCGGAGAGCTCAGCGACGAAGTGAAGCACCACATGCCGGACTTCAACATCCGCGAGTGGGCCTGCGTCGTTCCGCTGGTCGTCATGATGGTCTGGATGGGAATGTACTCGCAGACATTTATCCCGGTAGTCTCGGAAACGAATTCGCATATACTCGATCAGACCGGTACGGCGATAGCCCGCGCGTCGGGCGGCGCTGTGCTGGCGTTGTCGCCGTCCGACGGGGCGATCCTCAACGGAGGCGCTTTCCATGCCCGCTAGTTTCGCGCCCTCTCCCACCGATCTTCTGCGTTTCGCGCCGGAGACGATCCTCACCATCGCAGGTACCCTGCTGATGGTGCTCGATCCGCTGTTCGCGCGCAGGACGCCCAGGCTGTTCGGCCATCTTTCCATCGTGGCGCTGGTAGCCGCGATCTTTGCCGCCGTCTCGGCCAACTCCGTCCACGGCGTCGCATTTTCGGGTCTTTTGATCGTCGATGACTTCGGGACGTATTTCCGCGTCCTCGTTCTGTGCATTGGCATCCTGACCGTTCTCTCGTCTTACCGGTATCTGTCCCGCGAAGACGCCGAGACCGGCGAATATCACGCCCTGATTCTTTTCTCGATCATGGGCCAGTGCGTCATGGTGACGGCCAACGACCTCATCATGATCTTCATCGGCCTCGAAATCTCGTCGATTGCGAGCTACGTTCTCGCCGGCTACCTGCGCAACGACAAGCGCAACAACGAGGCCGCTCTCAAGTACTTCCTCCTCGGATCCTTCGCTACGGGCTTCTTCCTGTACGGTGTCGCCATCATCTACGGCCTTACGGCCAAAACGCAGCTCCCCGCGATCCGCGCCGCGCTCAACGCCCCGGACACATCCCTGATGGTTGCGGGAGTCGCCGCGGCGCTCATGTTCGTCGGCCTCTGCTTCAAAGTCTCCGGCGCGCCCTTCCAGGTCTGGGCGCCCGACGTTTATCAGGGCGCGCCCGCGCCGGTGAGCGCCTTCATGGCCACCGGACCCAAGGCCGCCGCTTTCGCCATCTTCCTGCGTATTTTTCTCACCGTGTTCGACCGAATCTCCGCGACCTGGGCGCCCGTCGTTTGGGTCTGCGCGCTCGCATCCATGACCATCGGCAACTTCGCGGCCCTGACTCAGAACAACCTGAAGCGCATGCTGGCCTACAGTTCCATCGCGCACGCCGGATACATTCTGGTCGCGCTCGCTTCCGACTCCGATTTCGGCACTTCCGCCGCCATGTTTTATCTCGCGGCCTACGCTCTGATGAACCTGGGGGCGTTTGCGGTGATCGTCTACATCTCCGGCAAGGGCGAGAAGCATCTGAGAATCGAAGATCTGGCCGGTCTTGGCCAGCGCCAGCCCTTCACTGCCGCGATGATGACCGTCTTCCTGCTCTCTTTGATCGGCGTGCCCCTCACCGGCGGTTTCTTCGGAAAGTTTTACATCTTCCGCGCTGCGCTCGATTCGCATCTGACCTGGCTGGCGGTCCTCGGCCTGCTGAACAGCGCCGTCGCGGCCTACTATTACCTCCGTCTGCTGGTCGTGATGTACATGTACGAACCGGGTGAGGTTGCCAATGCGCTCGAAGCCCCCGGCCCCGGTTTGCGGGCCGCGCTGGTTCTCCCCGCCATCGGTACGTTTGTCCTCGGGATCATGCCGGGAACCGTGCTTTCGTTCACACAGAACGCGGCGCTGTTCGGGAAGTAGCCGTCGATCGGCAACCAGTTTTGCGTTGGGAAATCGTACAATCGGTCAGGAGGGTTTTTCTATGTTCAGACCTTACATCGCAGTATTTGCCGTGGCAGCGGCTCTCGCCCCTGCGGTCTTCGCCGAGACGGAGGCCGACAAGAGGCTTGATGCCGCCGCCGACCTGGTGACGGACATGATGAATGCATCCGATAAAGGCGTGCCGCAGGATCTGCTCAACAAATCTCAGTGCGTCGTCCTGGTCCCCGGACTGAAGAAGGCGGGCTTCATCGTCGGCGCCAAGTATGGGCGCGGATTCGCGGTGTGCCGCCATGCCAGCGGAACGGGCTGGAGCGCTCCGGCCGCGATCCGGATCGAGGGCGGCAGCGTCGGATTTCAGATCGGCGCATCCGAGCAGGACGTTCTCTTGCTGGTAATGAACGATTCCGGCATGAAACGGCTCCTCGCGGATAAGTTCACGGTGGGAGCGGAAGCGACGGCTGCCGCCGGACCGGTGGGCCGCGACGCCGAGGCTCAGACCGACGCCGTCATGCGGGCTGAAATGCTGTCGTATTCGCGGTCGCGCGGCCTGTTCGCCGGTATCTCGCTACAGGGCGCCACACTGCGCCCGGATGTGGATGCCAACGAGGAAATGTACGGCACGAAGCTCGAAAACAAGATCATTCTGACGGGCACCACGAAGCCGCCCGCCGCGGCTGCGAAGCTGGAGACGCTGCTCAACAAGAACTCGTCCCGCCGCACGCGCTAGACTAACGGAGTGATCGTCCGAATCCTGTTGTGGATGGCCGCCCTGGGCCTGCTCATTCAGTTGGTCCCGTTTGGCCGTCAGCACACCAACGGCGCCGTGGTTCAGGAACCGGCGTGGGACAGTCCGCGGACGCGGGATCTTGCGAAACGCGCCTGCTTCAACTGCCACAGCAATGAAACCACTTGGCCCTGGTATTCCAGCATCGCGCCGGTATCCTGGCTGACGCAGCGGGACGTGAACGGCGGCCGCCGCCACCTGAACTTCTCCGAGTGGAACCAGCCGCAGCGCCACGCCGGGCACGTGGTGGAGGAGATTCGCACCGGCGACATGCCGCCATGGTTCTATCTGCCAATGCACCCGGAAGCCAGGCTCACGGATGACGAGAAGGCCTCGCTCATGGCCGGATTTGAGAAAATGCCGGGCTTTCAGGACAAAGACCATCCGCCCGCAACCGGGAAATGACATGCTTACGCGGCGAACCCGCGGGACTCCCTAGTCGGTCCCCGGCCGAGCCAGGTTATGAGCTGAGATGCCTGCCGGCAGTCTCCGGCTTCAGGGCAACGCCCGATAACCGTCGTCCACGCGATTCCCGCATCAGGAGCGACAAGAGTTCGGCTGCCGCGCCGATCGAAAGCCCTTCGGGACGGATGTTCGAGATGCAGTTGCGTTCCGCGTCCGTCCGGCCGGGCTTCGGCGACCACGTCAGGTATACGCCCATGCTGTCGAAGGAACTCAGGCCGGGGCGTTCGCCGATCAGAATCACCGCCAGCGAGGCCTGGACAATGGAACCGATTTCGTCGCCGAGGGCTACACGGCCCTGCACCGCGACAATGACGGGAGCGATGTGCCAGCCCGATGGGTCCAGCCTCGCGGTCGCCTCGCGAAGAAGGGGCGCGGCCTGAGTTTGCACGGCCAGCGGGGAGAGCCCGTCGGCGACGATGAAGACGACGTCGAACGGGCCGGCGATTTTCTGCATCGATTGTCTGGCCTGTGGATCGGGAACGCGCCCCAGGTCCGGCCGGCGGAGATACTCGTGCCGGCTGTGCGCGGCGCTGTTCACTATGATCGCGCTCTGGCCGCCGGCCTCGATTTCGGCCGCGAGCGCGTAGGGATCGAACGGTCCATGGACGGCATCGCGGGCGCGGGCGTGGGCGAGCTGAAAATCGAGAAGCTCGCGCGTGGACAGACTGTTGCCTGTGCGGCCCAGCCCGACTCGCGCCATCGTGAAACGCTTCAGATCGGGCAGCATGAACGTATTCTCGCAGTTTGCTGCAGGCAGCGGCAGGTCACCAGGCAGCCCCGCACAACTGGCTGACCGCGCGTGGTAGTTCGCGCTGATGCTGCGCGATCCACGCTTCGAATTCGGGCGCGGGACGAAGCCCGAGCAGCGCCCGCAGATACAGCGCATCGTGAAACGACGTGCTCTGGTAATTCAGCATGACGTCGTCCGCGCCTGGCACGCCCATGATGAAATTCACGCCCGCGGTTCCAAGCAGGGTGAGCAGGGCGTCCATATCGTCCTGATCGGCCTCAGCGTGGTTGGTGTAGCAAACGTCGCAACCCATGGGAAGGCCGAGTAGCTTGCCGCAGAAGTGATCTTCGAGTCCGGCGCGCACGATCTGCTTGCCGTCGAACAGGTACTCGGGGCCGATGAAGCCGACTACCGTGTTGACCAGCATCGGTTTGAAGTGGCGGGCGACGGCGTAGGCGCGGGCTTCGCAGGTCTGCTGGTCGATGCCGTGGTGAGCGTCGGCCGAGAGCGCGCTGCCTTGGCCGGTCTCGAAATACATCACGTTATCGCCGCATTCGCCGCGCTTCAGTTCGCGCGCCGCGTGCCAGGCTTCAGTCAGCAGCGAGAGGTTGACGCCGAACGATGTGTTGGCCGCTTCGGTGCCCGCGATCGACTGGAAGACCAGATCGACCGGCGCGCCGAGGCGCAGCGCCTCCATCTGGGTAGTGATGTGCGCGAGGACGCAGCTTTGCACGGGAAGCTGCAGCGTGGTGCGGATGCGGTCGACGAGGCTCAGCAGCCTGGTGACCGTATCGACGCTGTCGGAAACGGGGTTGATGCCGATGACGGCGTCGCCGCTCGAGAGCGAGAGTCCGTCGAGGATGCTGGCCGCGATACCGGCGGGGTCGTCGGTCGGGTGATTGGGCTGCAGGCGCGCGGAGAGGCGTCCGGGCAAGCCCACGGTGGTGCGAAAACGTGTGACGACGCGGATCTTCGCCGCCACGGCGATCAGGTCCTGCAGACGCATGATTTTGGAAACTGCCGCCGCCATTTCCGGCATCAGACCCGGCGCGAGCGCGGCGAGAGCTTCGGGCGAGGCTTGCTCGCTGAGCAGCCAGTCGCGGAATTCGCCGACTGTCAGGTGCGAGAAATTGGCGAAGGCGGAGGCGCCGGGGTCCGCTTCGATATCGTCAACGATCAGGCGCGCGACTTCGTCCGTCTCATAAGGGATGAGCAGGTGACGCCGGAACTCGCCGAGCGGCAGGTCGGCCAGTGCCATTTGCGCCGCGACACGTTCTTCGGCGGTGTGCGCGGCGAGACCTGCCAGTTCGTCGCCGGATCGCGCGGGAGAGGCGCGGGCGAGCAGTGTCTTCAGATCGTCGAAACGATAGGTGACGGAACCGATGGTGTGCGAGTAGCTCATGTGATTTGCGCCGCGAGTGCGAGCGCGGCTCCGGGCGTCGTCTGCATACAGTTGATCGTACTAATGCCCCGCGCCGAAAGATATGGGACACTGGGCATCGCATGAAGAGTGGGCCACAACGTTACTACACGCCGGCACTCGCGTTGCTGCTGCTGGCGTGCATCGTGCGCTTCTGGCTGTTTCTGCTGCCGGAGAGCTTCTGGCTCGATGAAACCGTTACGGCGTTCGTGCTCCGATACGGCGCCGGTCATCCGTCGCTCGCGGCGGGCCCGAGACTGGACCAGACCGTGTACTATTGGCTGCCTCGGCTCTCGCAGGCTGTCTTCGGGTATTCGGAATTCAGTCTGCGTCTGCCGTCGCTTTTGGCGACGATCGTCAGTCTGTTCCTGATCGGCCGTCTGGCGATGCGGTTGATTCACGCGGAAGCTGGCTGGGTCGCGGTCTTTCTCTGCTTCATCCCCCATGAATTCACGCGCCAGGCGACGGACGCGCGGCCCTACGGAATGGGCACCTGCGTGGCTCTGTGCGCGATGTGGTTTCTCGTGCGGTGGCTGGATGACGGCGCATGGCGCGACGCCGCGATCTTCGTAATCCTGGCTGCGTTGCTGTTGCGCGTTCATCTGATTTATTGGCCGTTTTACGCGGTTTACGCGAGCTATGCGGTAATTCGGCGGATTCGCGGTGAGACTCCCGTTTCCGGACGCGTGATTGCGGCGGTGTTGTCGGTAGTTGCTGTGTCGCTGGTGCCGCTCGTGCCTGTAACCCTGGGACTGTCCGGGAATGCGAAGGTACATGTCGTGACCGAAATGCCCACCCTGAAGGTTATCCTCAGTGGCTTTCAGATTCCGCTGATTGCGGCCGCGGGTGTCGGCATGTGGCTGGTGGAGAGATTGTTGCGATGGCCGCGCGAATGTCTCCCGATCGCATTTTCCGGGCTGGCGCTGTTGCTCGGCTGGTGGCTATGGCAGCCTGTTTGTCTGCTGGCTGCGTCCTGGCTGACGGGCAACTCCGTGTTCCTGGCGCGCTACTTTTCGCTTGCACTGCCGGGGATGATCCTGACGGGCACGCTGGCCGCGGGTTATTCCATGCCGGCCCGCGCGTGGAAGCCCGTCGCGATTGCGTTGGCGGTCGGGGTTCTCGTCGTCGGCTCCTGGAAATCGCCATTCCCTCCCAGTCGCAATTCGCACTGGCGGGAGGCTGCGGCAGCAGTGAACGATCTGGCCCGGGATACCGATACCCCCGTAATCTGTCCGAGCCCGTTCATCGAGGCACAGCCGCCGGTGTGGACGCCGGCGTATGCACTTCCCGGTTTCCTTTACGCCCATCTGGCGGCGTATCCGGTGCGTGGCGCGACGATTTTGCTGCCTGCCCGCCGGTCGCCGGAAGGGGAACAGTATGGGCGGACGATGATGCAGAAGCGCATCGCTCCTTCAGGACGTTTTGTCGTTTATGGCGGCGTGTACGGCGTGAATCTGTGGCTGGCATGGTTGTCGCAGCAGCCGGAATTGTCGGGATGGAGCGAGCGGCCGGTGGGATCTTTCGGCGACGTAGAGGTGGTGCTGTTTGAGCGGGGTACTCTGCGCGCGCGCTAAAATCGGGCTACACGATGCGCCACCCGGAACAGTTCGCCGATACCGATCCGCGCGCGATGGAAGTCTGGCTGGGATTGTTGCGCCGGAAGACGCCGGGTGAACGAATCGCCATTGCGTTCGAACTCAGC
>Ga0302319_10023154_pt1 | contig 11111 bp, 8 predicted proteins | sample Bog_T0_2_FD_203319 | JGI IMG/M metagenome (GOLD analysis project Ga0302319, IMG submission 203319) | Peat permafrost microbial communities from Stordalen Mire near Abisko, Sweden - Bog_T0_2 | ecosystem: Environmental > Terrestrial > Soil > Wetlands > Peat | place: Sweden: Abisko, Stordalen Mire...
CTAAAAATTCTCATTGGGGAAGCTTCCAGTTTGTTGAATCATTCACACCGGAACAGAAAAAACTTTTTTTATCCGCTGCTGATATTCAGATTCAAGATTCAGAGCATCAGACAGGGGCTGCTGAGTTTTCAGAGGAAGATATTACGGCTAATGGTGGTCTTCAGGGAGGGGCAACCTGGAGGGAAGGGGTCATTGTGGATCAGGGCATTCCTCTTGATTTTGATCATCCTGGAAAAGGGCAAACCTTGATCCCCAAACATGATTCGGCTGCATCATGGTTTGATTCAGTTTATTTTCCAGTAATGCAGTTATGGAAGAGAGACGCCGATCATCATGGTTTCTATCAACATGCAGCCCTCTCCCCACGATTAAATCGCATTCAAAGGTATTTGATCACCTCAGCAACTTATTTGAGGGAATACGAAAATGTATTTGCGCGTAAAGAACAAGCAGCCCGAGATGATAAAATGGCACAGGAGAAAATTGTTGAGCCGATTGGAAAAGACCGGGGAAAAATGGAATTAATTTTGAATAATGGGCATCATGATGGACCTGGTTTTAGATTTAAAATCGATGGGCAGCCAGAGTATCGGGCAGATAATAATGGGTTAAGGAGTTTTTTAGCTAAGAAGAAACAGTTAGAAGAGGAATATGGGTACGACATATTCCTAGGGCAATTATTTATCAAAAAAGAATTTGAGACAGATCTACTGTTGAAGCTTTTCGATAATAATGTTTCATCCGATTTGTTGAAGGCCTGGTTTAAAAATCTTTACGAGCAAAAAGGGGTGTCTGTGTTAGAGAAGCAGGAACGTTTTAATCAATTTGTTCAAGGCCTTAACGAAGAGCTTCAAAAGAGATTGCAGGTAACTGCTAATAATCCCCCATCAGAAAGTCCAGCCATGCTTATCCCTCCTGGTGGTATCAAGCTTGACAATATCCCGATAGAGCGTCGTGGGAATGTCATGACCAATGTCGTTAACGATAAAGAACTTGAAGGCATGCTTTTGAATGCGCAAGGGCTTTATGGTGTTATCATCGGTATAACGCCCATATCCAATCTTTTAGATTTTATCCAATAGCAAGAGTGTTATTTTTTGACAGGATGGCGACCATTGAGCCATGACCAGTTTCCTGGGTAAATATCAGGATCAAAGATAACAAAATAACCGTGCCAAATCACGATGGTGATGCAGGCCAGGATAGCTTCGTAACCGTGAACGGTGCGGACGATATCGTATAGCCATTTCGGGAATAAATTGAAAAACCAGCTCTCGCTAAACATCAAGGCTCCCGTTAAAATCATCACCAGAGATCCCCATAGTAAGGCCCAATATTCAAGCTTTTGAATGTAACTATATACACCGCTGACGTGTGGTTTATTCTTGCGCCAGCCCAGATAATATTGGAAGGCCTGGAAGAATTGTACAAAGTCCCGCTTTTTGAAACTGAGCGCGGCCAATTGCCAGCGACCCTTCGCAGTAAACAACAAATAATAGAGGTGGTAAAAGGCCAAGGCTGAGAATACAAGTGCTGTCCCTCTATGCCCAAATCGCAGCCAATCACCGTGCCCATAAAACATAAACGACCACCATGTTTGCGGGAATTTAAGGCAGAAACCTGTGTACGCCAGACTGATAAAGGTTATTGCCAGGATGAAATGCTGCCAGCGTTCATTTAAGCCCATGATCTCTTTGCCATTTTTCAAGGCTTCACGGTAATAGACCATGGCTTTTTTAGAAAAATCCATGAGATTATGTAGGAAAAGGATGCCTGAAACAAAGAAGATCAAGAAAATATAAAAATTACGGATGGTATCATTGGCAGGATTATTCCCGACTTTAAAGCTGCCATGAATCGATCCTCGTGTCACTTCTGAACTCATGCCCGGATGGCATTGATCACAGGTTTTTTCTAAGTTTTTTGGATTGACCGTTGACCGGGGATCTGAAGAAGGCAAGATTTCATGCGCCCCGTGGCAGGAAGCACAATTGGCTGCTTTTACGGTGCCTTGCTCGAGGGCCAAGCCATGATAGCTTTGCATGTAGCTTCCCAAGACATTAGAAGTAAGGCTATACTTAACATTAATACGCTCTGCTGAATGGCATTGCCCGCAAGTCTGCGGGATATTGGCTGAAGACACTTTTGATGAAGCCCGGTTGACAGCGTCATTATTATGTTCTCCATGACAATCCGTGCAAACAGGAGTATCCCGGCTGCCTGCGGCCAGGGCCTGCCCGTGAATACCTCGAGAATATTCCGCGAATTCTTTTTGATGACATTGCCCGCAAGTTTTAGGGATATTCCCCCAATACAATTGAGAGGACTTGTTAGTAGCCTTATTGATATCATGCGCCCCGTGACAATCACTACATTCGACTGCCTTGGTATCAGTCCCTTTTTGAAAACTAAGTCCGTGGACACTATCCAAATAAGTCTTACCGGTGTTTGCTAGAAAAATTAACATACCTTGTTCTTTTTGATGACAATTTGAACAAGTCTTTGGAATATTTTTGCGATTAACAGGTGAAGATGGATCATCAACTGCAACGATGGCATGTGGGGATCCATGACAGTTGCTACATGAGGAAGTTAATGAGGCACCTGCAACCATAGCCTTGGCATGATCACTGGTAAGCCAAAGCTTCGACTCTTTGTCATGACAGATCGAGCAATCAACTTTTTTAAGTTGGTCAGCATGAGGCAGATCACTGATATCTTTATGACAGTCAACACAGTCGAGCGATTGGTGAACCGAGTTATTAAAAGTTTTTTGATCAATCAGAGGAGCATTATCCGCATGACAGCTAAAGCAGTCTTGATTGGAAGGCTTGGGTGGCGCTTTGGGGGCTTCCTGTGCTTGGGCAGAAAAACTCAAGAGGGTCAGTAAAAAAAAGAAAATCCCAAAGGGATTTATTTTTTGTTTGATCGGCAACATGTCGTATGGCCCAATAAATTAAACTAGATGTATTTAGAATAATCTACTTTATTAAACAAGAAAATAATGGGTTCTACGCAGTGACCTACGTAATAACACGCAGGAATTAGAAAATGGCTTTTTTAGCTATTTTTATGAATCGCAACTATAGCTGTAGCAATAATTTCCATCTTTACGGTAATTTTTTACATCACCTTAATATGATCTTTATATTAGAAAACTATCATGAGCACAGTCTTAAAGTCCTTATAATTCATTTTAAAAGCATCGGTCCTTATGATTCGCAAATTAATCAGCACATTTGTAGCGGCAAGTTTTTTATCTACCTTCTTCACGCCTATCCCTCAGGCTGAGGCTCAAAATCTTCTAGGCTTACCTGAGCCTGGTACCATGGTGAGTATAAGTCCTGCCTATAATCCTGCCATGATCAAAGGAGTGATGGTTCACAAAGACAATCCTTTTGTTTTCGATTTTATTATGGATGTGGGACAGGATCATTTATCCGGAGAAAGATTAAAAACGGAAGGTGAAAAATTAATCAAATATTTTCTCGCTGGGTTAACTATTCCTGAAAAATCTTTATGGGTGAACCTGTCTCCGTATGAAAAAGACCGAATCATCCCTGAAGTTTTAAGTCAAACCGCGATGGGCCGGGATCTTTTAGCGCAAGATTATTTATTAAAACAAATTAGCGCGTCTTTAATTTATCCGGATAAAGAATTAGGAAGGGCTTTTTGGGGCAAGGTCTATGCTCAGGCCCAAAAATTATATGGAACAACAGAGGCTCCAGTCAATACCTTCAATAAGGTCTGGATCACGGCGGATAGGGCAGAAGTTTACGAGCATAATAATACGGCTTTTGTAGTGGACTGTCATTTAAAAGTCATGATGGATCAAGATTATTTAGCGATGCGAAAAAATTCCCAAAAAGGGGATAATCTCAGGGGAATGTTTGACGGGCGGGCCCAAGGGCCCGCCCCTATAGAAATAAATCAATTAAGTTCACAGATGGTACGTACTATTATTCTTCCAGAGCTGGAGAAAGAGGTCAACACGGGCAAGAATTTTGCTCAAGTCAGGCAGGTATTTAATGCCATTATCCTTGCTAGTTGGTACAAAAATAATCTGAAACAAGCTTTGTTAAATCAAGTATATGCCAATAAGGGCAAGGTAAAAGGGATTGATTTGAAGGACAAAACGATTAAAGATAAGATTTATAGACGCTATCTTCAAGCGTATAAAAAAGGTGTTTTTAACTATATCAAAGAAGATGTTGACCCAACTCAAGGAATTATTCCCAGGAAATATTTCTCTGGTGGCATGGATCCAGGCATTGCTTCACATCCGGATGTGACAGAACAAAGATCTGCGACGGTTGATGCGGCGATGGGGAATAGGGGAGAGACAGTTGATCTGCAAGTGTACATGAACGGGACTCCTCTATCGGAAGTTCTGGCGCCGCAGCATTTAGGCACTGTCGTGGAAGGTATTAGCGAGTATTCCTTTCCTGATGGTCGTAAAATGCCTTTAGTGCGTATTTCAGAAATATACAATTCAGGTTTCTCTCCGGAAATGATTGCCAATATACGCGCACAGATTCAGAATGATCCCCATAAACATGCGCTTCTCTTGAGGAAAAGCATCATTGAGATGGCTTTAAATGGGGATCAGGAAATTGCTTTAACAAGAGACATGGGAGACATCCCGGAGAGTTTTTTATTTGATAATCTAAGGAAAAAAGTAAAGCTTAGTAAGAAGGCTACAGAGATATTGCCCAATGTTGTTTCTCATGTCCCCTCTGAAATTAGAAATGCCCCGCAGTTTGTACCAAGAGTGGGCGGCTACTTTCGTACTGAAGTGATTGATCCAAAATATGACGAACCTCTTTATTTGGTCTGTTTTAATTATGAACGTTTGCATCAAAGAAACGAACTGGTTATTACACCGGTAGGAGGCGGGGCTGATTTTAACGGGCAAGCAGGCAAAGATTTATATATCAATAGCGGTCTTCATTTAGAGCCTATTCAGGTAAGTCCATTAGATAGAAAGGACGAATTGATGGCCATGAGGCAAGTGGTATCTTTAAATCCTCAATATCAGGGGCATGAATCTCCGTGGACAATATTTTGGCGGGTATATTCTGGGGGCAGGGCAAGTTCGTTAAGAGAGGGGATTCAGGAATACGGGAAGAAAGAGTTAGCTTTACTGACTACCGCAGAGCTTAAGGAATGGGTGCATCGCTTGCGAGGCAATGGTAATGGAACTGTTGCGAAGAATACGCCTCCTGCGACCCCTGCTCAAACTTCAATTAAACCAAAGCCCGTTGAGAATAGGCATCCTGACCTTTTAAACGGCGGTATTGATCTGGATACTCAAAAGATGCATTGGTATATCCGAAAAGAAGGCCGAGGGGTTGAAATGAACATTGATCCGGCCATGATAGAGCGTGTTAAGCGTGAGGGGCTTGAAAGTTTGACTCCTTTTATTTCCAGCATCACTACAGTTGTAAGCATTTGGCCTCTGATCGGTCTTCAGTCCCCTCCTCAGCGTAACAACATCAGTGTGTGAGTAAGTTTTACACTTACCAGGAATAAGTTTCTTTATAAGCATCTGAATAATTGAATAAATTTATTTTATCCATATTAATCAGTGATATTTATGATATAATTCACGACCAATTAAGTAAAATTCACATATAGATAAAGCAATGAAGAACAATAAAAAAGATCCTAAGCAATTTCCACAGAAAAAATTGTCCCCGGACGTTGTGATAACAGCCCAAGAACAGCCGCCTCATCAAGCTAATTATGTGAAAATCATAATTTGGTCAGTGGCTGCTTTCCTATTGGCAATAATTCTTGGGGCACTAGGTTGGTTTTTAGGCCATCGAGACAACGGATATAATCCTTATATGGCATTGAAAGGTTATGAGTCTTCCAGGCACGGATTTATTGTAAAAAGTTCGCAAGTTTCAAGTGATTTGGCACGACGGGCTATTGAAGCATTTAAGCGAAAGAATATTAAAGAAGCCTTGGATGATTGCCGTGAATCTATCGATATTTTTCCTATCAATACCAAACCGTATATCCTGCTGACCAAGCTATATCTTATGACCGGTCAAGAACAAAAAATGTATGAAACTTTGAGTTTGGCGGGGCATTCTTATCCTAATTTTAATAATATCGTCGATGTTATTGATGATCAGGACCTTGACAATATCCCGTTGGAAGAATCTCCTGATAAAATATTCCTAGCAAATTTCCCTGAAAATAAAAAAATGGCCATGACCTTTATGTTCGATGATGGGGAAGCCGATGTGTACAAAGCGTTGCCTACTTTTGAGAAATATGGTTATCGTGCGACTATTCCTGTGGTCGCCGGATTTGTCGCGGATAATAGCAATGATCCTTTTTGGGGAAGCTGGGCCCAATGGAAGGATGCCGCAAGTCGCGGGTTCGAAATTGCCAATCACTCCATGTATCATCGCGATTCTAAGATCTTGCACGGTGATGATTTTGATATTGCCATTGACCAAGCCAAGGATATTATTGAGAAGAATATCGGGCAAAAGGTGACAGCGTATGTTTTCCCACATGATAGCTACACCCCTGAAGCAGTCAGACGAGCCTTACGGGGGCATCAAGTGATCCGAACTCCAGAATTTTTACGGTCATTCTATAGAAGAACTGTTGATATTGTCATTGGCGGCCCTCATGTGGATGTTCATACAGGCAATAGACTAGTTGATATCGGCATCAAGCGTAGGTTATGGCTTATCGCCAAGTGCCATGGGGTGACAGCAAAGGTAAGCATGCGCTCCTTTAAATCAATCACCCCAGAATTCTTGGAAACAAATTTAGCCTATATTCATTCCAAGGCCGACGATGTTTGGGTGGACACATTTTCAAATGTTTTTAATTACTTGTTTTTACGATCCCAAACCAGCATTGAAACCAAAGCATCGACTCAAAATTCTCTTGATTTTGTTTTACATAATATTGATTTGAAGAAGAAATTATCAATTCCGCTGACGGTGATTATCAAAGCTCAGCCAGGGCAAGGGGTGGTATCAGCCCAGGGCTCAGATGGGCGTGCACTTAAGGCTTGGGGTTGTGCCAGCGATAAGATTTGTGTTGATATGGACTCCTATGAAGAGAATGTCCATGTGCAATGGACTACAAGTCCCCATTAAAATCAAAACTTTGTTGACTATTTCGTTAATTAGATTTATTTTAAACAGTAGAAAGTCTTTCGATTTCAAAATGAGGAGGAGTTGTGTTTAGAATTATCTTTGGATGCCTGACGGGCTTAATGATAAGCTTGTGGGTATCCTCTATATCATATGCAGAAACGATAGTCCTTGATAACGGCGACACAGTAACAGGCCAAATCATAGAGCGTACTGAATTGCGTATCATGGTGGATGTTAATGGAACACTTAAAACATTTTTTTTAGGGGAGGTAGCTTCTATTGACGGTCAAGCCATATCAATGCCTCAGGATGAAAAGGTGGCGGCTGATATTGCAAAGGTAGAGCAAAATCCAAAGCCAGTGCCTTATTTTGGTGCTGAACAAGATTCGTTAGAAAAGACGATGGCCGCACATAATCAGAACTCCCCTGCGGCTCAGCCGCCAGCGGCAGTCACCTCAACGGCCACCCCACCCGTTGCTGACCAAACAACAACCTCAACAGCGTCACTAACCGCAGGGCCAAATAAGGCGGTCGTAGCGACACCTGATGGTGGGATCATTGTTGTTGATAGTGGTAAAATTACTAAATACGATAAAGACTTCAAGGTTGTTAAAGAAGTGGATTTGCCTTCAGATAATACCACTCCAACTGCAGCTCCTGTTCCGGCTACAGCAGATGCCTCGGCCACTGCTCCCGTAGTTGTCGCCCCAGCATCACCGGCACCTGACGCTCCGTCGGCAGCTCCTGCATCAGCAGCTCCAGCGCCAGCCGCAAGTGATTCAACAGCAGATGCCCAGCCGCCAACATTAAAGGACTTTTTTGATAAAACGATGAAATCAATCTTTCAACGGACAAAAAAGAAAGAAATTCCTCAAAGTGCTAAAATCCCTGCGGCATTGCCTCCAGCTAAATCCTAACAATTAACCAAAAGTCCCCATTGTTTTAATTTCGACATGTTTTATTAGAGGTGGACGGCGAGTCCTTTTGGGTGTATAGTGATCTATCTTGAAAATCAAAGAGCTGGCCCTTCTTATCGAAGGCACTATTGAAGGCGATGACAATGTCGATATCACAGATTTAAATGGTATTGAGTCAGCGCGGCTTGGCGATTTGACCTTTGCTGTTGATGAGGATAAGCTGGGGCTTGCTGAAACAAGTCAAACAGCTTGTGTCCTAACAACGAAGACCCTCAGAAAATCTACCAAAACATTAATCCGGGTTGCTAATCCCAAGCTGGCCTTTTTAATGGCTTACAATATTTTTCATGAGAAAGTAGCTGCTTCCTCCTCGGTGCATCCTTGTGCCTCTATTGCAAGTTCGGTCATTTTAGGTAAAGGGGTGCAGGTTAATGCGCATGTTGTTATTGAAGAAAATGTGGTGATAGGCGATCACACCATCATTGATAGCGGGGTCGTGATCAAAAAGAATTGTAGATTAGGTGAAAATTGTCATCTGCATCCTAACGTTGTTCTTTATGAAGGGGTTATTCTCAAGAATGGAGTTATTTTGCATAGTGGGGTGATCGTTGGTGCGGATGGTTTTGGTTACGTTAGGGATAATGGCAAGATTTACAAGTTCCCCCAATTAGGAACAGTTGTCATCGAAGATGCTGTTGAGATAGGAGCTAATTCCACCATTGATCGTGGGTCTTTAGGTTGTACCATGATTGGGGCTCGGACTAAAATAGATAATCTTTGTCATGTCGCGCATAACGTGAAAATTGGTAAAAATGTCTTGATGGCAGCCCAATGTGGCATTGCCGGAAGTGCCGTGATTGGGGATAATGTCACCATGAGCGGGCAAGTTGCAGTCATTGATAATGTTACGGTTGGGCAAAATGTTAGTGTCGGAGGTCAAAGCGGGATTATTGGAAATATTAAAGATAATGCTGTTATCTGGGGTTCTCCTGCCCGCGGGCTTGGGCAAACCAAGAAGCAGATGGCAGTCCTTTCATGGCTTTCTAAGAATTTCGATATTCTTTTAGAAATGGTAAAAGAAAAAAAACAAGATAAGGAAGAATTATGAGCATTGAGACTGAAATAGATGTTTGTATTACAAAGTGTGGCAAAGGCTACCGGGAGTGGTATGTAGGGGTTGCTGCTAATCCTGATGAGAGGCTATTTCAAGGGCATAATGTTTCCCAGGAAGGTGGCGCTTGGATTTATCGGGATGCGGGATCAGAATCAATGGCCAAAATCATTGAAGCTATTTTTCACAAGAAAGGCTGTAAAGGCGGACCTGGAAGCGCTGACAGGCCTCATTTTGTATATGCTTACAGGATGACACGCACAACGCGTGGTATATGATCCAAGAACTACCTATCCGTAACTCACCCCTTGTGCCATTTAAGTATAAAAGGTACTTTGAAGCTCAGAACAGGCGGATTCGGGTTTTTGGTCAATGTGAAATAACGGGAAAGAATTTTGAGCTTTTAATCCCAACTGAAGAGTTCTTTATTTATACACAAGGCTTTAAAAGTCTAGATGAGGCTCTTAAAAGCCTCTCCCTTGAGGAGCGTGGGTTTATTTCAAAGGGAATCTCTCCGGAAGGACAGAAAGCGCGTTTATAATTGTCACTTGCATGTCTGGTGGGATTGTGATATCCTAAAAATAAGAATTTGCCGCAATGATGTGGTATTAAGGTTTCAAAGCTGAAACATGCTTTTTTGGGCAAAGAGGCCCTGTTTCCTAGTGAATGGAAACAGGGCCTTTGTTTTTGAATTCCCTACAAGGAGGGATTTAATGAAAACAAATACAACAATACCCGTATCTTGGGATGCTCTTGACAAGTATGCGATGGATGATTTTTACGATGAGATGATTGAGACCAATGGGCAGGTGCGTCCATGCTACGAAGATTTGACGGATCGAATGAGCGGTTTGGGCTTTGATGAGGTTGTCGGGCGTCAGCAAGCGGCTGACCGTGCTTTTATATCTATGGGCATCACTTTTAATGTTTACCGGGATGGGGAAGGCCTCGAGAAAATATTCCCTTTTGATATCATCCCTCGCATCATCCCTGTCAAAGAATGGGAACATATTGAGCTGGGTTTAAAACAACGCATCACGGCCCTCAATCTATTCCTACAAGATATTTATGGTCCGCAGAAAATTCTTAAGGATGGGGTAATTCCTTCAGATATTATATTCTCTTCTGCTGGCTACCTTAAGCAATGTCAAGGACTGATGCCACCGCATCATATTTGGGCACATATCAGCGGTATAGATTTAATCAAGCACAGTGACGGCATTAATTATGTACTGGAAGACAATTTGCGTGTGCCCTCAGGGGTTTCCTATGTTTTGGGCAACCGCGATATCATGAAGCGCACCTTTCCAGAAATCTTTGAACGGATGGACGTGCGCCCGGTCACTGATTACCCATTGCGCTTGCTTGAAATGTTAGAGCATCTTTCGTCTCGAGAAAAACCAACGGTGGTTGTTTTGACCCCGGGTATTTATAATTCAGCTTATTTTGAGCATTCATTCTTGGCCCAGCAAATGGGGGTTGAACTCGTCGAAGGACGGGATTTGATTGTACAGGATGATTTTGTTTATATGCGGACCACCCAAGGCTTTAAACGCGTGGATGTTATTTATAGACGGGTGGATGATACCTATCTTGATCCTAATCATTTTAACCCTGCATCAGTGTTGGGGGTTCCAGGTATTTTTGAAGCCTATCGTCGGGGGAATGTAGTTTTGGCAAACGCACCGGGTACGGGGGTGGCCGATGACAAGGTGATCTATGCATTTGTTCCCAAGATGATTAAATACTATTTAAAGGAAGATCCAGTCTTACCCAATGTTCCCACTTATTTATGTTGGGATCCCAAAGACCGTGAGTATGTCCTTTAAAACATTGACAAGATGGTGGTAAAAGCGGCCAATCAAAGTGGTGGATATGGGATGTTGATCGGAACACAAGCCACGAAAAAGGATAGAGAAGCTTTTAAAGTTAAGATCCGCAAGTTCCCCCGTG
>Ga0302319_10023155_pt1 | contig 11111 bp, 9 predicted proteins | sample Bog_T0_2_FD_203319 | JGI IMG/M metagenome (GOLD analysis project Ga0302319, IMG submission 203319) | Peat permafrost microbial communities from Stordalen Mire near Abisko, Sweden - Bog_T0_2 | ecosystem: Environmental > Terrestrial > Soil > Wetlands > Peat | place: Sweden: Abisko, Stordalen Mire...
CCTCTGGCACTTTCAAAACGTCCGCCATGACCTGTGGGATCTGGATAATCCGGCGCCGCCCAATCTGGTGACCATCACCCGGAATGGCCGGCGCGTCGATGCCGTCATCTGCGTGAACAAGCCGGGAGACACCGTGCTCCTCGACCGGGTGACCGGCCAGCCGATCTTCCCCTTTCGCTTGCGCCGCGCGCCGGTGTCGACCGTGCCGGGCGAAGCGACCGCCCCGTACCAGCCCGATCCGGAATGGCCCGCGCCGATCTCGAATCCGGAGTTCAAGATCGACGACATCACCAATCGCACCCCGGCGGCCCATGATTACGTCCTGGCCATGGTGAAAAAGGCGGCGCTCGGCTTTTACCAGCCGCCGACCCTCGCCAGCACCATGCTCTACCATAGTTCGCGCGGCGGCGCGGAGTGGACCGGAGCGTGCATCGACGTTCCCACCGGCCGGATGTACGTGAACTCCAACCACATTGCCAATCTCGTCTCGGTCGTTCACGCCGACGAGATGGATGATGATCCGACCAAACCGCCCAGCGCGGGCAAGCTGATCTACCTCCAGGACTGTGCCGGCTGCCACCAGCCCACCCGGATGGGCGGCGGGATGGTGCCGCCCCTCATCGGACTGCAGCACCGCCTGTCCGATGACCGGGTGCTCACCCTGCTGGAGACCGGGCGCAACACCATGCCCCCCGCGCCGCCGCTGACCGGCCAGCAGAGGCATGACCTTTTGGATTATATTATGCGCCGCCACCAGCCGCTGGTGCCCCGTTCGCCCAGCCTGATCCATCGGGGCGACGAATTCGCCGGCTCCGGCACCTTCCTGAATGATCAGGACGGCTACCCCGGCTGCAAGCCGCCCTGGGGCCAGCTCAACTGCATCGACCTGAATACCGGCAAGATGCTGTGGCGGGTAACGCTAGGCGAATACCCGGAACTGACCAAGCTGGGCCTGCCCGCCACCGGGACCGAGAATTTTGGCGGACCGGCGGTCACGGCGGGAGGATTGGTCTTTTGCTCGGGCACCCGCGACTTGAAGATCCGCGCCTTCGACAAGGACACCGGCGAGGAACTCTGGGCGGCGAAGCTGCCTTACGGCGGATTCGCACCGCCTTCGATTTATGAGGTCGACGGCAAGGAGTATGTCGTGATCGCCGCCGCCGGCGGCGGTGTCCCAGGCCTGAAAGCCGGCAGCCTGCCGACTGGCGATGCCTACGTCGCTTTCGCCCTGCCCTGAGGCCAGGCGCCGAGGTCACGGAAGAGACACCATGAAACTTGTCGTCGCGACCTGCCAGTTTCCCGTCAAAGCCGATGTCGCCCGAAATGCGGCGGCGATCGAAAGCCAGATGCGGGAAGCCAGGCAGCGGCGGGCCGATGTTGTTCATTTCTCGGAATGCTGCCTCTCCGGCTACGCCGGCGTGGATTTCGAGTCATTTGTCGACTTCGATTGGGCGGCTTTGGCCACGGCGACACATCGGATCATGGCCTTGGCCGCCAAACTGAAACTGTGGGTGATCCTAGGATCGAGCCACCGCCTGAGTGGCGACCACCGGCCCCACAATTCTCTTTACCTGATCGACGACCGGGGACGAATCCGCGACCGTTACGATAAGCTATTCTGCACCGGCGACGCCACCGGGAAGCGGTACGACCTTAAACACTACAGTCCAGGCGACCATTTCGTAACTTTTGAGCTGAAGGGCGTCCGCTGCGGCCTGCTCATCTGCCACGACTATCGCTATCCGGAACTTTACCGGGAATATAAGCGGCAGGGAGTGGAGCTGGTCTTCCACTCCTACCATAACGGCCATAGCACCAAGGCCAAGCTACGCCGATCCGGCAATATCTGGGGTATCACGGTGCCCGCGGTCATGCAGGCCAACGCCGGCAATAATTATCTCTGGATCAGCGCCAACAACACCTCCCGCCGCGAATCATGCTGGCCGAGCTTTGCGGTCCGACCCGACGGGACGATTTCAGGCCGGTTGGCGCTCCACCGGGCGGGCGTCCTGCTTTCCCTCATCGATACGAAGAGTAAATTCTACGACGCTTCGCGCGCATGGCGCGATCGCGCCATGCGCGGTATTTTTCACAGCGGCACGCCGGTTCGGGACCGAAGGTCCCGCGCCCGGCAGAGCCTTTGAGCCGCGGGCTGCCGCGGCGGCCAGAAATTCGCAATCAGCGTTGCGAGCAACTCTCGCGATCCCGCCTCGGGCCCTCCCGGCATCGAAGACATCCCAACAATCCGACGAGCCCCACCGCGACTCCGAAAACCGCGAGCAGGGACACGCCCGAGCCCCGCGGGGCCGCCGCCCCACAGATTTCTGGGCCGCGAAGACCGATCGCCGCGCCCAGACCCACGTAAGCCAAAAGGCAGAGTCCGCACTTCGGCGCCAGCGCCAGAAGCGCCAAGGGCCCCAGCGAGCGGAAGGGACGCCGCCAGATTTCAGTTAGCCACCGCGACATGATCGTAGCGATCGTGGAGATGGACCCACTTCATCGGCGCCTCGGGATCCTCATCCCGACCCTTCGGTACGAGATCGAGCAGATTATAAGCGCCGATCAACAGGTCGAGGCCGCGCGAATAGGTGGAGTAGGTGCGGTAAACGGCACCATCGGCGCCCCGCGCGAAGACGCTGAGGCCCGGCATCTCGGGTCCCCCGATTTCTCTCGGTCCGAAGTTGTAGTCGGCCCGGCCCGCTTCGACTTCCTCCGGAGTGAACGACACCCGGAAATCGCGATTGAACGTAGTGCCGTGCGACGACACCCAGTTGAATTTCCAGCCCATGCGCGCCTTAAAGCGCTCGATTTCCGCCAGCGGCGCCGATGAAACCGCCGTGAAGGAAACGTCGCGGGCGTTCAGGTGCGGGAGCGCCCCGTCGAAGTGGTCCGACACAAAGGAGCAGCCGCGGCAGCCTTCTTCCCAGCCAGGCGCGAGCATGAAGTGATAGACCATCAGCTGGTTGCGGCCCTCGAACATGTCCGCCAGGGACACCCCTCCCATCGGTGCTTCGAAGACGTAGGGCCGGTCGACTTTGACCCACGGCAGTTCGCGCCGACGCGCGGCCAGGCGATCCCGCAACTTGGAATACTCTTTTTCTTCCCGCAGTAGTTCGCGCCGGGCCGCGAGCCATTTTTCCGGTGAGACGATGGTCGGATTCTCTTTGGCATTATTTTTCATGGTAGGAACGTTTCGATAATGACGATGGAATGAGGCTATTCAGGACGTTTGCGCGGCGAGCCGGAGTTTTTCGTAGTCGGCCTTTAGGCGAGTGTGCAGCGGCCAGAAGGGCGGAGGCGGAGTGCCTTCGAGGAGAGCAATCAAGTGGGCGAAATGCGTGTGCCAGCCGGCGCCAAAATCGGCCATATAGGGCAGGTCTTCGCCCCAGGCACGGTGCGTGAGCACGAGCAGGACATTTTTTCCCTGCGGCGTGAGTTCAAACGTGGCCTCGGATTCGCCCGTGCTGCCAAAAGTGAAGGCGAGCAGGCGGGGCGGTTCACAGCGGGTGACGATTCCGTCCATGTTGTTGCCCGATTCGTGAAATTGCTTGTACTCCTCCGGCGGCGTTTCGTCCGGCGCGAGGTTCTTGTGCCGAAAGTGGAGGGTGAATTTGCCGCCGGGCCGCAGCTCCATCGGGCCGCCCGCAAACCAGCGGCTGCGTTTTTCGGGGTCGGTGAGATAGTCCCAGATGCGCTCGATGGGGCCGGGAAGGGTGCGCACGATGCGCACCTCCGCCGGGCCGGTAAACTGGCCGGGTTGTTCGTTGGCTTTCATGATGAAGGGTTCTTTTTCCGGTGCTGTTCGGCGGCCTCGTCTTCCGCGCGCAACTCGCGTTCCAGGGCGTCAAGCCGGCGCGACCAAATCGATCGCGTGTTCTCGAGCCAGTCTTCCAGGTCCCCAAAGCCCGCGGGATTGAGCGCCTGCACCCGGGATTGGCCTTCGGCGCGCACGGTCACGAGCCCGGCTTCGCGCAGCACTTTTAGATGCTGGGAAATCGCCGGGGCGCTCATGTCGAACTCATCGACCAGTTCGCCCGCTGTCCGTTCGCGTTCCGCGAGCAATTCAATGATCCGCCGGCGGGTCGGGTCGGCGATAGCCAGGAGGCTTTGCATGCGGACCATATTTAAGTATCCGCTTAATTAAGCAATAACTAAAATATCAAATTCTATAAGTGAAGTTATAAGACATTTATCTGCAACTACATAGTTATTATGTTTTTCGACCCGCCGGGCGTCCCAGGGCAAAGAGCGGCCCGCTCCCTCATGGCTCGGCGCGGCTTTTCTCCAATTTCAGCAAGACAGCTTTCGTCTCCAGGCCGCCGGCAAATCCTGTCAGCTGGCCGTCGGACCCAATGACCCGGTGGCAGGGAGCAACAATGGAAATGGGATTTCTCCCATTGGCGGCCCCCACCGCCCGCACCGACTTGGGCCGTCCGATTTGCTTCGCCATCTGCCCATAGGTTCGGGTCTCGCCATAGGGGATGGTAAGCAGCGACTGCCACACCTGCTTTTGAAAATCCGTCCCGGAAAAATCGAGTTGCAGGGAAAACTTTTTGCGCTGCCCGGCAAAGTAAGCGTGCAACTGGTGCTCGGTCTGGAGCAGCACGGGGTGCTTCTTATCCTCCTCGAGGGGACCGAGCCGAACGCGCTTCGGATCGTCGTTTTCCCACAGGATCGCAGCCAAGCCCTTGTCGCTCGCCACCAATTTGAGGACGCCCACCGGCGATTTGGTCGTTTTATAAAAGTAAGTCATTTTTTCTCCTTTAAGGTTAGGCCTGCTTCCGGAACTCCCGGAGATTCTTGCCCCGCCACCATACGATCATTTCCGAAGAATTACTGGCCATTTTCGGACATGGACCTAAATATATTATCGTGTCCGAAAACGGCCAGCATTGGCCGGGCAAATAGCCTACCTTGGGCCGACAAACTCTAGAGCCCATGACTGACACTGACACCAAATACAAGGCCTTGGCCTCCCACGATCCGCGTTTTGACGGGGTGTTTTTCGTCGGCGTTACGTCCACCGGAATCTACTGCCGGCCGATTTGCCCCGCCAAGGTGCCCCAGCAGAAGAACTGCCGCTTTTTCGCGAACGCCGAGGCGGCGGAAAAGGCGTCGTTCCGCCCGTGCCTGCGGTGCCGGCCGGAACTGGCGCCGGGCCAGGCGCCGGTCGACAAGGCGCATCGCATTGCCCATCTGCTGATGCATCGCATCAACGAAGGACTGCTCGATGACGGGGCGGGCCTGGAGGAAATTGCCGGGCAATTTGAAATCAGCTCCCGCCAGCTCCGGCGAATCATCCAGAAAGAGCTCGGCGTTTCTCCGATCGAGCTGATGCAGACCCGCCGGCTGCTGTTGGCGAAGCAGCTGCTGACCGATACCCGGCTACCGGTGACGGAGATCGCCTTTGCCAGCGGCTTTTCCAGCCTGCGCCGCTTCAACGACGCCTTTCGCACCCAGTATCGAATGCCGCCGACCCGGTTGCGCCAAGCCGCCGCTGGCGGCGAGGCGGCGATCAACGCCGCCGACACCTCCAGCCTCCGCCTGAGCTACCGCCCGCCCTACGACTGGGATGGGCTCTTGGCCTTCCTCGACGCCCGGAAGATCAAGGACGTGGAGTTCGTCGCCAACGGCAGCTACCTGCGGACCGTCCGCCTGGGCAAACACACCGGCTGGATCAAGGTGACCCACGCCCCGGAAAAGCGCGCCCTCGTCGTGGAATTCACTCGCTCGCTCTTGCCCGTATTGCCCGCCCTGCTGGGCCGGCTGCGCGATTTATTCGATCTCGCGGCCCGACCCGATCTCATCTCGAGCCATCTGAGAAAGGACCCATTGCTGCGGGCCAGCATCCGGACGAACCCGGGCCTCCGGATCCCGGGAGCCTTTGATGGGTTTGAAATGGCCATTCGGGCAATCCTGGGCCAGCAGATCACCGTCAAAGCCGCCACCACCATCGGCGGCCGTTTTGCCGAAGCCTTCGGCGAGACCATCGCAACGCCTTTTCCGGAATTGCGCCGGTTGACACCCCTGCCCCAACACATCGCCCGGGCCACCGTCCCCGAGATCGCCCAGCTCGGAATCATCAGCGCGCGGGCCAAGAGCATTATCGCGCTGGCGCGCGCTTTCAATGCGGGAGCCATCCAGCTCGAGGCCGGAGCCAGTCCGGAGGCGGCCATCCAGCGCCTCGTGGCGGTGCCGGGCGTCGGACAATGGACGGCGCACTATATTGCCCTGCGAGCCCTGCGCTGGCCGGATGCGTTTCCGAAAGAGGATATCGCCCTTCGCAAACATCTCGGAGGCGTGAGCGCGAAAGAAGCCGAAGCGATGTCGCAGGCCTGGCGTCCGTGGCGGAGCTACGCCGTTCTTCATATTTGGAGGTCCGGCGCCACCGGACTCACCACAGCCGTTGCTCGCGGCCCAGCCAGTATGCGATCATCCACTGCCCCGGGAATTCCGAGCCGAACATGTCGACGAACGGCTGCGTCTCCGGCGGCAGCCTGCCGTTGTCCCAATGCTGCCGGAATCCGTCGCGACCAATCCGCAGGAGAATCTTGCGCGACACCTCGTGGGCCCGGTCGTCCAAGCCGCGCTTTTTGACGAGCAAGCCGAGGATCGCGATGCTCAGCGTATAGCCCGTTCGACCCTGGTAGCCGGTCGGCGAGCGCCACCAGCGCCGCGAGGTTTGCTTGTGCCCGGCGGTCGGCGGGTTGCCTTCCGACCATCCCTCGGCAGTCGGGGTGAAGATCCGGTCGTGGCTGTCGTAGATGCCATCGAGCAGCAGCCCCTCGCTATCGAGTCCCTTTTGCGCCACCTCCCAATAAGTCCGCATCAGGCCGACCCAATCGGCCGCATCGGCCGCCGCCGTCTTGGTCCAATACTCCCCCAGCCAGGAATAATAGAAGAGGTTCCCGTTGAGGTCGTATTTCCGGGCGGGCCAGGGGAGCTTGCCGGAGCTTGTGATCTGGCGGACATATTTGATCGCAGCGTCGCGAAACCGCGCTTCCCCCGTCACGTCGTACGCCGCGTGGACGCAGGCCAGGTACTTCATGGCGCTGGGATGGGCCGGCTCGACGATCCGCTCGAAATTGCCGTGATGGTTCATCACCCAGTTCCGGCGGAAGTAGTAGTCGCCATGCGCCAGCATGTTGCGGTGAGCCTGCGTCTTCTCCTCGGCCGTGCCGTAATCCCGGGCAAACGCCACGTAGTGGAGGATGGGATTAGCCGATTGGTCAAAGCTGGTGGTGCCGCCGGCCCGGCCGCCATGGGGCTTACCCAGCAGGCCGGGCTCAATCGTCCCGCTAAGGTCAAAAACGTGATTGAGATCGCGAAAGCATTTGCGCGCGATGGCCAAGGCCTCCGCCTCGTCGGTCACCCGGTAGCGGATCATCTGGGACCAGAGGAGGTAGCCGGTCGCCCAATTAGTGTTTTCGCCATAATACCACTCCGCCGGGGTAGGTTTAGGCGATTCCGGCCCCCAAACCGAGTCGAGCACTTGGCTCAAATTAGGCGAAAGATCTTCACCCTCTTGCAGCGGGCGCCGGGTATCGAAGCGCGAATGCGAGATGATCAGCCCGCCGGGGCCCCGCGCGACGTCCAAGACCTGCTGCAAACAGTCCTGGGCGCGTTCCGCCAGCATCTCCGAAGTCCCTCGCGCGACTCCGGGCGTCGCGGCCTCGGGCGTTTCCACCGCGCCAGCCATGGCGGTAGGCCCCGCCAGGACCAGGCCGGTGGCGACCGAAGCGGAACGGCGCAGGAAATCGCGCCGGCTTGAACCAGCTTGAATGGGAAGCGAAGCGGAAGCGTCTTTCATGGGGAAAAAGGGCCCGGCAGAATGTTATGGGCTCACCTGACCGATAAAACTCCAGACCGAGCGGCGACGCGGCCCCTCGACTGCATTTTCGCCCATGGCCCCCACCAAGAGCGACCCCATCAAAACAAAATCGTCCACACTGGCCGGGCGTGGCAAGGCCGAGAGCGCCCGATACTCGAGCGTCGCCGGATCGAAGGCCAGGACGGTCTGGGATTCCCCTACCAGCACAATCTGGCCGTGGATCGCGACTGGAGCCGAACCCTGCATCACTTCCGGGAGCTTCGCCACCAGGGACCACCGGTCCGTCCCGGTGTCGTACCGCCAAACCTCGTTATAGGTGCTCACCGGATCCTCCGTCCGGGCCTGGTAGCGGCCGCCAAAGGCGTAGAGGGACTGCCCAACCGCCACGACCCGCTGCGTCCAGCGGGGCTTCCCCGGAAAAGGGGCGAGAACCTTCCACGAGGCCGCCAGATTGCGGGTATCGAGCGACCACAGGGTGGTGCAGGCGGTCCGGCTCGTGCAACAGGTCCCTTTGGCGTCGAACGGTTCGAATTCCCGCGTTCCCCCTGAAACGTAGATCGTCCGGCCGATCGTCGCCGCCACGTCAAAGAGGCGCGCCTCCGGCATCCGGCCGCGCCGCGCCCAGACGAGATGGCCGCCCGTTTTCCGCAGTGTCCACACCTCGCTACTGGGGGCCCCGTTCTGCATCCCCCCCAGGACGAAAATCTCGCCGTTCACCGTGGCACTGGCGGGATAACCGATCGTGACCGGCGCGTCGGGCAAACCTTCCCAACGCTGGGCAGCGGGATCAAACGCATCGACGGTCCCGCAGAAGACTTTCTGCGTCCAATTGCCTTTGGTTCCCTGCCAATAAGTGCCGCCAATGAGGATGAGTTTTTCCCCGATTACGCCATCGGCGTAGCCGGCGCGGGGACTGGGTGCCGGCGTCGACTCCTGCCAGTTGATGGCCAGAGGCGAAGCGGCGAACAGCGGGTGCACCGCGACCAGGGCGGCGGCGAGCAGAAGGCAGCGGGAGGCGGTCGAGGCATGGGATATCATAGTAAGGGGGATGCGATTATCGGCCCCAACAGGACCACGGTGCGGAGCGAGCGAGGCAGGCAGAGCGGGAGACGGGGCATGCGGGTCAGAAGATCAATCCGTGGGGTAACCGCTAAACCCTGAATGTGAAACTGCAACTCCGCAAAAGCCTCGCGGCTAGCGACGCGAAAGCCGTTCACATCGCCGGCTACCCGCTGAATAAAAACTGGAGCTGTCAGGCGAACGTCAATAACGTGACCCACCAGTGCTCTATCGCTGCCGCGGCCGCCCCCGGTCTTGTCGAAACCCCCTCGACTCGCCAGTACTTGGCCATGGCCGAATATAGCTGGTAATATGCCGAGGCTCCATCTGTTCGCCGCTCTGCTCCTGGTCGGTGTCGTCTTCGAGCCGCGGGGATCCGCTCAGGCGGACCCCGCGCCCGGACCGGCCTCCCTTACCCTGCCGGGTTCCGCCGTGCCCGGACCCGTGAACGAGGCCGTTTTATTTGGTTTCGACGACCATGCCTTTCCTTTCCGCAACCACGTCGAAACCAATCTGTTCAATCCGCAGAGCAGCCAGATGGTCTTGGCGCCCGGGCCGGTCGATTCCTACGACGGGGCGATTCTATACTATGGAACAGTGATCCGGATCAACGGCACCTATCACCTCTGGTACAACGGCAACTACGGGGCGGAGCGGCCGCTCCTCGGCTTCGAGTTAGCTCAGTGTGCGATCTGCTACGCGACGAGCTCGGATGGCAAGCATTGGGTGAAGCCGAACCTGGGCCTGGTGGAATTCAATGGCTCCCGCCAGAACAACCTGGTCGATTTCCCGGATCCGAACCTGTGGTCGACTTGCGCTATGATCTACGAGGCCGACGAGGCCAAGGCCGACCGCCGCTACAAGATGGCCTACGAGGCCCATTTCGGCAAAGCGCTAAAGTTCTGCGTCGCGTTCAGCCCCGACGGGCTGCACTGGCATCTCTCTCCTTCCAATCTCCAGCCCATCTTTCTCGAGATGTCCGGGGTGACAAAATGGGGCGGACTTTACTACGTCACCGGCCAGGCCACCCTGACCGCCCATCACCGCACGATCGCCCGGCGCCTCTGCAGCTATGTCTCGGCCGATTTCGAGCACTGGTCGCCCTGTTCCGCCGACGGTCTGGACCGCTCGCCCGACACGACCGGTCCGTCGACGGCCGACCAGCTGGGGCAATACGAGGAAGTCCATCTGGGGGCCGGCCTCTGGAATCGCGGCAACGTTCTGCTCGGCATTTATGGCCAGTGGCACGGGGACCACTCCGGCGACCGGCATTTTCTGACCATGGACCTGGGCCTGGTGCTGTCCCATGACGCCCTCCACTACCAGGAGCCCATCCCCAATTTCCGGTTCATTCCCGCCCGCGAACAGCCCGGCGCCCCGATCGGCGAAGGGCCGACCCTGATGCAGGGCCAGGGCATGGAGAACGTCGGCCAGGAAACCCTCTACTGGTATTCGCTCTGGCGGGGCCGGCAGGGCAGCGGGGTACGCGTCGCGATCTGGCCGCGGGATCGGCTCGGCGATCTTGCCCCGTTTGCCGCCGACCACCCGGAAGCCATTTCCTGTCTCATCCAGGCGGCCAGCGATCCCGCCCGCGCCTACGTCAACGTCAGCGGCCTCGGACCCAATTGCACCCTGCGCGTCAGTTTGACCGACGAGGGTTTCCGGCCGTTGGCGGGCTTCAGCGGGGAAGCGGCCGCAGTCGTGACCCACGACGGGTTTCGGGTGCCGCTGCGCTGGCAGGGCAGGGATCGTCTGCCCGCCGGGCGCCGCTGGCGGCTGGACGTCCATTTCGATGGGATGCGCCCCGAAGACGCCAAGCTTTACGCCGCCTACGTCACGACGGGCCCAGAGTAGACGCTCGGGCGCCCATCCTGGAGGTCAAGGGACGGCCGCTCTTGGGCGGCCCGCCCCGGACATTATAAGTTTGCCCCCGCTTGGGCGCACGACGACGTATTGTTCATTATTCCTGCTGCCGTGCGTCGTCGGATCCCGCTTTTCCGAAGGCTAGCCGTAATCCTGGCCGCCCTCGCGATGGTGATGCTCCTGCCGGGTTGTATCTTCCTGGTCGTTCATGGCGCCAGAGAGATTGACCGGCAGTTCGATCCTCCGCAGCAGCCGCTGGTCCGGACCGAGCTGTTCTTCGATCACGCCGTGAGCGTCACGGCCCGCCTCTGGCCAGTCGGGGCGCGGCATCGCCGCTGGCTCGAGGCGGACGAGGATC
>Ga0302319_10023156_pt1 | contig 11110 bp, 10 predicted proteins | sample Bog_T0_2_FD_203319 | JGI IMG/M metagenome (GOLD analysis project Ga0302319, IMG submission 203319) | Peat permafrost microbial communities from Stordalen Mire near Abisko, Sweden - Bog_T0_2 | ecosystem: Environmental > Terrestrial > Soil > Wetlands > Peat | place: Sweden: Abisko, Stordalen Mire...
CGGAGACGGGCCGTTAATCAGTCCGGTTGCGCGCTACGGCTTCTACGTGACGGCGCAGCCGGTGGTCCAGTCCGTCGCGGTGCAAGCGCCGTACCCGACGATATACTCGGGCGTCAACCAGCAGCTCACGGCCATCGCGCAGTTCAGCGATGGGACCCAGGTCAACGTGACCAACACGGCCGAATGGTCGTCCTCAGAGCCCCAGGTTGGCGGCGTCGGCCAGACGGGCATACTGAACACTTCAAGCCCGGGCAGCACCACTGTTTCGGCCGCATTCAGTGGTGTCTCCGCAACCCAGAACATCAAGGTGGTCTCCCCGGTGTATCACTTGAACGCCGCGCCGTCGATCTCGAAAGATGGCAACGGGAACTACGTGGTGCAGTTGACGTTCACCAACTCGGGCAACGTGGCGCTCATGGGAATCGGCGTCACGGTAGCGCAGCTCAACTCGGTGACCGCGCCGCTTCCTGCGCCCATTGCGAGCCTGGCGCCCGGCGCCAGTGCGAGCGTACAACTCGTGTTCCCGGTTTCGGCTGGAGCCGATCAATCTACCGGGCTGTTGCGCATAGGCGCGAAATATCTCGCCGTCATTCCCGGAGGCGCCTCGCAATGGGGCACGCTTTCCGAGAACTACCGCCTCGTTCTTCCCTAACTGTCTGCCTAAACGAAAGGAAAATATCCATGAAACGTCTAACTCAAGCCTCTTTGCTCTTCTTCACGGCTACACTCTGCGCGAGTGCCGGCTCCATTCCAATCAATATCGAGTTTACGCAGCCAGTCTTCGAGGTCACGCCCGGTGAGGTTGTCGACGTGACTGCAATCCTGCAGAACACAGATCCGGCCGATGTGGTCTATCTCAACGGCGACAACCTGAGCGTGCCAGTGAGCTCAGGTTCGACTGACTTCTTCTTCACCAACGTTCCCATCTCGCTGAATCCGTCAGCGTCAACTTCCACCACGGAACTGTTCACGTTCGTGGTGTCTCCGAACGCAGGGTTGGGAACTTATACGGGCGCCTACGATCTGTTCGGCGGAGTGGGGACCGCCAACCAGTCGAACTTCGACTTGATTGGCTCGCAGACCTTTTCAGTCGTGGTAACTCCTGAACCATCGACGATGCTGCTGCTCGGCTTCGGTATGATGGCGATGTCTGGGGTGTCGCGCAGGTGGATGCGGGCACGCCGCCGGTAAGTAGCAGCCGGGTTCATACGTCGAATGGAGGGCCCCTCCAAGACGGCCGGTGCAGTAGCGGTCACGGGGGCCCGACCGGCTGGGCCAACCAGAGGGAATCCGATGTTCAGTGTTTGAAAAGATATGGTGGGCTCGAGATGACTCGAACATCCGACCTCTTCCGTGTCAAGGAAGCGCTCTAACCAACTGAGCTACGAGCCCACAACAATGAACCCCTCACTTTAACATCCCTCAATCGCCATCCAGAATCGATACCATCGTCCCCGGCGCATTCCCCTCCAGCCGGTTATTGATGAAAACGAACGCCGTCCTGTCTTCCATCTGGGCAATCTCCAGAATCTCGCGGATGCCTTGTCGCGCAAACGGGTTCGGTTCGCGCACTTCGGCATAGGGTGCGAATTCCCGCACCGCCTCCTCATACGCCCGGCCTTGCCGCAGCAGCGCCCGAGTCACCAGGAAATCCGCCGTCCGCGAATCCGGAATCGCGATCTGGTCGGGCAACTGCGGCATCTTCGTCCACGCGTTATAAACGTGCGCCACCCCGTGCGAACGCAAACACGCGAAGTAATCCGCCGTCAGGAAATCGGGATTGCGAATTTCAACCGAGTAACGAAACCCCGTCGGAAGCTTCGCCAGAAACGGGTCCAGCTTGTCCACGAAACCGGCGGACCGCGCAAATGCGCGCGGCGAAAATGCTCCGAATTCAAAAATCAACAGCGCGGTCTTATCCCGATATTTTTCCAGCGGACGGACGAATGCCTCGCGCAGCAAATCCGCGTCCAGAAACGATTCGTTCTCGCGTCCGCCCTGCGCTCCATAGCGCGCATGCGAAGGGAAAATCCGGCAAGTGATCTGCTCCGGCGCCTTGAACGCGAACTGGAATCCCGCCGGTACCTGCGCGAACAGCTTGCGCCAGAAATCGTCCGACGGGAATTGATAGAACGCGAAGTCTCCGCACACCGTGGGGAAAATCGAAGCGTACTCGGAAAGGCATGTATCGTCGAACAGCCTCTTCGAGAAACGCCCGCGCGTTTGATAGCGCGAACGTGTATAAACCTGGCCCAGCCAGCCTTCGTACTTCCACGAACTTCCACCCATGAAGATGTTCCGCCGCGCCAGCGCCTGTATGCGCGCCGCAAAGGCGTAGCGATCGAATTCCGGAGTCTCGTCGAAAAGCGTATCCAAGTTGTTGTGCGCCGCGTTAATGTGCGCTGGCCGAGCGATAGGAATAAGGATCGGCCGCCGCTTCCAGCACGCCCCCCGGCGTAACGCGGATCAGCACCGGCGCCGCGCCACTGTTCCAGCGCGAATTCACTTCCACAATATGCTTCCGCGCCTTCAGTTCGTCGACAACGCTCGCAGGCACGCGCTCATCCAGTAGAAGATTCCCCGGATTCATGGCGTGGTTGTCGAAGCTCGAAACCAGATGCCGCGTCTCGAACCGCGGCGCTTCAATGGCGGTTTCAGTAGGCATATGAAACTCCACAATATTGAGAAAAATCTGGAGAAGCGCCTGGTCTTGATTGTCACCGCCGGGCGTCGAAAGAGCCAGATAAGCCTTGCCGTTCTGCGTCACCAGGGTCGGGCTCAACGTCACGCGCGGACGCTTGCCGGGGCCGAGTTCATTGGGGTGTCCGGCCACCAGAAGAAAGCTCTGCGCGCGTTCCGTCAGCGGAATGCCTGTGTCGCCCGCGATCACGGAGGGAAGCCAAGCGCCCGATGGGGTAGACGAAAACATCACGCCATTCTTATCCACCGCGTCGATGCACGTGGTGTCCTTGGCCATCAGGCTGTCATCGATGCGTGTGCGCGGAATATCGGATCGCGACGGATGCACGCCTGTTTTCCCACCATCCAAAATGCCTTCGCCCGGCCGGAACTCCATCGAAGCGTCGTGGCCGATCAGTTTGCGCCGCTTGTCCGCGTAAGCCTGCGACAGCAACGTGGCCCCCGGAATCTTGCTGAATTTCGGATCGCCGTAATAGGTGTCGCGATCGGCGTAAACCAGCTTCAATGCTTCCGTGAGGGTGTTGATGTACTCGGCCGAGTTCCATTTCATGGAAGCCAGATCGAAGCCATTGATCAGGTTCAGCGCTTCGATCATATCCGGCCCCTGGCTCCAGAAGCCGGGCTTGTAGACCTCGTAGCCGTGATAGTTCGTGCTCACCGCGTCCTCCGGTTTCAAACGGAATGCAGCCATGTCTTCATAGCGAAGCAGACCCTTATTTGCGCGCATGAACACGTCGATCTTGTGGGCGATCTCGCCGCGATAGAAATAGTCACGAACCGCGTCGATGGCGGCGGCGCGATTCGCTCCATGCGCCAGTGCCTCTCGCTCGGCCGTGGCCATCGCGCGCAGCGTGCGAGCCAGGTCGGGTTGGCGGAAAATCTCCCCGGGCCGCGGAATCACCCCGCCCGGCATCCAGTGAGCTTTTGAAGTGGGCCAGAGTTCAAAAAAAGGACGGCTGTTTTCGAGAGTGATGTAACGCAGTTCATCGATGGGTTCCCCGTCCGCATATTGAATCGCCGGTGCGATCACCTCATTGAAGCTTTTTGTGCCGAAGTCGCGTAGAGCAACCATGCCCGCATCCGGCATGCCAGGAACCAGGGCCGGCATCAGGCCGGCAACCGGGATGAAGCCGCGCAGGCCGCCCTTATCCGGAGGTTCCAGGATCTCTCCGATTTCCACGGGACGATTGCGGAAGAATTCCGCCGTAGCCAGCTTCGGCATCGTGCCCACCCCCGCGATCGCGTGGACCTTTCCGTCCGCCGTGCGCACCAGAATGGGCGCTTCCCCGCCGAAGCCGAAATGCGAAAATTCCGTCACGGCCGCTGAAAACATCGCCGTCACTCCCGCATCAACCGCATTGCCGCCGCGATCGTAGATCTGCATCGCCGCATTCGTCGCGTACTCGCTGCCCCCGGCCACGGCGCCGTTTAGTCCGCGCGAGGCTCGCCTCACCTGGCGTTCATTGCGTTGCGCATAGACGGCGACGCTGGCAACGGCCATCATCAGCGAAAACAGAAAGATGAATTTCGATTGGGAAAACCTCATGGGAACAGCTTCATTTTAGACGCGCCGCTATACTGGTGCTTCATGCAGCCACACGAAGAGCACAATCCGGAGCCGCAACAGACCGAAGAACCCATGCTCTTCTGTCCCGTCTGCTCTTCGCGGCTCACCGAAATCAAGTGCAAGCTCTGCTGCTCCAAGTGCGGCTACTACATGAGTTGCGCGGACTATATTTAGGAGTTTCTATCAGCCATGGCCGCCCTTGAAGATCTGTTGGAACGGTTTCGCCGAGCGCCGGAAGTGATCGCCATGATGTTAACTGGCGTATTCGGGGAAGAGATCGACTTCACTCCCGCGCCCGGCAAGTGGAGCGTCCGCCAGATCACCCGCCATCTGGCCGATGCCGAACTTGTGGGCACTTATCGTTTTCGCAGCGTCATCGCAGAGGACAACCCCCCGATGCGGGCTTACGACGAGGCTGCGTGGGCGGCGAAACTCGACTACGCCACGCGCAAGCCGGCACAGTCGCTCGACCATTTCCGGCGTTTGCGCGCCGATAATTATGAGCTTCTCAAAGGCCTCGCTCCGGAGACTTTTGAACGCAAAGGCACCCACTCCGAACGCGGTGAGATGACCCTGATGCAACTCGTCGAGGTGTATGCCGACCACGCCGAAAGCCATGCCCGCCAGTTGCAAGGCGTCCGCGAAGCCTACAAGCTCGCTAAACCAAAGAAGTAACGCTCCGCACATCCACCACGCCCCACAGCATCGCGCGATCCTCCGCTGCATAGTTCCTCGTAAGCTCAGGCGGCGGCTCTCCAAAACTGCGCAGCACCACCACTGCGTCGCCTGTCGCGGCGTGGCGCACGGCGCGAAACAGCCGGTCCCGGTAGCCAGCCGCCCCGTCCAGAATATTCGACAGCGTAAACGCATCGAACGATCCGGCTTCCCTGGATTCCAGATATTCCGCCGCATCTCCCGCGGCGAATTGAACCGAGCAGGCTTCGGGTGGCGTCATTTCCCTGTGCTCGCCGAGAAACAACCCCCGCGCGAAAGGATTCATCACATTCGCATGCCGTGCGAAATTTCGTTCCAGCCGCTCGCGCAGCACCGCGCCGAAATGCGGCGGCAGGCAAGCCAGGAATGGCGGCGCGTAAACGGCCCGCAGAATCGCCGGCGACATCAACGCGTCGAACCCCGCCCGAAAACGACGCGTGTCCAGATGTTCGCGCCAGAATGCAAGCTGCTCGGTCACATCGGAGAATGAGAGAAAAGCCCGCACCAGGCTGCCCCGCCAGCCGATCAGCGGCATGCATGCTCGCGCGAACCACATCGCCCGCTCGGCATCACCCACCTCCGCCGGGCCGCCTCTCGCGCGACGCTCCGCATAGGCCAGTTGCACCGGATTGATGTCGCACGCAACCACATCATGCCGGTCACAAAGCGCCAGCGCCATTGACCCTGCCGAAGCGATGCAAAACACGCGCCCCCGGTTTTGGAACGCCTGCCGCTCAATCTCGAAATCTTCATACATGTGGCCGAACAGCAGCCGCCTCGGTCCACTCGCTCGGCCCAGCCGTCCCGCAACCCAGGGCGTTTGGCTCACGCGTGCATCGCGCCACACGCCCAAACCAGCACCAGGAACGCGATATTCTTGATCACCATGCCCGCTGGATCGTGAATGATGTGGCGCGCCCACAGCAACCCGTTGGCGTTCAGGACGATCAGCAGCGCGATCTGAGCAACCGCGCACGCGCCGGGATCCATTCCGGACATCACCCACGCCGCCAACCCCACTTCAACCACGCCCAGAACTTTCAGAAACAACTGGCCGAAGCGGGGGCCCAAACCGGGAACCGCCCCAACCACCTGCGCCTCGCGTTGCGCGCGGCCCAGCAGTTTGTTCCACAGTCCCTCGTAAAGCCAAACGGCCGCGACCGACGCGCGGATCACCACTAATGCGGGGAAGGCGAGCCGGATGTCGTTGTGCATGTTGTCTTACTTGTGGATGCACCGGCGCACGGCATTGCGGCGCGCATCCCGTCCAGAATATGGTGGTGAAACTGGTGACCCAGAAACCGCTCCAGGGGGCGCCACAAGGAGCGCGGCCGCAGGTGCCCCCGGTAATTCGTGGTGAGCACGATCTCAGTCTGCTCGCCGCACGCCCGGATCTGGTAAGAGCCCCCGCCCAGCGTAACGCAGTCCTCAATCCCGATATGCTGGTCCATCACCTCGAACCGCAGCAGATGGGGCGGTTCCACTACCAGAATGCGCTTCACCAGTTCGCCGCTCCGGTAAGTGCACAGTACGTTCGTTCCCACCGAGGTCTTATCTCCTTCGGTGCGCACCGGATTTGGCAGCAGGGCTCGCAGCAGCAGTGCTGGGCGGTCGGGAACCTCCTCGTAGGAAAGCATTTGTTCCCAAACCGCTTGAGCCGTCGCTTGAAAACGAACCGGGGTGCTCACCACATTGGTCACCGGGTTCTCCGACGCCAGCCACCGGACGAAACCGGACCACCTGCTGGGGAATTTACCGTCTTTGTATCCGCTGGCCATATCGGGAGGGCGCCCCTTTGATTCCAGTGTCTCAGATGCCCGCGGCTGTATTCTGCTCCTGTAGTATGCTGGAGATGCAAATCCGCTACCGAGGTGCGTATATGCTCTTTCGATTGAAGAATTTGGCCTTGTTTGCCGGGCTTTTTATGTTGACCGCCGCGGCGGGAATGGCGCAGGTCTGCGCCGTGGAAGGAACCGTGAAAGGGGCCGATGGCTTGCCCGTAAAGGGCGCAGTAGTCGACTTCCAACGGCAGGATATCAAAGGTTCCTATAAGGTCACCACCGATAAGAAAGGGCATTACGGGCACTACGGCCTTCCCATCGGAACCTACAACGAGGTTCTGCTCATTGATGGGAAAGAGGTGGATCACATCAACAACCTGCACACTCATCCCGGCGACCCGCAGACCGAAAACTTCGACATGAAGCAGTCGCAGGAGCAGAACAAGGCTCTTTCCGAGTCTTTGAAATCGGGAACTCTTTCAAAGGAACAGGAACGCAGCATGTCCGCTGAGCAGAAGGCGGCGCTGGAGAAGGCTAATAAGGAAAATGAAGCCAAACTCTCCAAGAACAAGGCTCTGAACGACGCCTACAACGCGGGCAAGACCGCCATGGATGCGAAGAACTACGACGAAGCCATCGCCAACTTTATCAAGGCCAGCGAAGTCGACTCCACCCAGGCCGTTATCTTCTCCCAAATGGCCACGTCTTACGAAGGCGCGGCCAAAGCCAAGCCCTCCGACGCGGCCGACCTGCGCGCCAAAGAAGTGGAAAGCTGGAAAAAGGCCATTGCGCTCGATCCGAATAACGGCGGCTATTACAACAACATGGCGCTCGCTTACGGCAGCATGAAAAACATCCCCGATGCCCAGGCCAGTATTGATAAGGCCGCGGAACTGGATCCCGCCGGCGCCGGCAAGTATTACTTCAACATCGGTGCGTTGCTCACCAATAATGGGCAGTCCGATGCCGCCTGCACCGCGTTCAAGAAGTCGATTGACGCCGATGAAACCTATGCCGACGCGCACTATCAATACGGTATCTGCCTGGTTTCAAAGGCCCAGGTGAACGCGAAAACCGGGAAAGTGATTCCTCCGCCCGGTACCATCGAAGCTTTTCAAAAATATCTCGAACTGAAGCCGGATGGCCCGAACGCCGAAGCCTCCAAGGCCATGCTCGCCTCCATGGAAGGCGCCGTCTCCACCACTTACGTGGACCCGAACGCGAAAAAGAAGAAGTGAGTGAATTCCGGAGTGGCCGCCTGCGTGCAGTCGCTGGTGATTGAATGCGTTTTTTAGGCGAAGCTTTATCGGCGCTGTTCTTCTTTCTGCTGGTGCGCTCCGCCGTCTCCGCCGTCTGGCAGGGTTTTCGAAGCACAACGTCGATCCCCAACCCTACATATCAACCGCCGGAGAACAAAAAAGGCGCTGAGATTCAGACTTCCGGGGAGTTCCATAAAGACCCTGCCTGCGGAACCTTCGTTCTGGCCAGTACGGCTTATACGCATTCCCAGGATGGAATTACCTACTATTTCTGCTCCAGGGATTGCAGCGAAAAATTTCAAGCCGAACGCCGTCAGAACAAATGGGGAAACAGTACAACCGTCCGGAGTTGATCGCCCAGCGCGCCAGTTGGAAACAGGCCGGGCAGCGCGTCGTTTTCACCAACGGCTGTTATGACCTGCTGCATCCGGGCCATGTCCGTCTGCTCGAACAGGCGAAGTCTCTTGGCGCGGTTCTGGTGCTGGCTTTGAATACCGACGCCAGCGTGCGCCGCTATAAAGGTCCAGGCCGCCCGCTGATGTCTGAGCTGGATCGGGCGGAGGTTGCGCTGGCCCTTGAGGCGGTCGACGCCGTAACCTTCTTCGATGAAGACACGCCGCGCGAATTGATTGCCCAGCTTCTCCCCGACGTGCTCATTAAAGGCGCGGATTGGGCGCACTTCATTGCCGGCCGCGAAGAGGTGGAAGCCGCGGGCGGTCAGGTGATGGCGCTCGCGCTCGAACCCGGCTATTCCACCACCGGCATCGTCGAAACCATTCTGGCGCGCTCTGAGTCCTGAATTCCGAGGTGGCACGGACTGCAGTCTGTGCGCTTGAATCCAATCGCTTGTAATCAAATAAAGTGTTCCATCCTTCCATTCGAGAGCTGTTCAGCAACCTCCAGCGCCACCCGGCGTTTCAGGATCTCCTCAGGCGCATCGCGCCGGGGAGCGGCCAGCCCGTCTCGCTCTCCGGCCTCAATGCCACTGCAAAAGCGCTCTACGCCGTCTTGCTTCACCAGCTCACCGAACGCCCTTTATTCCTCGTGACGGATGGCAGCAAGCAGGCCGAAACATTGTGCGAGGCCATCGAAACGTTCCACCACATCCTGGCGCTCGATGACGCCGATAAGCCGCAGTTGCTGCCCGCGCTCGATGTCGTTCCAGGCCAGGGCATGTCGCCGCATGCCGAGATTCTGGAAAGCCGCGCAACCGGCTTGTGGAAGCTCGCCACGCGGCGCGCTCCGTTCACTGTAACGCCCATCGCGTCCGCCCTGTTACGCGTCGAGGCTGCGGATTTCTACCGCCAACTCGCCACCGTGCTGCGCAAGGGCGAGGAGATCCCGCAGGACGATCTCATCCAGCATCTCGAAAGCATCGGTTACGAACGTCGCGAGCCTGTGGAAATGGTGGGCGAGTATTCGGTGCGTGGGGGAATCCTCGACGTGTTTTCGCCCGGCGCAAAGCCCGTGCGCGTCGAAATGTTCGGCGATGAAATTGAATCCATCCGCCGCTTCGAAGTGGAATCGCAGCGCTCCGTATTGAAGGTGAGCGAGTGTACCCTGCTCCCGCTCACCGAATACCAGCGTTCTCGGCCCCTGCTGACGGAACTGGCGGAAGCGTTGCGTGAAGCGGGCATGCCTTCGCGCGAACTGCCTCTCGATGGTTCGCCCTTCGCCGGCTGGGAATTACTGGTGCCGCTCATCCGCGAACGCCACGGAGACCTGTTCGCCTTAACCGATCGCCCCATCATCATCTGGGACGAACCGGAACTCACCCGCGCCGCGGCCGAGCGTCTCTGGAGACGCCTCGAAGATCCCGATCGCCGTTCCTGGACCCCTCCTGAACGCGTGTTCCGCACTTACGCCGAAATCCGCGAACTTTCCAAAACCTGCACCCAAATCGATCTCCGCGAACTCGACGTCACCGCCAGCACGGAAGGTCTCCACATTTCAACGCGGCCTTCGGTTGCCTTTCACGGCAATATGGCGGCGGCCATCGCAGAAGCGAGAAATCTGGTGGATGCCGGCCGGCGCGTGGCCTTCTTCGGATCCACCGCCGGCGAAGTGGAGCGCGTGGCCGACATCTTCCACGAGTACAACGTCGCCTATCAACTCGGCCTCGAGCAGAACACCACTGCTCCGGAATATCTGGCGCAGCGTGCCTACATGGCGGGCGATGTCGCCAATATTTTCCTCATCCAGGGCCGCATTGCGCGTGGCACGGTGCTGCAGGATTCCGGCCTCGCCATCTTCGGCTCCGAAGACCTGTTCGATTCTTCCGCCCTTGTCGCAAAGCCCAGCGCCACCCAGCTCCTCACCACTTTCTCCGCCGATAACTTTGACCTGAAACCCGGCGATTACGTGGTCCATGCCGAACACGGGGTGGCGCGTTTTCTGGGTTTGCGCGAGATCTCAACCGGCGAGGCCCAGGGCGATTACATGCTTCTCGAATATGCCGGCGGCAGCAAGCTCTACGTGCCGCTCACTCGCATGGATCTCATCGAGCGCTTTCGCGGCGCCGGAGAAGGCGCGCCGCAGCTCGACCGCATGGGCGGAGCCACCTGGTCGCGCACCAAAACCAAGGTGAAAGCCAAAATGCGCGATATGGCCGAAGAGCTGTTGAAGCTCTACGCGCAGCGTAGGATGGCCGAGGGCTTCACCTACTCGCCCGATTCCAACTGGCAGCGCGAGTTTGAAGATGCCTTCGAATACACCGAGACCAGGGATCAGCGCTCCGCCATCTCCGACATCAAGCGCGACATGGAATCGCCCCAGCCCATGGACCGGCTCATCTGCGGCGACGTCGGTTTCGGCAAGACAGAGGTCGTCATGCGTGCCGCGTTCAAGGCCTTGGGCGATGGCAAACAGGTCGCCGTGCTCGCGCCCACCACGGTCCTCAGCTTTCAGCATTTCGAGACGTTCAAGAGACGTTTCCAATCCTTCCCCGTCCGCATCGACATGTTCAATCGCTTCCGCTCGCCGAAGGAACTGAAAGCGGGCCTCGCCGACATGGCCGAAGGAAAAGTAGACATCGCCGTCGGCACCCACCGTCTTCTTTCGCAGGATGTCGAGTTCAAAGACCTGGGTCT
>Ga0302319_10023158_pt1 | contig 11110 bp, 8 predicted proteins | sample Bog_T0_2_FD_203319 | JGI IMG/M metagenome (GOLD analysis project Ga0302319, IMG submission 203319) | Peat permafrost microbial communities from Stordalen Mire near Abisko, Sweden - Bog_T0_2 | ecosystem: Environmental > Terrestrial > Soil > Wetlands > Peat | place: Sweden: Abisko, Stordalen Mire...
CTCACTGGGGGTCCGCTGATTCCGGCAGCGACGAATTGGGAAGCCACGGCCGGAGTAACCCGGCCGATGAACGACCACATCTGGATGACTTTAAGTTATGGATACGTAATGGACGCCCTTTCGCCGGTGACTGTCTACAACAGCCTCAGCGCGAATGTCGTCCGCCTCACCTTCATTTGGACACCGACCGTGGAAAATCAGCCAGTGGGAGCCGCTCTTGACTAATGGGTCCAGCCGTAAAAAGGAAGCCGTGAACGTCCCAACAGCGGGCGAATTTGCCACGAAGCCACAATTCCTGCCGCTTTCGATCGCCCGCATGTTGTGGAAACAGCGGGCCCTGGTTCTGCTCGTCTGGCTGGTGGTCAGTGGCCTGGCGGCCATAGTGGTGTTGCGTCTTCCGAACGTTTACGAAGGCGAAGCGGTGTTGCTGGTCGATTCGCAGAAGATCCCCGAGAAGTTCGTGACTTCGACGGTCCAGGTTTCGCTGGAAGATAGTCTTAATGCGATCAGCGAACAGGTGCTCAGTTCCGGTCTGCTGGTAAAGATCGTCGAGAAGTACCATCTCTACCCTGGCCTTGCCAGTACTAAAACCAGGGCTGAACTTGTCGATAAGCTCCGTCACGATCTTAGTATTGGAGTTGAGCGCGGGTTAAGCCTTGGCCGTCCGGGGGCGTTCCGAATTTCATATGACGCTCCGAATCCAGTTACGGCAGCCGGGGTTGTTAACGATGTATGCAACCTGTTTGTCACGCAAAACTCTAAAACGCGCGAACGGCGCGCCGAAGGCACTTCCGAATTCATCGAGGCACAATTGATCCAAGCCAAAAAGAGTCTCGACGAACAAGAAGCGCAGCTCAGCCAATACAAGCTGAAGTGGGCTGGTGAGCTACCACAACAGGAGACTGCGTTGATGGGCGCGCTTACTCGCTTGCAAGCCGATCTGCAGGGCAACCAGGACTCTGTGGCGCGGGCTCAGCAGAACAAGCTTGTCCTGGAGAATACTCTGAAGTTTTCAGAGAGTTCGCTATCGACGATCGAGCGCACGCTTTCCGTCCCACCGGTGCGAGTTTCGGGTGGCACCTTAAATCTGGCTGTTCCACAATCCGCCTCCGAGCGTTTGCAAGCGAAGCTCCAAGAGCTGACTCAACGTTATACGGACGATCACCCGGAAGTGCGTCAAACCCGCATCGAATTAGCGCAAGCTTTGGCTGACGAAGCCAAGGCGGTTCGCGCCCCCGTGGTTGACAAGACGATTGCTCCGGTGCTCGCCAACGATCCGGTGACTGCGCAGTTGCGGGCCGAATTAGATCGCCAGCGCGAACGGGTTTCTTCTACTAAGACGCAACTGCAAGTTGTGGAGCAGGAAATCAAGGCGCGCAATCTAGAGCGCGAGCAGATCCGGCAGCAGATTGTCGACTATCAGAACCGCGTTGAAAAGCTCCCCATCCGGGAGCAGCAGATGGCTGCTTTGACGCGCGATTACGAGACCGAAAGAGCCAATTACAAATCGCTATTAGAAAAGAAGAACTCCGCCGATATGGCCAGCGAAATGGAACATAGCCAGCAGTCGGAACGGTTCACCATTGCCGATCCGGCCCGTGTTCCCACAGTTCCGATCAGGCCGAAGCGTCCACTGACATTCGGAATGGGTTCACTGGGCGGCTTGGCGCTAGGTCTGATTTTAGGGCTGGCTATCGAGTTGAAGAAGGATGTGTTCCTGGGCGAGTGGGAAGTACCCCAGCACCTGGCAGTCCTCGGCAGAGTGTCCCTTTCGGAGCGTACCAATACGCGCTGGGGCGGCTTGTTGATTTTGCTCCTGGCGTGCTTGCAGGCACATCATATCTGGGGAAATTTGGTTTAAGCATGTACGAGAAATATTTCGGACTCAATAAAAGCCCGTTCTTGATGACGCCCGACCCGAGTGCGTTGCTGCTAACCGCGGCACATCGCGAGGCTCTTGCTGGACTCTCCTATGGCGCACTCAACCGCAAAGGTTTTGTGGTGCTGACAGGCGAAGCCGGTACCGGGAAAACGACGCTGGTGCGAAGATTATTGGAACTTGGAGCGGAAGCGGATGCCCGTTGCAGCGTGGTATTCAATCCGCTTTTGACACCCGCCGAATTCCTGGAGTTGCTTCTTATTAACTTCGGAGTGCGGAATCTACCGGCCAGTAAAGCTCTTCGTCTCGTGAAACTGGAACAACTTCTCAACGAAACGCATGCCGCCGGGAAAGCCGCTGTGTTGATCGTGGATGAAGCCCACAAACTCAGTTATGAAGTATTCGAAGAGATCCGTTTGCTCACCAACTTCGAGACTTCGGAACAGAAGCTGCTGCAGATCGTTCTATCCGGCCAGCCCGAACTGACGCGGGTACTGAGCCATCCCAATCTGTGGCAACTGAAGCAGCGGATCGCGGTTCGCGTGCACATTGATCCTTTGCATCCGGAGGACGTTAGGGCTTTCATTCAGCATCGCTGGACGCGGGCCGGGGGCGCGATGCCTCACCCGTTCACGGAGGAGGCCATCTCGTTGATCGCGCTTTGGTCGCAAGGCATTCCCCGATTGGTGAACTCGCTTTGCGATAACAGCCTGATGCAAGTTATCGGCCAGAACGGCAAGACGGTGGGAGCGGATGAAATCGCCCAAGTAATCGTGGATCTGGACCTGCCTGTCCCTTTAAGACGGATCCGCGTGGCGGATGCTGAAAGAGCCAGGACCGCACTCGCTTGGTCGAGGCAAGCGGGCCGTGAGATGAATGGCACGCTTGAAGAGCCGGTGTGGGTCGAACCGGAGGCGAAGTTAAGCGGACAGGCTGGGGAGCAACAGCCCTCGATGGCTCCCGAACGGCCGCAAGCAATCTCGACGGGACCCGCTTACGAGCGGTCTTCGCCGCGGAGTGCGATCGAGACACCGCTGCCTTCAACAAAACCGATCCTGCCGGCGGCTCGAGTCGCAAAGGCGGAAGAGATCGCAGCGGTGAAACTGACGGCTGCAGCAACTTGGAATGGACGGTCGTCCAACGGAAATTCGAACGGGCATTCGCACGACCGGGTGCGCATCAGGCGAGTGAGCCGGTATGAACCCGCGCCACAGGAACCATCCTTAATCAATAAGCTATTCGCGCGGCTAGGAATTCCGGGACAGAAACTGGCATGAGTCGAATCTATTCAGCTTTGAAAGTGTTGGATGAGGCACGCGCCGCCCGTTTGGCTGCGCACGACGGCAGCGGAGTAATGGCCGCTGATGCCGCCGCGGCGAGCGACGGAAGGCTGCTGGAGCCGGACACCGTGCCCGTTGAGGAAGAAGCGAAAAAGCTCGACAATCCGGTTATAGAGTTTCCTAAATCGCGCGACTGCGAGCCGCATGCCGAATACCGCACCGTCGGTCTGCGGGTGGCTAAGGGGCCTTTGCTGCCGTTTGACGGAAGCGATGCCCGGACGGCGGAACAGTATCGGCTGATTCGAACCAATCTAATGCTGCACGCCGCACGCCCGAAAATGATCGCGGTTTCGAGCGCCAGTCCGGGGGACGGCAAGACCGTTACTACGGTTAACCTTTCGGCTGCGCTGGCCCTAAAAAGCGAATCCACGGTGATCATGGTGGATGGCGACATGCGTCAGAAGAAGCTGGGAATATCGCTCGGTATCAAAGCCGAACCGGGTTTGGCGGACGTGCTGCGCGGGAGATGCCGGCTCGACGAAGCCATCGTTCGAATTGAAGAAATGCCGAACCTGCTGCTGCTGCCGTCGGGAAGCACTACAGCGAATCCGGCTGAGCTATTGGATTCACCCGAGTGGAAGGCGCTAACCACGCGCCTGCGGGCGCTATTCACCTACGTGGTGATCGACACTACGCCGGTGGCCGCTGTCGCGGATTTTCAGTTGGTGCAGCAAGCGAGTGACGGGGTTCTGCTGGTGCTGCGTCCCGACCACACGAAGCGTTCGATTTTCCAGCGGGCGCTGCAGAACGTAGCTCCCGATAAGCTGCTCGGGACAGTGCTGAATGCTGTTCCCGATTGGTTTCTCTGTAATACCAGAGAGAACGACTATTACTACACCGAGAAATATGAGGGCATCGCCAAAGGGCCCAAGAATTAGCACGACTCTCCGTTCCGATTGTGGCTTAACGCATGACCTTAGACAGTCCAAATTCCAATGCCAACGAGATCGGCGCAATCCGCTCGGAAATAGCGAATCTCAGGCTCGTAATACAGTATCGCCTGGATCGAGATTTTCTCGGATATAACTTTCTCGCCGCCCATGGACTTAAGAACGAGCTTTCAACTGAGGGTGCGCGGGCATGAGCGCCTCACATATACCCGGTCCCGGTTGGCCGTACTACGTGCAGGAAACGATGGACGGCATGCGCCGCTTCGCTCAATGGGTGTGGGTGCGGGTGTTATACCTAACGGGGGCGCTATGGTGGGCCAAGCGGGAGTTGCAGCGGCAAGGCGCGATTATAGTGCTGACACTGCACCGCGTGTTAGAAGACGAGTGCTTTTCGCAGACGGATAGTCTCCCCAATATTGTGGTTCGAAAGAGCACATTTCGCCGCCTAATCCGCTACGTGACTGAGAATTATGAGGCAGTGGATGTGCTGAAGGCGTTGCCCGGTAAGTCCTCAGCCCGTTTGCGTGTGGCTTTTACCTTCGACGATGGCTGGCAGGACAACTTCGAGCACGCGATGCCGGAACTTCAGGCGCATAGCGTCCCAGTGACCATCTTCCTGTGTACCGGCCTGATGGGAAGAAAAGCTCCTTTCTGGCCGGAACAGATTCGAGGAACGCTGTACGAATCTTTACGCCGGAGTTACGGCAAGCGCGCCGGCCGACTGGTGGAGGCGCTGATCGAAAGCCTGAAATACGGTTCGGCGGAGGCTCGGGCCAGTCACCTGGATCTCTTGCTGCAGCAGACGAATGGCAAACCAACTGAGTTTTACGCTTGCGACTCAACGCTGAATTGGGATCAAATTATCGAGATGCGACGGCTGGGTATCGCCTTTGGTTCACATACCCACACGCATCAGATTTTGACTTCGGTGAAGCTGGATGCCGCCAAAAGCGAGGCCTGCGACTCCAAGGCGGCGATCGAGGCTAAGCTCAATGAATCCTGCGAAACCTTTGCTTATCCGAATGGCAACTGGTCCCCGCAGATCCGGGATCTGGTCGCGGAGAGCGGATACCGCCTCGCATTTACCACCGATCGCCGCGCTTGGGTGCCCGGCACCGACAGGCTGGCCATCCCGCGGTCGAACGTTCAGGAAGAAGACTTGGTTGGACTTACCGGCCGCTTTTCGGCTGCCATGTTCGACTATGCCACGTCCTGGAAAGTCTGGCAAAGCCTCCGTCGTTCCCAGAAACGGGCGGCATTGAAAGCTCGGGCAGTTACCGCCCCAATCGCAGGAGAGATCCGGTGATCAACTTCGGACTGGAGGGTTATCTCGGCGAGGGACTATACATCCTGGCGATTCTGATGATCCTGTTTAGCATGTTCAAGCGACCCATCGCCGGTTTATACGTGCTAGTCCCGCTGATTCCGTTGCAAACCATCCGTTACCGGCTCAGTTCCTACCCGCTAGGTGGCAGCTTCGTCGGCATCATGTTGCTGGCCGTGATGATAGGTCTATTCATCAAGCACAAGTCTCCTTTCGCGAAGACGCCGTGGAATAAGCTGTTACTCGCCTATTGCGTGTTTACATTCGTCTCGCTTTGCTTAGGCTCGCTGTACTTGAACATGCCGCTGCCGTTCCTTTCCGCTAATGATCCGCGCTTCGCCGACTGGCGTGAATACATTCTGATGCCGCTGTTTCTGTTCGTTGTCGCGGCGGCTGTGGAGAACCGCAAACAGATGGCGATCCTGGTCGTGTTGATGTGCGTGGGAGCCCTGGCCCTCGACAAGAGCTATTGGAGCACGATCTCCGACCGTGATTTCTCGGCTTATTCGGACGATCTGCGGGACGCCGGAGCGATGGGTTACGCGGGGGTGAACGGATTAGCAGCCTTCGAATCTCAGTTCGCGGTGTTTCTAATTGCGCTGGCGTGTTTCGATCGAAGACGCCGATACCGGTGGGGATATGTCGTGCTCACGCTGGTGTCCTGTTTCTGCCTCATGTACAGCTTTTCCCGGGCCGGCTACCTTGCGGTGGTGGCCGGATTGTTGTTTCTTGGGCTGGTCCGGCTACGCTGGCTTCTGGTTGTCATGATGGTCTTCGGTCTGCTTTGGTCTTCCGTGCTTCCGAACGCGGTGCGCCAGCGGATCACCATGACCTACAACAGCAAAGGCGGCCTGGACCACTCTTCTGAGACGCGCGTCAACCTTTGGGAAGACGCAATGAAGCTTTTCGAATCCAATATGGCTGTTGGAACCGGTTTTAACACTTATGCCTACATGGGGCGCATTGGCATTTACAAAGACACGCACAACTACTTCATCAAGGTGTTGGTGGAGACGGGCCTCGTTGGGTTCATTCTATTCGTGGGTCTGATCGTGCGCTTCTTTTGGACTGGATTCATGATGCATTGGAGGGCCCGCGATCCGCTGGCTAAAGCGCTCGGCTTAGGTTTGGCGGCTTGGATGGTTTGCGTGATAGTGGCGAACTGCTTCGGAGATCGCTGGAGCTTTTTGCAAGTGAATGGTTACATGTGGGTGATCGCGGGACTGCTGGCCCGTGCTTGGGTAATGGAAAAGCAAACTGATACAGAATCGTTGACCGGCGATTCGATTGCGGCGGAACCGGAGTTAAGCCCCGCATGACCATACTCCAACTGATCAGCAGCGCAGGTATGTATGGCGCGGAGACGATGCTGCTCTCGCTGTCGACCGCTCTTAAACGATGCGGCCACCGAATAATCATAGCTGTATTTGAGGACCACCGGGATCCTCACGTGGAGCTGGCTGCCGGCGCCGAAGCGCGGGGGCTGGAAGCGCGCCGGATTGCATGCGCCGGACGCTGGGATACGCAAGCCATTGCCCAGATCCGCGATTTGATCGAGGAGTACCACGTACACGCGATCCACACACATGGATACAAGGCCGACCTTTACGCGTATGCCGCCACTCGCGGCCGGCGCACACCGTTGATTTCGACTTGTCACAATTGGCCGGACAAGCGGCTGCAGATGCGAGCTTACGCGGCCCTGGACCGCTTTATTCTCCGCAGATTCGTTGCGGTAGCGACCCCTTCAAGGCAGGTCTTGCGAGTATTGATCGCCTCCGGAGTCGCGCCGTCCAAAATCAAGGTAATTCGCAACGGCGTGGATGTCCGCCGGTTCGCGAAAGCCGAGCCAGCATTGCGGGGTGAACTGGGGCGTACCGGCGACGTATTGGTCGGCTGCGTGGCTCGCCTGGTATCCGGGAAAGGCGGGCATATCCTGCTGCAAGCGGCGCGGCGGGTACTCATCAAGCATCCGAACGTCAGTTTTGTGTTTGTGGGATCGGGGCCGGCGCGAGCCGAATGGGAGATGCTTGCGACCAGCCTGGGGATCTCCGACCGGGTGGTCTTCAGCGGCGAGCGCCGCGATATGCCGGAGGTTTATTCCTCATTCGACGTGCTGGTTCTACCCTCGCTCGACGAAGCCATGCCGATGTGTCTGCTGGAAGGGCTCTCTGCCGCGCGTCCCATTATTGCCACCTCGGTCGGCGAAATACCGGAACTGATTCACGACGAGCAAACGGGACTTTTAATTGAGCCCGGCAATGTCGATGCGCTCGCAAGCGCGCTTCTCCGGCTGTTGGACAATCCTGCGTGGGCCGCGGAAATGGGCGCGCAAGGTCAGGCGATGGTGCAGCGCAACTTCTCCGCGGACGCGATGGCCAGAAACTACGAGGATATTTACGACGCTGTGCTGGAAACGGTGGCTCCTCGTATCCGGCCCACTGGTAAGCCGATTGCTATTTCGATTATCGTCGCTTGCCGTAACGAGTCGCGCCACATCCGCGCTCTCTTGGATTCGATCCTGGCCCAGAAGATGGGAAGCCTGACTTGGGAGGCCATCATCGCCGACGGCATCAGCACCGACGGCACAGCGGACATCATTGCCGAGTATACCGATCGTCACCCAAATATCCGCGTGCTGTCGAATCCCGGGCGGATCGTCTCTACAGGTCTGAATGCCGCCATCCGAAGTTCGCGCGGGCTGTTGATTCTGCGCATGGACGCTCACACCCGTTATGCTTCCGACTATTGTGTCCGCTGCGTGGAAGCCAGCGCGGCCACACATGCCGGCAACGTAGGAGGACCCGCGCGAACCTCGGCCACAGGCACCAAAGCGCGAGCGATTGCGGCCGCTTACCACTCTCGCTTTTCCACTGGCGGAGCTCGCTTCCACGACCCCAATTACCAGGGCTGGGTCGACACGGTGCCTTACGGGTGCTGGCGCCGCGAAACGTTCGATCAGATCGGAATGTTCGACGAAGAACTGGTACGCAACCAGGACGACGAGTTCAACCTACGCCTGATTCGGGCGGGAGGCCGCATCTGGCAGGATCCTTCGATCTTGTCGTGGTACTCGCCCCGCGCAGAACTAAGCGCGCTGTTTCATCAGTACTTCCAATATGGCTTCTGGAAGGTGGCGGTAATTCGCAAACATAAGCTTCCAGGGTCCTGGAGGCATCTGGTTCCGGTGGTTTTTGTCCTACTGAACATCCTGCTGCCGCTAACGGTGTTGTCTTTCGCGGTGGCCGGCTCCGTCGAGGGATCGGTGTGGTCCGCCCGGCTTTGCTTCGCTTTTGGCGCCAGTTACGTCGCTGGAAATCTCTGCGCTTCCGTCCTGGCCGCTCGCAAAGCGGGATGGAGGACGTTTCCCTACCTGCCAGCAGCCTTCGCCGCATTCCACTTTTCTTATGGGTTCGGATTCCTGGCCGGCTTGCTTCGATTCGGATTGCGCCCATCCGGAACATTACCCTCGAACTCGGTTTTCGCGAGGATCACTCGATGAGACGCTCCATCGATCTGCTGTTTGCGGCCGTGACTTTGGCGTTGCTACTGCCTATCTTAGGTCTGGTCGCCGTAGCGATTACGATCGACTCGCCCGGAAGCCCGTTCTATAGAGCGATGCGCTGCGGTAAAGCTGGCCGGATTTTTTTTATGTGGAAGTTCCGCACCATGATTCCCGGCGCTGCTTCGGTGGGCCCCGTGATTACCGGCAGCAACGATCCGCGCATCACCCGCTTGGGCCGGTTCCTGCGCGCTACTAAGATCGACGAACTACCGCAGTTGATAAATCTTCTGCTCGGCGACATGACCATCGTTGGACCTCGTCCGGAGGACCCCTCGATGGTGGCCCGCTATACACAGGAGCAGTTTCATGTACTGGATGTAAAACCCGGCATCACTGGACGCCAGCAACTGGCCGGGGAAGAAGCTGAAACAATCCCGGCGGAGGCACAGCCGGAAGAGTATTACGTAAAGCACATTTTGACGCGCAAGCTGAACGCGGATCTCGATTATTTGCGCACCCGCACTGTGTGGACCGACGCGGAAATTATATGGTCAACCGTCGGCTATGTTTTTCGATCCCTGGTTTCTCAATAGGAAAATTCTTGTCGTTCCATAGCACGCATACATATCGGAGGCATTACTAGAATGCACATTCCGTTTCACCGCCCTAGTATCGGTCAGGAAGAGATCGACGAGGTCACGTCGACGCTTAGATCGGGCTGGCTCACGACTGGTCCGAAAACCGCCCAATTCGAGCGCGAGTTCCGGGAATATCTGGGGACGCCTAACGCCCTGGCGGTTAACTCTTGTACCGCTGGACTGCACTTAGCTCTAAAGGCTTTAAACATAGGAGAAGGCGCCGAAGTAATCACTACCCCACTGACCTTTTGCGCCTCCGTCAATGTGATCCTCCATTCCGGCGCGACACCTGTGCTGGCCGACGTTCTGCCCGACGGTAACATCGATCCTGCGTCCGTGGCCGCCTGCATCACCGAAAAGACCCGGGCCATTATTCCGGTGCACCTGGCGGGATTGCCGGTGGACATGGGGGCCATTTGGGAGATCGCTCGCAAGCACCGCTTAGTGGTGATCGAAGACTGCGCTCATGCGGTGGGCGCGCACTATCGAGGGTGGCCGATCGGCGCGGGCGATCCATCGCGCGGCGATTATAGCGACGCCGCGGCTTTCAGTTTTTACGCAACCAAGAACATAACCACCGGGGAAGGCGGCATGCTGACCACGCATCGCGAAGACGTCGCCGAACGGGCTAAGGTGCTGTGCCTCCATGGCATCAGCAAGGACGCCTGGAACCGGTACACGGATCGGGGCAACTGGTATTACGAAGTCCTCGAACCCGGCTTCAAGTACAACATGAGCGATCTGCAATCGGCGATCGGCATTCACCAACTCCGCAAACTGGAAAGGTTCACGGAGATTCGCACCCGCCGGGCCGCGCTGTACAACATGCTGTTAGGCGACGTGGACGAATTTGAACTGCCCGCCACCAAAGCCGATTGCCGGCATGCCTGGCATCTCTATATGCTGCGCCTGAATTTAAGCAAACTCGAGATCAACCGCGCCGAGTTCATGAGCCTGCTGCGCGAACGCGGCGTCGGCACCAGCGTACACTTCATCCCGATCCCGCTGCATCCATTCTTCGCTCCTTATATGAGGGACGGCCTAAACCAGACGCCAGTCGCCTTAGACCTTTACCCTCGCATAGTCTCGCTGCCGCTGTTCCCGGGGTTGACCGAAGAAGAAGTCTGCTACATAGCGGAGAGCGCTAAAGAGATCGTCCGCAAGACCCGGAAATCCAAAGCCTTCGCCCTGGTCGCGGGAGGCAAAAGATGATCAATAGACTGCGCGCCTGGGGGGGCGCGACCCTATTCATGCACATCGCCGTAGTAGGCCTGGCGTATTGGCTGGCTTGGCTGCTGCGCTTCGACTTCGTAATACCGGCTCGCGAACTGCCTAATTTTTATCGCGGATTGCTAATCGTCGAATTGGCGAAATTGGTTCTGTTCCTGGCGGCGGGACTGCGCCGGGAAAACTGGTGGTGCCATCACGGGCTTTCCGACCTGGTCCGGGTGGGCGTTCACAATGTCCTGGAATCTATTAGTTCCGCCATCATGCTCTATGCCGTCATAGGGGTGGAGTTTCCGCGATCCGTATA
>Ga0302319_10023160_pt1 | contig 11109 bp, 9 predicted proteins | sample Bog_T0_2_FD_203319 | JGI IMG/M metagenome (GOLD analysis project Ga0302319, IMG submission 203319) | Peat permafrost microbial communities from Stordalen Mire near Abisko, Sweden - Bog_T0_2 | ecosystem: Environmental > Terrestrial > Soil > Wetlands > Peat | place: Sweden: Abisko, Stordalen Mire...
ATTCCACGGAGTAGAAAGGAGGTGCTGCTTTATGTACCTTCTGATGCTGTTCGTCTTCTTGATACTACTCAGGAAACGGCGGGCCAAACTGAAGATCGACATCGATCTGTAGTCTGACCGATGGAGGGTGGCAGCTAGCGCTCTGCTGCCCTCCAAAGCGTCCATCATACAACAAAACCCGCCATCCACCTATCACAAAAACAGGCCCGCAATGACGATACCGCCAGCGGCGGCGCAGAAAACGACCGCGTCAATTAATGGCCGCGAGTCTTGTGGGGCAGGTTGTTAACCTGCCGGCCGACAGCCGGGGGCGCAGCCCGCCACAGTGGAGAAAGGTACGCCCCCGCGAGCCGCGACCGTAAGGGAGTGTACCAAAAGCAAATCTGCCAGGTAAACTTCCATCGGTTCACGCTGTCCCGAAATGACACAGGGACAGAATCGCGGCGCAGTTTAGTGCAATCCGATGCTTCCCCGAATCCGCCACTTCTATTTGGCGTTGACACCGCCACTTCTGAATCGCACACCCTTCGGCCACACGCCGACATCGCCCGCGCGCCGTTTACCCAACACGCGGGCGACGGCAACAGCGCTCTTATTCGCCCGTCAGGGTCTCGCTCGAACCCCACACCGCTGAGCTCCCCCACACTGCCGACGAACCCCACACCGCGCTGTCGCCGAATACGGACGTGTTGCTGCCCCAGACGGCCGAACTCCCCCAGACTGCCGACGATCCCCACACCGCCGAACTTCCCCACACCGCCGAACTCCCCCCCACCGCCGACTGCGGGACCAGAACGCTCGACCCCCACACCGCCGAACTTCCCCAAACCGCCGACGATCCCCACACCGCCGAACTTCCCCACACAGCCGACAACGCGGAGTTCGGGATCGTATCGGTCAGGTGAACCGTGCCGCCCGAATCCTGCACCGCACTGGGTGAAAGTGCGATTCCACGGCCCAGAGCCGTACTGCTCAATGCCGCCCACACGTCGATATAGCCGGCACCGATGGTGAAAATGTCGTACTCGCTCGTGTAAGTGATGCCCGTCGTGGGGTCCGTCACGGAGCTCGTTTTGGGAAACGACTTGGTGGCCGTCAGCATGAGCCGGGCCTTGATCTGGTCCGGCGTTATGTCGGGATCCTGCTGCAGTAACAAAGCCGCCGCTCCGCTGACGATGGGAGCCGCAATACTGGTGCCGCTCAGGCTGAAATAGTCGGTGGAAAATCCCCCTGCCGGATTCCCATAATATGAATTCCGCACCAGTTGGCCCATGCCGGCCGCCTGCTGATACAGCAAACTGGAGGGGCTCGCCAGCGAGATCACGCGGTTACCCGGAGCCACGATGTCGGGCTTCACGATGTGATCGAACGCGGTCGGTCCCTTGGAGCTGTAGCTGGCGATGCGGTCGTCCGAACGCGTGATCGTCCCTTCGTCGTTCATCGCTCCGACCGTGATCACAAACGGATCGTTGCCTGGCGCCGTAATCGTGCCATAGCCGTTGTTATTGAGCCCGTCGAACCGGCCATAGTTACCGGCGGCGACGACCACCGTAATCCCGCTCTTCCACGCGAATTCGACCGCCTGGCAGAGCGGATCCACCGTATAGCTTTCCGTAATCGGCCTGCCCAGCGACAGGTTCAACACCCGGATATTGAAAAAAGCCTTGAGGAGCACGGCCTGCTCAATGGCCGCGATGACCGCGCTGTCCGTGCCGTCGCCGTTCTGGTCGAGCACCTGCAGATTGATAATGTTCGCGTTGGGCGCGATTCCCCGGAATGTGTACGTATTGTACGAGTGATCCGATAAAGACGCGTCTCCCGCCACGACGCCGGCCACATGCGTTCCATGGCCGTACCGGTCGCCGATGGTGCCGAACCCGAAGAAGCCCTGCCCCGGCACAAAACTCTGGCTGAAAACGATGCGGCTGCCCCAACCGGAAGACGGATTCAGGTCCGTGTCCTGATTCACGCCGCTGTCCAGCACGGCCACGCCGATGCCCGACCCGGTAATACCGTGCTGAAACGCGATGTTCGCATTCACGGCGGGGTTGGCGAAATTCAGCAGGCCGTGGACGGCGCGATCGGGTGCGATGTGCACCACATTCGGATCGGCCGCCAGGCCCTCCAGCGCACTTCGGGGGATTGTGTAGGCGCCGCTGTTGATGGACTTGAGTTCCCTGTTCAGAGTTCCGCCCAGCCTCGAAACTTTCTGATGCTGCGCGCCATCCGGCCTGTTTGCGTATTGAACGATGACGTCGACGTTGCCGGCCCGTGGTATATCACGGGAGATTTTGGCCGAACTCCCGTCCTGCGCCATCAGCGCAACGGGGACGACCATCGCGATCGCAAGCAACATGATCGTCACTGCCAGTAGCCTTCGGGATAAATTCATATGATTAAGTGCTTTTTCGGCCGGAAAGCCGGTTATGTAGAGCGCACGGGCCACGACGCGGCGGCAAAGAATCGGCAACATCGCGCCAGCCGGGCGGCGCGGCCAGATCGTGCGCGGTTTCCGGAGAGAGCGCACGGGCCGCGCCTTCCGGAAGCCCGGTGCCAGAGGAATCGGCAACAGCTGGAGAGACCGCCAATGGATAAGACCACACTCTCCCATCATGACCGGGTTTTCCCCATAAACAAGATTGCCCCTGGGGGGGCTGAAAAACGCTAACCAAAGCCGACCCCGTGCCAAAATAGGCTCTTGAGACCAGTACTGACCGCCGCATTCCCGCTTGTTTTGGCCCCTGTTTTGGCCCTTTTTCTCGCGAATTGCGGAACTGGTCCCGCGCCACAAACCCAAACCGCCGCCGCGTTGCCCGAAGCTGGAATCGATCCGGCCACGGCGGGTACCATTACCGGTCGCGTATTATTCCATGGCGACCCGCCCGTCATGCCTGTGATCGATATGTCGTCGAATCCCTCCTGCGAACGTCAGCACAAAGGACCGGTCAAGGCGCAAACCGTGGTCGTCAACCCGAACGCCACTCTGCGCAACGCCTTTGTCTGGATCAAAGACGGCCTCGCCCCGGCGCACTGGTCGCCGCCCGCGGATTCGGTCAGGCTCACTCAGTCCGGCTGCATCTACGAACCCCATGTCGTCGGGATCATGGTGGATCAGACGCTGGAGATTCTGAACGACGATCCCGTCAATCACAACGTTCACGCCGAGAGCCAGGTGAACCCGGCGTGGAACATCTCCGAACCGCCGCGGGCCGAGCATTCGCTCAGAAAATTCTCTTCGCCCGAAGTCCTTTTCCCGATCACCTGCAGCGTTCACCCCTGGATGCGGTCCTATATCGGGGTTTCTCCACATCCGTTCTTCGCGGTGACGGGCGATGACGGATCGTTCGCCCTGCGAGGCGTTCCGCCCGGCACTTATACAATTGAAGTTGTCCAGGAAAAGCTCGGAAACAAGGAAGGCAAAGTGACGCTGGCCGCCGGCGCCGCCGCTACCCTCGACTTTACGTATGGAAACTGAGAACGACTATCGGCCGGGTCTGTACCGCTGGTCGGTCCTGCTCGCCTTCTGCACGCTGCTGCTGGTAGTGGCCGGCGGACTCGTCACCAGCCGCGACGCCGGTTTGTCGGTGCCGGACTGGCCGCTTTCCTACGGAAAACTGATGCCGAAGATGGAAGGCGGCATCCTGTACGAGCACGGCCACCGCATGATCGCCACCACGGTCGGATTGTTCACCATCGTTTCGCTCGTCTGGATTTTCCGCGTCGACCGCCGCCCGTGGATGCGCAAACTCGCCCTTGCCGCCCTGATCGCCGTAATCGTTCAGGGAGTATTGGGCGGAATGACCGTGAAGTTCCTGTTGCCGTGGTGGATATCCGCGCCTCACGCGACTCTCGCGCAGCTCTTCTTCTCCACCACAGTCGCGATGGCGCTGTTTACTTCGCGCCGCTGGCTGGCGAGCCCGGTGGTTGTCCCGGAAGACGCGGAAAATCCGATTCGCGGCCTGTCGCTCGCCGTGCCGCTCTGCGTGGTCGGCCAGTTGTTTCTCGGCGCGGCGGCCCGGCACAAGGCGATCGGCTCGATTTACCACATCTGCGGAGCTCCTCTGGTCACCGGCGTGGTACTTTGGGTTTCCATGCGAATCCTGCTGCACTACGCGCGGAACGCCGAGCTCCGGTCGGGAGCGGCGCTGCTGGTCGCGGTTACCGTGACCCAGGTGTTTCTGGGGATCGCCGCCTTCATGACCCGCGTCGCCTACGCGGACGCCGTTCAACCCATGCCTCTGATGGTGACGTTCACCGTTCTGCATGTCGCCGTGGGAGCCTTAACGCTGGCCGCGAGCGTCGTGCTGGCGATTCTGGTGCGGCGGAATCTGGGTGAACGTGTAGCGGCTCGGCAACTGGCGGCCTAGTCTCAAATGCGCCACTACATCGAACTGACGAAACCGCGCATCACCTGGCTCATCCTGATGAGCACGGGGGTGGGTTATTTCTTCGGTTTGAACAGGGCGGTTCCCTTCAACTGGCCCTTGCTGCTGCATACATTGGTGGGCACCGGCCTGATTGCCTCGGGAACGGCTGCGCTGAATCAGTGGTGGGAGCGCGAATCGGATGCACTGATGCGCCGCACCGCGTCGCGCCCTTTGCCGATGGGTCTTCTCACGGCACGGCAAGCGTTGTGGTTCGGGATCGGACTCTCGCTGGCCGGGGCCGCGGAACTGGCGTTGTGGGTCAACGTGCTTTCGGCGCTCCTCGGAGTATTCACCCTCGCGGCTTATCTCTTTGTCTACACGCCGATGAAATCGCGCACGCATTTGTCGACCGTGGTCGGCGCGCTGCCCGGCGCCATGCCGCCGCTGATGGGGTACGCGGCGGCCAGCGGCGTACTGAACCGCGAAGCCTGGAGCCTGTTCTTCATCCTGTTCGTGTGGCAGTTCCCGCATTTTCTCGCCATCGCGTGGATGTACCGCGACGATTACGCGCGCGCCGGAATCCGCATGCTGCCTGTGGTCGAGCCCGACGGCAAGTCGACTTCGCGCCAGATCATCCTCTACGCCACAACGCTGATTCCGATCAGTCTGCTGCCGGTGATGCTGGGAATGTCCGGGACCATCTATCTGGTCGGCGCGCTGGTGCTGGGCCTTTGGTTTCTCTACACCGGCGTCCGCGTCGCGCTCGACCGCACGAATGTGCGCGCGCGCCACGTGTTGCTGGCATCGGTGATTTACCTGCCGATGATTTACGGTTTGATGGTTCTCGATCGGCCTTCTTTGTAATGCGCGCTCTGTGTTTCACGACTTGCCTGTTTTTGGCCGCATGCGGGCAGAAGCCGTTGCCGGTGCTCGGCGACGTTCCCGCGTTCCAGCTCACCGATCAACTGGGCCGGACGTTCTCCAGCGCCACGCTCGGCGGTCACGTCTGGGTAGCGGATTTCGTCTTCACGAACTGCGAGGGGCCGTGTCCCCGGATGAGTTCACACATGCACAGCCTGCAGAGCAAGACGGATTCCGCGGTAAAGCTGATTTCGTTTACCGTCGATCCGGCGCGCGACACGCCGCCGGTTCTCGCCGACTACGCGAAGAAGTTCGATAACGACAGTAATCGCTGGCTTCTGCTGACCGGAGAAGTAGCAACGCTGAACATGCTCGATCAGGACGCTTTCAAGCTGGGGTCGATCGGAGGGGAGATCGAGCACAGCACACGTTTCGCGCTGGTCGACAAGAAGGGCCACATCCGCGGTTATTACGGGATATCGGACGGTGACCCGGTGGGCAAGATCGCGCGCGACGCGGCACGCCTCGAAAAGGAATCCTCTTGAACTTTTACGACGCTTTGCCGACCGTCAACGCTGTCCTCAACGGAGTAGCGGCAGTGCTGCTCGTTTGGGGCCTGGCGCTCATCAAGGCGCGGAAGATCGATCAGCACCGTCGCGTGATGATAACGGCGTTCGGCGTATCGGTTGTGTTTCTGATCAGCTATCTGACGTCTCACGCCCACGCGGGAATCGTTTACTTTAAGGGCACCGGACTGATCCGGACGATTTACCTGGCGATTCTCTGGACCCACACGCCGCTGGCGGCGGCGGTACCGGTGCTGGCGATCATCACGCTGAATCGGGCACTGAAGGCGCGCTTCGACAAGCATCGGGCGATCGCGAAATGGACCTGGCCGATCTGGATGTACGTCAACGTCACCGGCGTGGTGGTTTATCTGATGCTGTATCACATGTAGAATCAAGTCATGGCAGTCGCCGAACTGATCAGCGCCGAACAATACCTTCATACGAGCTTCGAGCACGATGCCGAGTTTGTGGAAGGGAGGATAATCGAACGCCCCGTGCCCACCTTTGAACACTCCTCGTTACAGATCTTCCTGGGCCGGGAGTTATGGGCCGTCGACCGCCGCCTCGGCGTGCGTAGTCTGACCGAGCAGCGCGTGCAGACTCAACCGGACCATTTCCGCATCCCCGATGTTTGCGTCATTACCGAAAGACCGGACGCCCGGGCACGCGGCATTGTGACGAAGCCTCCGTACCTGTGCATCGAGATTCTTTCCCCCGAGGATACCGCCGTGGAGACCATGGAGAAGGTGCGGGAGTACCTAAGCTTCGGCGTCGAATGGGTCTGGGTGATCGATCCCGTGTCTCTCGCTGGCCAGGTCCACAGTCGGACCAGTGCGGCCAATATCGAAAACAAAATCTTTTCAACCGACAAATTCAGCCTCGACATCTCCGGCGTGGAGTACTAACGTAACCGGCGGAACTGACGCGGATCGGCCAGCAACAGATAGATTGCGCCGAACGGAATCAGCGTTGCCGCGGCGGCAAGCCTCGGGTCGTGAACCGGCCAGTGCAGTTTGATTGCCCAGGCGATCGCGGCGGCGGCAATCGCGGAGCCCCACAACCGAGCCATCCACGCGACACCCACATACGCCGCGCCGATGCGCTTCGAGAGCGCGCGACGCAGCAGCAGGAATTCGATCCAGCCGCTGACTCCCGCCGATGCGGTCAGTCCTGCCGCGCCCCACTTGTGATCGATTCCCAACAAATGCGGAAGCGGCAGTGCGCACAGGTATCCGAGAACGGTTGTCAGCGTGACGCGGATGATCGCGAATTTCAGCGGCGTGCGCGTGTCCTTCAGCGCGTAAAAAGCCGATGAATAGAGCCGCCCCTGGGTAGATGCAAGAAGGCCGATGCCCGAACCGGCGAGGATTGTCCAGACATAGCGGGTGTCGAGCGGAGTGAACCGGCCACCCTGATAGATTGCCCCGGCTACCAGGTCTCCGAGAGCGATGAACGCGATTACCGAGGGGATGACGAAAAGGGAGATGCGGCGCAAGCCAATGGTCAGGCGTTTCACGAGGAATTCGGCGACTTCGCGATCCGCGCCCGTGGCGCTCGACATTTCCGGCAACTCAGAGGCCGAGACCGACATGCCGAACAGGCTCACGGGCAACAGGTACAGCATCTGCGCTTTCAGCAGCGCCGCCAGCGCTCCGTAAGGCAGGTAACTGGCCAGCCAGGTATCGACGAATGCGCTCAACTGGACGACACCACGGCTGACGAAGACCGGCACGAAGTTACGGACGACAGTGCGGACGCTTTCCAGTTCCGTGTCAAACAGAACTCGCAGCGACGGAACAAGCCCGACCACGAACGGAACCTGGACCAGGAACTGAACAGCGCTCCCGAGCACGGCCGCCCACGCGAAGACGGTGGCGAGACTTACCATGTCGACACGCCCGCCGAAACCGAGCAGCGCGGCGATCATCACAAGATTCCACAAGACGGGGGCGCTGTAGGAAAGGAAGAACTTCCGGTGACTGTTGAGAATCCCCAGGCACCAGGCGGACATCACGAGCAGTCCCGCGCTGGGGAAGAAGATGCGTACAAGCGGAATGGCCAACTCGCGGCGGACCGGGTCAAGTCCCGTGGCGATTAAATCGATCATCAAGGGTGTTGCGAGGACACCGAGCGCAACAAGCAATGAAGTGAATAGTGCCAGGATCGCGAAGATAGCACCCGCCACGCGGCCGGCTTCTTCCCGTTTCCCACGCGCGAGCAGACTCGCGTATACGGGTATAAACGACGCCGAGAGCACACCCTCGCCGAACAGGTTTTGCAGGAAATTGGGGATCCGGATGGCGGCGCCGAGAGCGTCGGCAACGGCGGTGAGACCGAAGTAGCGGCTGAAATAATGCTCCCGGACCAGGCCGGCGAGGCGGCTGAGGAGAATTCCCGCAGCGACCAGAGTTGCGCCACTGCGGGTTTTGGTTTTCATTTTTCTAAGAGGAAATTTCCCGCGACCATGGCGTCGATACCGGAAGAATAGAAACTGCGCACGGCGTCGCGCGGAGTACAGACCAGCGGCTCTCCGAACAGGTTGAACGACGTATTGTAAAGAACCGGCAGCCCCGTTTTTTGTCCGAAAGCGTGGAGTAAACCCCAGTAAAGAGGATTGTCTTCCTTCGACACGGTATGGACTCGCACGGAATCGGCTGCGAGGATCGCGCCTTTGAACTGTCCTTTATATGCCGCGCGAACAGTTCCCACGCTTGCGAGGTGCCGCGCGTTCGGTCCGCACTCGAAGTACTCGGAGGCGATCTCGACTGGCACCGAGGCCGCGAATTTGCGCGACGATTCGCGGTGTTTGATGAAGGTGTTGAGATTCTCCGTGGAGTAGGGGTCGCGCGGCGACGCAAGGATACTGCGATTGCCGAGCGCGCGCGGTCCGAACTCCATGCGGCCCTGCATCCAGGCGACGATGTGATTGTTTTCGAGCTGCGAGACTGCGGCGTCGATTCGCGCCGGCACGGTTTCGAGGAGGCGGAAGCGGAGCTTGCAGTTTTCGAGCGCTTCTTTGACTTCAGCGACGGTGAAGTCGGGGCCGAGGTAGTAGCTGCCGGCATCGAGACGATTCTGTTTGCCCGCAACTCCGTGCCACGCGTGGAGCGCGGCGCCAAGCGCCGTTCCGGCATTGCCTGCCGCCGGTTGCGTGAATACTCCTTCGTATCGGCGTTCAAGTGCGGAGACGAGAACTGCGTTCCAGGCTACGCCGCCACCGAGGCAGACGTTTGTCGCGCCGTCTGCGATACGCAGAACGTAGGTTTCGAGAGCGTGCTGAACGCTGGCCGCAATGTCAGCCCGGTTATCGGGATGCACTTCCGGCAGGCTGAGCGACTGCTCCACCGCCCGATCATGGACGACCGCAGCGAAGGCTTCGGCAAAGCGCGGCTTGCCGGTCATAGAGAGCCATTGAACGCGATGCTCGTCGGCGCGGGCTCGCATACCGAGAAGTTCGGTGACGTGTCCGTAAAGCCCGGCGATGGAGTTCGGATAGAGGATTTCTTCTTCGAGCGTCAGGGTGTTGCCGGCTCCGCGCCATTTGGCTCCGCATCGGAGGTCGCCTTCGCGATCGAGCGTGATGACCGTCGCTTCTTCGAATGGAGACACATAGTAGGCCGCGGCTGCGTGGGCTGCGTGGTGATCGACTGTATCGACTTTCGCTTTCGTGAAGATTCGCAGAGCTGAGGGCAGAGCCGAACCTGTGGGCAACGGACGTGCGAGCGCGACGTGATCGATATGGCCCGGTTCCAGCTTCGCGAGCTTCAGACAGGCGGCGATTGCGGCTTCGGGTAAACGCCCCGGCTCCGGCCTGCGTGTGAGCTTGGCTTCTTCGACCGCCGCCGCTATGTGGCCGTCCTTTATGAGTGCGGCGGCGGCGTCGTTCAGGACTCCGCCGATTCCGAGGATGTTCATTTGGATCCCGTGGGCGGGAGTACCGCTCCCTTACGGTCGCGGCTCGCGGGCGTGTTCGCGCGCGTGGCAATTTTCGCGTAGGTGTCGCGGAGCGCTACCGTGCGGTTGAAGACCGGTTTGCCTGGGGCCGTGTCGTCATCGGCGCAGAAGTAGCCCAGACGCTCGAACTGACAACGGAACTGCGGCTCTACGTCGGCCAGCGCCGGTTCCAGCTTGCATCCCGTCAGGACCTCCAGCGATCGGGGATTGAGGTCGGCGAGGTCGCTCGGGTTTTCACAACTGAAGAGCGTTTCGTACAGGCGAACCTCGGCGTCGATCGCGTGGGCGGCGGAAACCCAGTGGATCGTCGCTTTGACCTTGCGCCCGTCGGGTGAATTGCCGCCGCGAGTGGCCGGATCGTAGGTGCAGTGGATCTCGGCGATTTCGCCTTTCTCGTCCTTTACGACGCTGGTGCAGGTGATGAAGTAGCCCCAGCGCAGACGTACTTCCTTGCCCGGCGAGAGACGGAAGAACTGCTTCGGCGGATCTTCTTTGAAATCGTCCTGCTCGATGTAGATGACGCGGGAGAACGGGACTTTGCGGGTTCCGGCGGAAGCGTCTTCGGGGTTGTTGACCGCGTCCATTTCTTCGGCCTGGTCTTCCGGATAGTTGTCGATCAGGACGCGCAACGGTCGCAGTACGGCCATCAGACGCGGGGCGCGCTTGTTGAGGTCCTCGCGCACGTGGTGTTCGAGCAGACCGAGTTCGATGGTACCGTTGGTTTTCGAAACGCCGATCGCCTTGCAGAAACTGCGCAGCGCTTCGGGCGTATAGCCGCGGCGGCGAATGCCGGAGATGGTCGGCATTCGCGGATCGTCCCAACCGCGCACGTGGCCGTCGCGAACGAGTTGCAGAAGCTTGCGCTTGCTCAGAAGCGTGTAAGTGAGGTTGAGGCGATCGAACTCGATTTGCCTCGGGTGATAGATGCCGAGTTGTTCGATGTACCAGTCGTAGAGCGGCCGGTGATCCTCGAATTCGAGCGTGCAGATGGAGTGCGTGATGCCTTCGATCGAATCCGACTGGCCGTGCGCGTAGTCGTACATCGGGTAGATGCACCACTTGTCGCCGGTGCGATGGTGTTCGGCGTTCAGGATGCGGTACATCACCGGGTCGCGCAGGTTGAGGTTCTTCGACGCCATGTCGATTTTGGCGCGGAGGGTGCGCGAGCCGTCGGGAAATTCGCCCGATTTCATGCGTTCGAACAAGTCGAGGTTTTCTTCGACGGAGCGGTTGCGGTACGGGCTTTCGATGCCGCCTTCGGTGAGGGTGCCACGGTACTTGCGGACTTCGTCGGCCGAGAGGTCGCAGACGTAGGCTTTGCCTTCGCGGATCATATTCAACGCCCACTCATAGAGCTG
>Ga0302319_10023161_pt1 | contig 11109 bp, 9 predicted proteins | sample Bog_T0_2_FD_203319 | JGI IMG/M metagenome (GOLD analysis project Ga0302319, IMG submission 203319) | Peat permafrost microbial communities from Stordalen Mire near Abisko, Sweden - Bog_T0_2 | ecosystem: Environmental > Terrestrial > Soil > Wetlands > Peat | place: Sweden: Abisko, Stordalen Mire...
CCCGCGCGGGACTCTACAAACTCTGGGCGCAGTTCCAGGTAAACGGCGAAGTGCAGATCGTCCCGTTCGTGCTGCGAGTCCTGGCCGACACCAGGTCCACAAAACCGCAGGCGATCCCGAAAAACGCGATTCGCCTGACCGTGGGACCGTCCGGATTCACCCCCGCGCGCCTCGAAATCCCCGCCGGCAAAGCGACCACCATCGCGGTAACGCGCGACGCGCAACCCAACTGCGCCAGCAAAATGGTCATCCCCGACGCCGGCATCACGCGCGATCTTCCCCCGGGAAAAACCGTGCTTATCACGTTGCCCGCGATGCAGGCAAAAGAAATGAAATTCGCCTGCGGCATGGGCATGTACCGCGGCCTCCTGGTGATCAAATGACAGCCCGCACCGTGGCGTCGCGTCCGCATATTGGAACTCCGCCACCGCGTGTCCGTATCCAACTCCCAGTCATACGCGTGTTCAATCCGGCCTCGCCTGCAGTTAAGCTCGGCAAGTTCGTGTCTGCCGCGCCGAGCCACCAAAGCCCGGCCATGCCAGGTGGCACCGGCTTCAGCCGGTGGGGTCGAGCCAAGCTCGACGGGTACGCCGTCACAACCTCCCCCCACATCTGAAGTAGAATTAACGAAGTCCACCATGCGAAGACTACTACCTCTCATCCTTCTCACGACCATGCCGCTCGTCCACGTCCAGGCCCAAGCCCCACCCCCCGCACCGGCCACGGTCTACACCCCCGGCCCCGATTCCCTGCCTCAGCCTGGTGTCCCCAAAGGTGTCACCACAAAATTTGTTCTGCCTCCCGGCAAATACTACCCCGGCACGCCTCACAACTGCCAGGTCTACGTCCCCGCGCAATACGACGCCTCGAAGCCCACGCCCTTCATGATCTTTCTCGATGGCGGCGGTTCGGTCAATGGCGGCGCGCGCGTTCCCGTTGTCTTCGACAACCTCATCGCGAAGAAAGACATCCCGGTCATGATCGCGATCTTCATCGATCCCGGCGTCCTCCCCACCATCGGCGATCAGGCTCAGAACCGCGTCGAGCGCATCTTCGAATACGATTCCATCAATGAGCGCTTCTCCTCCTTCCTGATCGACGAACTGATTCCCGAAGTCGCAAAAAAATACAACCTCTCGAAAGATCCCAACGACCGCGGCATCCAGGGCGCCAGCACCGGCGCGGTCGGCGCCTTCATCGCCGCATGGTCGCGGCCCGATCAGTTCCGCCGCGTCATCAGCTTCATTGGCACCTTCGTCGCCATGAAGGGCGCCGATACCATGGGCTCTCTGATTCGCAAGTCGGAGCCGAAACCGATCCGCGTTTTCATGCAGGATGGCAGGAATGACCACATCGTTGCCGGCCAGCCCTTCGGCACCTTCTTCGCCGGCAGTTGGCCCATCAACAACCAGCAACTCTACGAAGACTTCCAGTTCTCCGGATACGATGTGAAGTTTGAAATGGGCGAGAGCGGACACGATGGCCGCCAAACCTCGGTGATCTTTCCGGATATGATGCGTTGGCTCTGGCGCGATTACCCGAAACCGATCACCGCGCAATTGCCCGGCGGTTTCGGCAAGCCCGGCTGGGATCCGCGCGCGCAGGTCTTCGCCACCATCTCCCTCGATAAGCCGTGGGAACAAGTCGGCGGCACTTACAAATCGGTGGTAAGTCCCGCTCCCGACAAAGACGGCAACGTCTACTTTGCCGATCCTGCCGCAAGCGTCATCTATAGGGCCGACGCGGCCGGCAAGGTCACCACATTCAAGAGCAACACCGGCGGCGCAAAGGCGCTGCGAATCGGCGGCGATGGACGTCTCTACGCGTCAAAGCCGGCACTGAAGCGAATCGTTTCCTACGGCCCGGACGGCGCGGAAAAGCTGGTCGCGCAAAACGTGGTCGCGGACGATCTCGCCGTAACCATCAAGAACGCCGTCTACTTTGTCGATAGCGCCGCGAAGACCGTCAGCCTCGTGGATGCCGCGGGCAAGAGCAAGGTGGTATTCACCGGCACGGAGATGCTGAAGCCCTCGGCCCTGACTCTCTCGCCGGATCAGGCGATGTTAATCGTGGCGGATTCCCAGAACAAGTTCAACTGGTCGCTGCAGATCGCCGCCGATGGATCGCTGATCAACGGAGAGCCCTTCTTCCGTGTCGACATGCCGGACGTTTCGCCGTATAGCGGAGTCGCCAGCATCATGGAAGATTCCGAAGGCCAGGTGTATTTCGCATCTGCTCTCGGCATTCAATTGTGCGAGGCCAACGGCCGCAGCGCCGCGATCCTGAGCAAGCCCGAGATGGGATCGGTCACCGGAATTGCTTTCGGCGGCAAAGACATGAACTGGATCTACGCCAGCGAAAACGGCAAGCTGTTCCGCCGCGCCTCGCTGCGGAAGGGAGTCGGAAGCTGGGCGACCCTGAAGCCAGTGCGCCCACCGACATGATCCACAACCGGCGCACGCGCGGACTAGTAAACCGCCTCGCGCGAACCGCCCGTCAGCCTGGCCTCTTTATGCCCGATGAGTCGAATTTCAATCCGGTGTTCGACGGGCGGATTGCCGGGTTCCGGTGCAAAGCCGGCAACATATTCGTTGCGAACGGCATCGGCGATCGAACGGATCACGTCGCGCGCGGAGCCTCCGTTAAGATCCGGCGGATCGAAGGCTCGGCCGCCGGTCAGATCGCCCAGACTGGCGAAGGACGCAGCCAGTGCTTCCTCCTCCTCGAAGGTTTTCCTGCGATAGTTCGCGCGGACTTCCGTGTCGTGCTCGCTCTCATTCAGGCGCGGAGGCGCTTCATTCGACAGTTCGAACTCCGAAATGCGAGCCTGGTGCCCCACTACAAGCGGATACACAGGCACGCCCGCTCGCTGCGCCGCATTCGCCGCCGCCGTGGGTTCCCGATCCCCGCCGGGCTCGCCATCGGAAACGGCCAGCATCATCTGTATCGCGTTCGAACCCGGTCGAGCACTATCCTGCAGCGCCCGCTCAATCGATTCGTAAATCAGCGAGTTTTTCCCTGGCTTGCCCAGATCGAATACCTGTTCGCCGGGTCCCTTCTTCACCACTCCCTGAAACGCGCGGGCCAGCGCGACGGGATCCTGCGTGGGGCCGCACATCCTTACCAGGTCGCCTTTCGGAGGCCCGCCGAAATAGTAGACGGAAAGCGTGACGCCCGGAAGATCGGCCAGCAGGTTTTCGCGGAACAGTTTGTAGTCGAGCAGGCCGCGACCGGTAACGCTTCCGCTGACGTCGAACAGCAGCGCGAGATCGATCGGGAGGTCGCTCCGATTGCTTTCGAAAACAGTGATCGGATGCGGCTTGCCATCAACCAGCAATTGAAAATCGGCGGCGGTGAGTCCGGTGATGTATTGCTTCTTAGCGACGACATGAAAGCCGGTAAGCGCGAGTTGCGCGCCCGACCGGAAAGTAGGGACATCTTCCTGGGCGAATGCGAAAGCGCCAACAGCGAGCGGCCCCATGACTAGCGCAACCAGCGGAATCCTCTTCACGTCCAACCATGTTATCGCCGCAACCCGCTACATTCGAAATCCGATGAAGACTTGCGTTCTGAGCCTGATCGCATGCGCGAGCGTGTTCGCACAACCCGCAAGTCTCGAAGGCGTAACCGTGGACGCAGTCACGCAGATGCCGCTGGCCCGCGTGCATGTCTCGCTGGTCTCGATGGGCGTAGGCACGAACCTCCCCGAGCCCGACGACGCCTACGGAGCGATCAGCGACGATTCCGGGCATTATTCAATCGGCAACATCCGGCCCGGCCACTATACCCTCAATCCGAAGCGCCCGGGTTTCGTGTATGTATCGGACAAGGACATCGCGACAACTCCCTCAATCAGCCTGAAACCAGGCGAGAAGAATCAAAGTTACCGAATCGTCATGACTCCCGAAGTCACAATCGCGGGCCGCGTAATCGACGAATTCGGAGACCCGGTGCAGGGCGCGAACGTCCGAGTCATCGCAGCCGGGGACGTTCAGCCCTATGGCCTGTGGATCATGCACGATGAGACCAATGACCGCGGCGAGTATCGGCTCAGCGGAATGCCCGGGAAGTTCTACATCGAGGCCTCAATCCCGCCATTGCAGACCAGCGGCCCGCCGGAAATTCGCACCGATGGAAGTTCCGCCGCCGCTTATGCTGCCACCTTTTATCCGGGCGCGCTCGCGAAGGAGCGAGGCACGGTAATCGAACTGGCGGCGGGACAGGAACTGGCAGGGATCGACATTCACGTTGCGCACCGCAAGAGCCTGAAGATCAGCGGCTCTGTGACCGGGGGCAGTGGCGCAGCGCCAACGAAAGTAACGATTCGCGTACGTCACGAACAATCCGAGGCGGAAGACGAGGTTACCGCCAAGGCTGATGGCAGCTTCGTCTTCGCCAACCTCGCGCCCGCGGAGTACCGGCTGGAAGCGCATCTTTCCGGCGGGCCTGCGCTGCAAAGCCCTGTCGTGAAAGTCGTGGTCGAGAACGACGACGCCACCATAACCTTGCCGCTGAGCGCCGGTGAACAAATGACCGGCACAGTCCTGGTGGATGGCGCTCCGCCCGGCCCGACAGCGCGTGAAAAGTGGACCGTTCGGCTCACGCCGGACGATCCCTCCGGCCCCGCCACGAAAAGTGGTGATGTCGCCGCCGATGGCTCCTTCACGATCGCGGGAATCATCCCGGGCCTGTTCCAACTCACCCTGGATCCGCTGACCGGGAATGCTTACATCCAAAGCGCAAAATACGACAACGCGGAAATTGCGGGCACCGATCTCGACTTAACCAAAGGCGTGCGCGGCTCCAGTTTAAATATTGTTGTGAGGCGGAACGGAGGAGAGGTGTTCGGCTCAATTGGAGACCCCGGTGGGCGCAATTTATTGGGTCGGCCGCTGATCGTAGTGTTGGCTGCGGATGTTACTTCATTCAGTACCTGGCGAAGCGCCACGGGTTTTGATGGAACGTATGCGTTCCACGGAATCCGCCCCGGCAAGTATCGCCTGTTCGCGGTCGATCCTGCGCAGTTCGGCGGGATGCAAAGTTATGAGCCACTCAAAGCGGTGGCGGCGCGAGCGGCGGAGATCGAGGTCAAAGAAGGGGATCGCATCACAAAGAATCTGCGCTTGTCGGGAAAGGACGCTGCGAATGCGAAATAAGCGCCTGATCCTCTGCCTTCTCCTTTCAGCCTGCCTGAAAGCGCAGACTCCCGCGAGTGTTTCCGGTTCGGTGACAAACGCAGTAACCGGCGCGCCGCTGCCGAGAGTTCATGTGCGCCTCGATCTCGACGGCGAATGGAACCGCGAATACGGCGCGATGACCACAAGCGATGGCAGGTTCTCGGTCACGAACGTCGAGCCAGGCACTTATACAGTAACGACCGAACGCGTTGGCTTTTCTTCGTCGGATGTGGACGAACTCGACAGCAAGATCGTCGTGCGATCCGGCGAAAACAGAAATGACATCAATCTGAAAATGCTGCCCTCGGGCGCGATCTCCGGACGCGTAACGAATGCGGACGGCGATCCCGTAGAAGGGGCAGAAGTAACGGCCGAGAGTTTCCCCGGTGTATCGGGCGGCGATGACGTGAGCAAAACCGATGCGAAGGGTTACTTCCGCATCGGTGGTTTACCTCCCGGGAAATACCGCGTGAAGGCCACGCCGGAGAATCGCTATACGCCTCCCGAACAACGAACGGACGGAACAGTAGACATACAGGACGCCCCGACCTACTTCCCGGGGGCAGCGACTTTTCGCCAGGGGTCGCGCGCCGAGGTTGCAGCCGGAGTCGAGGCCAGCGGCGTGGAGATTCGGCTGAATCGCGTCCCGATCGTTTCGGTCAGCGGCAAGGTGGAAGGCGCACCTTTGGGCGCATTCAACGCGCAACTCCTGATCGCTGCCCGGGATGGCAGCAGCCACAGCGCCGCCGGGATTAAGCCGGACGGAACGTTCCGTGTGTGGCGATTGTTACCGGGAAAGTACGAAATCCGCGCCACATGGCAAGCCCCGGGCGGCATGGATGTCGAGAGCGTGCCTGTGCCGTTCGAAATAGCCGGAAGCAGCATCCCGGGACTGGCACTGCGCGTGTTGCCTCCGTCGGATATTACGGGGCGTCTGGCATTTCAGGACGATGCCGCCAGACCTCCCAGGAACGCGCCGGCGATATTAACTTTCGCGCGATTGGGGATCTGGGCCGGGGGGACGAGAGCGGAAGTCTCGGCTGATGGATCGTTTCACCTCACGCAGTTGCCCGCAGGCCGCTATCGCTTGATTGCGTCCTGGAGTAATGTCTATATCGCGGCGACGCGCGCGGGAACGGTGGAGACTGAGGGCGCTTTGCTCGATCTCACGAACGGAGGAAGCGGTGAGCTATCGGTCCGCATGAGTTCATCGTTGGGATCGCTGTCCGGAATCGTAGCGGATGGCAACCGTTCTACTGCCGGCGCGCACGTAATGCTGGAGTGCGACGGCGAGTCTGCGGACGACGACCCGAGTGCGCTGCAGTTCGCAATCGTGGGAGCGGCCGGACGGTATTCGTTCGATGGAATTGCGCCGGGCAAGTACAAGATAGCGGCAGTCAACGAAGTGCCGGGACGAGCGTGGACTCCGGATGCGTACGAGGACCTGATGGAGAGCGTCGAAATCCACCCGGGCGAGCACGTGTCGCACGACCTGAAACGACGCTCTCCAGACGAGCCATAACGGTCACAGCAATTTTTCCGTTGACAACTTCGCATGGTGTGTGTAGTGTATTAATAGACTAGCACACTTGATGATCCTTCGACTGAACCAGTCGTCCGGCATTCCCCTCTACCTGCAATTGATGGAGCAGGTGAAGCATGCCGTCGAAACCGGCGCGCTGCGGCCGGGCGATCAGCTTCCCACGATCCGGAAGCTGGCGGAGGATCTCGTGATGAATCCCAACACCGTGGCGCGGGCTTATCGCGAACTGGAACATGAGGGAATCATCGAGCTGCGCCACGGCTCGGGCGCGTTCGTCAGCGAACTGGGTGGCTGGAAGGCGGCGTGGAAATCCAATCTGACGCGAAAGGCGCAGGCAATCGTGCAAAATGCAATCGACAAACTGACGGCATCGGGATTAACCGCCGAAGAAATCCGGCGTCTGGTGGAAAACGAATTAGCGGCGGTACGGGACGGCAAGAAACTGCAGGGAGCGGAGCATGAGTAATCTTGCGATTGAAGTGAACGGATTGAGGAAGTCTTTCAAAGGTAAGGCCGCGCTGGATGGCCTGGACCTGCGGGTGCCCGCGGGAAGTATTTTCGGATTTCTCGGCCGCAACGGGGCAGGGAAAACAACCACCATCAAAGTGCTGATGGGCATGCTGCGGTCCGATGTCGGTACGGCGCGTGTCTTCGGTCTGGATGCAGGCGACCCCGCAAGCAGTGTGGCTATCCGCAGCCGCATCGGATTTGTGACCGAAGGAAAGGATCTCTATCCCTATATGACCGTCGAGCAAATCATTCGGTTCACACGGCCCTTCTTTCCGAAATGGCGCGACGACCTGGAGCGGCGTTATCTTCGAATGTTCGATCTGCCCCCGAATAAGAAGGTCAGCGACCTTTCCAAAGGGATGCAATCGAAGCTGATGCTGCTGCTCGGTATCTGCCACAGCGCTGAATTGCTGATCCTCGATGAACCTACCGACGGTCTCGACCCCGCCGCAGTGGAAGACGTATTGCGCGAACTTGTGGCTCTTGCGGCAGCTGAGGGGACAACGATTTTTTTCTCCTCACACCAACTGACGGAAGTGGAACAGATCGCCGACCACATCTGCATTATCAACAGAGGGAAGGCGATCGTGTCGGGAGTGCTGGACGATCTGAAAGCGCGGTATCAGCGGATTCAGGTGGTGCTTCCGGACGATATGCCGGCGGGCGTGCGCTGGGTGGAGGGCGTGGCAAGTGTGCGCCAGGACCGCCGCACCGTGTCGATTTTGGCGAACGGAAATGCGGATGCGATTGTCGCTCAGGCCGAGTCCATTCCGGGCGCAACGGTGGAGCGATTTCCGGTTGGACTGAAAGAGATTTTTCTCGAACACGTAAGGAGCGAAGATCATGCTTTGGTATAAGGCCTGGCGCGAAACGCGCCTGCGGGTGCTTCTGATGTTCGCGGTCGTTATCTTCATCCTGTTTCAGGTCCACCAGCATGTGCCCCTGAACCGTCAGAACTGGGCCTCGCTGCAACTGCAATTCATGTGGATGATCATTCCGCTCTCCCTCGCAGGCTCCGGGGTCCGGGCGGAAGCGCCTTTCCGGCCAGTGAAAGGGCTCCAGGGATCTATGTACTTCACGCTGTCGCTTCCGGTGAACCGGCTGAGGCTGCTGTACGTCAGATCCGCAGTCGGTTTGCTGGAGGCCGCTGGCCTGGTCGCGATCGGGTGCTGCCTTGCGGTCCTGGCGTTTCCCGGGTTGAGGGAACAGATCACGATGGCGGACGGGGTCGCCTACGCCTTGACGGTCTTTGTCTGCGGGTTTTCGGCCTTCGGCCTGTCGACTATCCTTGCGACGTTTCTCGATCAGCAGTGGCAGGGCATGGTCGCGATGGCAACGTATTTCTTCGCGCGCTCGGTGACCTTCGGCCTGAATGGAGACCCCACATCCCCGCTGGCGCGGTTCGATTTCTTTCGGGCCATGGGGACGGCGACGACTCTGCACTCCATGCCGTGGGTTGCAATGGCGACGTCGGCTGCGGTTGGCCTGGCTTGTTATCTGGCGGCAATGAAAGTAGAGCTGTCACGGCAGTATTGAGAGGAGGATTTAAAAGTGCTCTGGTACCGATTCTGGCTGGAAACAAGATGGCGGGTCTTGCTGCCCATGGCCATGAGCCTCATGGTGCTGGCGTACATCCACTATGACCGCAGCCTGCTGCCTTTGACGCTGGCGGTGACGCTGCCCGTATTCTTCGTGCTGGGTCCTATCGCGCTGGCAGGTTCGGGAATCATGACGGAAACACCGTTTCGCGCCGTGAAAGGAATTCAGGAATCGGTGAATTTCACCCTGTCGCTGCCCGCGAGCCGGACTCGTCTGCTGGCGACGCGCGCCGCATTCGGAATGCTGGAAACCGCCGCGATAGTCGCCGCAGTCGGAGGCATCGCCTGGCTTGTTTTTCCGGAACTGCGGCAGCGCATGACGGGCGCCGATGGCGTCCGGTACATGGTAACCATCGTGATTGGAAGCTGGGCGCTTTACGGTCTTTCAACATTGTTCTCGACGATACTCGATGCACCGGGACAGATTTTCGCCACCATCGCCGCAGTTTACGCGGCGGGTTGGCTGAATCCCCGGAGCGGACACATCGCGAGGGCGATGGCCGGCAGCGCTTCGCCGCTGCTGACGCACGCGCTGCCGTGGGCCTCTTTGAGCACCTCTCTGGCGATCGGTCTCGCGTGCTTCGTATCGGCGACGAAGGTCGTGCGGTTTCGCCAGTACTGAGGATGCGGAGGGAGATTTGAGAATGCTCTGGTACAAAGCGTGGCGGGAAACCAGATTGAAAATACTGATGCCGGTGGGAATGGTGCTGTTTGTGCTGTTCCTGACGCATCATGATGGAGGGCTGCGGCGGGGCGCCCCATTATTCCTGGCCATGATGGCGATGTTCTGGCCGGTGTTTCCCCTGCTGCTGGCTGGATCGGGCGTTACCACGGATCCTCCGTTTCGCGCAGTCAAGGGTAGCGACTCATCCTTGTACTTCACGCTGTCGCTTCCGGTGAGCCGTTCGCGCCTGCTGGGCATGAGAGTCGCAGTAGGGATGACGGAGACGGCAGTTCTGATTGGCCTGACCTGCGGGGCGGCGGCGATCATTCTGCCGGAACTCAGACATTATTTTTCGGGATGGGACGCACTGCTGTATGTGTTTACGGTGATTTTCTGGTGTACTTCGGTATACGGGCTCGCGACTTTGTTTTCGGCCTTTCTGGACCAGCAGTGGCAGGTGCTCGCAACCATGATGGTGTTTTGGGCAGGTCGTGGCTTGGCTGGCGGCAAAGGCATTCTGTTCCGCGCTTTGGAAGCGGACTCGCCGCTGGTGACGCATGCTTTTCCCTGGGCGCCGAGCGCGCTTTCGCTGGGGCTCGGATTGGTTTGCATGGTAGCCGCGGTTAAGGTGGTAGAGGCGAGACAGTATTGATGCGTCGGGAACAATGGCCGCGAAATTGCGTAGCTACTCTAAGGAGCACGGCATGAAAAGGAATTTAAGAAGAATCGTCATCGGGCTTGCGTTGACAGCCCTGGCGGCGATGGCCCAGACCAAACCGAGCTTCGAGGTTGCGAGCGTGAAGCCCGCGGCGCAGCCGGATCAGGCGAAGATGATGGCGCTCATGCAGGCGGGCGGGAAGATTCCGTTCGGCATCAGCATCAGCGGCCAGCGCGTCGAGTATCTGTATATGGACCTGAAAAGCCTCGTCGCCAACGCTTACGACCTGAAGACCTATCAGGTCACCGCACCCGACTGGCTGCAGACCGCGCGCTTCGACATTGTAGCGAAAATGCCGGACGGCTCGACCAAAGACGACGCTCCTAAAATGCTGCAGGCGCTGTTGGAGGATCGGTTCAAGCTGACCGCGCACCGCACCAGCGCGGAACATCCGGTCCTGGCGCTGGTGGCCGGCAAGGGCGGCTTCAAACTGAAACCCTCGACCGATACGCCTGTGCCGCTCGACGAGAACGCCCCGCTCAAACCGGGTGAGATGACGATCAATCAGGGCGACGGCCCTATGCGGATGAAGATGGATCCGACTAACGGCAGCGCCGTGATTGATCTGGGTGTCAGGGGCAAGATGTCTTTTAAGATGAACGGCGCCACCCAGTCCATCCACATGGATTTCAACATGGTGACGATGAGCGGCTTTGCCGACATGCTCACGCAGTTCTTCACGCAATTGGGCGGCGGCACAGGCGGACGTCAGGTGGTGGATATGTCCGAAGTCAAAGGCAACTACGACGCGGCCATGGACGTATCGCTGGCGGACGTGATGAACATGGCGCGCACGCAGGGGATGGACGGGCCCGGCGGTGGCGGCCCAGGCGGCCCAGGTGGGGCCGGGCAAGGGGGCGGAGCGCCGGTGGCTTCCGATCCGGGCGGCGGATCGGCAT